>ERZ857827.2534-NODE-2534-length-13283-cov-2.593892_pt1 | contig 13283 bp, 11 predicted proteins | sample MGYA00519761_ERZ857827 | MGnify/ENA primary metagenome ERZ857827 (study PRJEB31778, sample SAMEA3449370) | human gut metagenome | biome: human gut; feature: human-associated habitat; material: faeces | place: United Kingdom | collected 2010/2012 ... | reverse complement strand
ACTCCTAGTGATTATGCCAAATCGATTTATAACTGATGAGATGCTGATGCATCTCTTTTTCTTTTCGCCGGATCTTATTGCAAGCATATAGAATAGATGTTAAAATAGTAGCAGCCTTGTGTTTAAGTAGAGGTGCGTTGATTAATAGTAGTGCATGGGAGACCGGAAGTCAGCGATCATGCATGAAAGGATGATACGCCGAAGCAGAAGAGTCAAATCATCTGCTGGGGACATGTTTAACAGACATGTCACTGTCCTTTTTATAAAGGATGCGCTCTTAAAACAACAAAGTCCTCATGAATGAACGCCTTTGCTTGTTTTGAGATGCAAAGGCTTTTTTAATTCAAAGGGGGATATTATGAAAACAAAATAGAAGTTCAAAATGCCTCATGCGTATGTCATCATCTTCTCTATGACGATCCTGACTGCCATTCTGGCAAACATCGTACCTGCCGGCAGCTTTGACAGAGTTCTCGATGCAGACGGAAACGAAGTTGTTGTCGCAGGCAGCTATCATCTGGTCGAACGTGTCGGCTGCAGCATCTTTGACATGTTCAAGTCGATCCAGCTTGGTTTTATCGACAGCGCCCAGATCATTTTCTTTATTGTATTTGCCTATGCATTTGTTTATGTAATGATCAAAAACGGAACGTTTGATGCAGTCGTTGGTTATATTCTTCGCCGTGTCAGCAACCGTATTCATCTGATCATTCCTGTCTGTATGCTCTGCTTCGGCATCCTCGGTTCTACGATGGGCATGTTCGAGGAAACATACGGACTGCTTCCGGTCTTCATTTCCATCGCGGCTGTTATCGGTTATGATGCCATTGTCGGCGGCAGCATTATATATCTCGGTGTTGCCATCGGTTTTGCGGCTGCAACCATTAACCCGTTCACGATCGGAATCGCTCAGCCGGTTGCCGGTGTCCCGCTGTTTTCAGGTCTCGGTTATCGTATTTTCTGTTTTGTGATCTTTATGAGCATTGCCATCTGGTACGTAATGCACTATGCAAAAAAAGTAAAAAAAGATCCAACCAAATCATATCTCTACGGCATTCAGCTTGAAATGCAGGATGTCGGCTCCAAGGAAGAACTGATGGGAAAAAGTTTTACGAAAACCCACATCATCAGCTGTTTCCTCTTTGTTTTCACTATTGCCATGTTGTTGGTCGGTACGATTCATCTAAAATGGTATATTGACGAAATTGCCACGCTGTTCATTATCATGACGATCGTTACCGGTCTGATTTCGGGATTTACACCAAGTCAGATCTGTGAATTCTTTATTGAATCCAGTAAAGAAATGATGTACGGTGCCCTGCTTGTCGGCATCAGCAGAAGTATCCCGCTCATCATGGAACAGTCTTACATCATTGATACGATCGTCAACTGGCTTGCCACAATGCTGCAGAACTTCCACGGTGCCGCAAGTGCCGTCGGCATGCTGCTGGTGCAGAATATCATCAACTTCTTCATCCCAAGCGGTGTCGGACAGGCATTGGTAACTATGCCGATCTTAGCTCCGGTCGGAGAAATGGTCGGTGTCAGCCGTCAGGTCAGTGTTCTTGCTTATCAGTTCGGTGACGGATTCTCCAATATCTTCTGGCCGACTAGTGTATTTATGATGTGCGGCATCATGCGTCTTCCAATTAATAAGTGGTATAAATTTGTTACTCCGTTATTCGGCATGATCTTTGTTGCCGAAATCGTACTGCTGATCATCGCAATGCTCATCGGATATTAAAAAGGACGGTATCTTTATGAACGATCTTCATACATTATTGAAACAGGCAGAAGATTCAATCGCTGCCGAAGTAGAGGAAATCAGTGAATTTGTCTTTCAACACCCGGAACTCGGAATGGAAGAAAAAGCATCCAGTGCTTACCTTGTCAAATGTCTCGAATCACACGGTTTTACTGTCACCGCCCCGTATCTGGGAATCGATACAGCCTTCCGTGCCGAGTTATGCTGCGGCAGCGGAAAATGCAAAGTTGCTTTTCTGCCCGAATATGATGCTCTTCCCGGCTATGGTCCTGAAGGAAATGAGAATGCTCATGCCTGTGGTCACAACTGGATTGCGGCAAGCTCATTAGGAGCGGCAATCGCCCTTTCCAAACTGAGAGATCATCTTGATGCCACGATCGTCGTTATCGGAACCCCGGCGGAAGAAACGATCGGCGGTAAATGCGATCTTGTGGAACGCGGTGCTTTTGACGACATTGATGCCGCTGTCCAAATGCATCTCGGTGCGGAAAATAATATTAATGTCATTACGCTTGCCATGGATTCGATCGAATTTAATTTTGAAGGAAAGGCGGCACATGCGGCAGCATACCCGCAGCTCGGCATCAATGCTCTGGATGCGGTTCAGCTGATGTTTGCCGGAGTCAACGCTTTGCGTCAGCATATGCAAAGCGATGCCCGTGTTGCCGGCATCGTCACAAAAGGCGGTGCTGCCTGCAATACAGTCCCTGATCAGGCTGCCTGCCGCTATTATATCCGCGCTGCCAAAAGAGATTATCTCAAGGAGCTTACCGAAAAGATCATTAACTGTGCAAAAGGCGCTGCTCTGATGACAGGTGCAAAGCTGGAGTATCATAACTTTGAAAACTCCTATGACGATCTGGTCTATCATGAGGATCTTCGCAGTCTGCTTCGCCGCCACCTCAGCGAACTGGGCGTTGAACATTTTGTAGATGAGGATGCTACGGCAAGCGGAAGCAGTGATATCGGAAACGTTTCTCAGGTATGTCCGTGTGTCTACTGCGAAATTGATACCGGTGCCGATCCGAAAGTGTATGCCCATAACGAGGACTTCCTACCTTATGTTCATGGTGAAAAGGCAAAATGGACCCTCCACACCGCAACGAAGGCAATGGCACTGACGGCGCTTGATGTCTTCCTGGATCCGTCACTGTTAAATACTTAAACAAAAAAACAGGCACTGCCTGTTTTTTTATGCTCACCCATCCGACACCGTTGAAATAAACTCATATGACTGCTTGTCCCGTATCATTTTCCACAAAAAAAGAGGAAGCATTGCTTCCCCTTTTTTATTAGATACCGTCTTCTGATTCAACCTGCTCTACAGGTTTGAATTCATAGCGCATAACCTGATCTTTACCAGTGTTAATTGCCATGTTTGTCAGCATTTCCAGTTCTTCAACAAACTGACGACCCATGTTAACTTCAATCAGCATAGGAAGGTTGCTTCCGGCAACGATTTCTACGTTTCCGCGTGGAAAGCCGCACATAACTGCAGTCTTGAATGGTGAACCACCTGCAAGATCTGAGCAAACCAAGATTCCTTGGCAGTCTTTCAATTCGTCCATTGCTTTGTTCAGTTTTTTCTCAAGATCTTCTACAGAATCACTTGCTTCAAAGTCAACAGCACGATAGTTCTGAAGATCACCAGCAATCAGTTCCAGAGAACTAGTTAATCCGCTGGCAAAATGGCCGTGGCCTGTTACGATCAATCCTAACATGTTTCTATCCGCACACTGCCTGCGGCAGCATGCTCTCCTTTCTACCTCTTAATTATAACGCAAAATTAACGTTTTGTATAGGAATGCAGAATAACACCCTTAACTACACGGTTAACCTCTCCTGTAGGACATGGATTATCTGGTGTAATTTCGTATGACAGAGACTTAAACAGGGCAATCATCTGTGCGATTGTGATGTAAGCAAATCCCAGCAGCATGTTGTCATGTTCATTATTCATGTCAAATGCAATTGCATAGTCAACAAGAGAAGCGATTTCATCATCTTTCTTGTTCATTACTGCCAAGATTTTGTTGCCTTTGCGCTGTCCGCTCATTTCTTTGATCAGATCGATTTCATACTGACGTGTATACGGATCATCGCTGACATATACAACTGTCAATGTTTCATCGTTGATGATTGATTTAGGTCCATGACGGAATCCCATCGGTGAATCAAAGCAAGTACATACTTTACCTGCTGTCAGTTCCAGCATTTTCAGCTGTGATTCCTGTGCAATACCTTTCAGAGCGTTAGCGCCAAGGTAAACGATACGGTTGAAGTCATAGCCTTTTACGATTTCTTCAGCTGCTGTCCAGCCTTCATTCAGCATTTTTTCAGTTGCTGTGATAACGTCTTCCATTTCTGCTGCGATCTCATCGATACGATCCAGGTTGAAGCACAGTACTGTAGCCAGCATCATATTTGAGAAGCTGCTTGTCATGGCAAAACTCTGGTCATGTGTTTCCGGAGTCAGGTTGATTGCATATGCATTGTGACGAGTTTCAGCTGCTTTAGAAAGAGCTCCTTCACAGTTGCAAGTTACAAACAGGTGGTACACATTTGAACCGCAAACTTCGTCTGCTACTTCAACAGCACCTACAGACTCAGGAGAGTTTCCTGAACGTCCGAATGATACTAACAATGTAGGACGTGTCTGTGAAAGGTAGTTTTCCGGAGTAGCAACGATATCAGTTGTCGCATAAGATTTTACTTTAAATCCGTTTGTTTTGTTCAGGTATGAGTACAGCGCATTTCCCACATATTCACTTGTTCCCGCACCTGTCAAAATGATATCATAATCTTCTTTGCTTGTTACATTGGCGATAAATTTTGCGATTGCTTCTTTTTCATTCTTGATCTGAGCAATCGTCTTGTTCCAAGTCGCCGGCTGCTGGTGGATCTCAGTAGCAGTAAAGATACCGTTAGCTGATTCCCAATTTGATTTGTCGTTTCCAAAAATCATCGTTCAACATCTCCTTCTCATCAGTTTTACTGATGCCTCTTAATTACAATTCCATTATATCCCATGGTTACACTTTTTCAAGCAATTCTTTATTGACTTCACTAATTAGTGCAAAAAGATAATTAATTTATCATAGCTGACTTGTGGCTTTGTATTTTTGTCTGTTATAATATACTTCGGAAAGCAGGTGGAACCATGAACAAACTGTCAAAAGGCGCTAAAAATAAGCGTCCTCAGGCTACGATCCTGGGTGGTCTGAGCATATATCACGATGAAAAAAACAGAACCATTTATTATAACCGGATTTCAAAAAGAGCATATGTGATCAAGCCGAATGATTTTGGTACGTTCCAAACCTATAACATGCGTTTTTTTGCAGCTCTTGCCGCAACGATCGTATTATTTTCATTTTCAGATACTTTTTTGGCAAACCCTCTGATTGCAATCGGTATCGGCGTTTTGGTTTTTGTCGTTCTTCAGGTTAAATTCAACAGTTTTCTGAAACGCTGCACCGTGATCGCGAATTTCGATCCGAAAAACTCATACGGCAGCATTCAGATCGCCGCAACTTCAGAAACACGTCATCTAGCCTTAAAGGCATTGCTGTTTCTGGTCTTGGCCGTTTTGATCATTTATAATGCATATGAACGTCATTACGGTACACTGACCTTGGTCATTACATGGCTGCTGGCTGTCTATGCCGGTTTCCAGATCGTTTTGCTGCTGATGGCTTTGAACTACAAACGCCAGCACCCGGATCTGGATCTTGATTTCATCAAGGAAAACCGACCTAAGGACAAGAAAGCAAGAACAAGAAAATAAAATCTTCTTCCACAAAAGTGAATCTTTTTCATCGGATATTCGCTGAAAAGATTCACTTTTTTATTTTCCCCAACGGCATGCCAACTGCAGCTTCATCCGCAGAAAAAAGGATCATCTTCTGCAAGATGATCCAAAGCCTGATCTTGGCTTCTTTGTTATATATACTTCAACGCGCATGAAACCATCGTTAAATGTGCACAGGTAAACATTTCCCGGGAAAATTCTCTGCATTTACATATGATGATTCCACATCGGTTTTTGAAGCAGTTCGAATGCATCCTCTGCATGATGCACACTGCAGTTATACAGTTTATTGAACAATGCAATGTTATTCAGACGAGCCATCAAATAGGTTTCCCTGCGTGGAATGGCCAAAGGATACACACGCTCGATTTTTTCTTTATTCGATACGATCAGCTGGATATCATTTACATTTTGCGCAAGATAACTCAGCATCTGCTTAAGTGCCCGCGAATCCAGATAAACGATTTCCTGTACATAGGCTTCTTTGTTGTTCAAAAGATACAGGCAGTACCCTTTCATTTGCCCCTGTTCATAATAAAAGCACAGTTTTTCCTCACTGTTATGACAACGATCCAAAAGACTTTCATAATACTTTATGTCACGTTGATAATAGCCATCAAAATGTGCCGTGAACTGCTGATACAGCTCGGCCATCTGTTTTGCGCTGCCAAACGTTCTCACATGCTGATAACTGCTTTTTCGGCATTCCTGTGCGGCAAGCAGATAACGTTTGCTGATATGCACGGTCTTAAATCCATAACGTTCGAAAAGACGCGGATTCATCGCATAGACGAAAGAGAACAGCTGATTGTGAGCCGCTTCATCCATGGCCGCCTGCAGCAGTGTCCTCATCTTATGACGGCGACGATAGTCCGGCAGGGTCGCTATCTGATCAAAGACAGACACTTCCAGCAGATATCCGCGAAACCGAAACTGCGCCGTCCGTACCTGCAGCGTACTGATTATTTTTCCGTCTTCCGCAATATAGAGGCAGTGCTGCGGATCAAAACGCTTTTGAAAAGTTGTTTCCAGCAGCCGCTGATGCATATTCGGATAAGAAACCTCCAGCAAATGAAAAATGTCACTTTCTTTTCCCAAAGCTCCCCTTACGATCATGCTCACACCTACTTTTCATCATCTATCGTTTCTTCGCTGTATTCTACATCGATTACATCATTGCTGTTATTTTGAGAACGTGACTGTCCGCTCTGTTCATGAGATTCATCCTGATAATACTGTTGTCCGAAATGCTTCTGCATCTGCTTACGCACTTTGTAGTTTCGATACAGACTGTATAAAAACAAAATGATCAACAGCGGCAGCAGATACGGCAGCAGCGAAACAAACAATATGCAGATGAACATGAGGATCATCATCAATATAAAAACTTCCATATCTGTTCCTCGCTTTCTAACACGGTTAAATATATTATACGATAATCTATATATAAATAAAACAGTTTCCAAAGAAACTGTTTTATTTGCTTATTTTTCCACTTCCAGCATAATTCCGCCAAATGCCGGAACGCTCACTTCGATCATATACGGCTTATTATTGCGGCTCACACGCACTGCATGGCATTTCTGAGGTGCAGCATCCAGAGTTCCTCCATAACAGCTCCATTCAGTATTCAACACTTCTTTGTACATTCCTTTTTGAATGACGCCGAAGACTTCATGTTCATAATGATTCGGAGAGAAATTCAACACAATGACATAATCCTTGTCTTTTCCTTTGCGGATATAAGAGAACATATTTTTGTCGGCATTGTCGGCATCGATCCACTCGAAGCTTTCCCAGTTATAGTCATCTTCATACAATGCTTTTTCTGTCTTGTACATTTCGCCCAGTTTGGCAAAATACTTATGAAAAGCATCATGGATCGGATATCCAAGCAGGAACCAGTCATTTTCTTTTGTTTCGTCCCATTCACGCCAGTGTGCCAGCTCATTGCCCATGAAATTCAGTTTTTTGCCCGGATGTGTAAACATATAGAGATACAGTGCACGCAGCTGTGCAAATTTCTGTTCATATGTTCCCCACATCTTATTTACGATCGTTGCCTTGCCGTGAACAACTTCATCATGACTGAACTCCACCAGGAAGCGCTCCGAATAAAAATACGCCATAGAGAATGTAATGTTATTGTGATGCCATTTGCGGTAAACAGGGTCTTTTTTCAGATATTTCAAAGTATCATTCATCCAGCCCAGATCCCATTTATAGTCAAATCCAAGTCCGCCTTCAAAAGTGCTCTTGGTAACATTAGGGAAATCCGTGGAATCTTCTGCAATCAGCATGATCTTGCCCTGATAACGCTCATTCAGCAAAAAATTCATGCGCTTGATAAAATTCAAAGCTCCTTCATTAACGCCCAGCTGCTTGTTTCCATGCCAGAAGATAGCATTGGAGATGGCATCCATACGCAAACCGTCAAAGTGGTATACATCGATCCAGAACGATGCAGCTGACATCAGGAATGAACGAACCTCTTCCTTCCATAAATCAAAATTTGCCGTTCCCCACTGACTGTCCGCATCATGCGCCTGCGGGTATTCATAAACCGGTGTTCCGTCAAAATAGGACAGTGAGAAATCATCCTTTACGAAATGTACCGGTACAAAATCCATGATCACGCCGATTCCCGCTTTATGAGCCTCATTGACCAGATACATCAGATCCTGACAGCTTCCGTAACGGCTGGTCACAGAGAAATAACCGGAACACTGATATCCCCAGGAACCGTCAAACGGATATTCACATAAAGGCATCAGCTCAATATGTGTGAAATTATTCTTTTTAACATACTGGATCAGTTTTTTGGCAATCTTTCGGTAATTGACAAAATCTTCATCCTCTTCCTTCATCCAGGAACCAAGGTGTACTTCGTAAATATTGACCGGCTCGTTAAATCCCTTGTTGCGTTTTTCCAGCCATTGTTCATCGCTCCACTTATCCCATTTCAAGTCCTCAACGATGCTTGCGGTATTCGGACGCAGTTCGCTGTAAAAAGCATAAGGATCCATCTTGTCAACAACACGTCCCGTTGCCTGCGTAATACGATATTTATATGTATCGCCCGGCTTAACGCCTTTGATATAAAGGCTCCACGTACCTCTTTCATCTACTTTACGCATTTTATGGCCTTTATTTTTCCAGCCGTCAAATGATCCTATGACCTGAATTGCCTGTGCGTTCGGTGCATACACAGTAAAACGAACGCCTTCTTTTTCCGGATGAGCTCCGAAAAAGCGGTAAGCTTCCAGTGAATTTCCTTCATGATAATCTTTTAAATATTGTGCTTTCAAGTGAAACTCCCCTTTCGTTTGTTCACTACTTCTATTGTACTCTATTTTCATGGGAAAAACGATAAAATTTTGTAATTTCCGTCATCACTTGTAATGGGTTACAATGACTTTAAACAAAAAAGTACTGATCGATCTCAGTACTTTTTGTTTCATATGCGGATTTCGGATCAGTCCATCTCCAGTGCTCCGGTATACAGCTGATAATAAACTCCTTTTTTCGCCAGCAGGCTTTCATGACTTCCTCTTTCAATGATGCGTCCCTGATCAAGAACCATGATGACATCGGAGTTTTTGATTGTCGACAGACGATGTGCGATAACAAAAGTCGTACGTCCGCTCATCAGTTTGTCCATGCCGTCCTGTACCATTTTTTCGGTACGGGAGTCAATGGAGCTTGTCGCTTCGTCCAGGATCAGTACCGGCGCATTCGCAAGCGCTGCCCTGGCAATAGAAAGAAGCTGTCGCTGTCCCTGTGACAACGAAGTACCGTCACCGCTTAAATATGTGTCATATCCGTTTTCCAGATGACGGATAAACTCATGTGCATTTGCCAGCTTGGCAGCCGCAATGACTTCTTCATCGCTGGCATCCGGTTTTCCATATCGGATATTGTCGCGAATTGTTCCCGAGAAGAGATGCGTATCCTGCAAAACAATGCCCAGTGACTTTCGAAGCGCCTCTTTTTTGATCAGCTTAATGTCAATACCGTCATAAGTGATTGAACCTTTTTGAATATCATAGAAGCGGTTGATCAGATTCGTGATCGTAGTTTTGCCGGCACCGGTCGCACCGACAAATGCAATCTTCTGACCGGGCTTTGCGTAAAGTTCAATATTGTGCAGAACTGTTTTATTCGGCACATATCCGAAGGTAACATCATGGAACAAGACTTCTCCGCGCAGCGGTACGTATTCCACCTGATTGTTTTCTCTTGGATGACGCCATGCCCACTGATTTGTATATTCCTGTGTTTCCACAATATTGCCGTTTTCATCTTCACGGCAGCGCGTCAGTGTCACTGTTCCGCTGTCTTTTTCCGACTCCTCATCCATCAATGCAAAGATTCGCTCTGCACCGGCCATTGCCATCGCAACCGAGTTCATCTGCATGGAAATATTGGAGATCGGCATGTTGAAAGAGCGGTTCAACTGCAGGAAAGAAGCTAATCCGCCCAAAGTCAGCCCTGTCCATCCGCCAATCGCAAGCACGCCGCCGATCAAAGTGGAGAGCACATAGGAAATATTTCCGATGTTGGCAATGACCGGCATCAGGATGCTGGCATACGTATTGGCCTTATAGCTGCTTTCGAACAGTTCCTCGTTGATCTTGTTGAAGCCGTCAATCGCTTCCTGCTCATGTGTAAATACTTTGATGACTTTGGATCCTTCCATCATTTCTTCGATATAGCCGTTCTCACGTCCGAGATTCTGCTGCTGTCGCTTAAAGTTCTGAGCCGAACTTCCGCCGATGCGGTTTGCCACATTCAGCATGATTGCCACCATGATAAAAGATACGATAGCCAGCGGCAGAGAGATGACGATCATGGAAACACCGACAAACAAAACATTGAAGCCCGCCTGCAGTGTCTGCGGAATGCTCTGTGTGATGACCTGACGCAGGGTATCTGTATCATTTGTGTAGACACTCATGATATCTCCGTGCGGATGCGTATCGAAATATGAGATAGGCAGCTGCTCCATATGTTCAAACAGATCATCACGGACCTGACGCAAAGTTCCCTGTCCCACATTGACAAGAATGCGGTTGTATAGGAATGTGGAGAATACACCCATCAGGAAAATGCACATCATGGTCATAAGGATCTTCAGCAGCGGTGCATAGTCAGGTACGGCCGACTGTGAAAGCGGCGTAATATAGTCATCGATCAGCACACGGACAAACAACGATACCGAAACATTTGCCACGCTGGAGAGAATGATCAGTACCAGTGTGATCAAACAGGAGAATTTGTAATGACGAATGACATAGCCAAGCAGACGGCCAAGTACTTTAAAGTTCATATGTCGCTTATTCATCGTCTTCCGCCCCCTTCTTCTGTGTTTCGTAAACTTCCTGATAAATGGCATTTGTTTTCAACAGCTCTTCATGCGTACCGATTCCATTGATGACCCCGTCACTCAAAACGATGATGCGGTCCGCATCTTCAATTGAAGAGATTCGCTGAGAAATGATCAGCTTTGTCGTATCCGGGATATCTTCACGGAACGCTTTGCGGATCAATGCGTCTGTCTTTGTATCGACAGCGGAGGTAGAGTCATCCAGGATCAGGATCTTCGGTTTTTTCAGCAGGGCACGGGCAATGCACAGACGCTGTTTCTGACCGCCGGAGACATTGCTTCCGCCCTGTTCGATATACGTATCATACCCGTCAGGGAAACGGGAAATAAATTCATCTGCCTGCGCAAGCTGACATGCCTTGATCATTTCTTCATCGCTGGCATTCTCATTGCCCCAGCGCAGATTATCCTTGATCGTACCTGAGAACAATACATTCTTCTGCAGCACCATGGCTACTTCATTGCGCAGTGTATCAAGATCGTATTCTTTAACATTGTGCCCGCCGACGTAAACAGCACCTTTCTGCACATCATAAAGACGCGGGATCAGCTGAACCAAAGTCGACTTCGCACTGCCGGTTCCACCCAGAATACCAATTGTTTCACCGCTGGCAATTTCAAGATTGACGTCACGCAGGACGGCATCTTCATCATTTTTATCAAATTCATGCGTATAGTAACTGAAGGAAACATGATCAAAACGAATGGATCCGTCTTTGATTTCATAAAGAGGGTCAGCCGGATTATGGATATCGCTGGTCTCTTCCAGAACTTCCACGATACGTTTTGCGGAAGCTGCCGACATGGATACCATGACAAAGACCATAGAAAGCATCATCAGGCTCATCAGCAGCTGCATCGTATAAGTGAACATGCTCATCAGCTCACCGGTGGTCAATGAACCTTCGACTACAAACTGGGCACCGAACCATCCGATTGCCATGATGCATCCATACATAGCCAGCTGCATCATCGGTGAGTTCAGTACCAGAATTTTTTCCGCTTTACAGAACATCTCATACAGTTTTCCGGACGCTTTATGAAACTTTTCTGTTTCTACATTTTCTTTTACATATGCCTTTACAACACGCATATTTGTGATATTTTCCTGAACGCTTGCATTCAGATCGTCATACTTTCGAAAAACTTTCTGAAAGATCGGATATGACAACACAGTGATCAAGGTCAGTGCGACACCCAGGAAAATAAGCGCATATAAGAAATATACTGCCAGCTGCGCATGAATAGAGAATGTCATCACCATCGCCAAAATCAACATCATCGGTGCACGCACACACATACGCAGAATCATCATGTATGCATTCTGCACATTGGTCGTATCGGTCATCAGACGCGTAATCAGACCGGCAGTGGAATAACGGTCAATATTATGGAAAGAAAAACGCTGAATGTTTTCAAACATGGCCCGACGGATATTTTTTACAAATCCGGCGGAAGCATAAGAAGCGCATTTGGCACTCATCGCACCGCAGCCAAGTGAAAGAAATGCGGTAACCAGCATGACCGCTCCCATCATAACCGCCGTTTTCATATCTCCTTTCATGACACCGTTATCAATAATGTAGGCCATCAATACCGGCAGCGCCAGTTCCAGTCCGACCTCTCCGATCATAAACAACGGTGCCTTGATCGAAGCTGCTTTATATTCTTTCAGCTCCTGAAGCAAACGTTTCATCGAATAACCTCCTCTTCCTTTGAAATATTGTTTAGCAGGCGCAGCAGCATCGAGCGCGTCAGGCTCAGTTCTTCTTCGCTCAGCCCCTGATAAAGCCGCTCTTCCATCGCCTTGAAATTACATTCCAGCTGCTTTCCGCACTGAAATGCCTTATCGTCAAGGACGATCTGTTTGTAGCGGTGATCTTTGGCGCTCGGCTCGAAATGCAGATACTTTTTCTCTTCCAGCCGTTTCAAGACACCGGTTACCGTCGGCTTGCTGATGTGGAAATAATGCTCCAGATCCCGGGGATTCACTTCCCCTTCGCTGTTTTGAATCAGGAACACCAGAATGCGCACCTGCAGAGATGACAGATGAAATTCCTCATTACGGGCATTCAGATCCATCCGGATACGGATGTCGATCATTCGCAGAAGACTGCTGATCTTCATGCTTTCTTCCATTTGTTCACCTCCCTGTTAATTAGTTAGCACACTAATTAGTCCATTAACAATTATAGTAAGTTCTCCTTTTGTGTCAAGTCCAAAATTTTATCTTTCATGCAAAAAAAGACCGACACTGCTGTCGGTCTCAGACTGTTGACAAAACCCTGTGTTTTTCACTTGAAAGTGAAGAATCTGGGGTT
>ERZ857827.2533-NODE-2533-length-13284-cov-3.406078_pt1 | contig 13284 bp, 13 predicted proteins | sample MGYA00519761_ERZ857827 | MGnify/ENA primary metagenome ERZ857827 (study PRJEB31778, sample SAMEA3449370) | human gut metagenome | biome: human gut; feature: human-associated habitat; material: faeces | place: United Kingdom | collected 2010/2012 ... | reverse complement strand
AGATGCAATTATCAAGGCAATACAAACCTATATAGAAAACGAAGACAAAAAGCAGCCTTTACAGGATGAACAGCTTCAGCAAAAGCTGGAAAACATTGAACTTTTCGCCTCTAGAAGAACAATTGCAAAATACAGAGAACAGTTGCATATACCAAACTCTAAAAACAGGAAGAAAATATATCAAAACCAGTTGAAACAAAAGAATCGGTAGTTTAGCTCATTTCGAAAAGAACTGTGCAAACAAAATCCGTTTCTCTTCATACACGACCTTCAATTCACTTTTACTTACAAAAAAAGCCTGATTGTTCAGGCTTTTTAGTTTAATCCATGGTATTCTTTGTAGATTTCGTTTTTGGACATGCCGCGTTCTCTGGCAACGCGTTTGATTGCCTCGTTGGTGGTCATGCCTTCTTTGATGTAGCTCTGGATATGTTCTTTCAATAGCGGCATGGCCTGGGTGACATCAATGTCTTTTTCTTCTTCATGTCCGGCAATGACGACGACCATTTCGCCTTTGCGTTTCGATGCCTCGTTGATGATCTCGCTGATCGTGCCGCGTAAAAATTCTTCATGGCGCTTGGTCAGTTCTCTGGCCAAACACATTTCACGGTCACCGAACACTTCCAGACAGTTTTTCAGCATCTTTTCGATACGATGCGGTGCCTCATAAAAAACGAGGGTCATCGGGTAGTTTTTTAATGTGTGCAGTTCACGGATGCGCTGTTTCTCATTGCTGGAAAGGAAGCCGTAAAAGAGAAACGGCTGTGGCTGCAGGCCGCTGGCTACCAGCGCATTCAGCATGGCGTTGCTGCCGGAAACCGGTACGGCGTTAAAGCCGGCATCGATCACTTCTTTGACCAGTTCTCGTCCCGGATCGCTGATCAGCGGATAGCCGGCATCGCTGACGACCGCAACGTTTTTGCCTTCCTTCAGCAGTTGCACGATGCCTTTGCTGCTGGCGGCTTCATTGAATTTGTGATGGGCGATCAGATGGGTCTGGATCTGAAAATGGGAAAGCAGCTTGATCGTATTGCGGGTATCCTCCGCTGCGATCACATCCACGCTTTCCAGTATTTCCTTTGCCCGCGGTGTCAGTTCGCCCAGATTGCCGATCGGGGTAGCGACGATATACAAGGTCGGTGTCTGCTGTTCAAAGCTTTTCTGCTGTTTCATAGGCTAACGGTCAGAGAAGTCGATGTCCGGCCAAAGTTCCTTGAAATCCAGGAACTGAACATCTTCCTTGTTTTCGATCTTTGCCTGCTGCAGCAGGACATTCATGCTTGTCACCCGATATTTTTTACCCTTGTATTCGATCTGCGCATTCAGTTTCGGCAGTCCCTGGCGCATTGTTTTATATTGTGCATCTTCGTACTTCAGGCAGCACATCAGTTTGCCGCACTGGCCGCTGAGCTTCTGGATGTTCAATGCCAGCAGCTGATTTTTGGCCATGTTGATGGATACGACATCAAAATCATTGAGGAAACGGGAACAGCATGTTTCCATGCCGCACATTCCCAGTCCGCCGATGATCTTTGACTTATTGCGCGGTCCGACCTGACGCAGTTCGATGCGGCAGCGGAAGCGGCTTGCCAGCTCCTTCAAAAGCTCACGGAAGTCAACACGTTCATCCGCCACATAAACGAAAATGATCTTGCTGCAGTCCAGTGTATATTCCGCTTCGATCAAATGCATATCCAGTCCGAGTTCTTTGATGCACTCATCACAGATCACCATTGCCTTTTTGGCTTTTTCGACATTTTCTTTTTCTTTTTCAAGGTCATGCAATGTTGCCTTGCGCAGGACCGGCTTGATTTCCAGTCCGTTGTTTTGTGTCAGAAACGGTTCGCATTCTTTTACGATCGTACCCAGTTCCTGTCCGCGTATGGTTTCCACCACGACACGGTCATTGACTTTCAGATCATCCTCGTCATAGCCAAAGGAATACACTTTGCGGGATTCCTTGAAGCTGACAAAGGCAAGATAACGGTATGTACGGGAAGGTGCTTCCTTTTTCTCATTCACGCTTTCCTGTTTCGCCGCCTGGCGTTCTTCTTTTTTCTCTATGCGTTTTTCCTGTTTCTTATCATTTTTCCTGACAGGTTTTCTTTCTTTTCCGTTTTCAGAAGATGAATTTCCTTTATTGCGGTTTTTCTCACGGCCGCGTTCCTGTCCGTTCGTTTCCTGCTTCATCCTTTCACCTCTTTCAGTTCATACATCATCTGATCGATCAGCAGCTGTAAATTGACTGACTGCCTAAGCAGGTCTTTCTTCCCCAGCAGGATCGAAAGCACATCGATCAGTTGCGTTTGATTCCATATTTTCTTTTTCCGCAGTGCCAGATACTGCGTATCACGACAGCTGACAGTTTCTTTGCTGAGATCTTTGACATACTGGATCAGCATGTTCAGCATCCATGCAAAAGAAGTTTTTCCCAGTTTCTTGTTTTTGGACGGATAGCCTTTGGTCTGCAGAAACAAAGCAGCTTCATCCATGCCCGATGCCATCTTTTCGATCAGCTCGAAGAAAACAGCACGGGCATGCTGATAGTCTTCGCTCTCGCTGATTTCCCGCATGGATTCCACGCTGCAATGAAGCGCAGACAGCAGATAGGCGTCGTATGCATCACATACGGCAATGCCCTGTTCATAACTTTCCTGACGGTTCAGTGCATGAAAAGGAATACACTGGCAGCGTGACACGATCGTAGGCATCACTGATTCCAGCTGATCACTGATCAAAATGGCTACGACATCGCTCACCGGCTCCTCCAGAAACTTCAGCAGTGCATTCATGGCATCCGGGGTCGCATTTTCCACATGATTCATGATATAGATCTTGTAAGATTTTTCCTCCAGCGCCGTCTTGGTGAACATTTCCTGCAGCTTCATGACATCGCCCTTTTTTATGGAAACCTCACTGCCGTCGATCAGGCAGAGATCGACATAATCCAGCGTCTCGACACGACGGCAGACACTGCATGTTTCGCAGGCAAAGCCATCCTCGGGATGCGGGCATAAAATACTTTGGGCAAACAACAGTGCTGTCTCTTTTTTGGAAGTGCCCTGTGCCCCGTAAAACAGATATGCATGCGCAAACGTCGCGGAAGTCAGACAGTTGTGCAGTGTCCTCCAGACGATCGGCTGCTGCTGTCTGAGCTTTTCGGCCTTATTCATATTGTTTCAGAAGCATTCTGATTTCCCTGATGCATGCTTCTTTTACCTCATCAATGCTTTGATGCGCATCAACGACATGGATACGCTGCGGATACAGTTCTTTGACTCGTTCATACCCTTCCCGCACACGCTGATGAAAAGCATCGCTTTCCAGATCCAGACGGTCCTTACCGCCGCGTTTGCAGACACGCTCCATCGCTTCTTCCAGACTGATGTCCAAAAATAAAGTAAGATCCGGCAGCATGCCCTGCGTCGCAAACAGATTCATGTCATAAACCTCCTGCATGCCGATCTCACGCCCCATGCCCTGATAAGCAAGCGAGCTGTCGATAAAACGGTCACAGATGACATGTGTCCCCTGCTCCAGAGCAGGTATGATTTTTTCCACCAGATGCTGGCGGCGGCTGGCCGCATAAAGCAGCGCTTCCGTACGGGCATCCATTTCATGATTGGCAGGATCGAGAATAATGTCACGAATCTGTTCCGAAATGCCGATGCCTCCCGGCTCACGCGTATATAAGACTGAAAGGCCCTGCTGCTGCAGTTCCTGCATGACCAGGGTACTGATCGTTGTCTTGCCGCAGCCGTCATTTCCTTCAAATGTGATAAACAATCCCTTTTTCACATTTCCACTCCTTAAATCTGTAAGCAGGATCACACTGACGTTCACCCCTTACATACTTATTTATTGTATCATAAAAACGAAAAGCTTCACATCTTCTTATGAAGACAACATTCCTTTTTTCTCTACCCTTTCCTTGATTTTCCAAACTAAAAAAAGGATTGATCTTGAATCCTGTCACAAAATCAATCCTGTGTTATTATTCATTGCTGTTTCCAATTAATACTACAGGAATTAGCAGCAACAAGAGGAAAAAACAAACTATGTAAACTTGTTTAATGGAAAATGTGGGGAAAAAAACGCCTGTAATCAATGGGTATAAATTGCTCAAAAAGCCTCCGCCGTCACTAGCCGCCATCATGACTGCAACTGATAATTCAGCAGCTTCCGATCTTTCCTTCGCAAGAATTTGATTTGTACTGGCTGCCATTACAAAGCTTAAACTCATGCCAGCAATCACCAAACCTGAAAAGATCAATATAACATTATTAGAAAAAGCCAACACGAGTAAACCCAGCATCAGACACAACAGCCCCAGTAAAATCGTAGTTTTATAAAGCCTTTGATAAACATGATAGAATATCCATCCGGAGAATGTACTGCCGACAAGTAATAAACATGAACCTATACTGATCAAAACAGTGTCTGTAATACCCAACTGATTCATATATATAGAAAAATTAACCGGAATCGCATTGTAAACCGAAAAAAACAACAATGTGAGTACAGAGTAAAAAGTAACGAGCTTTCGGTTGATATTAATGTTTTTTTTCTGTTTATCTTTCTTTTGTTCAGATGGAACAAACAGTAATATCAACACAAGGACAAAAAGGGCTGCCGCATAAAACAGATAACAGAGATTCCAACTGTATCTCGAACTTACGATTCCAAAGAACAATGTGCAAATAATAGCTCCGACACTAACTGCCATATTTTGATTTCCAATCATTTTGGTCTTTTCTTGTCCTTTAAAACAATCATTGATCACTCCGATCACTGACGGTATCAACAAACCGATAGCGGAACCTAGTAAAACGGAACACAAAACCAAATTCAGATAGCTGGCAGGAAATAAAGCACCGATGCAGCCAGAAAGAATAAATATAAGACAGGAAGCTAACATTATTTTCTTCTTTGTTACTTTTACAAACAGCAAACCTGCACATAAGGAAAAGATCATAATAAAGATATCAGGAAGAGTTGCAATCAACTGAATCAAACTTAATGAACAAGACGGGAATTCCTTGGATACTTCTGAAAGAATGACCGGAATTCCCAACATGCTCATTTGATAAAATCTAAAAAATAAAAGTGTAAATTTTAATCCTCTATTCTTCTTTATCATTTAAATCAAGCCCATTAGATGCGATCACCTTTTTATACCAGTAAAATGAGTCTTTTCGATAACGCGCATAATCTCCTGTTCCATCATCATTTCTGTCCACATAAACAAATCCATATCTTTTTTTCATTTCCCCTGTTGACATACTTAGCAAATCTATACATCCCCAGGCCATATATCCGATCAGATCTACGCCATCATCAATTGCTTTTCGCATCTCTTGTATATGTGCTTTTAAATACGCAATACGATACGGATCATGTACAGTCCCGTCTGCTTCCAGCTTGTCCACACAACCAATTCCGTTTTCAGTAATCATGATCGGACATTGATAACGATCATAAACCTTAGACAGCGTATACCTTAATCCTACCGGATCAATCGGCCAATCCCACTGTGTCTTTTTTAAGTAAGGATTTGTAATGCCGCCCATAATATTTCCTTTTGAATATTCATCAAATTCTAATGTACTTTCTGTAATGCTTTGATAGTAAGAAAAGGTATAGAAATCACATACTCCCTCCTTTAATGCCTGTTTTTCCTCATCAGATAAAGAAAGCCGGATCTGATTTTTATTAAAATAAGATTTTGCATAATATGGATACTCGCCTTTCAACATGACATCTGCACACAGACAGTTTCTAATCTGATCATTTTGATGAACCAACAGAATATCATCCGGATGGCATGTACGAGGATATAAAGTAATGTGACAAATCATCGTTCCGAAATGAAAATCGGGATTGATCTTTCTTCCTTTCCGTACTGCCTTGGCACTGGCAATCAAAACATTATTCTGCGCATTCCACCGCACTTGCGGATCATCGACATTATCTCCGAAATACTTCATTCCCGGCAGATATACGCCTCCTTCCAATAGAAGACTCAATGGAATATTCATGTCATTTACTTCATTAAATAAAATCCAGTAACGTACATCATCTTTGAATTCCTTAAATAAAGTTTCTGCATATCTGACATAAAGATCAATCACTTTCTTATTTGACCAGCCGCCATATTCAGTAACTAAATGCAAAGGCATTTCATTATGACTGATCGTAACGATCGGTTCGATATGATATTGATGAAGTTCATTCAACAATGCATGATAAAAGGCCAGTCCTGCTATATTTACTTCTTCATCATCACCGTTTGGATATATTCTTGTCCATGCAATGGAAAATCGGTAGGCCTTAAAACCCATTTCTGCCAATAGCGCAATATCTTCTTTAAATCGATGATAATGATCGATTCCTGTTTCTGACGGAAAAGTAAATTTGCTTTTATCTCGTTCAAACGAATAATATCTGGGCTTGTCATAACTGCCGCCGGCAACGATATCTGAGATACTTAATCCTTTAACATCAATGTTATATGCACCTTCACACTGATTAGCGGCTGTAGCGCCGCCCCATAAAAATTGATCCGGAAACTTTTTCATTCTAATACTCTCCTTTAGTGAAATGCAAAACAATGACTGTTACGATCATCGCACTGAATACGCCCAGCAGATAAAAAGGGAAAGTCTCTGTCATTGCCAAAATGATCGTTCCAAACGGTACAAATCCAAATGAAAGATACTGAACCTTGAACAGCCCCATAATGAAACCACCGACAGCACCACCGGCAATGACCGCATATAATACCTGTTTAAACTTGAATACTAAACCAAACAATACCGGTTCTGTTACTCCGATCAATGCAGTCACGCCCGTTGATCCTCCTAACGATTTATTTTTTGCGTTACGTGCTTTAATGAAAATATACAAGGCAGCTGCAGCCATTGCGGCATTTGTTGCGGCTTCACATGGATACAGCAAATCGTATCCCAGTGTTGCAATATTCTGCATGATAACCGGCACTTCCGCAACCTGCATTCCTGTTGCCAAAATAAATGGATAGCAAGCAGAAAACAGTGCAGCTCCAATCGGACCGGTAGTGTTATACAGCCACATAAATCCATTGACTACTCCCATTCCAATCCAGTTTCCTAAAGGTGCCAGCAGTGCCAGTCCTACAACAGCAGCAATAACCAATTCGACCAAAGGAGTTACGATCAAATCTAACATGTTCGGTATAATTTTTTTCAACTGTTTTTCCAGTACAGCCATGAAATACACACAAATAATGGCCGGAACAATTGTTGAATTATAATCTGCAAAAGTGATCGGAATCAAATCGAATAATTTAAAGCTTGTTCCAGCCAGCCCAACAAAGGACGGATGAATCATAATGCCGCCTAATACTGCTGCAATATACGGATTACATTTAAAACGTTTCCCGGCTGAAAAAGCAACAATCATAGGGAGAAAATAAAACGCTGTATTTGCAATTGTTAAGAAGAAAGTATAAATCATGGAAGACTCATCTACGATGCCAAAGCTGGATACTGAATACAACAATCCCTGAATCAGACCGCAGCCGCAAATAGCCGGAATGATCGGAGCCAGAATGGATGACAATGTTTCTAAAAAGCCTAGAATAATCCCTTTGATGCTGCGGTCCTTTTCAACTTCATCTAAATTTTCATTAATAGCCTCCTCCTCTTTAAATCCTCCAACTGCACAGACTGCCTTGTATACAGGCTCAACAGCGTTCCCGATGATGACTTGAAACTGGTCTCCTACCCATTGTGTTCCCAAGACTTCTTTTAAATCCGCCATATTTTCTGTTTGAACCATGGATTTATCCTTGGTTACAAAACGCAATCGAGTCACACAATGCGTACAGAAGGAAACATTCTCTCTTCCTCCTGCGAATTCAATAATTTTTCCTGCTAATTCATCATAATTTTTTTTACCCATCTTTTTCACCCTCCTATAATGAATGCATGATATCTTCCGGTCTATCAGAACCGTTAAGATCCAAATAAAAAACCTCAGGCAAAAAACACAAATGTTTTATGCATGAGGTCAAGCCCTACTGGTAACAATCCTCTCTTATACACAAACGGTTAATATGTATGATCAAATACATTTTTTCTTCGTCATTTAAAGCTATGTTTATTTTTTTCGCTAAATAATCTGATATTAGCCGTGTACACTCAAATGTATTTTGATAGCTCGAAACTAAAGTATCGTAAATCTGCTTATTCGCTGTTTTCAACATTTTCTTTTCCTTCCCTCGTTTTAGAAGGTAATTGATATGAGAAACAAATCTAGTATAATTAAACCCTTCTTTATCCAGCTGTATCTTAAAATATTCCTCAATGATCCTCGTTATATCTTCGATGATCATCTTATTACTGATATCTTTTTTGTTTTTTGCTTTTCCTTCAGCGTTAATAATATGCAAAGCAATATAAGCAGCCTCTTCTTCGGGAAGAGTTAAATGCTTTTTTTTATGAATCAACTCAACACCATATTTACCAATTTCCATTTCATTCTTAAATAAAAATTGAATATCTTTGACAATAGGTAGCGTAATTTCCATCTGCTCCTGATAACGTTTAATGCTGAAGTTAATATGATCTGCCAATGTGATGATAAGATTAGGATTATACAGGTTATCCAGTTTAGTCTGCGCATATGTAAGTATCATATCGGATATTTGAATAATATCTGCAGGAATGTCGTTCATCATCGACAAATACTGTTCATTGATATCATAATATGTTCTTTCAATCTTTGATAATTCTACATCGTGCGGTCCCTTAATAAATCCTATTCCTTTTCCGAAAGCAACAACTTCATTTCCTTTACCGTCAACACATATTGCAACATTATTGTTGATGCTTCTTATCACTTTCAAATCAATCACTCTCCGTTAATGAATTCTGAATACTATAGAATCTGTATTTACATCACCAAAAATTTTATTTTCAATTACAACATCCTTTGATGTTATGATCATCGGCGTCGTCAGATCAATGTCGTTTTCTTTCATGATCTTGCGATCGATCGACAACAGCAAGTCACCTCGTTTCACATGGTCTCCTAAAGAAACATGTACCTGCAGCCCCTGTCCATTCAGCATAACGGTATCTAGCCCTACATGGATCAGTATTTCGATATTTTTACTTTTTAACCCTATTGCATGCTTTGATCGTGGAATCAACATTACTTTTGCGTCACACGGCGCATATATTGCATCTCCATCAAACTGAAAGGCCACACCATCACCCATCATTTTACTTGAAAAAACATTATCTTTTACCTCTTCCAATGGAATTGATTTTCCAATTACTGGAGAAGATAAATCACACCCATTTTTTTGAAACAAATGAAACATACTATTACCTCCAAATAAAAATCCCCGCAGTCTTCCTAATGAATCAATCATTAGGTCAAGCCTCCGGGGAGTAACAATCCTAATTTCTACAATTCATATTGTAAATTCAAACGCTTTCATTGTCAATGACAAAATACTACTTTTTAGAAAAAGAAAACCTTCATGATTACTACACCATGAAGGTTTTCAACATTATTGAATTTCATCCAGACGGGAAGTACCAATGGTTCCCTCCGGTTTTTTTACTTCAAAGTTTTCGGCTATCGTTGACCCGATATCCGCAAAGCTCTCTCCGATCTTCAGCAGTCCGTGTCCTTTCATGGACGGTGAATACAGCAACAGCGGTACCATCTCTCTGGTGTGATCCGTTCCCTTATAGGTCGGATCGTTCCCGTGGTCTGCCGTGATCATGACCAGGTCGTCTTCTCTCATTTTCTTTAAAAATTCGCCCAGCAGCACATCGAAACGTTCCAGTTCCTCTCCGTATCCGATCGGGTCTCGGCGATGCCCCCATAATGCATCAAAGTCGACCAGATTGACAAAACAAAGTCCTTCGAAGTCTTTATCGGCCAGCTCGATCGTCTGCTGCATGCCGTGTACGCTGCTCTTTGACTTATATGCTTCCGTTATGCCTTCCCCGTCAAAGATATCTTTGATCTTACCGACGCTGATCACGTCATATCCGCTTTCCTGCAGTGCGTTCAGCACGGTCTTTCCATAAGGCTTCAATGCATAGTCATGGCGGTTGCTTGTCCGCTTGAATTCGCCTTTCTGCCGGCCGACATACGGTCTGGCAATGACTCGTCCGACACGCCACTCATCCTTCATGGTCAGCTCTCTGGCCGCTTCACAGTAGCGGTACAGGTTTTCTAATCCCATCGTCTCCTCATTGCCGCAGATCTGCAGTACGGAATCGGCGGATGTATAGACGATCAAATCGCCGTTGTTGATTTCCTGTTCGGCCAGTTCATCCAGGATCTCGGTCCCGCTGGCTGCCTTGTTGCCGATGATGCGGCGGTTGTCACAGCGTCTGCTCAGCTCATCGATCAGTTCTTTGGGAAATCCTGTATCCGTAAATGTCTGAAACGGCTTTGTGATATGCAGCCCCATCATTTCCCAGTGTCCGGTCATCGTATCCTTGCCGACACTGGCTTCCATCAGCTTCGTGTAGTACGCCTGCGGCTCTTTCACTGCTTCGATATGGGCCAGCGGATGAAGGTTGGCAATGCCGAGCTTTTGCAGATTCGGGATATGCAGGTCTTTTTTTGCCTCGCTGATATGCCCCAGTGTATCGGTTCCCTCATCGTCATACTGGGCTGCATCGGGCTCTGCACCGACACCCAGCGAATCGATGACGATCGTAAATATGCGCTTGTATTTCATGATCAGTCCTCCGCAACAGCTGCTTCCAGAGCTACCTCCATCATGTTGGCAAAGGATGTCTGACGGTCCTGTGCACTGGCATGAAGATCATTGACCAAAGAGTCGGAGATTGTCAGCAGACATGCGGCGTTCTTGCCTAATACCTTTGCATTGTGGAACAGCGCAAAGCTTTCCATTTCCACACAGACACAGCCATGTTCGCGATAGAAGTCTTCATACGTCGGCATGCCCGGTTCACTGTAGAAAATGTCACTGGAATGAATGCGATCCAGACGTACTTCTTTTCCCAGACGTTTTGCTGCTTTGATGATACGTTCGTTAAGTTCCTTGCTTGGTTCCATCACATCGCTTTTTACGCCTGCCTGTGCCAACGGGAATGTGGATTCGCTCCATGCACTGTCTGCCAAAACAAGATCGAACAGATTCAGATCCCCGACATAGGCACCCGCACTTCCGATACGAATGATGTTTTCCACACCGTAGAATTTAAACAGCTCATAGGAATAAATTCCGATGCTCGGCATTCCCATGCCGCTTCCCATGACAGATACTCGTTTTCCTTTATAAGTTCCCGTGTAACCGAACATGTTGCGCACAGTGTTGAACTGTACCGGATTTTCCAGATAAGTTTCGGCAATATGTTTTGCACGCAGCGGATCTCCCGGCATTAAAACAGTTTTTGCGATGTCTTTTTCTGATGCATTGTTGTGTGCTGTACTCATAATAATTCATCCTCCTTAGTCTTCAGCTGGCAGTAATCTGCGAATCGGTGTACAGGTCAGCATTTTGATAAAGATCTGAATGCCGCTTCCCATACAAAGAATGGCCAATAAAGTTCCGATGGCTGCCGGAGCTCCCAACAGGATGCCGGCAATTGCCAGCAGAATATCACAGCTGGTGCGGACAACACCGACGGCCAGATGACCGCGTTCGCAAACGGTAAACACCATCGCTTCATAAGCGCCTTTTCCATAATCTGCAAGTGCGTACAAGGCAATTCCGAAAGCCAGTACGGCCAGACCTGCGATCATCATCAGGATACGGGCCGCAAAAGGCAGTGAAGCCAGAAACGAAAGTGATACATTGTCTGTCACGATCGCGATTGCGGCCGGATTGATCAAAGAACCGACATGGATCTGGTGGCGGTCAAGAAAGAACACGATGGCCAGCAATACGACGCAGACCAGGATATTGGCCTGACCGACCGTGATATGAAGCTGATCGGCAATACCGATCCAGAACAGTGTCATCGGATCACTTCCCAGGTTTACTCCGATGGTGATGCTGATGCCGAGCCCCATGATCAATGAACCCAGCGTAACGAATAACAGTTTTTTCAGTTTCATGAAAAATCTCCTTTCGTAAAAAGATACTGCAAAGATTTTCTTTACAGTATCTTTATGCAGCCATTCACTTTTTACAGTCTTACTATAATCCTGTGATTGATAGATTGCAAATATTAATTTTCCACATGGAACGGAAATTCACTATGTGAAAAATGAAATAAAAATGCAGGGAAAACCATGCAGTCCTCCCTGCTTATATTCATGATCAGGCGTAGCGAACCAGTACATCCAGGGCAATCAGGATCATTTCGTCAAAGCTTCGCTCTCTCTCATCACTGCTTAATTTTAATTTCTGCTGCGGATGATCACTGACAGTCAAAAGCACGGCGGCTTTCTTTCCCGCAGTCTGCGCATTATGCAGCAATGCAAAGCTTTCCATATCGACGCCCAGACATCCTTTGACATCGCATAGATCATGAAGATCTTCTTTTTTTCTGTAATAGAAACAGTCACTGGTATGAATACGTCCTTTGCGGCAGCATGCCTGATGTTGAAGGGCACTCTGATACAGCTGTTCGCATAGTTCATCGTTCGGATAGACGATATCGCCTTCATAACCGCTGTAAGTCTTCGCATAGGTCGATTCGCTGTAACAGCTGTCCGCCACGATCACTTCCTTGAGCTGCAGATCGGACGCATAGGCACCGCACGAGCCGGCACGCACGATCACTTCACAATCGTACTTATTGAAAAGCTCATGTGAATAAATCCCCATAGAGCCGCATCCCATGCCGCTTCCCATGACCGTGATGCGTTTTCCTTTATACATTCCGGTGTAGCCAAACATGTTGCGGACATCATTGACCAAAACCGCCTGGTCCAGAAACTTTTCCGCAATATAGCGGGCACGCAGCGGATCGCCCGGCATCAGCACCGCCTTGGCAATATCTTCCTGTGACGCCTTATTGTGTGCTGTTGCCATTAAAACTGCCATCCATTAAATTTGAATGCTGTATCACTGACATGATCCGGATCGTATTCTTCCAGGATCTTGGCATAACGCTCTTTATAGTCATTATCGATTTCGGCCTGCGGAATGACCTTGCTGGCTTCATTCAGGAAATGGAAAGAATCACGTCCCATGGCCTGACCGCGCTGTGTATGCTTATCCAGTGCATAATCCGGGATTTCCGGAAGTTTTCCCATCGCGAAGCTCTTGATGCAGATGTTCTTGAGCAGATCGCTGGA
>ERZ857827.2528-NODE-2528-length-13340-cov-3.741739_pt1 | contig 13340 bp, 10 predicted proteins | sample MGYA00519761_ERZ857827 | MGnify/ENA primary metagenome ERZ857827 (study PRJEB31778, sample SAMEA3449370) | human gut metagenome | biome: human gut; feature: human-associated habitat; material: faeces | place: United Kingdom | collected 2010/2012 ... | reverse complement strand
TTTTCTTTCGCCACCGAAAGAAAAGTGTGAGCGCCCCATAGGGCTGCAAGCCCTTTCTCCGCGCCGGAGTCGGCGCGTCATTCCCCGCCGCGGGCAGGGGATTGCGCCCGCGGGCGCACCAAGGGGCTTTCCTCAGCCCAAACCATCAGCGCGGCCCGCACCACCGTGCGAACCGCGCCGATTTTTCTTTACTCCACCGTCACACTCTTGGCCAAATTTCTCGGCTTGTCAACATCGCAGCCCCGCTGAACGGCCATGCAATAGGCAAATAGCTGCAACGGGATCGCCGCCAGCAGCGGACAAAGCAGTTCGTCCGCATCTGGAATCACAATCACCTCGTCTGCCTCCGGCTCCACCTGCTCCCGCAGACTTTCCCGGCAAATCGCTAATATCCGCGCTCTGCGGGCCTTGACTTCTTTCAGATTGCTCATGGTTTTGTCGATCAGCCGGGGCTGCGTGACGGTCGCCACCACCAGCCGCCCCTCCTGCAATAAGGCAATTGGCCCGTGCTTCAGTTCTCCGGCGGCATAGGCCTCGCTGAAAATGTAGCTGACCTCCTTCAGCTTCAGCGCCGCTTCCATGGAAAGGGCGTAATCCATGCCCCGGCCCACGAAAAACACATGCTTTTTCTGGCTGGCCGTGCTGGTGATCCGCTGAAGCTGCTGCTCCGTCTTGAGCGCCTGCTCCATCTTTTCCGGCAGGGCGCGTACCTCCGCCGCCAGCTTCTCCGCCTGTTCTTCCGTCACTTGACCGCGCAGTTTTCCCAGCGCCGCCGCGATCAGGAACAATAGCTCCACCTGCGTGGTATAGGCCTTGGTGCTGGCCACGGCAATCTCCGGCCCGGCGTAGGTGTAGAGGGTGTTTTCTTCCCCTGCCTCCCGGGAGAGGGTGGAACCGACTACGTTGCACAGGGCGATCACATGCGCGCCCCGCCGCTTGGCTTCCCGGAGAGCCGCCAGCGTGTCCGCCGTTTCGCCGCTTTGGGAAACGGCGATGAACAGCTCGTCTTCGCCGACGATGGGGTCGCGGTAGCGATACTCGCTGGCAATCGCCGCTTCCGTGGGGATGCGCGCCAGCTTTTCAATGGCGTATTGCCCGTAAACGCCCGCATGATAGGCCGTTCCGCAGGCCACAATCGTGACTTTTTTCAGGCGCTTCGCTTCTTCTGGGCTCACGGGAAGCCAGCGTTCTGTCGGAACGTCCAGCCGGGGAGCCGCCGTTTTCCGGGCCGCTTCCGGCTGCTCGTGAATCTCCTTGAGCATGTAATGCGCATAGCCGCCCTTTTCGGCACTGGTCAGATCCCAGTCCACATGAAAAACGGCGTGATGGCAGTGATTGCCATATGCGTCAAACACGCTGATACCCTGACGGTTCAGCACGGCGATTTCCCGATCCTGAATGAAGATCACGTCCCGGGTATGGCTCAAAAGGGCCGGAATATCCGAGGCAATAAAGCCCTCGCCGTTCCGCGCACCCACCACCAGCGGGCTGTCGTTCCGGGCGCAGTACAGATTGCCAGGTTCCCGGTCACAGAGAACACCCAGCGCATAGCTGCCCTCCAGCATGCCCATGGCCCGGATCAGCGTGCGCTTCATATCGCCGTCGTAAAGCCAATTCAGCAGATGGGCGATGACCTCCGTGTCGGTCTGGCTGACGAATTTCGCGCCCGTCTGTTCCAGATGGCGGCGCAAAGCCGCGTGGTTTTCAATGATTCCGTTGTGAACCACGGCAATGCCGCCCTTCACATCCGTATGGGGATGGGCGTTCAGATCGCTGGGTTCCCCGTGAGTGGCCCAGCGGGTGTGACCGATACCAACGCTGCCCGTGATCGGGCTTTCTTTCAGAAGCCCCGCCAGATTTTCCAGCCGTCCCTTCGCCTTGCGCACGCCGATCTTTCCATCCGGTCCGATCACCGCCACTCCGGCGCTGTCATACCCGCGATAGGAAAGCCGCTCCAGCCCTTCCATCAAAATCGGCGGAGCGTTTTTGGGGCCGATATATCCCACGATGCCGCACATGGCTCTTCCTCCTTTTTGTTTCAAAACATTTTATAATGTATCATAACATATTTTAGTTGTCAAGCCCTAAAAAGGCCGCCAGCGGATCCACAGGCCTTCCGTTTTTATGCACTTCCAGATGCAGATGCGGCAGGCCGTCGCTTTCCGCCAGCACGCCGTTGCCGCTGTGACCTATCGTCTGCCCCTGCATGACCGGGTCGCCTGCCTGAACATAATCCGCGCTGCTAAGACCGGCGTACAGGGTTTCGTAGCCGTTTTCGTGGTCGAGCAGCACGCACAGTCCCATCTCGTTATCCTGCCAGACCCGTTTCACCGTTCCCCCGGCGCAGGCGGAAACGGCCGTTCCGTATTCCGCCTGCAGGTCGATGCCCGCATGCACCTGCCACGCATTGGTCTGGGCAAAGAACTGAGGCTCCGTATCGCTGAAGGTTCGATCCAGAAAGCCGGAAACCGGCTGGGCAAGGGAAAACGGCGCTTGTGTCGGCACGTTCAGCGCTGTTCCTCCGCCCGTCACCAATTCCTGCGCTTCGGAAAGAGTCTGCGCCTGAGAGCTGTCCACGCTTTCCGCCTGTTCGTTCCGTGTGACCGGCTCCTCCGCCGCTTCGCCGCGCAGATAGAATGTATAAAAGGCGCTCAGACCGATGACCAGCACGCAGACGGCCAGCACGACGTAAAAGCCCTGCTTTTCCATCATGCGGTCGTAGCGCTGATAGGCCCGTTTCCATTTTTCCTTCACCCGCTGCCATTCCCGGCCTTTTTCCATTGGAATCCCTCCCGGCCCAAGTTTGCCCATTTGCCAGGATTTCCATTCGATCACACGGAAGAGTCATTCTTCATTTTTCATTCTTTATTCTTCATTTCCCAGCTCCGTGCCGGGATAATAATGCGCCAGGATCGTCCGATAGTCCGCGCCGTCCGCCGCCATGCTGTTGGCTCCTGTCTGGCTCATGCCCACGCCGTGACCGTATCCCCGCTGATGAAAGGTGATCCCCGTTTCATCCATGGAAATCGAAAAAAGCGTGCTTCGCAGGGAAAGCGCCTTCCGTACCTCCGTCGCGTCCAGCGTCCTTTCCCCTGCCGTGACCAACTTGACCCGTCCGCTGTCCGTATAGGCCGCCACGGAAAAGGTCTGCCGAAGCTGCTGGGCCGTCAGGTTCAGGCCGCGAAAATGCCCGTTCAAAAGCTGCGCCGCTTCCTCATAGGAAAAGGCGGTATCCGTATAAAAGCCCCGGGCGCTTTCTTCTCCCGTGCTGTCCACGCTGACCAGATAGGGCAGGCTTTGGGAGAACACCGCCTGCGCGTCCTCCGTCCGCCCGCCGCTCATGGCGTGATACAGAACTGTAATGGGCTCGCCGTCGTAGCGGAGCAGCTCGTCCTTCGTTTCAAGAATCGCCTGCATGACCCGTTTCCGATAAAATTCAAATTCCCCGCCCCATTTTTCCCGGCAGGCCGTTTCCCCCACATAGCCCTGACAGCATGCGCTGTCCCCGCATATATCCGCGCCGGGATGGCGGGAGCAGCCGCCGTCCCGCTGCTGCCGGACGGCCCGGGTACGGGCGGCCACCGCCTGCGCCTTCAGCGCCTCCAAATGGTAGGCGGCGGGCATTTCAGCCGCCACCACGCCGCAGACGTAGCTTTCCAGCGGCATGGAATGCAGGCCGTCCTCCAGCCAGACCGTCATGCTCTTCTGCTCGTCTTCGCCGGTTTGACGGGCCAGCGACAGCCCTTCTTCCCCGGCGTCCTCCCGAAGTAGAAGATCGTCTGCCGGTTCCGCCGGGGCAGAAAACCACAGCCGAAAAATCCGCGTCATTCGGGCAGGCGCCAGCGTCCGCATCTGCCAGAAGGGCGTTTCCAGCGCGCCGAATTCCTCCGCCGTCACCGGCGCGCCCGCCATGCGCCAGAAAACGGCCAGCGTCAGCAGCAAAATTCCCAGCCATACCGGCGGATAACCCCGTCTCATACTGCATCCCTCCGCCAAAGCCTATGCAACATTCCGGGGCTTTCATTCGTCTGTATGATAGAAACTTTTTCGATCGAAAGGAGCCGTTACCGAAGATGAAACGAACGCTGCTGGTGCTTTTATGCCTTTGCCTGCTTCTGCCCGCAGCGGCGCTGGCCGCGCAGACCTGCCAACCCGGCGATTCCGGCGCGGCAGTCACACAGCTGCAGCAGCGGTTGGCGGAGCTGGGCCTGCTGGAGGGCAAGGTGGATGGCCTCTATGGCAAGCAGACTTCCGCAGCCGTAACGGAAGCCCAGCGGCTGCTCAAAGAACTGGGCGGCTTCGACGTTCCGCAGGACGGCACGGCGAGCAAAAGAACTGTCGAGCTTCTTTTTGACGAAAGCAATACCGCGCTTTTATCTACCCTCTGCACCGGCAGCCGGGGAACCCGCGTCCGGGAATTGCAAAACCGGCTGATCGACCTTCGCTTCTTGAACGAAATGGCAGACGGCGTGTTCGGCGCGTCCACCAAAGCGGCGGTTCTTTCCTTCCAGACGGAGGCGAAAGGCTGGGGCGTTTTTCAGCGGGAACCGGGCGGTCTGGCCGACCCGGAAACGGTACAGATTTTAAGCGGCGACCTGTCCGTTTACGGATGGCAGGCCCCGGAATACTATGATTTCACTCGGCCGGATACGCTGAACGAAAACTATCTTTTCTCGCAAAGCTGCATTCTGATGGACGGCCCCAGTGGCGAGGTGCTGTTTGAATCCGCCGGCCGGGAGCGGCGCTATCCCGCCAGCACCACCAAAATGCTGACCCTGCTGACGGCGCTGGAAAGCGGCGGGCTGGACGAAACCTTCACCATTCCGCAGGAAGCGGCGGACATTCCGGCGGACAGTTCGCTGGTGCCCGTCACCCCGGGAGAGCAGATGAGCAAGCTGGATCTGCTTTACGGCCTGATGATCCGTTCGGGCAACGACGCGGCCAACGCCGTAGCCGTGCTGGAAGCAGGCAGTGTGGAAGCCTTTGTGGAGCGAATGAACGAAAAAGCCGCGCAGCTTGGCATGGGAGATTCCCATTTTGCCAATCCGCACGGCTATCACGATGAGGAGCATTATACGACGGCCTATGATCTGGCCCTGCTGTCCCGAATCGGGATGAGCGACCCGGATTTCTGCCGAATCGTCACCTGCCTGAGCTACACCCTGCCCGCCACATCCAAACGGCAGGCGCTGACCATCCGAAACGATTATGAAATCTTTGACCCTGCTTCCGCCTTTTATCTGCCTTACGCTGCCGGAATCAAAAGCGGCTACACCTCCCGCGCAGGCTTCTGCTACGCGGGCGCGGCCCAGCAGGACGGGCGTTCCCTGATCGCAGTAGTTCTGGGCGCGCCCAGCCGGAACCGGGCTTGGAAGGATCTGCAAAAGCTGTTTGAATACGGCTTCAGCCAGCCGTAGCAGAAAGGTCGCGGCGCAGCTTTTTCATCACGCCCAGGTAGGCCGGGATCAGGAACACGTCGGCGGCGATCCACGCCACCGGGCTGGCGTAACATACAGCCTCAAACCCTGCCGCCGGGATCCAGAACAGGCTGATCAGGCCGCGGGCCAGCATTTCAAACACCCCGGAGAACACCGCCAGCTTGGAAAAGCCAAGGCCCTGAATCATGAAGCGGAACACATACACCATCATCAGCGGGATACAGAAAGTGACCCAGCGAACGATAAAATACTGCGCCTGCTCAATGACCGAAGTCTCCTCCGGGCCGACGAACAGACTGAGCAGCGTCGGGCCGAGGTAACGGATGATAAAGTACGCCACAATCGAATAAAGAGTTCCGAACAGCAGGCAGCTGGTCATTCCCTTGCTGATACGATCCAGCTTTTTCGCACCGATATTCTGGCCGCCGTAGGTGGCGACCGTCGTGCCCAGCGCGTCCAGCGGGCAGCAGATCACCTGCGTCACCTTATTACCGGTCGATACCGCCGCTACGGCATGAGAGCCCAAACCGTTGATGCCCGTTTGCAGCAGAATGCTGCCGATGGCCGTGATGGAATACTGCAATCCCATGGGAAGGCCCATGCCCAGCAATTGCTTGCAGCATTGCCCATCCAGCTTCCAATCCTGCTTTGTGATGATCAGCACCTGACTGTGCCGGATATAGTTCATGCACAGAAGTGCAGAAACAGCCTGAGAAACGACGGTGGCAATGGCCGCGCCCTCCACGCCGGTATGGAGCACCAGAATAAACAGAAGATCCAGCACCACATTGATCAGAGAGGCAATGATCAGATACAGAACCGGCGTGCGGGAGTCGCCCATGGAGCGAATAATGCCGAACAGCACGTTATAGAGCATCACCACCGGGATGCCCAGAAAGATCACAAACAGGTAGGCAAACGCATCATCGATAATATCCGCCGGAGTGCCCATCCATTCCAGAAAGGTACGGCACAGGCAGGAAACGATCGTCCCCACCACCAGCGAAAACGCCACGGAGATCATGATCGCGTTCACGGCGTAGCGTTTCAGGCCGGCAAAATCATGTTCGCCGAATTTTTGTGCTACCGGGATGGCAAACCCGGCGCAGGTGCCGGTGCAGAAACCCAGAATCAGGAAATTCAGCGCGCCGGTCGCGCCCACGCCAGCCAGCGCGTTCACGCCCAGGAAGCGGCCGACCACCACCGTGTCCACGGCGTTGTACAGCTGCTGAAACAGCAGGCCGAACAGCAGCGGAAGAAAGAAACCGAAAATCAGCTTGATCGGCGAACCGACCGTCATATCCCGTGTCTTTGCCATTTCAATTACCCGCCCTTCAAAAAGATCGGTTTTCTCCCATGGACGCGGCTTCCGGCAGGAAAGAACAGCCATGGAAAACAGCAGCGCGAAGCAGAGCAGAACCGAAACAAAAGCGACGCGCCCGGCAGACCGGAAGAACCGACCTGCCGGGCGCTTGACAGTTTACACAGAAAGCCCGGGTTTTGCAAGAGGTTTTCTTTACTTTTTCAAAGGGCTTTTCAAAAGCCTTCCAGCGCTTTTCAGGAAGCGCTGCTTTCGTCCTTCGGCAGCTTCTTGGAAGCGGCGCGGGGCTTCCGGGCGGGTTTGGGCGCTTCATCCGTCAGAACCAGCCGGGGCTGCTCCAGCCCGTCCACGCACTTTTCGGTGATGACCACCTGCTTCACATCCTCCCGGGAGGGAAGCTCGAACATGGTCTCCATCAGCACGTTTTCCACGATGGCCCGCAGACCGCGGGCGCCGCTCTTGCGCTCAATGGCCTGATGGGCGATCTTTTTCAGCGCGGCAGGCTCAAAGAGCAGCTCTACGCCGTCCAGATCCAGCAGATAGCCGTACTGGCGCACCAGCGCGTTTTTCGGCTCGGTCAGGATGCGGATGAGCTGCGCTTCGTCCAGCTGATCCAGCGTGACCACGATGGGCAGACGGCCTACAAACTCGGGAATCAGACCGAATTTGATCAGATCCTCAGGCCGCAGCTGGCGGAAAATTTCGCCGATCTTCTCTTCCTCCTGCGACTTCAGCTCGCTGCCGAAGCCCAGCGTTTTCTTGCCCACGCGGTTTTCGATGATGGGCGCAAGGCCGTCGAAAGCGCCGCCGCAGATGAAAAGGATGTTGGTGGTATCGATCTGGATGAACTCCTGATGGGGATGCTTGCGCCCGCCCTGCGGAGGAACGCTAGCCACGGTGCCCTCCAGAATTTTCAGAAGCGCCTGCTGCACGCCCTCGCCGCTCACGTCCCGGGTGATGGAGGGATTTTCGCTCTTGCGGGCGATCTTGTCGATCTCGTCAATGTAGATGATGCCCCGCTGCGCCAGCTGAATGTCGTAATCCGCATTCTGGATCAGCCGCAGCAGGATGTTCTCCACGTCCTCGCCCACGTAGCCCGCCTCGGTCAGGCTGGTAGCGTCGGCGATGGCAAAAGGCACCTTCAGGATCTTCGCCAGCGTCTGGGCCAGGAAGGTCTTGCCGGAACCGGTGGGGCCCACCATCAGAATATTGCTCTTCTGCAGCTCCACATCATCGTTCTGGGTCTTGGCGTTGATGCGCTTATAGTGGTTGTACACTGCCACGGACAGGGCGCGCTTGGCCGCCTCCTGACCGATGACATACTCATCCAGCACGGCCTTGATTTCCCGGGGCCGGGGAATGTCGCTGCCGGAGACGCTGTCATGGACGGCGGCGAAATCGTCGTTGATAATTTCCTGACAGAGCAGGATGCATTCGTTGCAGATCTGCGCGTTGGGGCCTGCCACCATGCGGCGGACCTGATCGCTGGTTTTGCCGCAAAAGCTGCAGCGGCGCAGCTTGGGCGTGCGGGAATTGGTATCGTCACCCGGCAATGTTGTCACCTCGTTCTGTTGCTGTGGGCGCCGCCGGAAAGCCGTTTAACGGGCGTTCCGCGGCTGATAGATTTCGTCGATGATGCCGTACTTCAGCGCTTCTTCCGCGCTCATGAAGTAATCGCGTTCCACATCCTGCTTCACGCGCTCTATATCCTGACCGGTCATTTCGGACATCATACGGGTCATTTTTTCCTTGGTCTTCATCAGCCATTCAGCCCGGATGGCCACGTCGGTGGCCTGACCCTGTGCGCCGCCCAAGGGCTGATGGATCATGATCTCGCTGTTCGGCAGCGCCAGACGCTTGCCCTTCTTGCCCGCCATCATCAGGAACGCGCCCATGCTGGCGGCCATGCCGATGCACACGGTGCGCACGTCGGGCTTGATATAGTTCATGGTGTCAAAGATCGCCATGCCTGCGGTCACGCTGCCGCCCGGGCTGTTGATGTAAAGCGAAATATCGCTGTCCGGGTTTTCCATTTCCAAAAACAGAAGCTGCGCGACCACCAGATTAGCGGTATCATCGTCAATTTCCCAGCCCAGGAAAACAATCCTGTCCTTCAGAAGGCGGGAGTAAATATCGAAGGAGCGTTCTCCCCGGTTGGTCTGTTCGATCACCATCGGTACTAAATTCATTGCTTTCCCTCCTTATGGCGCAATGTGGAAACAGGCGCACCGCAAGATATACCATAACAGCATATGCATGCGGTGCGCGCCTTATGCGTTTGAATTACTCGTTGTCAGCCTTTTCCTCGGCGGCTTCGGGAGCTTCCTCCGTCTTTTCGGCTTCCGGCTTGATCTCCTCGTCGGTGATCTTGGCGCTCTGCCACATCAGGTCGATGGCCTTGTTGATCTGGGCGCGGTGCTTGAAGTAATCCAGCTGCTCGGGAGAGAAGGTGGACTTGAGCTGTTCCACGGTCTGACCCATGGCGGCGGTGTAGCCTTCCAGCAGCTTCTCCACATCGGCTTCGTCCGCCTCGATGTTCTCCGCCTTGATGATCTCTTCCATCACCAGCTCGGAGCGCACGTTGTTCTCGGCCTCGCTGCGGTACATATCCCGCATCTGCGCTTCGCTCTGGCCCAGGATCTTCATGTACTGCTCCATGGTGAAGCCCTGCTGCTGCATGCGCCAGTTCATCTGCTGCATCATTTCATCCAGCTTTTCTTCCACCATGGGCGCGGGCACGTCGATCTCGGCGTTGGAAACGGCCTTTTCCACCATGGCGCTCTTGGCGGCTTCGTCGGCCTGAATGTCGGCGGCCTCCTGCAGGGTCTTTTCCACGCTGTCGCGGTATTCCTTCATGGTGTCGAAATCGCTGACTTCGGCGGCGAAATCGTCGTCCAGCTCAGGCAGCTCTTCGCGGGTGATGGCGTGCAGCTTCACATGAAAGACCGCGTCCTTGCCCTTGAGGTTTTCCGCATGATAGGTCTCGGGGAACTTGACGTTCAGGTCGCGCTCCTCGCCGATCTGCATGCCCACCATCTGCTCCTCGAAGCCGGGGATGAAGGTGTTGGAGCCGATGACCAGCGTCTGATGCTCGGCGGTGCCGCCGTCGAACTTCACGCCGTCCACAGTGCCGGAGTAATCCAGCTCGGCCTTGTCGCCGTTTTCCAGCGCACGGTCGGTCACGTCCACCATCCGGGCGACGCGCTTCTGCTCCTGCTCGATGCGGGAGTCCACTTCCGCGTCCGTCACCTTGCGGATGGTGCGGGTCACGTCCAGCTCCTTGTACTGGCCCAGCTTGACTTCGGGCATCACGTACACTTCGCAGCTGAACTCCAGATCCTTGCCGGCTTCCATGGCCTGCACGTCCACCTCGGGACGGGCCACGGGCTTGAGGTCGTTTTCTTCCACAGCCTTATAATAGGCTTCGGGGAAGAGGATATCCAGCGCGTCTTCATAAAAAACGCCCTTGCCAAACATATTCTCAATCAGCTTGCGGGGAGCCTTGCCCTTCCGGAAGCCGGGAACGTTGATCTGGCCGCGCAGCTTCATATACGCCTGCTGCAGCGCGTCTTCAAACTCCGCCGCGGTCGCCTTGAAGCTGATCTTTACTTTGTTGCTGCTAAGCTTTTCTACCGAATGTTCCATGTATTTTCCTCCCTGGGAGCCGGTTTCCCTCTGCCCCATTTATCAAAGTACACCATTAAACAGTATAGCATTGTTTGGTCAAATACGCAAGCCTTGGTTTTTTTCGGTTTTTTCTTTCTGTTTTTCTGCCGTTCTTTTCCTTTTTTCCGCATTTTGAGCAAATCGTGTCCAAACCGTAAATTCTTCCAATAATGCCCATTTTTCGCCCAAAAGAAAGAAGGATTTTCCTATTCAAAAAAGAAGTATTTTGGTATTGGCAGGGACAAACTCTGACCATGCAAGGAAAAACAGGAGGTTATGCTTATGAAGCAGGAGAGCAAGACTCCCAAAAAGCCATTGATCTATTATTACCTCATAGCCATGCTCGTTTTGCTTTTGCTCAACGCGCTGGTCTTCCCCTCTCTGCTGTCCCCCAAGGTCGGCGAGGTATCCTACGATCAGTTCCTTTCGCTGGTAGAACGGAAGGAAGTCAACAAAGTCGCCATTGAGAACGACGTGATCCTTTTCACCGTCAAGGACGACGCGGCGAAGGACGGCTACGCCTATTATCAGACCGGGCGGATCGAGGACGCGGACCTGGTCAACCGTCTGAAGGAAAGCGGCGCGGAATTTTCGGCCGTCATCCCCACGCAGGATTCCCCCCTGCTGAGCTTTCTGATGACCTGGGTCTTCCCCATCATTTTGTTTGTAGCGATCGGACAGCTGATGGGCCGGATGCTGACCAAGCACATGGGCAGCAACGCCATGTCCTTCGGCAAATCCAATGCGAAAATCTATGTGGAAAGTCAGACCGGCAAGAGCTTTGCCGACGTGGCCGGGCAGGACGAAGCCAAGGACGCGCTGCGGGAGATCGTGGATTTCCTGCATAACCCGGACAAATATGCCGCCATCGGCGCGTCGCTTCCCAAGGGCGTTTTGCTGGTAGGCCCTCCGGGAACCGGTAAGACCCTGCTGGCGCAGGCGGTTGCCGGCGAGGCCAAGGTGCCCTTCTTCTCCATCTCCGGCAGCGAATTTGTGGAAATGTTCGTCGGCATGGGCGCGGCCAAGGTTCGCGACCTGTTCAAGCAGGCGCAGGAAAAGGCCCCCTGTATCGTCTTCATCGACGAGATCGACACCATCGGCAAAAAGCGTGATTCCGGCTCCGGCATCGGCGGCAACGACGAGCGGGAGCAGACCCTGAACCAGCTGCTGGCTGAAATGGACGGTTTCGACGGGGCCAAGGGCGTGGTCATTCTGGCCGCTACCAACCGTCCCGACAGCCTGGACAAGGCGCTGCTCCGCCCCGGCCGTTTCGACCGCCGGGTGCCTGTGGAGCTGCCTGACCTGCAGGGCCGTATCGCCATCCTGAAAGTCCATGCCAAGGACGTGAAGATGGAAGATAACATCGACTTCGACACCATCGGCCGGGCTACCAGCGGCGCCAGCGGCGCAGAGCTGGCCAATATCATCAACGAAGCCGCCCTTCGGGCCGTGCGCATGGGCCGCAGCAAGGTAGCGCAGCAGGATCTGGAGGAAAGCGTGGAAGTCGTCATCGCCGGTTATCAGCGCAAGGGCGCCATGATCAACGACCGCGAAAAGCGCATCATTGCGTATCATGAGATCGGTCACGCGCTGGTGGCCGCCCGTCTGAAGGACGCGGCTCCCGTGCATAAGATCACCATCATTCCCCGCACCTCCGGCGCGCTGGGCTACACCATGCAGGTGGAGGAAGAAGAACGGGTGCTGATGAGCAAGGAAGACCTGCTGAACCAGATCATCACCCTGACCGGCGGCCGCTCCGCCGAGGAAGTCGTTTTCAACTCGATCACCTCCGGCGCCAGCAACGACATCGAAAAGGCTACCAGCACCGCCCGGGCCATGATTACCCGCTTCGGCATGAGCGACACCTTTGACATGATGGAGCTGGAAACGGTGAACAATCCCTATCTGGGCAACGATACGTCGCTGGTTTGCAGTGCGGAGACCGCCGCGCAGGTGGACAGCGAGGTTCGGGACATCATCCGGGCCGCGCACCAGAAAGCGCTGACGATCCTGCGGGACAACCGGGATGTGATGGACAAGCTGGCCGCCTTCCTGCTGGAAAAAGAGACCATCACCGGCGAGGAATTCATGGAGATTCTCAAGCAGTGCGATGCCGAACGCCAGCCGGTTTCGCTTGTGAAGGAAAATCAGTAATATTTTGGAAAAATCCGGGGTCCGGCTCGATGACCCGGCCTTTCTGGAGGGAATGACCCGGGAAGCCCCTCAGGACGTGCAGTTGATCCACGTGATCGACCGGCACATCGAATACTGCACCGGCTGCTTTGCCTGCAAGCGCAACGGCGGAACCTGCCGTCACAGCGACGATATGAGCGCCCTTCTTGCTGAAATGCTGGAAAGCGACCTGCTGCTGTTCAGCTTTCCTCTGTACTGCTATGGATTTCCGGCGCCGCTGAAGGCGCTGCTGGATCGAACCATGCCGCTTTCCTCCATGACCATGCGAAAAAGCGGCGAGCGCTACGAGCATGTGGCACAGGCGGATTTTTCCCATTTGCGCTATCTGATGATCTGCGGCTGCGGTTTCCCCAACAGCAGGCACAATTTCGAACCCGTTGCGGAACAGTTTCGGCTGATGTTCCCCCACGGCAGCGTCGCGCTGACCGTGCCGGAAAGTCCCCTGTTCAACGTGCCGGAAGCAGACTCCGTAACAGCGCCCCGTCTGGCGCTGCTCCGGCAGGCCGGAGAACAGTGTGCCCGAACCGGCGCAATCGCCCCGGAGCTGCTCAGTCAGGTTCAGTCCCCCATGATCCCGGAGGAACTGTACGCGCGCATCGCCAACGGGGAAGCATAACGCGGCCCGCCCAAAATCCAAAAACGAACCGGGCGCGGAGTATTTCCGAGCCCGCAGAGTGTCAAAAAAGTGGAGGTGCAGGAGGCACTGCCTCCTGCCGGGGTTA
>ERZ857827.2517-NODE-2517-length-13404-cov-6.676305_pt1 | contig 13404 bp, 7 predicted proteins | sample MGYA00519761_ERZ857827 | MGnify/ENA primary metagenome ERZ857827 (study PRJEB31778, sample SAMEA3449370) | human gut metagenome | biome: human gut; feature: human-associated habitat; material: faeces | place: United Kingdom | collected 2010/2012 ... | reverse complement strand
TGCGCACGGACTGGCCTATGTGGCCGAACAGCTGCGCCGCTCGCACGAAGGCGGCCGTCTCTACTGCGTCGTGGGCTTTTCGGGAGACAAGGACATCGACGCCATTCTGGCGCTGTTGCCGCGCGACGCCTACTATCTCTTTACGCAGGCGGCCAGCGAACGGGCGCTTCCGGTGTCGGAACTGGCCGCCCGCGCTGCGGCGGCGGGTCTCGACGGCGAAGCGGTCGCAACGGTTCCCGAGGCCGTGACCAGGGCGAAGGCGCTCGCCGCTCCCGCCGACACGATCTTCATCGGCGGTTCGACCTTCGTCGTGGCCGAGGTGTTGTGACCCGTTTTCGTACCGCCGCCGGCGGGAATGAGAGAAGAGGCGCCCGATCAGTTTCGGGCGCCTCTTCGGTCGTAAATGGCTGCGGAGACCTACTCCTCGTCGGTGTCGGTGTACTCTTTGAGCAGTTTGGCCTGCACGTCGGCGGGCACCTGTTCGTAGGAGGAGAAACGCATCGTATAGGTCGCCGCCCCCGACGTGAGCGACGAGAGCGTCGTCGAATAACGATAGAGCTCGGCCAGCGGCACGCGGGCGTTCAGACGGTCGAATCCCTTGTCCGAGTTCATGCCCTCGATCATTGCGCGGCGGTTTTGCAGGTCGCTCATCACGGCGCCCATGTATTCGCTCGGCGTCAGCACCTCGATGCTGTAAATCGGTTCCATGATCTTGGGGCCCGCATTGCGGAACGCCTCCTTGAAGGCGTTGCGGGCCGCCAGCTTGAACGAGATTTCGTTCGAATCCACCGGGTGCATCTTGCCGTCGTAGATCACTACGCGGATGTCGCGGGCGTAGGAGCCCGTCAGCGGGCCTTCGTCCATCTTCTCCATGATGCCTTTGAGGATCGCCGGCATGAAGCGCGCGTCGATGGCACCGCCTACGATCGAGTTGTAATACTGCAACTTGCCGCCCCACGGCAGGTCGTACTCCTCCTTGCCCTTGATGTTGACCGTGATGTCGCCCTTGCCCGGAATCTTGTAGCTCTTCGGTTCGGGAATCCCTTCGTAGTAGGGTTCGATCACCATGTGCACCTCGCCGAACTGGCCCGATCCGCCCGACTGTTTCTTGTGGCGGTAGTCGGCCTGCGCCACTTTGGTGATGGTCTCGCGGTAGGGGATTCGCGGCGCGATGTACTCGATCTCCATCTTGTTATCGGCGGCCAGGCGCGCTTTGAGGATGTTGAGGTGATGCTCGCCCTGGCCTTGTATGATCGTTTGTTTCAGCTCCTTGGAATATCCGACCAGAATCGTCGGGTCTTCGTACTTGGCGTCGTTGAGCAGTTTGCCCAGCTTCTCCTCGTCGGCCTTGACCTTGGGCTGTACGGCGGCGCGGTAACGCGGTTCGGGGAATACGATCGGGGTGATCGTCACGGGTGCGGAGGGTGCCGCGAGCGTGTCGTTGGTGCGCGTGCCTTTCAACTTGACCGTGCAGCCGATGTCGCCGGCCGCCAGTTCGGTCACTTTGATGCGGTTTTTGCCCGCCACGGCGAAGAGCTGCGAAACCTTCTCCTTGTTGCCCGTGCGGGTGTTGAGCAGCTCCATGCCTTCGGTGAGTTTGCCGCGGATCACGCGCAGGTAGCTGATCTCGCCGATGTGGGGTTCGATCTGGCTCTTGAAGACGAACGCCACGGCCGGCTGCGTCTCGTCGGCGGCGATCTCCTCGCCCTCGGTCGAGAGGAATTTGGGCGCTTTGAGCGGCCCCGGAGCGACGTTGATGATGAACTCCATGAGGCGTTTCGTTCCGACGTCGCGCTTGCCGCTGGTGCAGAACAGGGGCATGACTTCACGCCGCGAGAGACCGATTTTGAGTCCCGAACGGATGTCGTCCTGCGTGAGCGTCCCCTTTTCGAAATAGAGCTCCATGAGCGCCTCGTCGTTCTCGGCGGCCATCTCCACCAATTCGCGGTTCAGCTCCGTGGCGCGCTCCATCTCCTCGGCCGGAATATTGAGCTCCTCGCGCGTGCCGTTCTCGTCTTTGAAGCGGTAGAGTTTCATCATCAGCACGTCGATGAAGGCGTTGAAGCCCGGCCCCTGGTTGACGGGGTACTGCACGATGACGGGTTTCACGCGCGATGCGGCGCGGATGCTCTCGACCGTCCCCTCGAAGTTGGCCTTCTCGGCGTCGAGCTGGTTGATGACGCCGATGAGCGGTTTCGACAGTTCGCGCGAATAGCGCGCCTGAATCTCCGAACCGACTTCCCAGCCGTTCTGGGCGTTGAAGACCATTACTCCCACGTCGCCCACCTTGAAGGCCGAGAAGAGGCTGCCGCAGAAGTCGTCCGATCCCGGACAGTCGATGATGTTGAGCTTGCGTTCCATGAACTCCGTGAAGAGGATCGTGGAGTAGATCGAGCGTTTGTATTCGTGTTCGATGTCGGTGTTGTCCGACAGCGTATTGTTCGTTTCGACGGCGCCCCTGCGGTCGATGACCTTCCCCTCGTAGGCCATTGCTTCGGCGAGGGTGGTTTTTCCGGAGCCGGGGGCGCCGATCAGGACGATGTTCTTGATCTCTTTCGCTGAGTAGTTTTTCATATCGAGAAGTTTTAAGGTTTTTCCTGTTTTTCGGATTATAAATATATGAAAAAATCCGCAAAATCAAGTGCGGAGGGTGAAAAATTTATAAATTTTATCAATATCTTAGAATCGCTCTGCGGCTCGGCCGCGTTTTTGATCGGAAGCACGGTCGGGAGGTCGTGCTTTTGCCGTCGGGCGGGGTGCGATTGTTGATAAATGATTGAAAACTTTGTGCCGCCGGACGAATATTTTCGGGCGCCGGAATCTATCTTTGCCATGAAACAACCGGCCTGGCGCCGCACCGGTGCATCGCGTGCAGGGTCTTCATTGCAGGTTTCCCTTCCCGACGGGGGATTCGGAGGATGTGTCAATCATGGAATTTGGCGTTCGTCGGAAGACGCCGTAAGTTAGGAAGGACGTAATTTCATCGTTGATAAAGCCTCGGTTCATACATATTTTAATTACGTCTTTCCTACATGGAGTTATGGCTGAGAACAAAAATTTAGGTATCGATCTCGAACTGGACGAGACGGTCGCGCAGGGCAACTACTCGAATCTCGCCATCATCGCGCATTCCACTTCGGAGTTCATCATCGATTTCGCGGCTGTCATGCCTGCCGTTCCCAAAGCGAAGGTCAAGAGCCGCATCATCCTCACGCCGGAACATGCCAAGCGCCTGCTGATGTCGTTGCAGGAGAATATCGTCCGTTACGAGAGCGTGCACGGTCAGATCGTCATTCCTACGCCGCAGCATACGGGCGACCAGTTCGGCGGCAAGATCGGCGAAGCCTGACCTTCTCGCTTTCCAGCCTTTCGTCGTACGGCGTCGTGCGGTGCTGGGGTCCGCACTCGCTTCGGACAGGGGCGTGCGTCGTTTCGCACTGCTGTCCGCAGCGGCCGCCGAAGCGCGGCGCGGATGCTTTCCCTTTGGGAGACCTGGGCCGGGACGAAACGAAATGCGGTGCGACGGGAGATCCCGTCGCACCGCATATTCACGTTCGGGCGGTATGCGCTCAGGCGCGGAGCCGTATGCGTTTGGCCTCGCAGGCTTTGTCCACCTCGATCTCGAAATCCGACAGTACGTTCATGTAGTTGATGAAGGCTTCGTAGGGCGATCCGTAGGGGTTGAAATAGGAGTGCACGTCGCCGTCCGACAACCATTTGGTAGCCATGTAGTAGAAGTGGTCGGAAGTTTGGAGGAAGTTCCACACGTAGTCGAAATCCTTGTTTTTTAACGCCTTGATCTTATCTCTCAGGCCGTATAGCTTCGTGAAGGCTTCGTTTTGCAACTCGTTGCCCAGCCATGCCGTGACGTCGCGCTCCTCGTCGGCCCACGACATCACGTGCGGGCAGTGGAGCACCGCCACGGGCTGGTACTTCTTCGCCGCCTCGCTCACGGTGGCGAATTCCAGCTTGCGTGTGGCCAGTGCCGCTTTGGGCAGCGCCTTCATGAAATCGAAGATGCCCGTCGAAGCCTTCTGGTGCTCGCCGAAGGTCTCGTAGTCCATGAAGAGGTTCACCACCTCGCCCACCGTATCGTCCGAGGCGATCCAGCCGGCGAACTTGTCGGCCGTCAGCGGCCATTCGTTCCAGCTGCGGTTCGAGAAACGGAAGGCGATGTCGTCCGACAGCTTGTAGTTGCGCAGCAGCACGTGCAGTTTTTGATTCAGTGCGTTGGCATAGACGTAGTTGGGCGATTTCCAGCCCAGCACGTGTTTGGCGCCTTCGGCCAGGATGGTCTTGAACCCCATCTGGGCGACCGTTTCGCCGATTTGGTCGGAGTAGATCAGCTCCGTGTTGCGGAAGGCCGTGGGTTTCATCCCGAACTCCTTGCGCACGAGGGCCGTATGGAGTTTCACCTGCTCCTCGAAATCCTCCTTCGAGCGGAGCGATGCCAGCGAGTGGGAGTAGGTCTCGGCCAGGAACTCCACGCATCCCGTGGCAGCCAGTTCGCGGAACGAGTCGAGCACTTCGGGCGCATAGGCTCGGAACTGTTCGACGGCCGACCCCGTGATCGAGAACGAGCAGCGGAATTTGCCCTTCTGCTCCTTGATGAGGTTCAGCAGCAGGGCGTTCATCGGCAGGTAGCACTGCCGCGCCACTTTTTGCAGGATGGCGTGGTTGGTCAGATCGTCGAGGTAGTTGTGATCCACGCCCATATTGAAAAACCGGTAGGTTTTCAGCCGCCAGGGCTGATGAACCTGAAAATAGAAACAGATCGTTTTCATGGTGATATGTCGTTTGTGTTGTTATTCCCGTTGGCGTGCGGCCGCTTCGTCGATGACCGCCTGATAGACCGCCTTGATCTTCGCGGCGGCGTTGTCCCATTTGAGTCCGGTCACCTCGTCGAGCCCCTTCTCGGCGAACATCTTCGCCAGCGCGGGATAGGTAATCAGGGCATAGATCGCATCCGACAGGGCGTCCACGTCCCAATAGTCGACTTTGAGCGCGTAGTCGAGCACTTCGGCCACGCCGCTCTGCTTGGAGATGATGACCGGCACGTTCGAGCGCATCGCTTCGAGCGGCGAGATGCCGAAGGGTTCCGACACCGAAGGCATCACGTAGACGTCCGACAGCTGGAACATGCGGTGCACATCCTCGCCGCGCAGGAATCCCGTGAAGTGGAAGCGGTCGGCGATGCCGAGGCGCGCCACGCGGCGGATGACGTGGTTCATCATATCGCCCGAACCGGCCATCACGAAGCGCACGTTCGGCACCCGTTTGAGCACCTTGGCGGCCGCCTCGACGAAGTAGTCGGGCCCCTTCTGATAGGTGATGCGCCCCAGGAAGGTGACGATCTTGTCCCCGACGCCGCGTTCGGGGGCGGCGCACTCCGCCTCGGCGAACCGCACGGCGTTGTGCACCGTCACCACCTTTTCGGCCGGAATGCCGTAGCGGGTGACGATGATGTTGCGCGTGAGGTTCGACACGGCGATCACACGGTCGGCGGCCTCCATGCCCGCGCGTTCGATGGCATAGGTCTGCGAATTGATGTTCTCGCCGCTGCGGTCGAACTCCGTGGCGTGCATGTGCACGACCAGCGGTTTTCCGGAGACCCGTTTGGCGGCGATTCCGGCGAAGTAGGTGAGCCAGTCGTGGGCGTGGATCACGTCGAACTGCCCCGCCAGATCGCGGGCCACCTGCGCGGCTACCATCGCATAGCGCGCCACCTCCTCCATGAGGTTCGCGCCGTATTTGCCCGAAAAGGTGTAGCGCTGCTTCCAGAGGTCGGTCGTCTCCCGCGTCTTGCGTCCCGTGCGGACGTACTCGTCGTGATAGGACTTGTACTCTTCGGGCGAGACGTAGGGGACCATGTTCGAGTCGATATGGATGAACGACATCTTCTTCCACAGCTCCTCCGTATCGCCGGAGGCGCCGCCGAAGAGCGTCTCCACGTCGCTGGCGTTGACCACGCGCACATAGTTCTGGTCTTCGTCTCCGGTGGCACGGGGCATGACGAAGGTCACGTTGACATCGTTTCGCGCCAGCCCGCGCGTCATGCCGTAGCAGGCCGTACCCAGACCGCCTGCGATATGAGGGGGAAATTCCCATCCGAACATTAACACTCTCATGGCTGACTATTTTTTGACGGTTTTACGTTCTGTTTTGCGCCTTCCGTTCCCTTTGGCCGGGGCTTTGGGGCGTTTCGCGGGTTTCGCCTCTTCGTCCGCCGCCCCTTTCCGTGCGGAATCCGCAGGCGCGGCCGCCGCCTCCGTCGCCGTGCGGGGTTTCGCCGCACCGGCCGCTCGGCGGGAGCCTGTTTTCGGGGCGGCCTTCTCCCTCTTCTTCCGCCATGCGGGGTCGAAGCGCTCCATGAGCCGGTAGAGTTCCAGCACGGCGCCGACGCTCCACGCATAGGAGATCGCGCTTTTAGGGGCGAAGGGCGGGTCGGCGTCGTACATCTTCGAGATCGAACCGATGCCGTGGCACTGGATGTCCTCGTCGAAGTCGGCGAGGAATCGCTCGACTTCGGGTGTGCAGTCGGCGCCGGTGAGCGCATAGCGGGCCTTGACGTAGAAGGGCAGCGGCCATACCCACACCGTACCGTTCATCGCGGCATGGGAGCGCATCCGGTCGTCGCCGGCGTAGGAGCCGTTGTAGAGCGGATTCTGCGGCGAGAGCGAACGCAGCCCCTTCGGGGTGAGCAGGTATTGGCGGACGATGCGCAGCACGGAGATGAGCTGCTCCTCGTCGAGCATCGTGTAGTTCAGGCCGCAGGCGACGACCATGTTGGGGCGGATGAAGCGGTTGGTCTCGGCGTCGTTTACGAAATCGGCCAGGTATCCCTCTTCCGGAAGCCAGAATTTTTCCAGAAACGACGCCTTGGTCTGCGCCGGAGCCTCCTTCCATTCGGCGGCGAACGCCTTGTCGCCCGCCTCTTCGGCCAGTGACAGCGCATAGCTGACGGCGTTGTACCACAGGGCGTTGATCTCGACCTGATACCCGTTGCGAGGGGTGACGGGCCGCCCGTCCGCATAGGAATTCATCCATGTGAGCGCCACGTGCTCGTCCGACGCCCAGACCAGTCCGTTGCCGTGCAGCGCCACACGGCCGCCGATGCCGCGGCGGTAAGCCGCGAGGATCGACTTCATCGCTTCGCCGTAGCGGCGCCAGATCTCGCGGCTGCCGATCTCGGATTCCAGTTCCTGCAATGTGTAGAAGAACCACAGCGGGGCGTCGGCTTCCTGCGCGGCCGATGCCGAACCGGCGAAATCGCCGTCGCGGAGCGTGCGGCACACGCTGTCCAGCACGTCGATGCAGTCCTCCTTGTGATCCTGTTCGAGCGTGATGCCCGGCAGCGACATGAAGGCTTCGCGGGCGATCTGCGCCGTGAGCCACGGATAGCCGGCCATCACCTCCGTGCGGCCGTCGGGGCGCCGGATGACGAACTGCCGGGCCGAGTGGCGCAGCAGGCTGTGGAAATCGATCTTGTGGGTGCGGCGTGCCAGCGCGCGGTCGAACAGCGCGCCGATCTCGGCCGACGAGGCCATCTCTTCGACCGACGCCGAGAAGATCACGCTCTGTCCCTTCGACAGGGGCAGTTCGAAATAGCCCGTCGTCAGCAGGTCTTCGTACCCGTCGTAGCCGCGGGCCAGCTCCTGCGGGTATTCGAATCCGTAGTACCAGTCGGGTGCGGCCACGAATTCGGCGTCGGGCCGGTTCGTTTGGAGGTAGAGCCACGGATAGCCTTCGTAGAGGCGGTTCTTCACGCCGCCCTGCACGGGGTAGGAGCGACCGTTGGCCTCCATGTTGGCATGGGTCAGCGCCTCCTTCTCGCGATAGGCGAAGAAGGGCCGCAGCCGCAGGCGGATGTCGGCCGGCGAGTCGAGCAGCGTGTAGCGGATCATCAGCTGCGTGCGCTTGTGAATCCACAGCAGCTCCTTGCGCAGGATGACGCCGCCCACGCGGTAGGTGATCGTCGGGGTCGGCGTGTAGGCGAAGTCGGTGATGTACTTGTGGCCGCGCGGTTCGTAGACGCCGCGGAAACGGTGGATGGCCAGATTGAACGACTGATCGTGCTGGACGATGGTCTCGTCGAGCGACGACAGCAGCACGCAGGTCTGGTCTCCCCTGCCGATCGGGGCGACCATCAGACCGTGGTACCTGCGCGTATTGCAGCATACGATCGTGGTGCTCATGTAGCCGCCGCGGCGGTCGGTCGAGAGCACCTCGCGTTGCAGCGAATATTCGAGGTTACCCAGTTCGTTCTTGTCGAAAGTAAGTGCAGACATGGTTTATGTTGTGATAGTTAGGATCGTTTCAGTAAAGTTATTGAAAAATATCCGGTTTTCCAACAACGAAAACGTAAAAATCGCAGCCTCGCACTCCTCCGTCCTTTCGGGGCGGCACCTTCCCGGCTCAAACGGGTTGCCGAAATTTTGCGTTTGCGGTCCGCAGACCCTCCGGCGCCGGAAACGACGCCGGAGGAGCGGTCCGGAAGTCTCTTGCGGCGGCGACCGCGTCTACGCCCACTTCACCAGCGCGAAATCCATGCGGTGCGGCAGATGCGGGTTCGAGGGGTAGATGCGCAGCGCCACGTCGAACGACCCCGAGCGGCCCGAACGGTAGTCGAGCGCGTAGGTGACGGTCGTCCCCTCGACGGCCGTGCGTTCGAGCGGTACGGTTTCGATCACGTTGACCGGCTGGCCGTACTCGATCTGCTTGGCCACGACCAGCTCGGCGCCGATGTCTTCGGGACGGAGGTCGGCCACGTCGATCTTGATCTCGAAGGGGTAGTGCTCCCCGACGAACATCGCTTCGCGGTCGATCTTCGCCTGCTTGACCTCGACGATGCGCACCTTGTCCCACGCGGCCGAGATCCGGCGTTTCCATGCCGCGATTTCGCGCGCCAGCATGTAGTCTCCCGCGACGATCTCGTGCCGGCGTGCCGCCAGCTTGCCGTAGAAGCGCTCCTCGTAGTCGCGCATCATGCGGTTGGTCGTGAAGTTCGCCGCGATGTCGGCCACGCACCGTTTGACGGATTCGACCCAGTCGCGCGGGATATTCTGTTCGTCGCGCTTGTAGTAGAGCGGTACGATCTGCTCCTCGATCGTATTGTAGATCATCTCCGCGTCCAGTTCGTCCTGGAACCGCTGGTCGGCGAAGGTCCGTTCCATCGGCAGCGCCCAGCCGGCGCCCTCCTTGTAGCCCTCGACCCACCAGCCGTCGAGCACCGAGAATTGCAGCACGCCGTTCATGACGCACTTCTCTCCCGACGTACCCGACGCTTCGAGCGGGCGGGTCGGCGTGTTGAGCCACACGTCTACGCCCTGCACCATTTTTCGCGCCAATTCCATGTCGTAGTTTTGCAGGAAGAGAATTTTCCCGACGAATTGCGGCATGGCCGCCACCTCGACGATGCGTTTGATGAGATCCTGCCCCGGCTTGTCGTTGGGGTGCGCCTTGCCCGCGAAGATGAACTGCACGGGCCGCTCCTTGTTGTTGACGATCGCCGACAGGCGGTCGAGGTTCGTGAAGAGCAGGTAGGCGCGCTTGTAGGTGGCGAAGCGGCGTGCGAAGCCGATCGTCAGTACGTCGGGTTTGATCCCCTCGACGATCTGCACCATCTGGCGCGGCGAGTCGATGCGCACCTGGGCGGGGTCGCTGTACCGTTTGCGGATGTGATCCACCAGCTTGCGTTTGAGGAAAATGCGCTCCTGCCAAAGTTCGGCGGCGGGGATGTCGTGCACCTTCTGCCAGGCGGGGATGTCGTAGTCGTGCCCAGAAAACCCTTCGGGGAAGTAGCGCATGTAGAGCCGCCGCAGATTGGAGGCGCACCACGTGGGGAAGTGTACGCCGTTGGTGACGTAACCGATGTGCAGCTCGTTCTTGAAGTAGCCGGGCCACATGTTGCCCAGGATGTCCTTCGACACCTCGCCGTGGAGCCACGACACGCCGTTGACCTCCTGCGAGAGGTTGCACGCCAGCACCGACATCGAGAAGCGCTCTTCGGGGTCGTTGGGGTTGGTCTTGCCCAGATTGATGAACTGTTCCCACGTGATGCCCAGCACGTCGGGGTAGTGGGCGAGGTATTGGCGGATCATCGACTCGGGGAAGGCGTCGTGGCCGGCCGGCACGGGGGTGTGGGTCGTGAAGAGCGACGACGAGCGGACTACTTCCAGCGCTTCGGAGAAGGTGAGCTTGCGGCGCACCAGATCGCGGATGCGCTCGATGCCGATGAAGGCCGCATGGCCCTCGTTGCAGTGGTAGACCTCCTGCTTGATGCCCATGGCCCTCAGGGCGCGGATGCCGCCCAGGCCGAGCAGCAGCTCCTGTTTGAGCCGGTTCTCCCAGTCGCCGCCGTAGAGGTAGTGGGTGATCTGACGGTCTTCGTCGAGATTGGCTTCGTAGTCGGTGTCGAGCAGGAAGAGGTCGGTGCGGCCGACCTGGCATCGCCAGACGCGGGCCGAGAGCGTACGCCCCGGCAGGGCGATCTGTACGGTCGTCCAGTTGCCCAACTCGTCGCGCACGGGCGAAATCGGCAGCTTCGAGAAGTTCTGCGCCTCGTAGGTCGCCTCCTGCGCCCCCTGCGCCGAGAGCCGCTGCGTGAAGTAGCCGTAACGGTAGAGCAGCCCCATGGCAACCATCGGCACGTTCTTGTCCGACGCCTCTTTGAGGTAGTCGCCGGCGAGGATGCCCAGGCCGCCCGAATAGATCTTCAACGACGAGTGCAGTCCGTATTCCATCGAGAAGTAGGCGATCGTCGGCGCCTTCGGATCGGGTTTTTCGCTCATGTATTCGTTGAACATGGCGTAGACGCCGTCGAGCATCGCAAGGAACGAACCGTCCTGTTCCAACTCCTGCAACCGTTCGAGCGGCAGCCGGTCGAGGAATACGATCGGGTTCTTCTCGCACTCCGACCACAACTTCTGGTCGATGTACTCGAACAGGTCGCGGGCGCCGCTGGTCCAGCTCCACCAAAGGTTGTGCGAGAGCACTTCGAGGGCGTGGAGACGCTTGGGAAGCACCTTCTCGACCATCACGCGGTTCCAGTGCGGTTTTTCGGTGATGAGCTGCTGCCGCACGAAATTGATCTGTTCGGTCGTACCGCCTCCGTCGTTGAGCACCGCACGGTTGGTACGGGTCACCGAACGTTCGATCGCTTCGGAATAGGCTTTTTCGTAGGCTGCGTAGAGTTCGCTCCACAGGGCCGTGCGCGACAGTTCGGCGGCGGCGTTGCGGGCGATTTCGACCTCCTGCGGGGTATATTTGGTGAAATGCAGCAGCGCCTTGGCGATTTCGCGAGCCGCTTCGGCGTAGTTGTCGTCGTTGCGTGCGACGAGCGTCACGCCCTCGTGTTCGCCCTGAGAACCGGCCCAGAGTCCGAATCCGGCCAGCGTGGTGGTGAGCGTCGGTACCGAGAAGGCCGTCGATTCGAGCGGCGTGTATCCCCACGGCTCGTAGTACGAGGGGAAGAGCGTCATGTCCATTCCCACCAGCAGTTCGTAGTAGCTCTTGTCGAAGATGCCGTCGCGGCCGTTGAGGTAGGTGGGAACGAAGACCACCTTCACCTTCGACGACGGGTTGGCCAGCACGCTGCCGGCGATCGAGTTGAGGATCTGATCCCATTCGGGATGTTCGAGGTAGTGGGTGCAGAAACGGTTCTGCTTGGGATCGATCGGGCTGTTTTCGTCGGCCAGATGCGCCTGCAAATCCTTGCGGGGGCCGGTCGTGGCGGACGGTACGGTGATGTAGACCAGCACCTCGCGGTCGAGGGCGTCCGTTTCGGCGAGCTGTTTCAGGGCGTCGAGGAAGATGTCGATGCCTTTGTTGCGGAATTCGTAGCGGCCGCTCGTGCCGACGATCAGGGGTTCGCCGTCGAATTTGCAGCTCAGCGTCGCCTCGGCCGTGCGGATCATCGCGCGGCGTGCCTCGGCCCGTTTTTCGTCGAACTCCCTGCCGTTCCACACGAAGTCGTCCTCGAAGCCGTTGGGGGTGACGACGTCCACCGTGCTGCCCAGCAGGCTCTCGCATTCGCGGGCGGTGATTTCGCTCACGGTGCAGAACACGTCGTGTTCCTGCGAGGCGATCTTCTCGATCGAGTGTTTGGCCACGACGTTGAACTGGCGCGCCAGTTCGCCGGCGTTGAGCCGCCCCAGATCCTTGTAGAGCGGCAGCCCGTTGCCGGCCACGCAGCGGCCCGTCACCGTGGCGTGGGTCGTGAAGACCGTGGCCACGTAGGGCGAGTACTTGCGCAGGTAGAGTCCGCCGGCGGCGGTCATCCACTCGTGGAAGTGGGCCACCACCTTGTCCGTCGAGGCGCAGAAGTTCTCCACGTAGGAGGCGATGACCTGTCCGGCCGCGTGGCCGAAGAGCACCGGCTCGATGTAGTCCCACTGTCCTGAGATCGAGTCGACGTGGTAGGTCTCCCACAGGAATTTCAGGATGTCGTCCTTCTTCGGGAAGAGCGACGTATAGTCGACCAGCACCGCGATCGGACGGCCGACGACGCGCCAGCGGCCGATGCGGATGCGGATGCCGTCGTTGTAGACGCTCTGGCGCCACGCTTTGAGCAGCTCGTCGTCCTCCTCGAATTCGGGATTGTCGCCTTCGCGCTGGATGTCGGGGCCGATGAGCAGATAGTTGTCGCCCAGTTTGCTTTCGACGGTGCGGGCCTTGGTCGAAACGACGGTGTGGATGCCGCCGACTTTGTTGCAGACCTCCCAGCTCACCTCGAAGAGGTAGTCGGGCGTCAGCAGTTCGTTTTCGTTCATATCTTGTCGGATTTTTGATAATTCGGTTCGTACCTGCGGTCGACAGGAAGGTGTTTCACCTGCAAAGGTACTGCCGAATGATCTATATTTGCAAATTCATAAAAATATTTAATAATAACTTAACCTTAACATTCCCAGAACAGAGCGGCGATCACGGCGTCCGACAGCAAAAACCGTTCGGCGGGGATCGCCAGCCGTCCGTCGCGCAGGGTGGCGTCGTGAATTTTCAGGTTGTCGGATATGTGATGTCCCGCCACCGTCTCCGGATCGAAATTGTAGCCGCTGACCCAATAGTTCTCGTTTTTCCATAAGCGCGTGTCCATATTTACATCATCCCTTTCCTTTTTCTCGAGCATGGACAGGAGGACCGCCAAGCCGTCCCTCCTGCGGTTCCCCCGCAGGCGGCCAACGGTTTTCTGTCGTTGATTATTATATATGATATATGATATTTGGTTTATGTGCAACTAAGATTTTGCCTAAATCTCACTCCGTATTCTTGTGAATATCCGATAAACAGCCGGGGCTTATCGGCCTTTTCTCACGGAATTCCCGATCATTTTATTCGGAAATCTCTAATTTCCACAAAGATAAAGTCGGATTTTTAGTCAATCGAATCATTGACATAATCATATAT
>ERZ857827.2511-NODE-2511-length-13439-cov-3.328751_pt1 | contig 13439 bp, 9 predicted proteins | sample MGYA00519761_ERZ857827 | MGnify/ENA primary metagenome ERZ857827 (study PRJEB31778, sample SAMEA3449370) | human gut metagenome | biome: human gut; feature: human-associated habitat; material: faeces | place: United Kingdom | collected 2010/2012 ... | reverse complement strand
GGTAGTAGTCCCTGCGACGATTGAGTGGCAGCAGTGCCTCCTGCACATCCACTTTTTTGACACTCTGAGCCCGGCGCGGATAACCGCGCCGGGCGCTTTTTTTCCGAAGATTCCTCGCCGTTTTTGCACCGTTCTGGCCAATTCCTCCATATATTTCGTCTTTTTTTCTCTATGTGGCCGTTCTTCATTCGTGTTATAATGTTTTATGCCTTTCCTTTGGCAACGGATGATATACAAACATTCACCACATGACTGCATAATGGAGGAAACACTATGGAGCATCCCTTCAGCGTCGTACTGTACGGCGGCGATTACAATCCGGAGCAGTGGCCCAAAGAAATCTGGAAGGAAGACCTGCGGCTGTTCGATCTGGCCGGGATCAACAGCGCCACGGTGAACGTATTCTCCTGGGCCAAGCTGCAGCCCTCGGAGGAAGAATACTGCTTTGGAGAACTGGACGAGATCATCGACACGCTTTCTAAGGCGAATATCCAGATCGTGCTGGCCACGGCCACGGCGGCTATGCCCGCCTGGCTGGTGCATAAATATCCCGAGGTGGCCCGGGTGGATTACGAAGGACGGCGGCACAAGTTCGGCGGCCGGCATAATTTCTGCCCCAACAGTCGGGTGTTCCGGCATTACGCCCGGGAGCTGACCCATCGGCTGGCGGAGCGCTACGGCAGCAATCCTCATGTGGTGTGCTGGCACGTCAGCAACGAATACGGTGGCCAATGCTACTGCGAAAACTGTGAAAAAGCCTTCCGCGTCTGGCTGCGCCAGCGCTACGGCACGTTGGAAGCCCTGAACAAAGCGTGGAATACTTCTTTCTGGGGCCATACCTTCTACGACTGGGACGAGATCGTCGCGCCCAATGCGCTGGGCGACGGTCTTGGGCAGGAGAAAACCGCCTTTGCGGGCATTTCCATCGACTACCGGCTCTTCATGTCCGACAGTCTGCTGGACAACTTCAAAATGGAGCGGGACGCGATCCGGGAAAGCGACCCCTCCACCCCCATCACCACCAATCTGATGGGCACCTACAAGGGGCTGGACTATTTCCGCTGGGCGAAGGAGATGGATATTGTTTCGTGGGATAACTATCCCGCCTACGATACGCCCTGGAGCATGACCGCCATGTGCCATGACCTGATGCGTTCCCTCAAGGGGAAACCCTTCATGCTGATGGAGCAGACCCCCAGCCAGCAGAACTGGCAGCCCTATAACTCCCTCAAGCGGCCCGGCCAGATGCGGGCCCAGAGCGTGCAGACGCTGGCTCACGGGGCGGACACCATTCAGTTCTTCCAGCTGCGGCGTTCCGTCGGCGGCTGTGAAAAGTTCCACGGCGCGGTCATCGAACACGCAGGCACGGAAAACGCCCGGGTCTTCCGGGAAGTAGCCGCCTTCGGCAAGGAGCTGAAGAACCTGACCGGCCTTTTGGGCAGCGAATACCCCGCGCAGGTGGGCGTGATCTTCGACTGGGACAACTACTGGGCGCTGGAATACACCAGCGGCCCCAGCGTGGATCTGAAATATGTGGATCAGCTGCACCGCTGCTACCGCTATTTCTACGAGCAGAACATTCCCGTGGACATGGTGCCCGCAGACGGCGATTTCTCCCGCTACCGGGTGATCGCCGCGCCGGTACTGTACATGTGCAAGAAGGGCATGAAGGAAGCGCTGGAAGCCTTCGTGGCAAACGGCGGCGTACTGGTGACCTCCTTCATGAGCGGCATCGTGGACGAGAGCGACAACGTGCATCTGGGCGGCTATCCCGGCCCCCTGCGCAAGCTGGCGGGCGTCTGGTCGGAAGAGATCGACGCGCTGGCTCCCAGCCAGACCAACCGGGTGCGTTTCAACGATGGCAAAGAATATCCCTGCCAGCTGCTCTGCGACATTCTTCATCTGGAAGGGGCCGAAGCGCTGGCCGTCTACGGCGAGGACTTCTATCAGGGCACGCCCGCCGTTACCTGCAATTCTTTCGGGAAAGGCCGCGTTTATTATGTGGCCACGCAGATGGCCCCGGAGGGACTGGCTCGGGTGCTGGACGAAGCCGTGCAGGCGGCGGACGTCTTCCCCGTCGCCGCGCCCTGCTCCGGGCTGGAAATTGTCCGCCGCCGGAACGAGAATTACGTCTTCACCTTCGTAATGAACCTGACGAAGGAAGCGCACGTTCTGCCGGAGGAACTGGCCGGGCACACTGATCTGCTGACGGGTCAGAAAGCCGAAAAGGGCCGGGTGATGCAGCCCTTCGACGCGCTGATTTTCGAAGACTAAAACCGGATTTCATTCAAAAAAATGGAGGTGCAGGAGGCACTGCCTCCTGCCGGGGTTATAGGGGCAGAGCCCCTAAACCTTGTGCCGCAGCACTTTCCCCGCAAACCAGCGTAGCGCTGTTTGCGGGCAACGGCGGCCAACATGGGGGTTTTCAACAGACTGAGCCCTTTCGATTCCAACGAATCGAAAGGGCTATTTTCTATTCATGTTCCTTCCGCCATGCGTCCCGGTAGGCCGTTGGCGTCAGGCCCTTCTGGCGCTTGAACTGGCGCACGAAGGACGTATACTGGCTGTACCCCACCTGCTGGGCGATCTCCGCCACGGTCTGGTCGGTGGAGCGCAGCAGGGCGCAGGCGTGGTTCATTTTGCAGGTGAAGATGTAGTCGGAAATATTGCAGCCCATCTGCTTTTTGAACCGATGGCTCAGCGAAGAGGCGTTCATGCCGTAGCGCTCCGCCACGGTACTGACCGTCAGCGTGTCCAGTTCCTCGCAGGAGGAAATGTAGTTGGCAATGCCCGTCATTTCCGTGGCGCTGTTTTCCAAGTCCTGCTCGGCCATATGCTGCAGCGCTTGAGTGTGAAGGCTTCTCAGGCAGTCCAGCATGTCCTCCACATCGTTGACGCACTGGCCGCACACCACCGGGCCGCAGCCGCTTTCGCCGCCGTTTTCTTCGGGGAGGGCCTGCGTATACAGGCGGATCATTTCCGACAGAAGGGTAACGGTGTACAGATACACATGCCGGTTGCGGGAAACCATGGTCATCAGAATATCATACAGGAAAGCCGTGCGGTTCCGATCCTGATGGTTCAGGGCCGTTTCCAGCGCCTGCAGTTCCTCTTCCGGGTAGAAGGGCGTTTCCTCGGGTTCGCTCTGCTCGTAAACGGCGACGCCTTCGCCGGTCATCCGGCGGCCCGCCGACAGCGCGTCCATATAGGACTGGGGCGCCTGCGTCAGCTTTTCAAAGGGGATTCCTAAAGCAAACCGGGGCTTGGATTCGGCAAACTCCGGCTCCTGCGCCAGCAGCTCCAGCTCCCGGACCAGCGGCCCGCGTTCCTGACTGTCCAGCCCCACCAGCATCACGAATACGCTTCGTTCGGCGTAGGAAAAGCCGTAAATGTCGTGATTGCGGCTCAGTCTGGCGCAGACCTTTTCCGGCACGTCCATTTCCCATGCCTGGTCGCGCTGCAAGATCATCATCACCCGCCAGGGCTGGCGAAAGGTCATATCCAGACGGCGCAGGTTTTCTTCCACGTCCTCCTCGCTGTGATAGCGGCCCCGCACCAGACGGATCAGCGCATTGGTGCGCAGGGTGCTAAGCCGGATATCCACCAGCTGCTGGCTGTAGGAGCGCAGCTGATGCATGGCGCTTTGCAGTCTGGCGATGCCGTATACGTCGTCCGGCACCAGATCCTCGGTCAGGGCCACCAGCTGCTCGATGGGGCGGGCATGGCGGCGGGAGGTTTCCACGATGGCAAAAAGACACACCAGCCCGATCAGCACCGTCACCAGCATGTAAATCTGCAGCGTCGTCCGGGTTTTCGCGCCCAAATTGCCGGTTTCGCACCGGTAGCCGTAGGTGAGGCCGAATTCCGGGCTGTAAACGGCGTCCTCCCATTGCCCGCCGTCGTTCTTGTGAAGGCCCGGCTCCGGCTGGCGCAGGGTCTCGTCCGGCTGAAAGGGATACAGCCACGTTCCGTTGCGGGTAATGGTCAGCTGCCCGCCCTCGGGGAGCGACGGCAGCATGCTGCGAACGCCGGACTCGCTCAGTTCAAACAGGAGAAATCCGCCGGGAATATTCGGCACCGGCTGGGTAAAGATCAGCGTCGCGCCCTTCGGCGTAATGCCGTCCCGGTTTTCCCCGGCCGCGTACCAGACCTGATCCAGCTGTTCATCACTCATCTGCTCCAGCGTCAGCCAGCTTCCGGTCTGCCCGTCGTAGAAAAAGCGGTAGTTGTTCACATCAAAGGTCCCGGCGATGGTAAAAACGATCCCCGGCAGGTCCCGCTGATAGTAGGAAATGCCCTTGTATGCCTGACTGGTTGCCCAGAAGGCCTTCAGCATCTGCTGAACGGTCCGGCGGCTGGCATAGCTGTAGGTAGAAAGGCTCGCGCCCCTGAAATCGTTGACCTGATTGATCTGCAGGCTGATGGAGACCATCTGATTGATCTTCTGATCGAAGCTCTGACGGGCCGCAGCCAGCGTATTGGTCATTTCGCTCTGGATGCTGGCGGTGATCTCATTGGCAAGGTAGCGATTCGCCATCACGCTGAACACGGTAAAGGGAATGGCCATCACCAGCACATAAGCCAGCGCGTATTTTACCCATAAATGAGCGATCCGCGGCTTGGGTTCTTCCCGGCGGCGTCTTTGCTCCAGATATTTTCTCCGCGGCTGACGTACACGTGCCATGGCTGACGGCTCCCTTCCGTTTTTGGTTCTCTCTTTTTCCTGCATCCATCTTCTGAAATCAAAATACCCCAAAACGGCGTCTTTGTCAAGAAACGCCAACCGGGCGAGCGGCATAAGCCGCCCGCCCATAGGGGATTTCAGGGAATATTTCAGAACTTCTTATCGATGTAATCCTGATACCACTGCACCCACTCGGAAGCGCGATAGCCTTCCACGTCCTTCAGGTGCTTTTCCCACTTGGCGTCGTCAAGGCCGTTGACCACGCAGTCGGCCACGAAGCTGTCCAGATAGGCTTTCAGATCGGTGTAGAGCATGTTGCGCTCCTGGATCTTTTCCGCGGGCACGTTCCGAATCGGGATGCGCTGAGCGGGGAAGTGATCCTTCACCGCGTTCACCAGTCCCAGACGGATGGTGGCTTCGGCGGGAGCGTCTTCACCGTTTTCTTCCAGTTCTTCGGGCAGCACCAGGCAGGGGATATGGTTCATGGCGCCGTAGGTGTACTTCATGTTTTCACGGGTGAAGTCCTCGGTCTGTTCAGGCCACAGCGCCCAGATCTTGCCGTTTTCATCCTGCTTCCACAGCTTGCCTTCCTCGCCGTACTTCCACAGCATCTTGGTGGCGGCGTCGGCGTTCTGCGCGTCGAACCAGCGGACCAGCGCGGCGGGATCCTTGCAGGCGCGGGTGATGGCAAAGCCGTAGCGGTTGCCGCAGAACTTGTTGATCTCGCCGGGGGTCACAGGCTTGATTTCCGGATAATCGGAGGCCTGCAGCACGGGCAGCGTGGTGAACTCGGCAGCCTGCTCGGCGGCAAAGTTGGAGGCGGGGGTCCAGCCGCGGTAACTGGCCACGGAGTAGGACTTCAGGCGGGCATAGAACTGTTCGTTGGTCTGGGTGAAGCCTTCCACATCCAGCAGGCCTTCGGCCGCCATGCGGTGCCAGTATTCCAGACCGGCGCGGAACTCAGGCAGGGTAGCGGTGAAGATCGCCTTGCCGTCTTCCACCTTCAGGTAGCCGTCGCCGCCGCCTTCCCATTCGCAGATGCCCCAGGGGCCCAGCAGGTTGATGAAGTGCGCCGCCCAGTTGTTCTGGGTGAAGGTCACAGGGATCTCATCGGCTTCGCCGTTGCCGTTGGGGTCGCCTTCCTTGATGGCCTTGCAGACTTCGTAGAACTCTTCGGTAGTGGTGGGCATTTCCATTCCCAGCTTGTCCAGCCAGGCCTTGTTGATGAACTGGATGCCTTCGCCCTGGTTATCGGGGTTGGAGAAGTCGCCGATGGGCAGGGTGTAGATGTTGCCATCCACCTGGGTGATCATGTCGATCAACTCAGGATACTTTTCGAACATCTTCATCAGGTTGGGAGCGTTTTCTTCGGTCAGATACTCGTTGAGCGGAACGAACATCGGCAGGTTGCTGACGACCTGAGTCTCGGTCAAAAGAGACAGAAACGCGTCAGGCAGGTCGCCGGAAGCCAGCATGATGTTGATCTTTTCGCCGGCAGAAGCGGAGTCCAGCTCGTAGTAGTTGATCTTGACGCCAGTGGTCTCCTCGGCGTGCTTGGGGCCGATCTTGTTGGCGGTGCCGCCGCTCTTGTCAAGGCCGTGCAGGTTGACGGTGATAGTGAACTCTTCGCCTTCCGCCATTGCGGGCAGGGCGATCAGGGAGAGCGCCAGACTCAGCACCAGGATCAGGGAAAGGAATCTTTTCATGGGTTTACCTCCTTGCCAAAATTTGAACATATTGCAACGCTTGCGCGTCTGTTCCGAAATACATCTCTTTCATTCAGCCCTTGACCGCGCCGATCATCACGCCCTGCACGAAGTACTTCTGCAGGAAGGGATAGACGGCGATGACGGGCAGCGTGGAAACGACGATGACGCCGTACTTGATGACCTCCACCATCTGTTCCATCTTGGCCGCCGCCTCCGGGTCGCCGCCCACCATGGAGGTGTCGGCATAGGTCTTGGCGGTCAGCAGGATCTCCCGCAGGTACAGCTGCAGGGGATATTTGCTGCGGTCGGTCAGGAAGATCATGGCGTTGAAGTAGGAATTCCACTGGGCCACCAGCGCGTAGAGCGCGATCACCGCGATGATCGCCTTGGACAGGGGAAGCACGATGCTGAAGAAATACCGCTGGTTGGTGCAGCCGTCTATGAAGGCAGCCTCCTGCAGCTCCTTGGGCAGCGTGGATACGAAGAACGAGCGGATGATAATGATGTTGTACACCGACGAGCAGCCCAGCATGATCATCAGAAGCCGGCTGTTGACCAGATTCAGAGACTTGACCACCAGATAGAAGGGGATCAGGCCGCCGCCGAAGTACATGGTGAAAACGAACAGGGCCATGAAAATATTGCGTCCGGGCAGGTCGCTGCGGGAAAGGGCGTAGCCCGCCATCACCTGAACGGCCACGGCCAGCAGCGTACCGGCACCCGCATACAGCAGCGTATTGGCGTAGCCGATCCAGATGCGGTTATCCGCAAACACCCGGGAATAGCCCATCATGGTAAAGCCCCGGGGGTACAGAAGGGGCGTGCCGGAGTTGACGTACTGGGGGTCGCTGACGGAGGCCAGCACCACGAAGTACAGGGGATAAATCACCACGATCAGCATCAGCGCCAGCAGCACATAAATCACGACGTTGAAAACGCGGTCAAACCGGGTCTCGTGAACCTTGGAGCCTACTCTTGCGGCTGTTTGTTCCATAGGGCGCTTTCTCCTTTCTTACCAAAGGCTGCTGCCGGACAGGCTGCGGGCCACGCGGTTGACCACCACCAGCATGACGAAATTGACGACGTTGTTGAACAGGCCGATGGCCGTAGAGTAGCTGTACTGCGCGCCCTGCAGGCCGATCTTGTAGGTGTAGGTGGAGATGATCTCCGAGGCGCTCATGTTCAGGTCGTTCTGCATCAGGAAGACCTTCTCATAGCCCACGTTCATGATGGAGCCGAAGTTCATCACCAGCAGGATGACCATGGTCGGCATGATGGTGGGAATATCGATGTTCCAAATACGCTGAAGCTTGTTGGCCCCGTCGATGATGGCCGCCTCATGCAGCTCCGGGCTGACGCCCGCCAGCGCCGCCAGATAGATGATGGAGCCCCAGCCGGTGCTCTGCCACACGCCTGACCAGACGTACATGTGCTTGAACCACTTGGGGTCGCCCAGAAAGAAAATGGGATCAATGCCGATCCAGCCCAGCATGGTATTGATGAAGCCGGAGCGGGGAGAGAAGAACACGTTCAGCATGCCCACCAGCACCACGGTCGAAATGAAGTGGGGCGCGTAGGAGGCCGTCTGCGCAAACTTCTTCAGGCCCTGTTTGGGGGTGTAGTTCAGCAGCAGCGCCAGAATGATCGGCAGGGGGAAACCGGCCAGCAGGCTGTAGAAGCTCAGCGTCAGCGTGTTCTGCAAAAGAATGCTGAAGCGGGGAGAACGGAAGAAGTTTTCAAAGTGCTTCCATCCGACCCAGGGACTGCCCTCAATGCCCAGATAGGCGTAAAAATCCTTGAAGGCGATCTGAATGCCGTACATGGGGCCGTAGCTGAAAATCAGCAGATACGCCGTGGCAGGCAGAAGAAAGAGATAAAGGAAATAATTGGCCTTCATCTGCTTGAGCACCGTATGACGGCGGGCCTTCCTGGTTTCGGAGGGCAGGCGTCCGAGGGATGCTTTTTCCACTATGAATCCTTCCTTTCCATTCCAATTCCATTCGCTGTCGTGAATTTGGTTTTCCTTCCCGGAAATTCTCTGATGGAATTTCTGGAATTTCAGCGGGCGGGGCTTTGTCGTGACCTTTCCCGGCCTGCGCCGGTTCCGTTCGCTTCTGGATGCAGTGTAGCATGGCTGCGCTCCATGGGAAAGACGGCAAATCTTTTTGGGGGCATAGCATGATTTGGCCCCGCCGCAAAATACTGCGGCGGGGCCAATGGAATTCAAATTTTGTCACACCCGGTTCAAAAAAAGCGATACGGGCTTGTGCAGCGCTTACAGCAGCTCGGTTTCCAGCACGGCGGGAGCCAGACCGTCCGCCTCGGCGCACACGATCAGGCCGCCCTTTTCCGTTCCGGCCCGAACGGCCACGGAGATCAGGCCTGCCCGCATCTGACGGTCGGGACAGGTAACGGGCACATGGTCGCACACGTCGGAGCCGGTGCCCAGGATCGTGCCCTTCTCATTGGTGTAGAAATGCACGAAGGGAGCGGCGGTAGGCACGTGACGGCCCTGCGCATCCACGCAGTCGCAGGTCAGAATGGCGATGTCCTCGCCGTCACCCTGCACGCCGTCCCGCTCCAGCTTCAGGCGCAGCGCTGCGGGCGCGCCGGTGGTCTCCTGCGCATCCCGGCAGACCTCCTGCCCCTGACGGTAGCCCACGGCCTCGATCCGTCCGGGAGCGTAAACCACCTGCCACTCCGCGTGGCCGTAAGGCTCCACTTCATGACGGCCCAGCGACGCCCCGTTCAGGAAAAGCTCCACTGCGTCGCAGTTGGTGTAGGCGGAAACCCGCAGCGTTTTGCCCTCCCAGCCGGGCCAGTTCCAATGGGGCAGCAGATGCACCATGGGCTTCTTCGTCCAGTGGGACTGATTCTGATAGAAGGCGTCCTTGCGGTTCAGGTACAGGTCGATGGCGCCCGCCTGCGAGCACAGCCGGGGCCACACCGTTTCGCCGCGGTGCTCGATGCCGGCCCACTGATAACCGCCGGCGATCCACTTGCGCTCCATGAAATACTTCCACGTTTTTTCCCGGGCCAGGAAGGACTTGTTGGTATCCCGGTCGTAGCCGTAAATGTAGCCGCGCTTAACGTCGTCCGCCAGATACCAGCCCCGGGTGGTGCTGGTAGCCACGCATTCCGTCGAAACCAGCGGCACGTCCGGGTAAGTTTCGTGCAGCAGGTCGAAATGGGTCAGGTTGTAGTTCACGCCCATCACATCGATCAGGTCAGCCACGGTGGAATGGGCCGGGTCATGGGATACGGCGGTGGTCACGGGACGGGTGCCGTCCAGCTGGCGGGCCCGATACAGCATGGCATGAGCGATCCGGCGGCCGGCCGCAGTCTTGTGCATGGGTTCTTCATTGCCCGCAGACCACAAAATGACGCAGGGATGGTTCCGGTCGCGCTTGATGAGCATTTCCAGCTGAGCCATGCCCTCGGGCGTGCTTTCGTACCAGCGGGTCTCGCACATGGTCAGGAAGCCCAGCTCGTCCAGGCACTGCATGGTGTAGTCGTGCTGGGGATAATGGGAGCAGCGGTAGCCGTTAGCGCCCATTTCCTTGAGCAGCTCCAGACGGTAGCGCTGAATGCGCTTGGGCACCGCCTTGCCGGTCAGGCCGTAATCCTGATGGCAGCAAACGCCCTGAATCTTCACCGAGCGGTCATTCAGGAAGAAGCCCTCGTCCTTGTCAAAACGGATGGTGCGGAAGCCGAAGCGGTTGCTCTGGCGCTCTACCACTTCCTCCCCCAACGTGACCACGGTTTCCAGCGTATAGAGGTTCGGGCTGTCGATGTCCCAAAGGGCCGGATTCGTCACCTCGCCCCGCTGATGGAGGGTTGCTTTTTCCCGGGCGGGAATTTCGATGGAGCTTTCCAGTGCAAGGATCTCCTCTCCGGCGGCGTTTTTGGCCACCGAACGCACCACCGCCGCCGCAGGCTCGTAACCGTCGTTGCGCAGCGTGGTATCCACCGGCACGTCCCACCGGCCTTCGGCCTTGCGCTCCGGATGGACGAACACGCCGTAAAGATCCACCGCCACCGGCTCGGACTTGATCAGCCACACTGGGCGGTAAATGCCCGCGCCCTCGTACCACCAGCCCTCATGCTCGCTGGTGTCGATATGGATGGCAACGACGTTTTCCTGCCCGAAATCCACCACGTCGGTCACGTCTACCTCAAAGGAATTGTAGCCGCAGTTGTTGGTGAGCATATAGCAGCCGTTGACGTATACCTTGCAATGAACGCCCACGCCCTCAAAATACAGGCTGATGCGGCGGCCTTCGTCGGCGGCGTCCAGCGTGAAGTGCTTGCGGTACCACGCATTTTCATAGCGGAAGAAGCCCAGCGTATTGTTGTTTTCTTCCTTGGGCTCCTGCCCGATGATATAGTCATGGGGCACATTCACAGACAGCCAGGTCTCGTGGGAGATCAGGTTCGTCTCGTTATAGAATTCCGTGCCGTCCATATACTCCCGGGCAGCGGGGCCGCAGCGCTTGCGGGCCGTCTTGGCTTCGATATACATGGGAGACTTCAGCTTGGCTTCCTCCACCGGAATGTCGCCCAGATGGAAGCGCCAGTCCTGATTGAACGAAAGGGTTTCCTTCATTTGCTCTTTTCCTCCTTGTTTGGGGAATTTGCCCAAACCGTACCACAAGAAAGGGCGGAATACAAGACGGCTTTTTTTGATGGAAGGGTAGCCAAATTTGAGCCGGATGGAAGAAAAGCGTTCCCCGCGCTATTTTCGCCGGGCCAGCCAATGAAACATCCGATTGGGCAGCTCGAAGATCACCACAATGCCCAGCACGATGGCCAGCGCATCCTTCAGGGCGGCAAAGCCGTTCTGCTGCGCCAGCGCCAACTGATCGGTCACGGCATAATAGGCCGTCCAGTAGATGCGGGTTCCGGGCACCAGCGGAAAAATGCCCGCAATCAGAAAAACCGTCACAGGGCACTCCTCCCGCACGGCAAACACGCGGCAGAGCAAAATCACGCCCAGCGTAGCAAAAAAGACGGCTTCGGTTTCCGTGGCGGAAAGCCGCTGCGTCAAAAAAGCATAGATCAGCCAGCCGGCCCCGCCTACGAGGCCGCAGTAGAAATAGAATTTGCGAGGCACGCCAAAGAGCAGCGCAAAGGCCACCGTGCCCACGGCCGCCGCCAAAACCTGCGCAATCACAGGATAGCACCTCCCCAGAGCCGGTGATAGGCGATGAAGATCACGCCCACGCCGATGGCCACGCACAGCACGGCCAGCATGGCGTCCAGCAGGCGCACCGACCCGGCGATATAGTCTCCGTCCACCAGATCCCGGATGCCGTTGGTAAAGGGCACCCCGGGGATCAGCGGAATGATGGAGCCGATCATCATATGGCTCAGATTATCGCCCAGCCCAAGACCACGCAGGCACAGGCACAGCACGGTAATCAGCGCGCCGCAGCAGATATTGCCGATGATTCGGCTCAGATGGGGCCCGCTGACCCACAGAATAAAGATCTCCAGCAGCAGACCCACGGCCAGCGCTGCCAGCGCATCCCGCAGACTTCCGCCGAAGAGATAGCAGAAGCAGGCCGCGCCCACGCCGCATGCGGCGATCTGCGCCCCCTTGGGCTTGGGCGGCAGAGTGCGGATTTCTTCCAGCCGTTGCCGCACTTCTTCCAGCGTGTATCGGCCCTTCTCAATATCCCGGGAAAGCTGGTTGACCGCCACCACCTTGTTGAGCTGGGCGGCCCGGACGGGAATGTGCTTCACCTGCGCGAAGGGCTGAGCGTTTTCGCCCCGCTCCTGCCCGCCGGTGGTGAAGATGCCGTTGCTCAGAACGAAAAAATCCCGCCGCTCCACGCCGAAATACCGGCAGATTCGATCCATGGTCTCTTCCACCCGGAAAATTTCCGCGCCGTTTTCCAACAGAATATGGCCCGCGTCCATGGCTGTTTCCAGCACCAGCCGTTCATCCACGGCTTCGGTCGATTGTGTCATGGCCGTTTGTCTCCTTTCCGCCCCGCTGCATGCGCCGGTATTCCTTCGGCGGCATTCCGTAGCGCCGCTCAAACAGGCGATAAAAAAAGCTGCTGTTTTCATACCCCACGCTCTGACTGACCGCCAAAATGGACAAATCGGTATCCCGAAGCAGCTGCGCCGCCTTCTCCATGCGCCGCCGCCACAAAAGCTCCGTCAGGCTTTGGCCGGTGCTTTCCCGAACCAGCCTGCTCAGATAGGAGGAGGACGTATGGTAACGGCTGGCAATGGCTTTGAGCTCAAAGCTGCGGTAATTTCGATGCACCTCGTTCAGCAGCTCCACCACCACGTTATTCCAACGGGCCATATCGGCGGAAAGCTGCATATGATCGCTCAGGCCCAGCAGATGCACGAATAAAAGCCCCATTTCCAGCCGACGCAGCTTCTGCGAACCCTCCGGCGCTTCCAGAAAGCCCTCGATCATGCTTTCCAGAAGGGACTGCACGCTTCGGCAGTCCCGGATGCGGAAATACAGATAGGGTACGCCGCTTTCCCCTGTGCGCAGCGCATCCAGCAGGAAGCGGCCCAGCGCGTTTTCCGGCCCCACCATTTCCAGCGCAAAGTCAAAAAACGCCGGCTGCACGATGAAATTCACGGCGATGTCTTCCATCCCGCAAGGCTCGATGGAATGGCGGACGAAGCGGTTCATGAAAAGAAGCTCCCCTTCCCCCAGCCGGATTTCCTCGCCGTTTTCCAGATGGTGGGTCACGCTGCCCGACAGGACGAACATGACCTCCACATAATCATGCCGGTGCCACGGAAAGGCGCAGAAGCGGGTATGCTGCCGGATCCGGATCGCCTGATGGACCGGCAGTAGGCTTTTAGCGGAAAAAGCCTCGTCGGACGAGGGACGGTACAGGCTCATATCCAGCTTTTCGCCCCGAAGCAGCCGTTCCTCCTCGGGCGTGGGGGTTCGAAAATGTTCCGCCAATGACCGCACGTTCTTCTCTCCTGTTCTTTATGATAGGAAAATACGGCAAAAGCGGCATGCCTTTCGGCATGCCGCAGAGTGTCAAAAAAAGTGGAGGTGCAGG
>ERZ857827.2505-NODE-2505-length-13498-cov-2.846760_pt1 | contig 13498 bp, 9 predicted proteins | sample MGYA00519761_ERZ857827 | MGnify/ENA primary metagenome ERZ857827 (study PRJEB31778, sample SAMEA3449370) | human gut metagenome | biome: human gut; feature: human-associated habitat; material: faeces | place: United Kingdom | collected 2010/2012 ... | reverse complement strand
GAAAAAGTATTGGAAGAAATAGAAATGTTAATAGGAAGAGGAAATGAAGATACAAACGTAGAAGAAACAATAGGTTTTACTCCAAGAACAAAAAGAGTTATAGAAAATGCTTTTAAAGAAGCTAAAAGGTTAGACTCTGAATATATAGGAACAGAACATATGCTAATAGGAATAATGAAAGAAGGAGACAGCGTAGCAGTAAGAATAATGCTGGATTTAAATATAAATCCTCAAAAAATATATAATGAAATAATAAAATTAGTAAGTGAAGACGAAAATATTAACTTAAATTCTAAACAAGCAAATAATAAAAATATAGGGAGCTTTAACCAAACACCAACACTAAATCAATTTGGTACAGATTTAACAAAGCAAGCAGGAGAAGGAAAGTTAGATCCAGTAATAGGTAGAACAGAGGAAATACAAAGGGTGGTACAAATATTATCAAGAAGAACAAAAAATAATCCTTGTTTAATAGGCGAACCAGGTGTTGGAAAAACAGCCGTAGTAGAAGGATTAGCAGAAAAAATCATAGCAGGAGATGTACCAGAAACATTAAAGAACAAAAGAGTAGTAAATGTAGATATATCAAGTATGGTAGCAGGGGCTAAATATAGAGGAGATTTTGAAGAAAGAATAAAAAAATCTTTAGCAGAAGTGAAAAAAGTTGGAGATGTAATATTGTTTATAGATGAAATTCATACAATAGTAGGAGCAGGCTCAGCAGAAGGTGCAGTGGATGCTGCAAATATTTTAAAGCCATTGTTAGCAAGAGGAGAAGTACAAGTAATAGGAGCAACAACTCTTAATGAATATAGAAAATATATAGAAAAAGATGCTGCTCTAGAAAGAAGGTTTAGTCCAGTTAATGTGGGAGAACCAACACCTGATGAAACTGTAGAAATATTAGAAGGAATTAGAGATAAATATGAAGCACATCATAATGTAAAAATAACAAAAGAAGCCATAGAATCAGCCGTTAAGCTATCTGTTAGATATATTAATGATAGATTTTTACCAGATAAAGCAATAGACTTGGTTGATGAAGCAGCTTCAAGAGTTAAAATGAGAAATTATACAAGACCAGATAGCATAAAAAAATTAGAAGATAAAGTATTAAGTATAGATAAAGAAAAAGAAGAAGCGGTTAGAGTCCAAGACTTTGAAAAGGCAGCAAATTTAAGGGACAAAGAAAATGAGACAAAGAAAAAATTAGAAAAAGAAAAACAAAAATGGGAAGACAGAAATACAAAAAGTGTATCTGTATTAACTGAAGAAGATATTGCAGATGTTATTTCTAGTTGGACAGGAATACCTGTAAAAAAATTAACACAAGATGAAAATGAAAAATTAAAAAATCTTGAAAAAACTTTACATGAGAGAGTTATAGGACAAAATGAAGCTGTAGAAGCAGTTGCAAAGGCAATAAGAAGAGGAAGAGTAGGATTAAAAGATCCTAACAGACCAATAGGCTCATTCTTATTCTTGGGACCAACAGGAGTAGGAAAAACAGAGCTTTCAAAGGCATTGGCAGAAACGTTGTTTGGAAATGAAAATGCAATGATAAGAATAGATATGTCTGAATATATGGAACCTCACTCTGTATCAAAACTAATAGGTTCTCCTCCTGGATATGTTGGATTTGATGAAGGAGGTCAACTAACAGAAAAAATAAGAAGAAAACCATATTCGGTAATATTATTAGATGAGGTAGAAAAAGCACATCCAGATGTTATGAATATGTTGCTACAAATATTAGATGATGGACGTCTAACAGATGCACAAGGTAGAACAGTAAATTTCAAAAATACTGTAATTATTATGACAGCTAACATAGGAGCAAGATTAATTACAGATAAGAATATGTTAGGATTTTCGAATAATAACAATAAAAATGAGGAAACCCAAAAAGAATATGAAACTATAAAAAAAGATGTAATGGGGGAACTAAAAAAACAATTTAGACCAGAGTTCATAAACCGTATTGATGAAATCATTGTATTCCATAAATTAAACAATGAAGATATAAGAAAAATAATGGATATAATGCTAAATCAACTTATAAGTAGATTAAAAGAACAAGAAATAGACATAGAAATAGATGAAAGCGTAAAAAAATTACTTATAGAAAAAGGAGTAGATATAAAGTATGGCGCAAGGCCACTAAAAAGAACCATACAAAACATTCTAGAAGATAAAATAGCAGAAGCAATGTTAGATGGAAAAATAACAGTAAGCAAAAAAGCAAAAGTAATAGCAGAAAATGAGGAAGTAAAAATTATATAATAGATTTGCTAAAAGAACTGCAAATGACTGGAGTTCTCGACAATTAATAAATATATAGAGAAGAAAAAATCAGATGAAAATTGAAAAGAGACCCAATAAGGTCTCTTTTGCTATATTATAATGTAAATTTTAGAAAAATGTTGACTATACAATAAAAAGGTGCTAGAATTATTTTAGCTGTAAAAAATAACAATACTAATGTTGGAGGTGTTATAAATGAGTGAAGCATGTAAAGATTGTAAACACTATGATGGTAAATATTGCGATGAAGATGGAAAAATACATGATAGATATGACAGCTGTAAAGATTATGCAGAATAGAGAATGACAAAAAATAACAAAACTCTTGATTTTTTTGCAAGATAGAGTTATAATTTAATTAGATAGTTAATTTATAATTTAATATTTAGGAGGAAAAAATATGAAAAACAAAACTTTAAAAATAATGACAATAGTTATATTAACAATAATATCAACATTATTAATAACAAGTAATGTATTAGCAGCAGGACTTAATGCAGTAATTACCCCAAAAGAATCAAACGCAGCTACAAATGTAACAAATATTGCAGGACAAGTATTAAACATAGTTCAAATAGTTGGTGTAGCAGTTGCCACAATTATGTTAACAGTGCTAGGAATTAAATATGTTTCAGCTTCACCTAATGAAAAAGCAGAATACAAAAAAGGTATGACAATATATGTAATTGGTGCAGTATTACTATTTGGAGCAAGCATGCTAATTGGAGTTATTAGAAACTTTATAAGTTAATTAAACAAAATTTTAATTAATAAAATAAAAGCTATTAAAATTAACTATTAATTTTAATAGCTTTTTTGTAAATTTATAAAAGGGTGATATTATGAAAAAATTTATAACTATTTTAAGTATAATTGTATTGATAATGTTATGTTTCTCAAACTATGTTTTGGCAGATAGCATAACCGATTCAATGAAAGATCAATGGAATAACGAGAATCAAGACACACAAATTATGAAAAAAATGGGCGGAAAGATATTAAATATAATTCAAATTATTGGTGCGGCTGTCGCAGTTATAATGCTTTCTGTATTAGGAATTAAATATATGTTTTCTTCAACAAATGATAAAGCGTCAATTAAAGAAAAACTGATGGCATATGTAATAGGTGCACTTATTCTTTTTGGAATGAGTACAGCAATAGGAATAATAAAATTATTTGTGGAATCATGGTAGAATCTAAAACTACTATTTCCGTAATATATGCACCAAAATGATTACTAATACATTACAAAAATATAATATTTTTATTACAAGAGAAAAAACATTGAAAATAATGTAAAAAAATGTTATTATATATATAATACTGTATAATAGAGGTGATAAAAAATGAAAAATAAAAAAATAGCAAAAATAATTGTATTTATAATTATGGTACTTATATTGATATTATATATGCAACCAACCTATGCCTCTAATACTTCTATAATAAAAGACGCACAAGACTGGTTTGAGGGAGGAAAAAGCGGAGGACAAACAATAATGAATGCTCAAGATACAGCTAAGGCTATTGCACCAATTTCTCAAATGCTATTTTGGGCTGGAGTTATTACTCTATTTATAGCAGGAACAGTAATGGGAATAAAATTTATAATGGCAAGTCCAGAAGAACAAGGAAAATTAAAAGGACAATTAATAGGTTTGGTTATTGCAGCTATAGTAATATTAGGAGCATATACAATTTGGGAATTATCATATAATTTCATGAATGAAGTAGTGAATTCAAGACCGGGTGCAAGTAGTGCCGTGGTGGCAGTAGCGGAGGTGCAGAACAATTACCAATAGGACTAACTCTAATTGAGGGAAAATAATAAATAATATTTTAACATAAGATAATAGGAGGAAAATATGGGAACATATAATGTTCCACGTAATCTACGTGGAGAAACAAGAATTTTAGTAATATTTACATTAAAGTCATTAGCCACAACTGGAGTTGGGCTCTTAGTTGGGCTAATTTTTATGTACATATTTTCTTTATTAAAATTAAAATCAGTTGGTATAGGAATTATGATTTTATTTGCAATTATAGGTTTTGTTATTGGTAGATTTAATGTACCAACAATATCACAAATACCAATTACAAAAAAAATAGGTGGAGCTCCATTAAGCGAAATAATTTTAAGATATATTAAATTCAAAATGAATAGGAAAATATATTCTTATACAAAGGAGGAAAAATAGAGTATGGAGGGTGTTTTACAAATACTGATTTGTGTTTTATGTATATTAATATTTTTGATTGCAATATGTGGATTAGCATTATATGTGTTAAAAAAGAAAAAAAATCTAGAAACGGAAAATGATAAAAATGACTCTACTGTTTCTCCAAAAGGAACCATAAATGAAAACATAGTAAATATAAAACAATTTTTAGATTTTGATGAAATAAAGGACAATATGATTATAAGAAAAGATAGAACACAATATATAATGGTTATTCAATGCCAAGGTGTAAATTATGATTTACTATCAGAAGAAGAAAAAGTAGCTGTAGAAGAAGGATTTGTTCAATTTTTAAATACTTTAAGATTTCCTATACAATTATATGTTCAAACACAAACTTTAAATCTAGAAGATATTGTAGGTGAATATAAAGAAAAGATTCATAATATAGAAAATGAAATAAGAAATCTTCAGAGAAAACTTGATCAAGCAAAAGCAATGTCAAACATTAAAGAAATTGAAAAGATAAAATTTGAACTAAAAAGAAAAACTAACGTACTGGAATATGGGGCAGACATTACGGAATATGTAAAGAGGTTAAGCTTAAATAAAAATGTATTGAAGCAAAAAACATATATAATTGTGCCATATTATACAAGTGAGTTTAATGGAAGTAATAAATTTGACAAAGAGGAAGCCGATAACATATATTTTTCGGAGCTATATACAAGAGCTAAAATGCTTGTAAGAGCAATTGCATCAGCAGGAGTAAGTGGAAGGATATTGAATTCAGAAGAACTATCAGAGTTATTATATATAGCATATAATAGAGATGATGCAAATATGTTGTCTTTTAACAGACTTTTGGAATCACAATATGATTCTTTATATACTACAGGAAAAGATGTATTAAATAAAAAACAAGAAATATTAGATGAAAAAATAGAAGAAGAAGCAACAAACTTAGTAACAGACAGCATTATAAAAGCAGATAAAGAGATACAAGAGGAAGACGCTAAAATGGAGGCAGCAATAATAAAGAGGGCAAAAGAGCTTACAGAAGAGCATAAACATCAAATGACAAATAGATTATATGAAAAAACAAAAGAACAAATAGATAGAAAAGATAAAAAAACAAGAAAAAAAGTAGCAAATGCAGGAAAGCAATAGAAACCAGAATAAGGAGATGAAGTCAAATGATAAAGCTAAAAAAAGATGTTCAAAAAGAACAGACAAATTTAGAAGAACAAGTTGAAGAAAAAAGAAGTTTTTTAGAAAAAAACAAGAAAACCTTAAAAGATATAATAGCTCCTGCAGGCGTAGATGCTAGCAAATTGAATCATATAGAAATAATATCTAGTAAAACTAGATATGCAAGAAGTATGATAGTTGCCACAATTCCAAGAATGTGTACTTTCCCAGAATTTTTAAGAGGTATGTATACTTTTGGAGATATTAATGTATCAGTATTTATTAATCCAATTGCAGAGAATATTTCACAAACAGAATTAAATAGAACCATAAATGAGCTAGAATCAGAAAGAGTTGTAGCAATAGATAGAGGAGATATAAATAGAGAAAGAATATTAGCACAAAAAAGACTAGAGGCAGAGGAACTAAGAGATGAAATAGCAGCAGGATTTAATAAACTATTTGAAACATCTATGACTTGTACTCTATTTTCATACAGTCTAGAAGAGTTAGATAAACAAACTGAATTGCTATCTGCGGAAATGGCTAAAACAATGATAGGATTAAGACCAGCTTGGGCAATGCAAGAGGATGCTCTACAAACTAATATGCCATTTTGCGAGAACAAGATTAAGCAAACACATACATTTGATAGAAGATCTATGTCAACAGTATTTCCATTTTTCTCATCAGACATAGGACATGAAAAAGGAATTCCATTAGGATTTAATAGGCAAACAGGACTTCCAATATTGTTTGATAATTTTAGTCCAACCCTTACAAATTACAATATGGTAATATTCGGAAAGTCTGGTGCTGGTAAAGGTGTTACAATAAAAACATTAACTGCAAGGTCATCTGTTTTAATGGGAATAGAAAGCTTAGCATTAGATGCAGAAGGAGAATATGGTGTAGTTGCAGAAGCACTTGGAGGAATAAATGTTACAATAAGTCCAAATTCAAAAACAATAATTAACTTATTTGATGTGGAAACTGAAATATTCAAAGATGAGATAACTGGAAAAGAAAGAAAAATGTTAAGTATAGAAAATAAAGTAGAAGACGTAACGCAAGCACTTCTTACTATGGCAAGAGGTAGTACAAGAAGCCAAGAAGTAAATGAGCTTACAAAACAAATAATAGCAGAAGCAGTAGCAGAAGAATATGCACGTTGTGGAATAACAAATGATGTTAACAGTTTATATAAAAATTCAAATGATTTAAAAAAGATAAAAAAAGAAATGCCTACAATAGGATCTTGGTATAGAAGAATTGTAGAAAATGCAGAAAAAAATACTAACCCAGATTACAGATTTCACTATAGTTATTTAATAAAGGTTATGAAACAATATATAAGAGAATATGAGGGACAAATGGCATATTTTGATGGACAATCTACATTTGATTTACTAGAAGGAGTACCATTTATAAACTTAGATATATCTCAATTGGAAGAAAGATTTGCAAGACCACTTGCACAACAAATATTATTATCTTGGATTTGGGAAAAATATGTTAAGAAAAACAGTGAAGACAGAACAAAAGCAAGAAGAAAAAGAGTTTTAATAGATGAAGCTTGGATGCTCTTACCATATCCAGAAGCTGTAGATTTCTTAAATACTATGGCAAGACGTGCAAGAAAAAGAAATGTATCTTTAGCAGTTATGTCGCAAAAATTTCAAGATTTTTATGAAAAACCAGAGGTACAAGCAGTTTTAACATCTTCAGATACGAAATTATTTTTAGCACAAGATAAATCAGAAATACAATATATAAAGGAAGTTTTTAAATTAAGCGAAGGAGAAGCATACTTCTTAACTACATGTAATAGAGGAGAAGGATTATTAAAAGTTGGAGAAGATACAGCAATAATAGCAATACAGCCAACTGCAAGGGAATTTGAATTTGTAGAAACAAATATGAACAAAATAAAAGAGAGAAAATAGTTGAAAAAAGAGAGGGGGAATTTATATGAAAAAGTGCATATCTATTATATTGATATTCACTATTCTAATAAATGCCCTTTTTCCAAACTATATTTTTGCTGGAAAAAATGGAGACAATTATGGTAATGTAGTTGGAAGTAAAGATGAAACAACTGCACGAGAAGATGTAGATAAATTTTTTAATGATGGAAATGTTTCAATACCTGGGGAAGAAGGAACTACCCAAGACAAAGGAATAGCAGAAAAACCTAATTTTGGTGGTTGGGTGGCAAGTACACTAGTAGTAATATTTTTTCCATTGGTTTATGCAGCAAGATTGTTGATGACATCAGTTGCACCAGCAACAGAAGCTGAGGATCCAGGCTCTATAATACATTGGTTTACAATACAGGGCTTGCTAACAAATAAAATAGAATTAATAGATGCAAATATATTTAATGCCAATACAGGAAATAAAGCTAACAACACAATAAAAGAAAATATACAAAAATGGTATTATGCTATTTGGATATTAGCAACAATTATAAACTTGTTAATGCTAGTATATATAGGAATAAGAATGGCAATATCAACAGTTGCATCTCAAAAAGCAGTATATAAGAAAAAACTGATGGCATGGTTTGAAAGTATGGTCCTACTATTTGTTATGCACTTTATAATAAGAATAATATTTTTTGTATCGGAAATTTTGGTACAACTATTAACTAATATATTGAATAATATTATTAATATGACTATGGCCAATAGTAGCATTAAAAACATAGATTTAGCAATATTCAAAGAATTAGCAAAGACATTAAATAGTCCAAAAGGATGGAAACCAATAGAACATTTTATATGTTATATTTTGTTAGTGGGATATGAGTATAAATTTTTAATTATGTATATAAAAAGATTTATGGTAATAGGACTTTTAGTGGTAGTTTCACCATTGATTACATGTACATATTCTCTAGATAAAGCAGGAGATGGTAAAGCACAAGCTTTTCAAATTCTTTTTAAAGAATTAATCGTAAATATTTTAATGCAACCTATGCACCTATTCTTGTATTCAGTATTATTAGGATTTGCTACAAATATTATACAAGAATATCCACTATTTACAATATTATTACTAATAGGAGTAAGTAGAGGAGAGAAAATAATAAAACAAATATTTAGAATGCAAAGCGCAGTGGTAAAAGAAGATTTAAATCTTAAAGGCAAGAAAAAGGGAAAATAGGAGATAAATTATGGAAAAAAAGAAAAAAATAATAAAAATAGTACTTATTGTTTCGATAGTTTTATTCCTAATAATATTAATTATAGCAAACAAAGTAGCAGAAAAAAAGAAAATAGAAGATGAAAAAGAAAATTATTATGCAAATAAAATATATAATTCTATAGAAGATTTTAAAACAGTAGAAGAAGTGATTATATATAAAAAAGCTAAATATATAAAAGAAGAAGAATCAAATGTAGAAGGTTATGATGTAGATATATATACAAATTTAAAATATCCATTATATACAGATACAGAAAATAATAGTCTATTTTATAAAGATATGATAAAAAAAATAGCATATGTTTTGCAATATAAAAATTTTAGAGTAATAGATGAAGAGAAAAACATAGTAATAGCTGCAATTTGTGATGCAAGTAAGAAGTCGATAGTTAAATTGTATGTGAATGGAGAAGAAAATTATTGGGAAAACAGGGAATTAGCAACAAATTTAAATAGAATAAATACACAAGAAGCAAGTAGAAATATAGTTATACAATCAGAAGAATTAAAAAATTTGATAGCTAATCAATGGAAAAGAAATAAATTGAAAATTGAAATAACAAAAAATAAAATCGGAGATTATGAAATTTTCGAAGAACAAGGATTGCAGATAAGAACAATATATAAAAAAGTATTTCAGATTACAACAAAGAAGTCGTAAACAATATTAAAACTGGAACAGATTTAAAAGAAATTATAAGAATATTAGGAACACCAACATTTGGAGAGGAAAATTTGGGGTTAATAGGTTATAAGGGAGAAAAAATATATGTATTTTTTACAGAAAGCAAAATTTCTGTATATAGAGTGGAAGACCAATATGAAAAATTGGATGAATTTATAATACTAATAGAAAAATTTGAAAGAGAAAAAAATGTGAAGGAATTTGTAAATGGTATAACAGATATTTGGCCAGATTATGACCAATACGATTGGGACAAAAATTATGTACATTTGCAATACACATTAAAAGGAATAAAAATAGAATTTAATATTAGCAGTAACCAGGGAATAACATATAGCAGTAATTTTACAGGAAAAATTCGAGAAAACTTAACTGTACAGGATATACAAAACAATATTGAAAAATTACCTAAATACACATTCTTTGATTCAGAAGATAGTGTTTACAAATTAGAATTAGAAAGATATTTTGGCGAAGCAGAAGAAACACCAGGAGAATAAATACTAAGAAAGGAGATGTAATTAATTGAAAAATATTCTTAGAAAAAGTATTATAATTTTTGAAATAATAGTTTTATTAATTATATCTCTTGTTACTACAGTATTTGCAAAAGAAGACACTTCTGATGCGGTATTACAAGAACAACTAGGAAGTGAAGTTATAAGATTTGCTAGAGCATTTGTTGAAACCGCTAATCAATATGAAAGTGGAAATGTTGATCGTACTACAATTCCTTTAATAGCTGGGCCAAAGCAATTAGTTATGTATGGAAGAGGCAATAGCAATGGTTGGACTTATGAAGGAACACATAATTCAAATGGAATTAGACATAGAGAAACAGGTTATAAATATTTTGTAAATGGAACATTAATATATGCTTATGGAGATTTTACTAAAAGTGGTACAACAACTGAAGAGGATATATATGCATATGGAGCTAGTGACAAATTATGTTTTGATTGCTCCTACTTTGCATCTTTTATATATAGTTATAGTTGTGGAAAAATATTAGCAGGATATGCTGGAGCACCTACTATAACACTTGTTGGACATTATAGAAATCACAATAATGACTGCAACTGTGGTTTTGAATATGTGGGTGAATATAAAAATGTAGAGAAAAGTGGATTAAAGCCAGGAGATATAATTGTATATGAAGGACATGTTATGTTATTTGAATCATATGAAGGAGACCAAAATAACCAATATCCTAATGGATTCAGAAAAGTAAATATTATTGATTGCGGCTATAGTGGCATCAAATGTGCTATGATGAGTTACTATCATGCTCGCGGACTAAAAGATAAAAATGGAACTGTAATTCGTATCTCAAAAGCAACAGCGAGAGAACTTGAAGGCAATACAAAAATGAATATCAGTGATATAGAATGGCCAGATGAAAGTGGCATTCAGTTTGACTTAACAGGAGATGGAGAGGTAGTTAATTATACAGATGAAAACTACTTTTACTATAATGGAATGCCACGTAAAATTACAGTTCAAGGTCATGAAAACATTTTTAAAAAAATAATAGAATTTTTAAGCAATATATTAGATTGGTTATTAGGTTTAAAATTTTTAGGAATAAAAATACAAGTTGTTGGTTGGGGAGGAATTGTAGTTGATGCAATAGAAGGTATGGTATCTAAAATTTCAGGAGGAATTGCTAGTACGACAAGTGGAAGATTAGAAATAAGTGATATTATATTTAATAAAGTGCCAATTTTAGATATAAATGTATTTAATTTTAAAGAAGCAGGAGGTCAACAGCTAGAAATAGATAGTGTAATATATAAGTTAAGAAAGACTATTGCCGAATGGTATTATGTTTTATTTACAGTAACTGCAATAGGTTTATTAGTTACACTTATATACATAGGAATTAGAATAGCAATATCAACAGTGGCAGAAAAAGAGGCTGAATATAAAAGAAGGTTAAAAGATTGGTTTATTAGTGTAGTCATATTATTTACATTACATTTCTTTATGTTAGCAGTAATAAAATTAAATCAATCCATTGTTCAACTATTATGTAATGCATCTGTAGGTGTAGGAAAATTAGAAGAAATACTATATGCGGACATTGTTAAGTTAGCAGCATCTAAGTCAGTTCCAGCAACAATTGTATATGTAGTACTAATATATTACTTAGTAAAATTCTTGCTTGTATACTTTAAACGTTTATTAAATATAGCAATTTTAACTTTAATTGCACCAGTAGTAGCAATAGGATATTCTATAGATAAAATAAAAGATGGTAAGTCACAATCTTTATCAGCATGGATGAAGGAATATATATATAATGTGTTTTTACAAATAGTACATGCTTTAATCTATTCTGTTTTCATAAGTTTTATATTTGCAACAATAGCTGGAGGAGACTTATGGAGTTTAGGCACTACAATAATAATAGTTCTTGTTGCATTAAATTTCATGCTTAAATCAGAAAAACTTGTAAAGAAAATATTTAAGATTGATGCACCAGGAAGTAAAATAGGTGATATAGCAGAAGAAACATTAAAAGGTGCAATAACAGGCTTGGCAGGATATAAGATAGGAAAGAAACTTGTTGGAGCATATGCAAAACAAGTTCCAAAATTAATCACAAAACCTGTTGGAAAAATTGCAAAAACCATAGGTACAGCACATATTTTAAATACTAAATATAAAGACTCATATGAAGCAGTAAGAAAAGCAAGTGCTACTACAGCACAAGAAGCAAAGGAAAAATATAAATTAGCAATACAAAGTAAAAATAAGAGTGCAATAAGATTAGCAAAACAAAATTATAAAAAAGTAAAGAAACAAGGCAAAACAACGATAAAAGGTGTAAAAAATATTGCGAGATCTGAGGCAAGAGCTCAAATAGATTTGGTAAAAGAAAGAGTTAAGGCAAATACAGAATGTGCTAAAAAAATAGCAAGTGCAAGTTATGGAGTAGTAAAAAAGACAGTAAGAGGAGTATTAATACTGCCATTTATGGCTGTGAATCCACAAGTTGGATTTGGATTATTATTTGCAGGCATAAAAGGTGGGGGAAATGCAAAAAGAGCAGGAACAACTATAAGAGGTTATAAAAGACAATTCTCTAATACCAAACCAACACAAGAAATTATAAATGATTACATACAAGATTTTAGAGTTCAAAATGGTAGAGAACCTACTAGAGCAGAAATAAATAACTTTAAAAAAGGTTACGAAGAGCAAATATTACAAGATAGAGGATTAAGTGTAGCTCAAAAAAGATATACACTTGCATATGTAACAACATCAGCATTAACACTAGGTCTCAGCGATAAACTTATTCAAAGTTTAGTAGAAGATGGAAAAGATGAAAAAGACGAAGATGAAAAAGACGGAAAGAAAAAGAAAAGTATAATAGAAAAGAAGAAAGACACAACAGAAAAACTAAAAAAATGTCAACAATCATTAGCTAATGCTACAGAAGCAGAAATGATAATTAAACAAGAGATGATAAACATAGAAGAGGCAGAAAAGAAAAAACAAGGAAGTAGTAAAAATCCGAGAATAGATAGTGTAATAGATGAAACAGTAAGAGATAATTTAAGAAAAGCACTAAATGATGTATTTGAGACTAATACTTCTAGACTAGCAATATCTCAACTTGTTACTTCAAGGGCTAATAAGAATTGCGACTTAGATGCAGATAGTATAAGAGGAATAATGAATGATTTGGGATTAGATATAGAAGAAAGCCAAATAGAACAACTACAACATGATGGCAATAATAACATAAATGGAGTCACACAATATGTATATGATTCTTTACAGGCAGGAAGACATAATAGAACGGAAATGCAAGGATTTAAAACTATATTAGAACAAGCTGAAGTTCTAAAACAAGCAAATGCTCAAGTGGAAAAAGTTTTAGGAAGACCAATATATGATAATATAGATG
>ERZ857827.2504-NODE-2504-length-13499-cov-2.621169_pt1 | contig 13499 bp, 8 predicted proteins | sample MGYA00519761_ERZ857827 | MGnify/ENA primary metagenome ERZ857827 (study PRJEB31778, sample SAMEA3449370) | human gut metagenome | biome: human gut; feature: human-associated habitat; material: faeces | place: United Kingdom | collected 2010/2012 ... | reverse complement strand
AAAAATGATGGACAACGTGCAGGATCTCAATACAATGATCGCCTATCTGAGTCAGTTCCTGCCGCTGTCGGCACAGGAAAAATATGAACTTTTGGAAAGTGAATCTCAGAAAAAGCGCGGATTGTACTTTATGGATCTTTTGTTGAAACAAAAAGAGACCTTTGAACTGAATCTCGAACTGCGCGAAAAGATCGCCGATAAGACGAACCGTGCTTATCGAAAACAGATCCTGCAGGAACAGATGAAGGCCATTCAGGAAGAATTAAAGGACGATCAGGAGCGTGGCGATGAAGAGGAAGAAGACTATAAAAGCAGGATCCTGCAGGCAAATTTGCCTAAAGAAGTGGAAAAGGCGGCACTGAAGGAAGCAAAGAAGCTGGATACGATGGGCATGGGAAATGCCGAAGAAAACGTGATCCGCAATTATCTGGATTTTCTGCTTTCGCTGCCTTGGACGCGAAGCAGAAATGAAGAAATCGATCTGCGCAGGGCAAAGAAAATTCTCGACTCGCAGCACTTCGGTCTGCAGCAGGTGAAGAAAAGAATTTTGCAGCATCTGGCAGTTTTGAAACTGCGTGAAGGCAAGAAGGGTTCGATTCTTCTTCTGGTAGGACCTCCGGGAACAGGAAAGACAAGTCTAGGCAAAAGCATAGCGCAGGCGCTAGACCGCCCGTATGTACGCATCAGTCTGGGCGGCATTCATGATGAGGCCGAGATTCGCGGACATCGCCGTACTTACATTGGCGCATTGCCGGGAAATATTCTTAAATGCATGCAGAAAGCCAGGAAAACAAATCCGCTGATCGTACTGGATGAAGTGGATAAAGTACAGGGAAGAGGCTATAACGGGGATCCGTCCAGTGCCTTACTGGAGGTTTTGGATCCGGAGCAGAACAATACATTTATGGATCATTATCTGGATCTGCCATATGATCTTTCGGATGTATTCTTTATCGCAACCGCCAATACGCTGGATACTATTCCGCAGCCTCTGTTAGATCGTATGGAAGTCATTACGATCTCCGGATATACGGATGAAGAGAAATTCCATATCGGAAAAGAACATCTGGCATTGCAGGTTCTCGAGGAAAACGGACTGGATCGCAGCAAAGTGTCATTTACAGACGGTGCGATGAAAGGCATCATCGAACAATACACAAGAGAAGCCGGCGTACGCGGGTTGAAGAAACAACTGTCGGCTGTCGTGCGCACGCTGGCTCAAAAGATCGTCAACGAAGAAATCACATTGCCTTATACAGTGAAAAAGAGGGATCTGGAAGAGCTTCTGGGTCCTCCTGTGGCCCGTCATGACCGTGCCGGCAAGGAGAATCCGCCCGGTGTCGTCACCGGATTGGCATGGACACCGTTAGGCGGGGAGATCTTGTTCATCGAAGCCTTGGCAATGCCTGGCAAAGGCGGAGTCAAACTGACCGGCCAGTTAGGTGATGTCATGCAGGAATCGGCACAGATTTCCCTAAGTCTGCTGCGTTCTTATCTTCCTTTCGACACCGCTTATTTTCAGGAACATGATCTTCATATCCATGTACCGTCCGGAGCCGTATCGAAAGACGGTCCTTCAGCGGGAATCGCCTTGTTCAGCGCACTTGCTTCGATGGCTACCGGCATCAAGGTGGATCCGCATCTGGCGATGACAGGCGAGATCACGCTGCGTGGAAAAGTACTGCCGATTGGCGGGCTGAAAGAAAAACTGCTGGCTGCCCGTCAGGCCGGCATAACAGAAGTGCTCATTCCGAAAGACAATGTCAATGACCTCAAAGAGTTCAGCGAAGAACTGAAAGATGCTCTCAATATCATTCCGGTCGAAACAGCGGAAGATGTGCTGACACATGCACTTAAGATCTCACTGAAGCAGTTGGCATGCACTTTCCAAAGCATGCATCCGTCATTTCCATCATCACCTTTAAAGCACGAAAATGAGCATTCGTCTTCTCATGTTTCCATTTTGTAAAAAAAAACCGGTCAGCGATTTTGTTCGCAAGCCGGTTTTTTGCACTTTTATGAAGAAAAGTGTTTTCAAATCCGCAATTCAATAGTAATATTTATCTTATACACACAAAAAAGAAACGGAGAGACTAAGCTATGGCAATATTTCGATTCATTTATAATATTTTATGGGGGGATCTCATCAGCATTCCGCTTCCCGGAGGAAGTACCCTGGGTGTATCGCTGCTGGTCCTGATCCTGATTCCGGCAGGTCTTTATTTTACATTTAAAACAAGATTCCTGCCGTTTCGCATGTTCCCGGAAATGATCAGGGTCACTTTGGAAAACAACAAGAAAAAGGAGAACGAAGGAATCTCCGGTGTGCAGGCTTTGATCGTGTCTACGGCGTGCCGTGTGGGCATGGGAAATCTGGTCGGCGTCGTAGCGGCAATTTCGGCCGGAGGCGCCGGTGCCGTGTTCTGGATGTGGATCATTGCGCTGGTCGGTTCTTCGACCGCTTTCATTGAAGCAACACTGGCCCAGCTTTATAAAGAGAAAGATCCGCTGTACGGTGGTTATCGGGGCGGACCGGCATATTATATCCATCACTTGTTTGTCAAAGAGGGGAGCGGACGCAAACATTCGGTGATTGCGGTTCTGTTTGCATTGTCAGGTCTGATCTGCTGGTGCGGCATCAGTCAGGTAACGGCAAATTCCATCTCTTCCTCATTTGAGAATGCATTTCATATCCCGCCGCTGTATTCGACGATTGCCCTGGTTATCGTTGCGGCCGTTGTAGTGCTGCGTAAAAACGCAACTGTCAGAGTATTGGATATCGTAGTGCCGATCATGGCAGCTTGCTATTTTTTCATCACGGTTTTCATCATTTTGCAGAATGCATCACAGCTTCCGTCGGTTTTTGAACAGATTTTTGCGGAAGCATTCGGTTTTCGCCAGGTGGTCGGCGGCGGTATCGGCGCCGTGATCATGAACGGGGCGAAACGCGGCCTGTTCTCCAATGAAGCAGGCTCTGGATCCGCTCCCTGTGCGGCGGCTGCGGCAGATATCAGCCATCCTGCCAAAGAAGGACTTCTGCAGGCACTGGGCGTCTTTATTGATACTTTGCTGATCTGCAGCTGTTCTGCCATGATCATGCTGCTGACGCCGGTTGAGATCCGCGGCGGTCTGGAAGGGATGGATCTGCTGCAGAGCGCTATGAACTATCATATGGGCCAGTTCGGGGTCATCTTCATTGCAGTGATCCTCTGGCTGTTCAGCTTTTCCACTTTCCTCGGGATCCTGTTTTATGCCCGTTCGAATGTTGCCTATCTTTTCGGCGACAACTGGATCTCACAGACCCTGTATAAAATGGCACTGGCCATGCTGTTTGTCGGCGGTCTTGCGGCTTATCAGTTCGTGTGGGATCTTGGCGATGTCGGTGTCGGACTGATGACGGTTTTCAATATGATTGCTCTGGTTCCTTTAGCGCCTAAGGCAATTGCATCATTACGGGATTATGAAAATAAGCTGAAAGAGGGAAATAGACCGTAAAAGAATCTTACGGTCCTGTTCCAGCATAAAGAAGGGAGAAATAACGATGAAAATACATGAAATTTATTTTAGTCCGACAGGAGGAACAAAGAAAACAGCTGATATTCTGACAGCTGCATTGGGACAAAAAAGCAGTGAGATCGATCTCTGCGATCCGTTTATGGATGGAAAAACAAAGTTGATCGGCAGTGATGATACAGCTGTGATTGCCGTTCCTTCTTTCGGGGGAAGGGTACCCGAAGCGGCTGTACAGCGAATCACTTCGCTGAACGGAAATGGTGCCAAAGCGGTTCTTCTTTGTGTATACGGAAACCGTGCTTATGAAGATACCCTTGCAGAATTATCTGAGGCTGCGGTCCAGGCCGGATTTAAGGTGACTGCGGCAGTAGCCGCAATTGCGGAACATTCCATTGACCGTCAGTTTGCCGCCGGGCGACCGGATGAACACGATGCTGTAATGCTGCGCAGTTTTGCTGAACAGATCAAAGAAAAACTGACAGACCCGCATGCAACGATACCGCATATTCCCGGCAATCGTCCCTATCGAAAAAGGGGAGAAACAAGCATCGTTCCCAAAGCGAGTGGACAGTGTAATTCCTGCGGCGTCTGTGCACGTTCCTGCCCGGCCAGGCTATTGATCTGCAAAATCCGAAAAATGTGGATAAGAAAGTCTGTATCTCCTGCATGCGCTGTGTAAGTGTATGTCCGACACATAGCCGCAATATTCCTTTGCTCATGCAGAAGGCGGCACATGCTATGCTGAAGAAAAACTGTACTTCCCGTAAAGAATGTGAATTGTTTATTGAATAGAGCATAGGCAATCAGATATTTCATGCTGTAAGACACATGCAAAAGGCTTGTGTCTTTTTTTTAAATGTGATATAATAACTAATGAAAGCGCACACATATCATTTTTTGTCAGGGAAAATTGTAGAGTGTCTATAAGGAGGGATATAAAAAAATTATAAACAGTGTTTATCATGATTTGGAGAAGGGAGAATAAAAGTGGAAAAGAATTGGATGCACAGAATCGGTAAAGGAATTCTGGCAGGAATGCTTGCAGTCAGTGGCGCGGCCAGTGTTTTTACAATGGCACCGCGCTCTGTTGAAGCGGCAAGTGAGTACAAACTTCTCGGTGCGGTTACAGATGTTGAAAAAGACGGTAATATCGTTTATGTTACGTATGCAGGCGGTGAAAAAACAAAAATCACTTTCCTGGAAAATGATATTTTCCGGTTCAACATGGATCCTAATGGTGATTTTGCAGAGTATCCGACACCGAATTCAAAAGATCATACGGCTACGATCGTTCAGCAGAGCGATGATTCGGATGAATACAGCAAACCTGTTCCGAATGTAAATGAAACAGAGGACAGTGTAACGATCACAACTGATAAGATCTCATTGGAAATCGCCAAGAAGACTTCGATGATGAAACTTACAAATCTGGAAAACGGAAACGTCGTTTGGGAGGAGAATGCTCCTTTACAATATAAGGACGGAAGTACCGTGCAGACTTTGAAACAGAGTGCTGCGGAAAATTTCTATGGCGGCGGAACACAGAATGGACGCTTTGTTCATACCGGAAATACAATTGAAATCGTTAATACGAATAACTGGGTTGACGGCGGTGTTGCTTCACCGAATCCGTTCTACTGGTCAACAGCCGGTTACGGTGTTCTTCGCGATACATGGAAACCGGGCGAATATGACTTCGGTGACAGCAAAGCCGGCGTGGTAAAAACAGAGCATAATGAAAAACGTTTCGATGCTTATTATTTTGTCGATGCGACACCGGCTGAAATCCTGAATGACTATTATCAGGTCACAGGAAAACCGGTTCTGCTTCCTGAAAATGCTTTCTATCTCGGACATTTGAACTGCTACAACCGAGATGCATGGATCGAAACAACTTCAGGCGGTAATTTGCTGGAAGACGGCAAATACTATAAAGAGACAAACCGCAATGGCGCAGTGAACGAAGGCGAAACACTGGAGACATTGAACGGAACAAATGACTCTGATTACAAATTCTCAGCACGTGCAGTCATTGACGGATATGTGAATAACGATATGCCGCTGGGATGGTTCTTGCCAAATGACGGTTATGGATGCGGTTATGGACAGTCAGATACGAATATTGATGACAACATTGAAAATCTGCAGTCATTTACCGAATATGCACATCAGTATGGTGTTGGTACCGGTTTATGGACACAGAGCAATCTGACACCGGATCCGACGCAGCCGATTCACTTACAGCGAGACTTCGAAAAAGAAGTAAATGTGGGCGGTATTCGTACATTGAAAACAGATGTTGCATGGGTAGGAAACGGATATTCTTTCGGTCTCAACGGAATCAAGAAGGCATACGATATCATTACTGCAACAGGAGATCGCCCTAATATTGTTACACTGGATGGATGGGCTGGAACACAGCGTTACGGCGGTATCTGGACCGGCGATCAGTCAGGCGGAAACTGGGAATATATTCGATTCCATATTCCGACTTACATCGGTCAGTCACTGAGCGGAAACCCGAATATTGGTTCCGATATGGATGGAATCTTCGGTGGTTCATCTTTGATCACGACACGTGACTATCAATGGAAGATCTTTACACAGTACATGCTGAATATGGACGGCTGGGGATCTTATCCTAAAAAACCATATATTTTTGGTGAAGATACTACAAGCATCAACCGTATGTATCTGAAACTGAAAGCACAGCTGATGCCGTATCTGTATACAGAGGCATATAATGCGACACAGGGATTACCGATGCTGCGTGCTATGTTCTTGAATTATCCGGAAGATGCAAATGCATACGGAAAGAATGTACAGTATCAGTTTATGTACGGCGAAGATTTCCTGGTTGCCCCGGTTTACCAGGATACTAATATGGATGAACACGGAAACGATATCCGCAACGGTATCTATCTGCCAGATGAAAATGAAATCTGGATCGATTACTTCAGTGGAAAACAATATCGCGGCGGACAGACTTTGAATAATTTTGATGCACCAATCTGGAAACTTCCGTTGTTTGTAAAGAACGGTGCCATCATTCCGATGTATGAAGAAAACAACAATGCTATGCCGAAATCCGACACGAATACAATGGGTCTGGATAAAACAAAGCGTATTATTGAGTTCTATCCGGAAGGAAATTCAAGCTATCAGCTGTATGAAGATGACGGTGTAAGCGTAGATAACAGCAATAAGGAAGAAGTAAATTATAAAGACAGCGTGTCAACTGTATTTACAAGTGTTGTTAAAGATCAGACTGCAACCCTGACTGCAGAAAAATCTACAGGCACTTATGAAGGTTATGATTCGATGCGTGAAACAACTTTTGTTGTAAATGTATCCAAACAGCCGGAATCTGTAACAGGAACGATCGGTGGAGAAAAAGTTGATTTCAAGGCAGTTTCTTCACAGGAAGAATTTGATCAGGCAGCCGGTAATGTTTACTTCTATAATGAGAAACCGAATCTGAACAAGTATGCGACAGATGGCAGTGCGTTCAGCGAAGTGGAGATCATCACGACACCGAAGCTTTATGTGAAGACAGCAGAAACTGATGTCAATAAGAATGCGGTGCAGGTTGTGATCGAAGGATTCGAAAACAAACAGGATCTGAATGCCAACGTTGAAAATGAAACATTGGGCGTACCGCAGAATGTGCGTACAGTAGAGGAAGAAGTAGCACCGACACAGATCCCGTTGTACTGGGATGAAGTTGAGGGTGCAACAGAATATCAGGTAGAAGCTGACGGCATTATTCAAAGCGGAATGACCGATCCATACTTCCTGCATACAGATTTGGAATATCACTCTACACATACATATCGTGTTCGTGCCGTGAATGCGGACGGTTACTCTAAATGGAGCGAACCGTTTGAAGCTACTTCTGCATTGGACCCATACCGCAATACGATTCCAAACCTCACGATTTCTACAAGTGACAGTGCCAGCGGATACAGTGCAGACCGTCTGATTGACCGTGAATATACACAGTACTGGTTCACAGACTGGACAAATCCGGCTATCAATAATCGTGATAAAGTATTTAATTTTGACTTCAAACAGATTTACAGAATGGATAAGGTTCAGCTTTATCCTCATAGTGATTATCTGAGCAATCAGCCAAGTGAAGTGTCTGTATACGGAAGTACAAACGGTACAGATTATACGCTGGTAGCTGATCATGTAGCTTTTGCATCCAAAGATGCAAATCCGAAAGATGTGATGCTTAACGGTGCCAAAATGCGCTATATGCGCCTGGTTGTACATAAACCGGCCGGAAACTATATTGCATTGACGGAAATCATGCCGTTGAAGGTTGACGGAACTGGTCCGATTGTTTATGGCGATGTAACAAGTGACGGTGTCGTTGACAGTAATGATTTGACCATGATGCAGAACTATGTTGGTTTAACACCGGCAGATGCAGACTGGGAGTATGTTGTCGACAAAGGCTGTGATTTTAATGAAGATAGTGTCATTGATGCATATGATGTAGCAGTGGTGGCCAATATCGTGAACAAACCGTCTGCCGAAAAAGATACAGCCGGACAAATTGCAATCATTGCAGATAAGACAGAGATCAAGGCAAATGAAACCGTAGAACTTAATATCATGGGTATCGGAATGGAAAATGTATCCGCATTCTCTGTTCGTATTCCGTATGACGTAAGTAAATTTGACTTTGTCAGTGTAACAAATGCGCCTGCTACTTCAAACATGACAACATTCTCAAAACCTAGGGCTCACAGTGACGGTACAAGTGATATCTTTGCCGTATATGCCAATGTCGACAGCAAGACTTTGGTAAACGGCACAGCAATGCTCGGAAAGATCACGCTGCGGGCAAAAGAAGATATTACATGGAATGCTGAAATTGCCAATGCCAAACTGGTCGGAAACAACAATTCTGTTGTTGACGATGCATTGATTCAGGAAAGCAGCGAGGAACCTCAGGTTCCTGCCGGATATCGTCCGATCGAAATTACTGCCGATCAGATCGAATCTCAGGAAGGCAATACGCTGCAGCCGAATATGGGTGTAGACAAACTGGTTGACGGCAAGGTGGATGATGATGCATACCGATTTGAGTTCCAGTGGGGAAATTCAGCTGAAGAAATTGATGCTTCGCTGCCGCATGAGCTGACGTATCATTTCAATGATGAAACAGTGGTCGGCAAACTGCGTGTTCAGATCCGCCATAATGGAGATACATTGAATACGGGTGCGCTGAAAGATTTCGAACTGTATGGATTGGATGCACAGGGCAATCGTACAAAGCTGGGAAGCTATACGATGACGGCTTATGATCAGTCTTTTGAATTCAATAAAGAAGCGAAAGCTTATGCAGGTATTGTTTTGAAGGCTCTGACATCTCAGGGAGGTTTGGCTTACAAACTGAACATTGATGAGACAACGTTCTATCAGAATGAATCGGTTGCAGTAACAGGCATCGATTTTGCGGACAGTGTAACCAATCAGATCGTTCAGGGACGTTTCGCCCAGATCGATGCAGTGATTGTACCGGAAAATGCAACAAATGATTTCTATACTGTAACAAGTTCGGATGAGTCAGTTGCCAAAGTCATCCGTATTAAGACAGGTGAAAACAAATTCGTATATGCCCTGTACGGTGTGAAGACAGGAAGTGCGGAAATCACGGTTACTTCATTGGCAGATGCTGATGTTAAGAAAACAATGACAATCACTGTGGTGGAAAACAGCAAAGATTCTTTGGCTGAACTGATTGCACAGGCTGACAAATATACAGAAAACCTGTTTACGGCAGACAGCTTCAAGAACTTCCGGCAGGCATTGGAAAACGCAAAGGCAGTTTATGCAGATGAAACTGCAGATCAGGATATGATCGACAGTGCCGAAGCATCTTTAAGAGCTGCCATGAATGACCTGAAAATCGAGAGCGGAAACGAAATCAAAGTAGGTGTAACAGCTGTATCGGCAACGAGTGAAATAACGACTTCTGAAGGCGAATCAGGTGAAAAAGAAAATCTGCTGGATAAGGATCCAAATACTTACTGGCATACAAATTACCTGAAACCGGAAGAATGCCGGATGCCGCAGTCTGTTACATTCGATCTCGGACATGTTTATACATTGAACAATGTCAGCTTCCTGCCTCGTCAGGGTGCAAGAAACGGCGATATCATTCGTGCTGCCGTTGAATTAAGCCTGGATGGAGAAACATTTGTACGGGTCGGAGAATATACGTTCGACAATGACGGAAAAGAACTGAATGATAAGGAAAGCTATAAGAACATGGCATTTGCACCGGAAAAGGCACGCTATGTAAGATTTGTAGCACTTTCTACATTGGGAGACAGCAATGATACATATGCAAGTGCTGCCGAAGTAAACTTCTATGGAGTGGCCGAAACTGATAAGAGCGCACTTCTGGATGCACTGGATGAAGCTCTTGCATTTAAGGCAGAAGACTTTACAAAGGACAGCTGGGCTCTGTATCAGAAAGAAGTGAAGGCTGCTCAGGCTGTTGCTGATGACAAGACGGCTTCTCAGGATGCGGTCGATCAAGCTGCAGATGCATTGATCAAGGCAAAAGATCTGCTTGTTAAACGCGGTGATACAAGCGGATTGGCAGCATTGGTAGGACGTGTTGAAAACCTGGATGCAAAAGACTACACAGCAGCCAGCTGGAAAGCTGTAGAAACTGCGCTGAAAGACGCAAAAGCAGTGCTTGCCGAAGCAGATAATGTCTCTGTCATTGAAGTCAAAGAAGCGGAAGAGGCATTAAAGAAAGCTGTAAATGAGCTGGTGCTCGCAGGTGGTGGAAAACCGGGAACTGATGATGGTGACAAACCAGGTCAGGGTGATGTGAATGAACCGGGACACGGTGATTCTACAGGTACAGCAGCAGCTGACAATACCGGCGGCTATGTTGCAATCATTGCCCTTGCAGGTGTTGCCGCAGAAGGGCTGCGTCGCAAAAGAAAACTGAATAAGTAACGGTTTTAAGAGGAATGTGCAAATCGTTCCTCTTTTTTATATGAAAATGATATGCTGAATGAAAAAGTGTCATGAAGGAAGATAAATAAAATGTTTTCCTCTTGTCTAAATTAAGGTATTTTTGTATGATGAACGTATCATAGGGGGTAGAGTGAGATGGCTTTAATCAAATGTCCGGAATGCGGGAAAGAAATCAGTGATCGGGCAGATCGATGTATCCATTGCGGTTATCCGTTACGTTTTACAAAGAAGGATCATACGGGAGATAATCCAAATGATCAAATGTTTTCTTATAATAGTGCACCAAATAATAAGGGAGCCTATTATGAACAGGTACGTGAACAAAGAAGTAAAAGCGGTGTGGGGTTTTGGGGCATTGTCGGTGCCATTATTTTGGCTGTTGTCATTTTATCGCTATGTTAAAATGAAGCGTAAAAACGTAATGGTCATCGCCACATGTATTTTTTTCTATATGATCAATAAATGCATTCTAACATGCTGTTTTTCATATCATAGTATTTTATCATTGTTTTTCCATTGTTATTTAAATGATGTATTATGCGGGATATTATTCCCGGCCTATTGTAATTTGCTGCTGGAAAACAGATATGCCGCTTTAAACCGTTTATGGAAGATCGAACTGTTATTGTTTTGCTGCGGTATTTTTTGGGAATATGGTGCTCCTTTCTTTGTTCCCTATTCGATCAGTGACCCATGGGATATCATTGCTTATATGAGTGGCGGTCTTATATATTGGCTTTTGATCATATATATGCGGCGAAATCCGTTTTTAAATAATTGAGTATTCTTGTGTCATATTTCAGAAGTAATTGAGTATATTTAATAGATTTCAGCTTATGTTTTGTGTCATCAGAAAACAAATAAGTTAACTGAGGTTGATAGCGTTGTTGTCCTTATAAAAATGTGATTGCAGCGATGTCTGTTTTGATGATAATAAAAGATAAAAAGATTGAATTTAAAAGTGAATCTCTGTTTGCTGAACAAAAGAGCTTCACTTTTTTTGTAGTCAAATCTGATTCGAAAAATATAGAAATGAACGTTTGGAAAACGTTAATAAAAATAAGTATATGCCAAAGGCATATACTTATTTTTATTTGTTTTTATTTAGTGTTTTTATATATGCAAATCTAAGATAGGATTCATATGGATATTGCTATACAATGATGATGGAGGTGGTAAGATGCTTAAAAAAGCAGGAGACTTGCCAATTGGAAAACATTTAGCAAAATTAATCGACATGAAGTATGAATCAAGAAGACAATTTGTAAAAGAATATCTGAAACTGGAAGAAGACGATGTTAATGATCAAAATATCACGAATATGGGCAATCGTCTGTCCCAGATCCTGAATGGAAATAAATCCATCCAGACGTATGATCTGCCAATCTTCAGTACTCTTTTGGATATTTCCATCGAGGAGATCCTCAGCGGCGGCACATACCGTACAGCTTTTGCTGATCGCATAACAAACTATCGAATCGCAGCTTCAAAAGACAGATCGGAATGGGAACGTTACCTTCAAATGGAGGAACAGATCATTCTGAATGCCGATGAATACGGAAAAACGGTCCTGGATTATGCTTTGGAGTTCGAGAACTATGATTTTATGAAATACTTAATGGAACAGGGTCATATTCAATTCGTCGGACCTAGAAAATCTAGTGATTTTTCTTGTAATTTCGGGGCTCGTATAACGATTGAAAATAATCAGAAACTTTATCATAACATGAATACGTTAAACGGTGATATAAAAGGTAATGTATACCTGAGAGGAAGACTGATCGCGCTCGCTGTAAAACAAAATGATGCGGATATGCTGAAAGAACTTCGTGCAAGAGAGATTCCTGTTTTATATGATGGAATGAATGGAGGAAACGGAACAATAGGCAAAGATGATTATTATATGCCGGAGCTTCAGAATGCGTTGCTGGATGCAAATGATGATATTATCCATTATTTTTCGCAGGAATATGAGATTACCGATAATAGGAACGGGGTCAATCGATATATCTATCCGTTTATCGGGAATCTGATCGATCAGCTGGAAAAACGAAAGGAAGATGCGGCAAAAAAACTTCTTGAAGGAGCACTTGAACATAATCGTTATGTATATGAGGGACTAAAGGAACGGATGGATTATGTCGCATATATTTATAAGCAGAAGGAACTGGCATATAAACATGCATGTGCAAAAAATGAGCAGTTTGAACAAAAGGAAGATATTTCGTTGTCTGAAGATGAGAAAGAATTGATCAGAAAAACAACAAAAGAAGGTTTGTATTATTATAAAAATGAAGATTTTGTCAGATATCTTGTAATGGTACCGAATGATAATCCGCTTCTGCATAAAAATATAATTTCGGATTATGTACAAGTTTGCAGTGCCTCAAACAATGCCGCGATACAACGACTGATTACAGAAGTAAATGAATTGTACGAAAAAATCAATACAATAGAACCAAACATTTAAAAGAAAGAAAAATGATGAGAAAACGATTATTTGATCACAAAGACGAAGATTATGCACAGACGATATCTGACAATATGGCAATGAACTCGGATGGAGATTTGATGCTGTGTATGGGAGAGCATATGGCAATGGAACTGGATTCAGGCGAGCTGCATTTGGTATCAGAATGGTCAGATGATGAAGAATGATGAGCAAGGCTGTCTTTTAGCGGGACAGCTTTTTAGTTTTGGCTTTTCTGTGTTAAAATGTTTATATAATCATTTAAAGTAAAACAGGGAGTAATGTACATGGTGAGAATTTTGTTTGTATGCCACGGCAGGAATTACCGGACATGAAAAAACGCCTGTAAATTAAGCACTTCCTGTGTTTCAACTTCAGTTTTACCAATGATTTACCAATATTTCTGGAGAGTCAGACTTGCAAAAAAATGAGCCAGAATGAGGAGATTAAAACATGAGCGAATTGAAACCAAGAATAACGGAAAACGGAATTGATTATATCCTTG
>ERZ857827.2500-NODE-2500-length-13528-cov-3.800787_pt1 | contig 13528 bp, 14 predicted proteins | sample MGYA00519761_ERZ857827 | MGnify/ENA primary metagenome ERZ857827 (study PRJEB31778, sample SAMEA3449370) | human gut metagenome | biome: human gut; feature: human-associated habitat; material: faeces | place: United Kingdom | collected 2010/2012 ... | reverse complement strand
GCGACCAGAAGGCCGAGGCGGACAGCTTCGGTCTGGTGGCGCTGTGCTCCATCGGCCCCATTCTGGCGGTACTGGTGCTGGGCTTCTTCTATTCCAGCCCGGAAACGGCGGCGGAGGTCAGCGTCCTTTCCTACGGCAGCACCACGGAGATCGGCCGGGCCTACCTGACCGCCTTCCCCGTTTATCTGAAGGAAATGGCCGTGGCCCTGTCGCCGGTGGTGGGGATCTTCCTCATTTTCCAGATTTTCAGCTTCCGGCTGAACCGCCGCTCCTTTCTCAAGATCTGCGTGGGCATCCTGTACACCTACGGCGGGCTGGTGCTGTTCCTGACCGGGGTCAACGTGGGCTTCTCCTCGCTGGGCACGGTGCTGGGCGGGGCGCTGACCAACGGCTGGACCTACTACTGGATGATCCCGCTGTCTATGCTGCTGGGCTGGTTCATCATCTCCGCCGAGCCGGCGGTCTATGTGCTGGAAAAGCAGATCGAAGAGGTCAGCGAGGGAATGATCCCGGGCAAGGCCATCAAGATAAGCCTTTCCATCGCCATCGCCGGGGCCATGGGGCTGAGCATGCTGCGGGTGCTGACAGGGCTCTCCATCCTCTGGTTTCTGGTGCCCGGCTACGCGCTGGCGCTGATTCTGACCTTCTTCGTGCCCGACATTTACACGGCCATCGCCTTCGACTCCGGCGGCGTGGCCTCCGGGCCCATGACCGCCACCTTCATGCTGCAATTCATGATGGGGGCCAGCACGGCGCTGGGCGGAAACGTGCTGCAGGACGCCTTCGGCGTGGTGGCGCTGGTCGCTATGATGCCGCTGATCTCCATTCAGATGATGGGCGTGCTCTACGGCCGCCGCAAGCCCGCTGCACAGCCCGAACCCGAATACGGCGACGATGAAATCGTCGAACTGTGGGGGTGAACCGATGAATTACATCATTTCGATCATCCATCCGGACGCACTGGACGCCATGACGGAGCTGTGCCAGCAGTTGGAAATGCCCATGAGCATCGCAACTCACGGACGAGGCACCGCTACCCGCAGCATGATGGATCTGCTGGGCATTGAGAACAATTTCAAGCGCATTGTGCTGAACGTGGCCAGCCCGGAAAAGACCCGGGAGCTGATCCGGGAGCTGAAGCGCAAGCTGTTTCTGGGCATGCCGGGACAGGGCATTACCATCGCTGTACCCGTGAAAAGCGTGGGAGGAGGAAAAACTTTGGCATATCTCAGCGGCGAGCAGTCGCCCAAATATACCCCGGAGCTGAATTTCGACTACGAGCTGATTCTGGCCGTTGCCAACGAGGGCTGCACCGATCTGGTGATGAACGCTGCCCGGGCTGCCGGGGCTACCGGCGGCACCGTGGTGCACGGCAAGGGCACCGGCTCCCATAACGCCCAGAAGTTCTACGCCGTTTCTCTGGCTTCCGAAAAGGAAATCGTCCTCATTCTGACCAAAACCGGCCAGAAAGCGGACATCATGCGTTCCATTCTGAAAGAAGCGGGCCCCGACTCCCCCGCCGGCTCCGTCGTGTTTTCCCTGCCGGTGACGGAGATCGCCGGGTTCGGATTTACGAAAGAGAAGGAATAAACCTCACGCCCTCGGCTTCCGTGCAGGTCGCTGTGCGGAAGCCCTTTTCATTGGCCAGCCGGACCAGCGCCGCCCGGGCGGCCGCCTCCGAGTCAAACAGGCCGTAGACCACCGAGCCGCTGCCCGTCATCATGGCCCGCAGCGCGCCAAGCGCTTCCAGACGGCGAAGGGCACGGTTCAGTTCCGGCCGTTTTTCTACGCTGACTTCCTCCAGAACATTCTTCATGGAAGCCGCAAGCGCGGCCCAATCGCCTGTCAGCAGGGCCTGCTGCGCCCGAAGGGTCTGGGGGCGGGCCAGCTTTTCCGGGGGAGTGTGGTCGAAGGCGGAAAAGATTTCGCCGGTGCTCAGGCCGTCGCAGGGCTGCCACAGCACCAGCCAGCCCTGCGGTGCAGGGGTCAGGGAGGTCAGCTTTTCGCCGATGCCCTCCGCCCGGCACAGGCCGCCCCGCACCAGAAAGGGCACGTCCGCGCCCACGGTCAGGCCGATGCGCTCCAGCTCGTCCGTAGAAAAAGGCAGATTCCACAGGCGGTTCAGGCCGATCAGCGCCGCCGCTGCATCCGCGCTGCCGCCGCCCATGCCCGCACCGGAGGGGATTTCCTTGCGCAGACGCATGCGCGCGCCTTTTTGGATCCCCGCGGCTTTTTGCAGCGCCCGGGCGGCTTTGACGACCAGATTGTTTTCATCAAAAGGCACGGGAGCGGCGCAGGCTTCGCCGTCGCCCGTTTCGGTGCGGAAGCCCTGCCCCGCGTCCTCCAGCGTAAGCCGGTCGCTTTCCTCCAGCCAGAGGGTGTCGGCCAGCCGGACGGACTGCATCAGCATATCCATCTGATGATAGCCGTCGGCCCGTCGGCCCAGAATGTCCAGCGTCCAGTTGATTTTCGCCCGCGCCTTGAGACAAAGCATTGCATCGTTCCTCTTTTCTGTGATATAGTACATTCGTTTCAGGATTTCCATAATGAGGTGGTAGTACGCTTACGATTCCCGTGCTGGTTTCCCTGCAGGCCGTCGCCCGCCGCGACGACGCCGAAGAACCGATCACGCTGCTGACTTCCGGCCAGCTGACGCTGGAAGAAGGCCGCTCTGTGCTGACCTATGAAGAGGTGCTGGACGAGGCGCTGCCGCCCCAGCCCATCACCGTTACCCTGGAGGATGACACGCTGATGATGGAGCGGGGCGGGGACTACGCCACGCAGATGATCTTCCGCCGGGGCCAGCGCTATGAGGGGCAGTATGAAACGCCCTTCGGCAGCATGGATCTGGCGCTGTTCTGCACCCGGCTCAAGGCGCAGCTGAACGAGGAAGGCGGCGAAATTTCCCTTCACTACCAAATGGATCTGAACGGCCAGTTTGCCGCCGCCCATGAAATGGAGATCCGGCTGGTCCGGCAAAGGAAAGTCGATGAATAAGATGCCGTCCTATTCATCTCTTGCATCCCTTTCAGAAGAAAAGGCGGCGCTGTATGAATCTTTGCAGGCCTTTCAGTCCAACGGCTTTTTTCTGCGCTGCAGCGATACGCCGGAAGGGCTGCTGGTCTGCGACCTGCCCCGCCGGGGCGGCGATCTGTCCGGCGCGGAAGCGGCGCTGAGCCGTCTGGGATGGCGGCTTTTGCCGGAAAAAAAGCCGGGCCTGTGGCTGCTGGATCGGACGGAACCGGCATGGCAGGCAATGGCCGATGCGCTGCCTGCGGCGCTGCCCGCCTTTCCTGCGCGGGAAGAAGACTTTGCCGCCTATGCGCTGTGCCGCCTGCTGCTGCTGCATCCCGCGCCGCTGTCCCGGCAGCCCATGGAGCTGAACCGGGCCCTATGGCTCTGGACGGTACGTCCCGGAAGCCTCAAAGCCCTTCATGAGACCTGCGCCGCCCTTTTGCGGCAAAAGAAACCGCTGCCCACGCTGGGCGGTCAGCTGCTGGCCGCCGGACTGCAAAACCCGAAAGGAGCATAAGCCATGCTGCTGCATTACTGGGGGCATTCCTTCTTTACCGTTACGACTGAAAAGAACACGGTCATTGCCTTCGACCCCTATGGGGACTTCTACGATTACCCCAAACGCCAAATCGCCGCCGATGTGTGCGTAATCAGCCATCATCATCACGACCACGACGGCGTGAGCAGTCTGACCGGCGAGTACAAGATCATCGATACCGCCGGGAAGGTGCAGCCTGCGCCCGATGTTCGTCTGACGGGGATTACCTGCTGCCACGACCACCACAACGGCGCTCATCGGGGACAGAATCTTCTGTTCGTGCTGGAAAGCGAGGGCCTGCGCATCGCTCATCTGGGCGATCTGGGGCATATTCCCACCCCCGCGCAGGTGCGGGAGCTGGGCCGGGTGGACGTGCTGCTGCTGCCCGTGGGCGGCTATTACACCATCAATGCGGCGGAAGCGGCGCAGGTACGCCAGCTGATCCGTCCCCGGCTGACCATCCCCATGCACTACCGGACGGCCTTCGACCCGGAAATGCCCATTACCGGCGTGGAACCGTTTTTGCAGCAGATCAATGCAGCAAGCGCTGCCCACGTGCCCTTCCTCCGCCTGACGGCCCGGGACATGAGCGAGCGTCCCGAGGTGCTGGTCATGGACGTGGGCTGAACCGTCAGAACGCGCCCAACGTCTGCCACACGTACCAATCCGTGCCGTCGGTGGCCAGTTCCACCGTTCCTTCTCCGCTGAAATAGTGCGGTATGCCCCGGCCCTCCAGCTGAAACATCAGCTTGGAGAGCCTTTTTTCATCCGCGTAATTGGTCACAACGGCGAAGGCCGGACTGACGGCGGTCAGAAAATCCGGCTCTACCGGGGTGATGCCGTGATGGGGAATCTTGATCACATCCGCCTTCAGCTCTTCCGGCTCAAGCTGGGTCAGAAAGCCCTTCTGGGCGCGGCCCGTAATATCGGCGCAGAGCAGAGCCGTGGCGCTGCCGAAGGTCACTTTGGTCAGCAGGGATTTGGCGTTGGTGTTGTTCACCTTGGTATAGCGGTGCAGCGCCAGCTTTGCGCCGCCCAGCGTCAAGGTATCGCCCTCCCCCACCTGCCGGTTGGGAGTGCCCAGCTTTTCGGTCAATTTGATGGTGCGGCCATGAAGCGCCTTATCCGCACGGGCCCACCATTCGGTGTAGGGGTGCAGGTATTCGTCGGCGGTGAAGCCGTTCAGCATCAGGTAATACAGACCGTCGATATGGTCGTCATGGCTGTGGGTGTTCAGCAGGTACTTGAAATGGCTGATTCCCCGCTTTTCCATGGCTTCCTTCATGGGATCCCGGAAGGGCTTGGGCCCGCCGTCGACCATCATGCTTTCACCGCCGCATTGCAGCAGCAGCGCGTCGCCCTCGCCCACGGCGAACGCCGTAATGCGCAGAATGTCCTTTTCCTGCCAATCAGCGGGCATGTCCTGCTCATACACCTGCGCCGCCGCCGGAAAGCACCAGCTGCCGAGCAGCACGCTCACCAGAAGAACACAAACACCACGAAAAAAACGGGACAATCTCATCAGCCTTTCTCCCTGAAATGCAAGTCATTCAATGCTGCCCTGCCGTCTGCCGGCGTTTCGGTTCGGGCGCGGCAGCATGGCATTTGGTATCATACACCGAAGGAAGGCAGGGTGTAAAGAAGGAATCGCCTTCTTTAACAGAGAAGTACTGGAATCAGCGCACCAAAAAGGAGGGCTGCCCATGACCGTGCTGTGGCTCAGACAGGATTTGAACGGTTCCATTCTGGATGTGGGCGGCGGCGGAGAAGGCGTAATTGGCCGCCTGTATGGCCAGTCGGTCACAGCCATCGACAACTGCCGGGAGGAACTGGACGAAGCACCGTGCGGCTGCCGGAAGCTGGTCATGGACGCATCCGCCCTTTCCTTTGCGGATGCGTCTTTTGAGAACGTCACGTTCTTTTATTCCCTGATGTATATGGATCGTCCCACGCAGCGGGCCGCTCTTTCGGAAGCCGCGCGGGTACTGAAAAAAGGCGGCAAGTTGCTCCTTTGGGACTGTGAAATCAGCACCGCCTATCCCGAGCCCTTTCTGGCAGAGCTGGACATCCGCTGGATGCAGGAGCGTATTCTGACCACCTACGGCATTGTGAAGACAGACAGCCAGTCTATGCAGGATTTTGAATTCCTATGCCGGGAAAACGGACTTTCGTCTTTGAAAAAAGAAAGGAACGGCGGGCATTTCTATCTGGCATTTCAAAAATAAAGGGAGCGTCATCCCATGTCCTAAATGCCCCTTCGGAAACGCTGTGCATGCTGCGCCGGACGGAGGCGATTTGCAAAGTCTGAGGGCGTTTTATCCCTTTGAAGAAAAAAGCAGCCTATAAAAATAGGCATCCGCCGCACAGGCCCCCTGCATGGCGAATGCCGCTTTTTTATGGTTATGCCGGAACAAGAACGTCTGATGTCTTCGGCCCGAAGCTATTTTCTAGTACCTTCCAGAACTTTCGAGTCTTGCGATTCCTTGCTCCGTTTCCGCACGGTCTGCCGCCTGAAAAGCGCTTCTTTCCTTCTGTTTTCCTGCTTTCATTCGATTTTCACGCCGCCCATGCCCAGCGCGCTTTTGATGCCTATTCCGGCATACGGCGCAAACACATACAGCGTTCTGAACATTTCCAGCAGCGGCGCAGGCAGATGAGCTTCCAATATGATACGCCCCAGAAAGGAGGGAATCTTCGTCTGCTTCATCGAATAGCGCACGGTATGAAGCCTGTAATCCACGATATGCAAACCGGCGAGCATGGCCTGCACAGCATCGGGATCATCCAGCGGGAACTCCGGGAAGCAAAGCCCCCAACGCGCGATAAGCGATTGCAGCACGAGCGATTCCTGCGGAAAAACGGCATACCGTCCATTCTGCTTGAACGCGGTGGGCGTTACCAGCTCCAGCGCAAAGCGATTTTCATCGTTTCTCTCTCCGGCCCGGTTCATCAAGGTCTGCACCGAATCAATCTTTTCCACCTGATGTTCGCCGAACGGAATCACGCCCTGATGGAGCAGCGCTGCATCCGCACGTTCAAGAATGGGTTCGAAAAACGTGGCGGCTTCCTCGTTGAGCAGATTCACCACCCATTGAACACGCTCGCCCTCGCGATAGACATACTGGCTGATCGGACGAATGCCCTGCTCGTGGAGCGCGTCGCCCTCCTCTTTGGGACCATGGGAAAGCAGCCATGCATAAAGCGGATACGCCATCGGCGAAACCGGCTTTTTTTCATTGACCGCCAGCGTTATTTTATGTTGAACAATCATCGTGCGTTTCTCTTTCAAATGATTCTCAAATGATTTTGTCACACAGCCTTTTGCGGCATATGGACTGTTTTTGGTAAAAATCGAAACCCGCCTGCCTGTCACTGGATGGTGACTTTGCAAGCCCCATACGCATACAGTTTTTGCCTGTACCGGCCATATTTCAGCGTGCGCGGAGAGACGCCCAGCGCCCTGTCGCGCTCATGGTGATGATTCCGAAAGGCCCGGCTGAGCTGATTCACCGTCCATGTCAGTCCCTCGCCTTCTCCCAGATACGGATAAACCAGACTCTTGCTGAAAAAGCCGACGCCTCCTCCCAGCATCAGCAGATTTTTTTCTGCGATTTGGACGCTGTCCTGCGGCTGCTGAAACTTTGCGGCATACAGCTGCATCTGATACGCCGCGAAGGCTCTGATGGCCTTCAAAATCGAATCCGCCGTCCAGCGTCCCTTCAAAATCGATTGATCCAGCGTCAGCGCAAACCGAATTCGCGTGCCCGGCGCGACGCATTCCCGGCAAAGATTGATGGAATGGCTTTGTCCGATGACCGTGCTGTCCGTTTTGAGCGTCAGCATCATATTGCGGTCGTCAATCGGCAGGCTGTCCGAAATTTGAATGCCGCGCATCAGGCTGTTGACCGCGTCTTCCCTTTTTCGGGAATTCAAATTCAGCGTGTGAAAATACGCTTCCTCCGGAATTCCCTTTTTGTAATCGATGAAATCGTGATGGGCCGGATCTTTTTGAATCGCATCGAAAAGCAGCGCCGTGCGAATCGCGCCTTTGACGCTGCTGCCCGGTACATAGGCCTGCTGGTTTGCATTGCGCATGAAGCAGTCAATATCCTTCAGCGTGTGTTCCGCGTCCATGGCGTTGGAGGCGTCCACCTCATAAAGAACAGCCGGTTTGACCTGTGCGGCGTTCAGTCCGCATTCCCTATATAAAAAGGTGTACAAATCGCCGCCCTGCCGCATGCAATAGCCTTCAAACAGCTCCACCAGCTGATTTTGAATCAGCAGGTCAAAAAAAGCCTGCTCGTTGAGAAACGCCACCGTCTGCTTTCGGGCATTGAAAATGTATTCCTTGCGCGGCAGCTTTTTTCCGCTGCCCACATACAGCAGGCCCTGCGTGGTCAGCGTCAGTTCATAAGCCTGCAAATGATCCTGCTCAATCAAAACGACACCCCCAGCATCATCGGTTTGGCATAGCGAAGCACCGGATGGCTTCCGTTTTCCGCCACGTTGTACAGCGCGCCCCTGAACGGCTGATGCAGCATCGCCCCGGCGGCCATAAACATCTGCGTGCGCTTCCGGGCCGGAGATTTCGCGAAGGTATCGGACTGCACATAGCCTGCGCGCCGCACGAGCTGATACTGTGCTCCCTCCAGCGCGGCCTCCAGCTCATCATCCGCCGGGAGACTGGTTGTCAGCAGAAGCCAGTGCTTGGCTTCGCGCTTTTCCAGCGCGTCATGCAGCCACTTCGTTTGCCCGTCAAACGGCTGGCTCAAATCAATTTGATCCTCCACGGTAAACGAACCATAGCCCGAACTGATCTTGCCGCCGATGCCGCTCATGCCGAGGGCCGAAAGCAGCCTGCTCATTTGCTCCGCCTGCGCTTCGGTCTGCACGCCGACGAGAACATACAGTCCGCAATCGGGATAAAACCTGAACGAACCCACCTGATAGGGCGCTGCATCCGCGTTCTCCTCAATCTGCGCCGACGTTCGCTCGGAAACAACGCCAAACGCATCGTTCCCCGGCTCATACAAGGCGTTTCCGCAGATGGACTGTTCAAACCTGCCCATATCCGAAACAGGAATCCATGAAAGGCGCTTCATCTTTTTGCGCAGATTGGCCGGAACCTCCTGCTTTTTCTCCGATACGGCGCATGGCTTGGGCAGATAATACACGTCTTCACGGGCCAGCTCCCGCCATGGCATGCTGTCGCTGAGCAGCAGCTCGCCCGCCTCGGCCTGCCTCACAAGGGTCTGCACCCCTTCTTCGCCCCAAAGCGAAAGCGCCGTGTGGCAGAGCGCCGAAAAGAGCGTATCCGCCCGAAAATGGTCTGCCGTGGTATACAGCGACAGCGCCGACTCGGACAGCCCGAAATGCACCGCGCCATCGAATTTCAGCTTATACAGGTAATAATCCATAATTTTCCACCTTGCCGAAGATCGCCTCAAGCTGTTCCGTCGGGAAATACGCTTCTACACAGGAAAACTCAAAATGCTCAAGCCCCACGCGCCCGCTGCCCCGCGAGCCGTGGCCGCCCAGATAATCCAGCTGAAGAAGCTGCATCGCGTGGGCCAGCTGCTTCAAATCTTCTTCGACCTCCTCCGGCTTCATTACATCATACACAATGCGGACGCCGAATTTCACGCCTGCAACCACACGCTCAATCTGCCGCGGGTTGGCAACAGAGGTGTCGCGCCGAATGGCATTTTCCGTTTTGACCTCGGTCAGGCCGATTTCCCTGAACTGGTCGGCATTGATGATGAAGCTGTCCGAAAATTGCAGCCGGGAGCGCCGGACAGGCTCGGCAGAGCCGAACAGGCGAAGAATCACGCCGTCATCCTTGTCAAAGTCCGGCATTTGGTTGATATTCCGGCACAGGCTGCGCGCCAGCAGCGTGCGCAGCTTGCCCTTGAGGCTGCTGCCGGGCAGAATGGGCTTCTGCGTCATCGGATCGCGCACCACGGGGCTGTCCACCGCGCCGATGGCGGAAAACGTGCCGGAAGCACCGATGTGCATGCCGGTCAGAACCTTCAGTTCGCAACGGATTACAATCTTTCCGTACATCAGTTATCCCTGCCTCCCAAATAGCGGTGATAGGCCACCAGCGCTTCTACATAGTGTGCAAATTGAATCATGGCTTCCCGGCTGTCGCCAACGCCCTTCAGATATTCCAGCAGCTTAGCCTGCTCGACAAAATCCTTCACGTCCCGTTCCCGTCCCGCGTCGTACACCATCCGCACGCGCAGACGCATGAGCTTGAGCTTGCTTTCGGCAGACAGCTCGGGTTCCGTCCGCAGGCTTTCAACGTTGTAAACGTCATTGACGAGCGTCAAAAAGCCGCGCATTTTGGTCGTCGTAATGCGGCTTCGATTGGCAAACAGCGCCCGCATCACCTTTTCCGCCGCGTCCACATAGTCTTCCGGAATCGGAAGCGGTTTGATTTCCGCAGCGGGTTCTCCCTGCGTTCTCAGCTGACCGCCGTTTTGGCCATAGCTACGATTATATCCGCTTTGTTGGCCAAACCCGCGGGTATTTGGATTGCGATTGTCCCATGCCATGCCCTCAATCCGCCTTTCTGTTCATATAGACGTACAGATAAATCGCCGTGATGAGCTGCCTGCGATCCGCATCGCGGCACGCCCACGCATACATCTGTTTGGAAAACTCGTTATACAGCGCATAGCTTTCACTGCTCCGCTTCGGCTGAAGACGCGCCAGCAGATAGGCATAGCGCGCCAGATTCAGCTTATCGTTTTCCGCCTGCCGCAGCAGCTCCGTCAGGCGATACAGAAACGCCATGCCGCGTTCCTCCTGCCCTTGAAAGAAACGATTGAGCAGCGTGTATTTTTCGCCCATCACCTGCGCCGTGAACACCGGCCACGGATAAGTATGCGCCTGATGGGGATCAAACAGCGCGACCGCGTTTTTGCCCGGTTCGTCCTTGGCGCGCTCCTCGAGCGCCGCCGTTTCATCGGCTGCCAGCCGAATCGGGTATTTCTCGCCATACAGCCCGATACCGCCGCTGATGGTCAGCGAGCCGCCGGTAAACGCCGTGAACTGCTGATGAATCCGCCCCGCCGCCTGAATCACGTGATTCCATGCGCCAATCAGGAACACGTCGTCGCCGCCGGAATACACCACCGAAACCTCCAGCGGCTTGCCCTGCGTCAGTACCTCCCGCATATACCGCTTAAAGAACAGCGACAGCTGACGGGAAAGCGCCGCTGCGCGCGAAAGGGTCACGAAGTGATATTTGTCCGCGAGATTCGCGGCCTTTTCTTTTTCAAAGCCCGCGACAAACGCATGGCCGAGGTTATCCACATCCAGCCGGCAGACCGCCAGCCGTCGAATGCCCTCCGCCTGCCGCGCCAGCTCGGTATTCTGGTTGCTGGCATAATAATCGCACAGATCCAGCCGCGAGCTGTACGCCATGCCCGTATACGCGCGATTTTTGGTATACACGCGCACGACATTCTCCGTCTTGAGCCGCTCGCGCGCCGCCTGTTCCTCCATCAGGCTCAGGCCCAGCCCGCCGGGCAGGGGCAGATCCGCGTCCTTCGCTTCTTTGGCCACAACATACGCCACACGGGATTCCTCCTGAATTTTGAGAGACAGCGCTTCAAACCGCGCGCACCATGCGCAGCGATCCTGCAAAAGCACATCCGTGCTGCCGCAGACCCTGCACTCGCGCCCATCCAGTCCTGCCTGCTTCCGATTCAGCTGGCGAATCTGCTCCGCCCGATACCGGCTGAGCTTATGGCGGCTGACTGCCTCGGAAACGCGGCTGAAAACGGCCTTATACGGCGCGCTGTCAGCCGGGGTGTTGGTCAGATCGTTGGCCGAGCAGGCGCTCCATCCATGGGCCGCAAAGAGCGCCGTTCCGAATTGATCGATCAGCCAATCGTTCGTCCGGTCGTTTACGGTCTGCACAGCCGAAAGCGCCTTTTGCGTATGGGGCAGCAGCAGATAGCAATGCCCGCCGCCGCTGTAAATCAGGTTCACGCGGCTGAGCCCGCAAAGCTGAAGCACCTCATCCACATAATGCTCCATCAGCATCTCCAAAAAGAAGGAGCGGCTGCGAAGGGATTTCTGCGCGCCCTTGGTCGCAACGGTGTAGATGAATTTCTGTATGCCGGAAAGATCCGCCGTATAAAGCAAAAACGCCGGTTCGTCGCGGAAGGCTTTTTCGTTTTGAAACACGTGCGTTCTCAGATCCGCAACGCCGCGGTCGAGCAGGTATTCGCTGATGCACGCGCCCACCGCCGCCGTGATTTTCAGATGGTCATAGAGCGAAATATCCGGGCTTTCCCCGGTATAGGTGCTGGACGGCACATTGGCCGTGCAGCTTTCCAGCAGCGCCAGCAGCGAATCCAGCCACGTTTCGGAAAGCGCCATTCCCTGCAATCCCCGGCTGAAAATCGCCAGCAGCGCCCGATACTGCGCAGATGCAACCGGCGGCTGTCCGCCCGGCAGGCGAAGCCTTCCGTCATGGGCGCAGGGTTCCAGCGCCAGGCCCGGATGTTCGCCGTTCAGGTGGGTGAAGACCGAGCAGAGCGGCAACGTGCGGTCAAACCGCGCGCTTTCCCCCTCGATCTCCCGTCTGTCCGCCGCAGCCGCCACGTTATCCGCCACGCAGACGATATACGCCGTGCTGTTTTCAGCCGCATTCGCCTGCCGTAGCGCCGGGGCATGATGCCAGCGCACGCCGTCGAGCACCTCCTGCCACGCCGCGTCCTTCAGCCGTTCTTTCAGATAGGCATAGCCCGCCGACGCATGGTCCTGTTTTTCGCCCGCGCGGTAAACCATTTTGCCCACGTCATGCAGCAGGCCGCTGAATATCGCGTTCAGGGTTTGTGTATTCAAATAACCGCCTCCCGAAAATGGAGTTCCAGCAAGATTGATTTTCTATCTCCTTTGTTCCAGCCCATTATACCATGTCCGTTCCCCTTTTGTACAGTATTGGGGATGGCGCCTGCCGTTCAGATGATGGCGTGTCCCCTCGCGGGGATAATTAGCTGAACAGCTCAAAGCGCTCGGGAAGCTCTTTATGACGTTTTCGTCCCCTCACAGGGATAAATCTATAATACTTCTGTTTTCTTTCCAGGTCAATAACAAAATGTTTCCGTCCCCTTGCGGGGATAAATTGCAATCCCCATGGCCCGCGCCGTCGCCGAATGCACTTGGTTTCCGTCCCCTCGCGGGGATAAATTGCAATGGGCATGGGATTACATTGATGAACACAGCTTTCCGTTTCCGTCCCCTCGCGGGGATAAATTGCAATCGTCGGCGGTAAGCCAGTAATTGTCGAAATCGACGGTTTCCGTCCCCTCGCGGGGATAAATTGCAATGTAGCGACCAAAGTCGTTGCATCGTCCAGTTTGTTTCCGTCCCCTCGCGGGGATAAATTGCAATCCCTACAAAAAGAAAGAAGGTAAAGCAATGTTGTTTCCGTCCCCTCGCGGGGATAAATTGCAATGTCATGGAAAGCAAGGGCCGCAGGTGGGAAAAGCGTTTCCGTCCCCTCGCGGGGATAAATTGCAATAACTTGCAACCATGGGCACATAGCCCACACAATAAAATTGTTTCCGTCCCCTCGCGGGGATAAATTGCAATTATAGATACAAAAACTATTGTTGTTCCAACTTGGGTTTCCGTCCCCTCGCGGGGATAAATTGCAATAGTACGGATTGACGATGTTTGCAAAGCTCTAGCCTAGTTTCCGTCCCCTCGCGGGGATAAATTGCAATTGGTGGTCATGCAGATCGAAGGGCGGCAATACGTTTCCGTCCCCTCGCGGGGATAAATTGCAATATCTCCGGCATGTTGACGATACTGGTCTCGAGCTGTTTCCGTCCCCTCGCGGGGATAAATTGCAATCGGAACGAGCTGCGGCGGAAAGGGCTGCGGCGGGTTTCCGTCCCCTCGCGGGGATAAATTGCAATCAATGGTATCAATATCAAGATACTGCCCGCTTCA
>ERZ857827.2499-NODE-2499-length-13532-cov-4.255250_pt1 | contig 13532 bp, 11 predicted proteins | sample MGYA00519761_ERZ857827 | MGnify/ENA primary metagenome ERZ857827 (study PRJEB31778, sample SAMEA3449370) | human gut metagenome | biome: human gut; feature: human-associated habitat; material: faeces | place: United Kingdom | collected 2010/2012 ... | reverse complement strand
GCGCGCAGTCCGGGGTAAGGGGTACTACCCCTTAGTCGAAGGGCATGTCGGAGGTGAGGGCGTCTTGCAGATCGTCGAAATCGACGTTGACGTAGTCGCCCCGCTTGCGCTTGTGCTGGTATTGCAGCTCCTTCGTGTGAACGTAGGCCTTGGTCTGACGGTCGGCGGGCTGAATGGTCAGCCGCATGCCCTTCTGGCCGTCGGGCAGGAGCGCGAAACGGGCCTGCACAAAGAGCGGGCCGTGATGCGCGCACTCGGCCAGGGCCACAAAACGGCCCGTGGCCTGCGGAATCAGCTCCGTCTTAAGCTGGGCGGGCTGCTGGCAGGTGGGACAGCGGGGCGCGGTCAGCTTTTCGCTGGCAAGGGCCTCCTTCACGGAAGGCACCGTTTCGGAAAAGCGCACCCGGGAGCGGCGCTCGCTGTGGCCCAGCTTTCGGGCGTGTTCCTCGTATTGCAGCACCTTCTCGGGATGAGGCAGCTTCTGCCAGACCAGAGCGGTGTAGTAAGCGTCGTCTTTGGCGTTGTGAAAGCTGCGGTCCTCGTCCGGGTCAATGCCCAGCGCCTCCATGGCCGCTTTCAGGGCAACCTGACCCTTTCGGCCGCTTTCGGCAGCATAGAGCCGCTGCAGGTCGTACATCCGGGGCAGGGGCCGCCCAAATTTGAAGAAATCCGCGTTCTGCTGTAAAACGCTGATGTCGTCGCCGCCCCAGGTCAGGCATACGCAGTCGTCCCCGCACCAGTCCATGAATTGCTCCATGCCCTCGTTGAAGGCGGGCGCGTCGCAGAGAATTTCCTGCGTCAGCCCGGTCATGCGCTTGACCCGGGGATGGATGGTCAGATAGTGGGTGGGACAGATGGGAATGGAAATGGAATCGACGATCTGCATGGCCTCGTTCACCTTGGCCGCGCCGATCTGGATGACTTCGAATAGGAGCTTGCTGCCCACCTTTCGGTAGGCGGCGGATGCGTAGCTGACGGGCTGATTCCATTCCAGATCCAATACAATGTAGTTCATGAGGGTTCAAACTCCAATTCTGTGGGTGTAGGGCAGCGCAGGTCAAAGGGCGTCCGGTTCTGCGGCGGAACGCCCGGCCAGGTGGCCGGTGGAAAAGGCGATTTGCAGGTTGAAGCCACCGGTCAGGGCGTCCACGTCCAAAAGCTCGCCTGCGATGTATAAACCGTGAATTTTCTTGCTTTCCATGGTGGCGGGGTTGATCTCCTTCACGCTGACGCCGCCCCGGGTGACCACCGCCTCGCTCAGAGGCCGGGTTCCGTCCACGGGAAGGGGCAGCTCCTTGCCGGCCTGAACCAGCCGGGCGCGCTGCTCCCGGGTGATCTCGCAGGCGGGCGTGTGAGCGGGAATGCCGCAGAGCGCGGGCATTTCTTCCGCCAGACTGGCCGGATACAGCGTGGTCAGAAGGGTGCGCAGCTGCCGCTTGCCGGAAGCGTCCAGCTCCCGCAGAAGCCGCGCGTCCAGCTGCTCGGCGGTCAGACCGGGCTTCAGATCCAATAGAAGCTGCACGTCCTCCGGGGCCAGCTCCGCCATGTGGGCGGACGCAGACAGCACCAGCGGCCCGGAAATGCCGAAATGGGTGAAAAGCATCTCGCCCACATCGCTGTAAAGCACCTTTTTGCCCCGCTTCAGGGTCAGGCGAACGTTTTTCAGGCTCAAGCCCTGTAAGGCGGAAACCCACGCCGCGCCGCAGGTCAGCGCGATCAGGGAGGGCAGCGGCGGATAGACCGTGTGGCCCAGCTCCGCCATCCAGCGGAAGCCGTCGCCCGTGGAGCCGGTGGAAGGATAGCTCTGCCCGCCGGTGGCCACGATGACCCGGTTTGCGTCCAGCCGCGTTCCGTCTTCCAGTTCTGTGCCGCAGACGGCTTCGTTTTTCACGAAAATGTGGGAAACCTTCGTGTTCAGCCGGATGGAAACGCCCAGCCGCCGCAGTTCCTTTTCCAGCGCCCGGGTCACGTCGCTGGCCTTTTCGCTGACCGGGAACACCCGGTCGCCCCGCTCCACCTTTACCGGGCAGCCCAGCCGCTCCAGCAGGGCCATCATGTCCTCCGGCCCGAAGGCATTCAGGGCGCTGAAAAGAAAGCGGGGGTTCTTGACCACCTTGTTCAGAAAGGCGGCAGGATCGCAGGCGTTGGTCACGTTGCAGCGGCCCTTGCCGGTGATGTAAATTTTCTTGCCCAGTTTTTCATTGCCTTCCAGCAGCGTGACGGAAGACCCCGCCTCCGCTGCGCTCAGGGCTGCCGTCAGCCCCGCAGCGCCGCCGCCGATCACGATCACTTTATTCATGCAGCTTGTCGATATAGACGCTGTGCGCGTTCCATATTCCCTCCAGACGCTTGAAATGCTCGCTGAGCTCCGTGCGGCGGCTCATGCCCAGAGACACGATCAGCGCGTTGATCAGCGAAAGCGGCGCGGCCAGACTGTCCACAAAGCCGGACATGTCCGTATGGGCGCACAGGCAGATATCCGATTCCTCCCGCAGGGGGCTCATCACGCCGTCGGTCATGCCGATGACCTGCGCGCCGTGCTGGCGGGCGAAGCGCATGCATTCCAGCGTCCGGGCGGAATACCGGGGGAAGCTGATGCCGAACAGCACGTCGCCCTTCTGGATCCGGTCGATCTCTTCAAATACATCGCCGGTCAGGTTCTGCACCAGCACGACTTCATCAAAAATCTGATGCAGATAATGGTACAGAAACATGGCCAGCGGCGCGGAAGACCGCAGGCCCATGATATACAGCCGCCGGGCGGACAGAATGCATTCCACCGCCATATCGAAATCCTGCGGACGCAGCTCGTCCATGGTCTTGCGCAGGTTCTGCAGGTCGTTTTTCAGCACCGTGCCGACCACCTGCCGGCGGTCGGTCTGCTCCATCATGTCCACCCGCTGCTCCGCCGTCAGCCGTTGACGAACCATGGAGCGGAGCTTCTCCTGCATTTCCGGGTAGCCCTCGTAGCCCAGCGCCATGGCGAAGCGCACCACCGTGCTTTCGCTGACGCCGCACTGCTTGCCCAGCATCACGGCGGTCATGGACACCGCCTTTTCATAATGGCAGGAAATATATTCCGCAATGCGCTTCTGCCCCTTGCTCAGGGGCTTGCCGCTCATATTGAGCCGGGTGATCCATTCCTGTGGGTCGTGCACTTGATCTTCTCCTTTTGCGTGGTCAGGTCAGCCCAGCAGACCCAGCCGGTCGAAATCCGCCTCGGGCTCGCTGCCCATGCCGCTCAGAAGCGTCAGGGTGGGGCGGCCCTGGTTCAGATACCATTCGTCGCAGCCCTCGGCGGGGGGATCCATCTCACAGCCCGCCTGAAGCCAGAAATAGGTGCCGGGCCGGTCGGCATAGCAGCGCTCGTAGCCGTCCCGGATTGTCGCCCGGGACAGGGGCGCATACACCGGCGCTCCCCAACGGGCGCGGGGCAGATCAGGCACGTTGATGTTCAGCACCCGGAAGCCATCCTGCGGCGCCTGGCAGTACTTTTCCGCCACGGCCAGCACCAGCTCCGCCGCATCCTGCACATGCGCGGGATCGGCCTTGTAATCAATGGAGGCCGCAATGGCCGGATGGCCCAGCAGCGCGCCCTCCCGGGCCGCGCCCACGGTGCCGCTGTAGTACGTGGCCAGTCCGGCGTTATAGCCGTTGTTGATGCCCGAAATCACGCCGTCCACCGGATCGGCGACCAGCCCGCCCAGAAACGCCAGACGGACGCAGTCCGCCGGGGTGCCGGTGATGGCGAAGCCCTCCGCGTTTTCCCGGTTCAGGGGATAATCCTTCACATACAGCGGGTCGGAAAGGGTGATGCGGTGGCTGGCGGCGCTCATCTGACCGCTGGGCGCGCACATACTGACCCGGTGGCCCCGCTTCAGCGCTGCTTCCATCAGCGCCATAATCCCTACCGAACCGATTCCGTCATCATTGACCAATAAAAAATGCATGATTTTCCTCCTCAGCGTCAGCGCCGCGCGCCGCCGCTCAATGCGTCGATGGCCATCCGGGCGGCGTTAATCACCGCCGCCACGGCCAGCGCCCACCAGAAGCTCTGAAACTGAACACTGTTTTCCAAAAGAGCCGCCGCCGTCCATACCAGCCATGCGTCCACCGCTACATACAAAAGGCCCAGCGTACAGAAATTGACGACCTTCAAAAGCAGCCTCAGCAGGGGGCGGAGCAGCGTGTAAATCAATGCCAGCAGAAGTCCCAGCACAACGGCGTTGCTCATATCCACCGCCCGCACGCCGTCCATCAGCTCGGCGCACACGGGCACAGCCGCCGCCGTGACCAGAAAACGCAGGATTCCGCAGAGCAATCCCATCCCTCCCTTTCTGCAGGCAGAACCAACCAATTTTCATTATAACACATTTCCCGCTTTCTGCATACCCGGCGGAAGGGATCCGGCAGAAAACGTCCGGATTCGAAAAGGCCGCGCTGCCAAAGCAGAGCGGCCCCATGGGTACAACAAAAAGGAGGAGCCGAAGCTCCCCCTTTGGTTTAGCGCAGCGATTATTCGTAGATGATGGTCACGTTTTCCAGACCAGCGTTCACGACTTCGTCGTTGTTCAGCGCGGCGTTGTCGATCACAACGGTGCCGTCCTTGATGGAGGCCAGCAGCGCTTCGTACTCTTCCACGGTGAACTTGGTCAGGGACCAGGTCTCGGTGGGCAGGCCCACAGCGTCGTTGTTGGCGCCCAGGGTGGTAGCCACATCGCCGACTTCGGCCCAGCTGTCAGAGTAGAACTTGTCGATAGCCCATTCGGTGGCGGAAACCAGGCCCTTCAGGGCGGAGGTCACGACGGTGTCGCTCTCGTAGCTCTGGTCAACGTCAACGCCGATCACGCTGGCATCGTTGGCGGAAGCCGCAGCAACGATGGAGGCGAACATGGAGCCGCCGCAGGCGAAGATGATCTCGGTGCCGTTCTCATACCAGCCGCTGGCCATGGTCTGCAGTTCAGCAGAGGCCTGGAAGGAAGCGCCGTACTGCCAGGAGTACTTCAGCTCCACGGTGACGCCCATTTCCTTGGCAGCAGCGTTCACGCCCTGCGCGAAGCCGTAGCCGTAACGGCAGCAGGCAGGATTGGTGCCGCCGCCGCCGCCCATGAAGCCCAGCTTGGTGTAGCCTTCCTTCACCACGGCGTAGCCGGCCAGATAACCGGACTGCTCCTCAGCGAAGGCGATAGGCGCAACATTCTCCAGACCCAGCTGCCAGCCGTCGATGAAGACGAACTTCACATCGGTGAACTCGGCAGCGGCCTTGGCCAGAGCAGTGCCCTGCATGAAGCCGGCGCACACAACCACTTTGGCGCCGCCCTCGGCAGCAGCCTTCATGGCGTCGTAACGGTCGTCATCAGTGGCCTGATCGCCGTTGGCGGGCTGATAATACTTGTAGGACAGGCCGTGAGCGGCAGCATAGCCCTTCACGCCGTTCCAGGTGCCCTGGTTGAAGGACTTGTCCTTCAGCTGGCCCACGTCGGTGACGAAAGCGATTTCGTACTTGTTATCCGCGGAGGTCATGTTGTCTTCGATGTCGTCAGGATTGACGGCTTCGGCGACGGCGCTGACCGCGACCAGAGACAGAACCATGGTCAGAGTCAAAAGCAGAGCCAGAAACTTTTTCATGGGTTTTTGTTCCTCCTTCAAGAATTACGTCCTTTGAACCAGGACTTTCCCTGTAAGTATAGCATGAGTGCCCTCGTTTTTCAAGCTATGGATTTGATTGTTCACGATTTATATGCATTCCTGTATACGCTTTTCCGGGGGAGAAAGCCCTTGGGATAAAATTTGAAAAAAAGGGCAGCGGACGGCGGGAACAAACTGGGCGGTTGTCTCGTCCTTTCAGTGGAACCCCAATACGGAAAGGAGTCACATGAAGATGAAACAAAAACGGATTCTGGCGCTGCTGCTGGCTCTGACCGCCGCTTTCTGCCTGACGGGAGCCGCGAACGCCGAAGAAGAGACCCCTGTGGTGCGGGAAGGAACCATTGTGGAAGTGATGGAGGACGGTTTCCTTCTGCAGGAAGCCGATGGCCGGGAGATCCTTTATAATGTGGACGAACAGACGGTGCTGGACGGCATCGCGTCCCTGACGGATCTTCAGAAGGACCTGTACGTGATTGTGGAAAGCGACGGCCGCCTGACCAAGAGCATTCCGCCGCAGGCCCACGCCGACCGCGTGACCTGCTACTGGCTGGCCGGTCAGGTAGAAAGCGTGGACGAGGAGGAGAATACCTTCCTGATGCAGACGGAGCTGGGGACGGTGATCGTCCACCGGGGCGAGCTGACCACGCCTGTTTACGCCGAGATGAACGTGACCGTGTACTTTGACGGCGTGATGGCCCTCAGCGAGCCCGGCCAGATCGCCGCCCGGAAGATCGAAGTGCCCGAAGTGCAAGGCACCGTGCTGGAAATGACGGAGAACGGCTTTGTTCTGCGGACGGACGACGAGACGGAATACCGCGTCATCCTGACGGAGGAAACCGTCCGGGGCGTTCTGCTGCCCGCTGCGGAACCGGCTGACGAAGAAACGGCTGAAGAGAAAACGGAAGAAGCCGCTGAAGCGGACGTTCCGTCGGACGAAAAGGAAGACACTGACGCAGCTGAAACCGAAGCGCCCTCTGACGAGGAGCAGGAAGTTACCGTCGATGAGCCTGCCGCAGACCCCGCCCCGGGCGACCGGGTCACGGTTTATTTCAGCGGCGAATACGCCGATGAGGACGGCCGCGAACTGACGGCGCTGGAAGTGCTGATCGAAAAGAATTCGCAGGAATAAGATGAACGGCTATCGCCATCAGGGCTTCGGGAATGGCTCCCGAAGTCCTGATTTTTGCTTTTGAATGGAACTTTGGATTGAACCGGCCTTCCTCATCCGGTATAATTCGGAAGGGCGGTTTTCCCGCTCACTTCCTGAACCGGGACGCTTTTTGCAGTTCCTCGAAGGTATGAATGTCCTGCCGCTGTTCCTGCAGCATCACCTGAACCTCCCGGTTCAGCCCGTCGAAAAGGGTCTTGCTCCGCTGGCTGTGCCGGAGCAGCTCCTGAAGGCTGGAATAGTCCGCCATTCGTCCATCACCTCCTTCTCACTCTCCCTAAGCCTTGCCCGAAGCGGCGGACGGTATGCTGCGGAAAAGTGCTTTTGCAATCATGAAGAAAGATAATGAATGAAAGAAAGGAAGAACGCCCATGCCCCTTGCCAATTACTGCCGGAAATGCAGGGCCGAGACCCCTGTAGGAGAAAACTGCCCCTACTGCGGCGGCAAGCTGACCAAGGCCGGAGAACGGCTGTCCTTCGGCGTTTCCCGCGCGCCGTGGCGGGACTGGTTCTGCTGGAACCGGCTGCTGCGGGTGGGTCTGCCGGTGTGGGCGCTCAGCTTTCTGCTGATCGCATTGGCGGAGTTCTGCTCCGGCGGAACCCCAGCGCTGACGGGGCTGTTCCGGCGGGGCTTTGGCCTGACCATGCTGTGGCTGCTGGGCGGCATGCTGGCGCTGTTCTGGGCGCTGCTGTTCTGTCAGGGGCAGGAAAAGGTTCATTATCTTCTGGATAAAGACGGCGTCAGCGCCTATACCTACGTTTCCGAAGAGGTGAACGATCTGGCCCTGTACGCCCGGTTCCTTACCCCGGCGCAGACGGAAGCGATGCAGGAGGATGAACACGCGCTTCCCGGCCTTCGGCTGGTGCGCCGGGTGATCCTGCCCTGGGAGCGGATGAAACGGGTAAAGATCTGGCGGGAGGGGCAGACCCTGCTCTTTTTTGACCCGGCCTACTGGCAGGTTTTGGCCGTGACCTGCCCTGTACAGGAGTTGGCCGAGGCGGAAGCCTGGGTGCGCGCCAAAACGAAGCGCTTCAAAACCGTCCGCGTTTTGCCCGCTGAAAAGGAAAAATCACGCAAAAAAGCAAAAAAACGTTAAAACTATTACAAAAATATAACATTTGTCCTTGACACGTGTAACAGTTTTTCGTACAATATGGGCTGGAAAGCTCTGGTTCTGCCCTGCGCGTTTTGCAGAAAGACTGCGCCGGACAGATTTTCCATACGCAGTTCAAGATTTGCCTTTGGAGGAATCGGGAATGACACAGGAGATTCGCATCCGGCGCTGGCTGGCCTTCCTTTTGGTCGCCCTGCTGACGTTTTCTACCCTGAGCACGGCGTTGGCGGCCAGCAAGACCTTCCAGTCCTATCAGACCACCAGTATGTCCAATGTGAATCTGCGCAAGAAGGCCAACGGCACTTCCACCATCCTCAAGCGGATCAAGGTGGGCGATACGGTGACGGTCGTCGGCAAATCCGGCAGTTATTACCAGATTCAGTTCGACGGCAAGGAGGGGTATGCCCTCATCAAATACATCGATGGCACCGATTCCGGCGCGGATCCCGAGCCGGACGGAAGCCTGATGCACGCCGCGCCGCTGGCGGTGACGTCCTATCCCTACGACACCACCACGCTGGGTTATGTGAAGCTGCGCAAAAAAGCGGGCCGCACCGCCGACGTGTACTGCACCGTTCCCGTCAACAGTCTGGTGACGGTTCTGAGCGTGGAGAACGATTTTGCCCGGGTGGAATACAACGGGCAAAAGGGCTACGTGTACGCCAAGTATGTGAATCTGGCCAACATTCCCACGGCCACACCCAAGCCTACCGCCACGCCCAAGCCCGGCTCCGAGTCCTACGCCCTGCTCAAGAGCGGCGACACCGGCTCCATGGTCACGGCGCTGCAGCAGGCTTTGATCGAGCTGAAGTATCTCGCTGAGGGCGAAGCGGACGGCAAATACGGCACGAAGACCGAGCAGGCCGTTAAGCTGCTTCAGAAGCGCAACGGCCTGACCCAGACCGGGCAGGCGGACGCGGAGCTGCAGCTGCTGATCTATGAAGGCACGCCCAAGGACGTCAACAGCTACCGCCAGTACGTCAAGACCATTCCGCCCATCGCGGGCGCGGTCATCAAGCTCAACGGTCAGGGCGAAGTGGTCACCAAGGCTCAGACCCGCCTGAAGGAGCTGGGCTACTACACCCAGACCCCCTCCGGCGTGTGCGACGCGCTGACCGTGGCCGCCATTGAGGAATTTGAGCGCAAGAACAGTCTGGTGGTGGACGGCTCTCTTTCCGCCACCGATCAGAACCTTCTGTACAGCACTTGGGCGCTGGACGCCTCCGTGGCCGTGACCCCCACGCCCACCCCGGTGCCCGAAATGCCCAAGGACGTGGTTCGTCCCGGCGACAAGAGCAACGACGTGAAGCTGGTGCAGACCCGCCTGACCGAGCTGGGCTACCTGACCAGCAAAGTGACCGGCACCTTTGACGATGACAGCGTCAAGGCGCTCAAGAAGTTCCAGAAGGCCAATGGGCTGGATGCGGACGGCGTCTGCGGCGTGCAGACCCGGGCGGTGCTGTTCGCGGCGCACCCGGTATACGCGGTGCCTACCGCCACCCCCGTGACCGCTTCCAATGAAACGCCCGCGCCTTCCTATGCACCCATCACGAAAGAGAACTGCGTGACCATCAAGGCGGGCAGTCAGGGCATGGATGTCAAGCGGCTGCAGCTTCGTCTGCAGGAGCTGGGCTACTACACCTCCCGTCAGGACGGCATCTACCTGACGGACGACATTGCCGCCGTGCGGGCCTTCCAGAAGGCCAACGGCCTGACGGCGGACGGCAAGGCGGGCTACAACACGCAGACCGTGCTCTACAGCGACGCGGCCAAGCGGGCCGACACCGCCGCCTCCGACGTGATTTCCTCCTCCAAGGCGGCTACGCTGCGCTACGGCAGCGAGGGCACGGAGGTACAGACCCTTCAGAACAAGCTGATCTCGCTGGGCTATCTGACCGGCGCTGCGGACGGCAAGTTCGGCTCCGCCACCCGCCGCGCGGTGAAAGCCTTCCAGCAGGCCAACGGCCTGAAGGCGGACGGCATCGTGGGCGCGGCCACGCAGGCCAAGCTGGGCGACGGCACCGCCAGCAGCGGCACGGTATCCAACACCGTTCCCTACGTCACCCTGTACAAGGGCGCTACCGGCGAAGCGGTCAAGGCCATGCAGAACCGTCTGATCGCCCTGGGCTACCTGACCGGCAAGGCGGACGGAAAGTTCGGCAACCAGACCAGTCTGGCGCTGATCGCCTTCCAGCGGGCCAACGGCCTGAAGGCGGACGGCATCATGGGCGCGGCCACCACCAAAAAGCTGAACCAGACCAACGGCAGCACCAACGCGGGCGGCACGACCAACGTCATCCCGCCCACCAGCGCGCCCAACGTGACCACCGTCAGCGCTGCCAGCGTGCGCTATGCCAACTGGTACACCGAGATCCGCGCCAAGGCCCGGAAGTACCCCAACGTGACCGTATATGATTTCTCCACGGGCATTTCGTGGCAGCTGACGATCTTCTCCAACGGCGCTCATGCGGACGCGATTCCGATCACCGCCGAGGACACGGCGAAGATGAACAAGGCTTTCGGCAAGACCACCTGGAATCCGAAGCCCGTCTGGGTCATGTTCAGCGACGGTTCCGTCTACATGGCCTCCACCCACAACACGCCTCACGGCACCTACAACAACAAGAGCACCAACAATTTCGCCGGACACCTCTGCGTCCACTTCCCCCGCACGCAGGCGGAGGTGGAGGCCATCGGCCCCTATGCCACCTCTCACCAGAAGGCCATCGACCAGGGCTGGGAGGCCACGCAGAAGCGCGCCGGGAAGTAAGGGATAAGGGACGGAAGGTTCCGGATGGCCCAACCGGCGGTATGGAAAAAAAGAAAGCCAGAGCCCGTGCTGATGGTGAATCGGTACGGGCTCTGACCTTTTTCATCCTCCCGTTCTGTTCTCGGATTGAGACGATGCCTTTTATCCATCCTGAGGAATGAAAGCAAGCGGTCAGACTGATATGCAGTGGATCGCCTCCTTGCTTGCGTCCATGGCGAATGCAGTTTTCCAAAATCGGCTGCAGCACAAACTTGGGAATCAGCAGCTGCTCCACGCCGTTATCCAGCGCAATATCCCATAAAAGCTGGTCACGGCAGCATAGCTTTTCCAGCTTCAGATACAGTTCCGCAATGCGCACCTCCTCCGCCAGAGGGATCAGTGTACGTGAAATTCGCAGCACTTGGCGGTAAAAGCTGCCCAGATAGGAGGTCATCTCCCGAGCAATGTCAATTTTTCCCGTATAAAGGCATCCGTTGATCGAGTCCAGAATATTATACAGGAAGTGCGGGTTGATCTTGGATTGCAGCAGCTGGTATTTCAAATGCTCCTCCTGCAGGGTCAGAGCCATAAGTTGCTCGGTGTTTTTGTCGTTGATGCTTTGAATGCTCACCAACGTGGTTGCCAACTGATCCAGCTCGTCCTTTTGATCCTGCGGCTTTTCCGTCATGGTGGCCAGCATACCAAACATCGGCTCATTGCAGCTGGGTTTCATACTCAGGATCGCCTTGGACAGCAGCGCGATACGCTGGGTGATCTGGCGGGAAAACAGGATGGTTAGCAGCAAGTACCAGCAACCCCGTAAGCAGCAGCGCACTGATCAGCGCTGATGTGATAGGTGGTGTTTTAGGTAGTGAAGCTCCTTCCTGCCCCACATACCGCTGGGCTGCTGCGTTGCTTCAGAAAGGTCAAGACAGGGAACGCAATAGTCGTCGTTTTGTTCGTACCAAAGTCCATTCTTTTGATCGTAGATGTACTTTTCCATGTACTTTCCATTTTGAATCCCCTTTACATGATTTATTCGCCAGAAGTAGTACCGTGTGGCTTTGAGGTGAAGCAACCCTGGCTACAATTTGGCTACAAAATCTTTGAAGAATGTTTGGACAAGCTGGAAAGCCATGGATAAAAGCCTTGAAAAGCGAGTTGAAAGTGCGGATTATCATGGGATGCCACTATCCGAAGGCAGAGTGGGAATGATCCCCCATTCCATCTAAAAGAAAAGCGCTGCCTGACTTCAGATGAAGTCAGGCAGCGCTTTTTGTCATACGCCAATGATCCTGAATCCCTCGTTCTCTCCAATTTCCGTGGTAATCCAACGGTCTATCTCGGCCAAAGTTTCCTCGGCCTCGGTTACAAACTCTGGGCGAACCATTTCTGAAATGTTCAGATGCATGATTTTTTGCCACTCGCTTCTTGTAACAAAAGTATCCTCAAACATGTCAAAAGCGGGAATGACTTCTTGGAATAGGCTTTCCAGAAAAAAGAAAAAAGCATCGTCCAACAGATACAGGGAATCTTGCCGAAGAAATTTTCTGCCGGCATTAGCGTTTCCCTTTCTGAATTCAAGGCAATCACTGCCGCAAAATTCCCCGAGCCTAAAAACAGATCTACTTATACTTTGCTGAAGATGAACTGCTCATTTGCATTGAGGATAACGGCGCGGGCATTGAGCGCCAGCGTCTCAGCGACATTCAGCATGTGCTGCAAGCACATGTGGTATCGGAGAAACAGTTTTATGGAGTCAGCAATGTCAACCAACGTCTGATTAAGTATTTTGCCAACATCTCCAACATGCAGATCACAAGTCAGCAGGGAAAGGGAACTACGGTGACGCTTGCCTATGATAACGGGCAGAGAGGGGCTTGCCCCATATGCAAAAAGAAGGAGAGATATTCATGCACGAAAACCTTACGCAATCCCAAAAGAACCCGTTCATTCCCGGCGTACGTATTTTGCACAAGTCCGATGCGCGTCAGGTCCGACTCAACAACACCGGCGCATATCACTGGCTGTATCCGCTCTCCGAGATCAACGACTCCGCACTGTTTTCATACATACGCAAGGAGGCCATGTCCGATACGGAGCGTCCATGGACCAAGCAAATTCATCCCAATGTAAACCTGTATGTGTATATTTTGAAGGGCTCGGGTCAACTGCTGCTGGGGGGAGCCTATGGCTATGAGGAGGAAACCTACCCCTTCCATGCCAGAGACATGATCGTGGTGCCCAGGGATATGCCCTATGCGATCACCGGCGAGTGGGAGGGCTTCTGTCTACATGCCAAGATGGGCACGTTTGATCAGCCCTCCGGTCCCAGTAAATTTCCGCATCCCATGCTGACGGTGAATCGTCCTCCGCGCCCCACGCAACAGGAGCGCGACGCGCAGTTTGAACCCGGCAGCTTGCACTATGTGGATCCCCTGTTCACTCAGTGCCTGGTGGGTACTGTGCCCTACACTGACGGCAAAAAATTGGTAACGCCCGAAGAACAGACCCGCGCCAATACCCTGTTTGAAGCCGTGACCCCTAAGGAGGTACAGACCAGCGACCTTAACAAACTGCAAATGCAGCGCAAGAACCCCGCCATTATGGGAGCCAGGGCAATCCGCAAAGCGGATGCGCCGGACTTTTACAACGCCAACGGAGCGGGTAAACAGTGGATGTATCCCATGGGATGGGCCGATGACCTAGCCGTGGTGGCTGGCACCACACATCTGGCGGACAGCGACTTGGAGCGCCCGTTTGACTCTCATGCACATCCAGATGTGGAAGAGTGCAAGTACATCGTCAGTGGTTCTGGCTGGATCAAGTTTGGCTATGCCGACCCGAAGTT
>ERZ857827.2498-NODE-2498-length-13536-cov-7.152882_pt1 | contig 13536 bp, 8 predicted proteins | sample MGYA00519761_ERZ857827 | MGnify/ENA primary metagenome ERZ857827 (study PRJEB31778, sample SAMEA3449370) | human gut metagenome | biome: human gut; feature: human-associated habitat; material: faeces | place: United Kingdom | collected 2010/2012 ... | reverse complement strand
GAACACAGAAGTTAAGCTCATTTGCGCCGACAATACTTTGCGGGTGACTGCACGGAAAGATAGGTAACGCCAACACTTATATTCCCCCTTAGCTCAGTCGGTAGAGCAACGGACTGTTAATCCGTGTGTCGTTGGTTCGAGTCCAACAGGGGGAGCCAATGAAATAGCCGCCACTTGGTGGCGGCTATTTCTTTACTTAAACCTTATGGGCCTTTAGCTCAGTTGGTTAGAGCATCCGGCTCATAACCGGACGGTCCCGGGTTCGAGTCCCCGAAGGCCCACCACCTTTTCTGATAATATCTGATATAGGGGTATAGCTCAATTGGTAGAGCGGCGGTCTCCAAAACCGTAGGCTCTGGGTTCAAGTCCTAGTGCCCCTGCCACGAAAGCACCTTGCATCGTTGCAGGGTGCTTTTTTGCGTTTCTGGCGTAAAAATTGCCCGGCAGAGGGCTGCTCTGCCGGGGAGTATGGATTCTTAGAACGTTTTCTGCAGGAATGCCTTGATCGAGCCGTCATACAGCTCCTGATTGTTGATGCGCAGGTGGGAATGCGAGCCTTCGTCCATCCAAACGAGCTCCTTCGGGGCATTGCAGGCCGCGTACAGCTCTTCTGCGCGCTTCGGCAGCGAGAAGGCGTCCTTGCGGCCGTGGAGGAACAGAATCGGCGTTTTCACCTTGCCGATGACGCGAATGGGCCGCGCTTCGCGGATCTTCATGCCGGATTCCAGCCGGGCGGCCCAGAAAATTTCGTACAGGACGGGGAAGATCGGCCGCTTTTCGGCCTTCATGTGCAGCTTGAAGGATTCCAGAAACGTTGCGAACAGGCCCTCAACCACGAGATGGGAGACATAGACCGGAAAGTCCGGCTTTGCGGCTGCCAGCACGACGGCGGCGCCGCCGACGCAGATGCCGTGCAGCACCACGTCGCTACAGCCGAGCTGATCGTGCGCGAAGCGCGACCATGCGATAACGTCCGACCACTCGCGTGTGCTGCAGTAGTTGTATTTGCCTTCGCTCAGGCCGTGGGCACGGCTGTCGACGACGAGAATGTTGCAGCCAGCCTCGGCGTAGGGCTGTGCGAAATAGTAGCTGTAGTACAGCGACTCGGTGCGGCCGGGGAAGATGATGGCGCAGCGCTTGTGGCCGAAGTCGAAATACTCGCCCGCGAGCTTCAGACCCTCGTTTTCGATGAAAACGGGCCGCTTGCGCGCTTCGTTTTCACGCGCCCAGTCCATGCCGAGGTCAAACATCCGCGTATGCTCCGGGTTGGGCGGATAGCTGTTTGCGCGGGTCCATTTTTCCGGCCCGGTCCGGACGAGAATGTTGTGATACACCTTTTTGGCGATGGGCCAGGTCGCTGCGAACATTCCCAGGAACGACAGCAGCACGAACCCCAAAATGAGCCATATCCAGAATGGCATGGGAAGATACCTCCGTTTTTTCTTTCATTATATCGAATTTTGTCGTCTTTGTAAACGCAGAATCATAAAAATACATTGTTCCCTCTTGAAAAATGAACGCATCCATACTATAATGAATGCCGGGAAAGGGGAGAACACTTATGACAAATTTTGCGATCCTGACGGATTCCTGTTCCGATCTGACGGCGCCGCTGCGCGAGCGCTTTGGCGTGGACGGCTATGTGCCCGGGGCGCTCGTCTATCCGGACGGCAGCAATCATTACGCGGATCTTGACTGGAAGAATATGACACCCGCGCAGTTTTTCGGCACGATGAAGGATAAAAAGGGCGGCCTGTTCACCTCGGCGCAGATCGGCCTGCAGGACGTTGCTGACCGGTTCGAGCCGCTGCTGCAGCAGGGCCGGGATATCCTGTTCGTCGCCGTGTCCTCGGGCCTGAGCGGTACATACAACAGCACCTGCCTCGTGGCGAATGAGCTGATGGAAAAGTATCCCGAGCGGCACATCCGCTGCGTCGACACGCTCCGCTACTGCGGTGCGGAGGGTATGCTCGTCATCGCGGCGACGCGCCTGCGCGCTGCCGGGAAGACGCTGGACGAAACGGCCGACTGGCTGGAGGAGAACCGCCTGCGCGTGCACCAGATGGGCGTGCTGGAGGACCTGTTCTTCTGTAAGCGCATGGGCCGCGTCTCGGGCGCGGCGGCCGTGATGGGCACGCTCGTCGGTATCCGCCCGCTTGCGGATATCAATGAGAAGGGCCTGAGCGACGTCATCGGCAAAACGCGCGGCCTTGCCCCGGCGCTGAAGGCGACCATCGACTATATGGCCCGCACGGTCGAGCGGCCGGAGGAGCAGATCATGCTCCTGTCGCATTCGGACCGTCCGGAGCGCGCGGAGGAGCTGCGCGCCTTGGTCGAGGAGCGCTTCCACCCGAAGGAGCTGCACGTTGTACCGGTCTGCCAGTCCTGCGGCGCGTCGATCGGGCCGGGCCTGTACGCCATCTTCTATTTTGGCCGCCCGATCTCGTCCGGCCTGACGGAGGAGCGCAGCCTGATCGCGGAGCTGACGGGAAAAACAAAATAATCGCGAATCGCGCGGGAGCCAGCGGCAGTCGAGCCGTTGGCTCCCGTTTTTTGCCGCAATTTACAAAATCTGGAAGTTATGTTTCGGAACATGCCAAATTCGGGCGTCTTACAACAGAAAATCTTGGAAAAACCTGTTGATTTTCCAAAAAACGCGTGGTAAAATATTTACAACTATAGGCTCCGGAGTATGCCGGGGCGTCTGGGAGGGAGTGCCCATGAAACACTTGCTGCGCGCAATGGGCGCAGCCATGTTAGCGGCTCTGCTGCTGTCGGCCTGTTCGATGCCGCAGGAGCAGACCGAGCCGTCCGCGCCGCAGACCACGCAGGCCACGCAGACCGCAACCGGCGCGACGGAGGAGTCCGCAACGGAGGCAGAGGAACTGCTTGCGCTGCCGCGTGACCTTGGCAGCGGCCTGACGCTGCAGGCGGTCCTGCCGTTTTCCGGCCCGAATGTGGATGCAGACGGCGCGGAGAGCGACCAGCTTGCCACCATCATCGTGCAGAATGACGGCGGAATGGCCGTCGGCGCGGCGGATATCACCCTGACGTGTGAGGACGGCGCGGAGCTCCGCTTCCGCGTGACGGACCTGCCCGTTGGCGGCTCGTGCTACGCCTTCGAGCTGAATTCCGCGCAGTACACCGGCGAGAACCGCGTCTGCGCGGCCTCGGCGGAGGTCGAGCCGGACGGCTCGCTCTCCGTGGACTACCGCGTCAGCGTGATGGTGCAGGACGGCGGCCTCGTCCTCGTCAACATGACGGAGGATACGCTGCACAACGTCACCGTCCGCTACCGCACGGACACCGGCGGCACCTACTTCGGCGGCCTGAGCTACACGGCCACGGTCGAGGAGCTGGCCCCCGGCGCGTCGCAGACGGTCCTCGCGGCGGAATGCTACATGGGTCTGCCCTCCGTCATCGCGGTTTCGGCAGACGAATCGTAATCACCCTAGAAAAAGGAGGAAATATTGATGAGAAAACTGAGCAAAACGCTCCTCTCGCTGCTGCTGATCGCGGCGATGCTCGCATCGTTCGTCGTTCTCCCGGCGGCGGCGGAGGAACCGGCCGCAGAGCAGCCGACCGAGGCTGTGCAGGCGGCTGAGACGCAGGCGGATGACGCTGTAAAGACGAATTATGAGCTTTCCATCGTCATGCTCGACTGCGGCAGAAAGTATTTTTCCGTGGACAGCATCAAGCAGATCATTGACAATGCTGCTGCGGCTGGCTTCAACAATGTGATGCTTGCGGTCGGCAACGACGGCATGCGCTTCCTGCTGGACGATATGAGCCTGACCGTGAACGGCACGACCTATTCCAGTGAGGAGGTCGCTGCGGCGATCCATACGGGCAACGAGACTTATTATAATTTCACGACGGACGAACTGACGGAGTCCGAAATGGACGAGATCATTGCCTATGCGAAGGCCAAGGGCCTCGGTATCATCCCTGTGATCAACACACCGGGCCATATGGATGCGATCCTTGATGCAGCCGAGGCGCTCACGGGCAAGACCTGCTCCTACAATGGTTCCGGGCGCACCATCGATGTCACGAATTCGACGGCTGTCGCCTTCACGCAGGCATTCGTGCAGAAGTATGTTGATTACTTCGCTTCCAAGGGCTGCAAGTACTTCAACATGGGCGCGGATGAATACGCGAACGATAGGTACACGGGCGGCTCTATGGGCTTTGGCAATCTCCAGAGTACCGGCAAGTACAGCTATTATGTGAAGTATGTCAATGCGGTTGCCGCGCTGATCAAGAACGCCGGTATGACCCCGATGGCGTTCAATGATGGCATCTATTTTGCAAACAATACTTCCAGCGGCACGTTTGATACCGATATCGTGATCTGCTATTGGTCGAATGGCTGGAGCAGCTATACTCCGATGCCTGCATCTGATCTTGCAAGCAAGGGCTTCAAGATGGTCAACACGCACGGCGACTATTACTGGGTGCTCGGCAAAAGCGACTGGCAGTGCAATGCTAAAAAGGCCAGCGGTTTTAATTATAAGACGTTCCAGGGCGGCACGATCGACAATCCGTCCGGCGCGATGTTCTGCATCTGGGCGGACTACCCCGGCGCAGAGACGGAAGCTTCCGTGATCAGCAAGACGGCGGATACCATCGCTGCCTTCGGCGCGACGCTGCCGAAAATCGATGATAACAAGACGGTTTCTGACGAAGCGACCGGTGTTTCGGTCACGGCTCCCGGCCTGACGGGCATCACTGTGGCTGCGGTCGATAAGGGCACGGAACTGGATGGCAAGAAGGTCGCCGGTGCTTGGAATATCGAGTTGACGACGGCAAACGGCAGCTATTCCGGCTCCGCAACGGTCAAAGTTCCGCTGGACGGCAAGTGGACCGGCTGCACGATCACTGCCGGTGTCGTGAATGAAAAGGGCGACATCGACTATGGCACGGTCCTTGGTATTGAGAACGGCTTCCTGACCTTTACGGCTCCGCACTTCTCCACGGTCGTGGTGCTGGCAGAACCGCAGCAGAAGAGCCTTGTTGTGCCGACGAATGGAACGAAGACGGTCGAAGAAAATGGCGATCTGACGGCTGCGGAAGTGCGCTACAGCGCGGAGGGTATCGTCAGTCTGGAAAGCAGAACTTTTGCCAACAATGTGACGACAATGACCTTCAAGGGCCTTGCCAATGGCGACGTGAGCGTCACCGTCGGCAATCTCGTCTATCAGATCACGGTGACGGATAAGTCGTACACCGATGAGAAAACGATAAAGGTATCTGTTGGCGGTACGGAAACGGTTACTGTTGACGGCGAAGTCAGCAGCACGTATACGGATGATTTCGTAAGTGTAAAGACGGAGACACAGGACATCCTTGGTGATCCTTCGTATGAAAAATCGGAACTTTCGGCAGGTACGTTTTATGTTTCTACTAGTTACAACGCGTCGAGCCCGACAGTAAAGATCACACTGGAAGATGCGGGTGACGGGGAACACTATTATGTTAAGAACGCTGCCGGAGAATATGTATATCCTGACGCTGAATTTAGTCGGTGGAATGGCAGGTGGAGTTATTCATTAAGCAGTGGAAAAGAGCAAGTTACTATCACCACCAATAGTAATAACAACCGAAGCCATGGAATTAAAGTCTCGAGAACTGTGACAAATTCAACATACGGCACTTACACAACTACCGCATATCTGCAAATCTCGGGCTCGTCCTTGAGCGCGACACAGACAGGGACGTGGATTTACCTGTATAAAGCGACTTACCCTGTGACAGGCCATAATACTGTTATTACTTTTTCGGGCAAGCAGGTTGGCAGAACGCAGGTTGTGATTGGCGATGTGCTGTATACGATCGTTGTCGAGGACAAGGCTCCGGACGGCGCGATGACAAATGCTTCGCTGACGCTGGAGTATTGGATCACAAATGGTATGGTTTATCGTTCGTCCAGTAAAACAGGACATATAGACACGATTACCACGGATACGGCTGGAGCAACATCTGAGGATGGTGTAGATATTACGGAAGTTGCCCCCAATCAGGCATTCGGCTTCTTTGATGACAATGCGGTAACTGTCTATTATTGGCAGTCCGTGCGTCTGGATAAAGACAACAAACAGACTGGTGATTCTGGCGATGACGAGACTGCTGATGGCACGACCTTTACCCATGTGCGCTATCACGCCGGTGCATGGCAGTACAAGGACATGGCTGGCACTTGGCATTATTTCCTCAGCACGGATCAGGCGGTTGCCTATTACCTGCAGAAGACGGAAGTCACCAAGGAAGTTGACACCTATGTCAAGGACTGGGGATATGGCACGAACAGTACTACGCAGGATACTTCCGGCGGCGAGGGTCAGGCCGCACTGACGGTTGCAGTTGTCTACCCGGACGGCACGGTTTCCCCAGCCGAGAAAAACATGTATTCCAAATCCACAACGATCTTCAACTACTGGGATGGCCGCGACATCGGCATCGTCGCGCCGAGAAATAACTCGGACTACACGATCTCCAAGATCACGGTAACGGATGGTAACCGCAAGAGCAACTCCACTGCAAATGTGTGGTATGCTTCTGACACCATCACATGGGAAAAGGTTACGACCGATGCTGGGACGGAGTGGTACGACGAGACGACCGTGTGGGACGAAGTCACAAACGCGGGCACGACGCCCATGGTCAACGGTAAGAACAGCAATATCACTTGGAGCGCGAAAAATACTGCCAAGCTTGTCTTGATTTACCTGAAGCCGACGGAAAAGGAAACCAACCTTAAGGTCGTCTATTATGATGATACCTATAGTCAGGTCATTACCAATTACGATATTGCGATGAAGTATGTGGCTGGCGATGCAATGCCATCTTTCCTGACAGCACTGTGGAACAATGATAAGGACGTCCATACGGGCGTTTTCGAGCTGGACAATGACGCTTATGTTACGAACAGCTCGGGTGTTCACCAGACCTTTAATAAAGACGTTTCCACGGTTTCTGGTGTGGCATCGCAATACAAGAGTGGTTTCTACAAATATGTTCAGGCTGATATTTCCGCAGATGGAAAGACAATGACTCTCCACTTCGCGGTAGACGAGACTAAACTGAAATCGATGTATGTTATTGATTTCGGCCTCCCGGTAAGAATTCCTATCAGCAGCTTCGGTATGGAGAACCCGCAGGATGTGACCGCGGTTACAGTACTTGATAGCGAACTGAGCTATGGTACGGCGAGCGCAGTGCATGAAAATGACGGCTGGTATATCGTCTATGTGCCCAACAAGACGCTGAAAGCTGTTGAGACTCTCCGTGCAGAGTTTACTTACAGCGGCCATAATGCGGCAAGACTGACAATCGGTCTGATTCCCGCCTCCACAGTCTACTATGAAGAGGGCTTCGCTACCTACGATGGCACTTGGAATGGTACGACCAACAAGGGAACCGGCACGCAGACCCTGACGAAGCTGGGTGAGAATGACAAAAACACCAATGGCTACGGCTATGATGGTGCTTACGCCGAGAACAAAACGGACAGCAATGCTACGGCTGCGGTGACTACCACGGTCGGCAGCAGCGCGACCTTCCAGTTCAATGGAACGGGGCTGGAGCTGTATCTCCGCACGGTGAACACCAGCGACAATGAGAACGATGTTGCACGTCATTCTTACATGCTTGTTCAGGTCTATCAGGGCACGAGTGCTGCGACCGAGAATCTGAAGCGCATGAGCTTTGTGGATGTTAACAACTGGTACGTTCAGAAGGGTACGCAGTACGGTTACAACACCCCGTGCTGGACGGTTGACGGCATGGCCGACGGCGAGTACACGGTCGTTGTCCGCTTCGTCAAGGGTGAAACGCTGGCAATCGACGGCTTCCGCGTGACCAACAAGGCCTATGAGTCCTCTTATGCGCAGGACAACGAGGCGCAGATGAAGACCTCTGAAATCCGTAACATGGTGCTGGCAAATGTTAAAACGCCGGACACGATTTATGGCTTGGCTGATCCGATGTATCGAGTTGGTGTAAATGAAGTTCTTGACGCAGTATTTGATGCGGACGATACTCTTACTGGTGCCGTAATCATTGACAGCAACGGATCAAACGAAACAACGGTTAAGGTTGATAAGGAACTTGTTAACATCGGCCCGAAGAATGAGATTTATCTCAAGAATGGCCAAGCTGTTGTGATGCAGATTCCGACCACCTACACGACCGTTCAGGTTGGCATGCGCAGCCTGACCGGCGATGCGGTGACGTACAAGATCAACACGGAAGAGAAGACAATGAACTCCACGGTTGATATGTATTACAAGGTCGTACCTGTGGAAGGAAAGCTCGTCATTCAGAACGTTTCCGGCGGTATCCTTGCCCTGACCAAGCTGAAGGTTACCGGAGCGGGCACGACGACCAACGACGTCAGCGTCGAGACCACCCCCGAGGCGATCCGCTACGCGATGGCGCTGATGCGCGGCATCGACGTCCCGCAGTTCACGGACGTCGCCGAGGACGCGTGGTATCACGACTACGTCTACGATCTCGTCTACCGCGGCGTCGTCAACGGCATGACCGCCACGACCTACGAGCCGGAGGGCAAGCTCACCCGTGCCCAGTTCGTCAAGCTGCTGGCCTGCTCCCTCGCGGACGCCGAAACGCTCAAGACCTACGAGGGCAAGCATCCGTTTAAGGACAGCGAGGGCCACTGGGCCGAGGCCTACATCGCGTGGGCTAAGGACAAGGGCATCGTCGAGGGCGTCTCCACCACGGAGTTCGACCCTGAGGCCCCGATCACCCGCGAGCAGATGGCCACGATCTTCGGCCGCTATGCGCTGAAGCAGGGCATCGAGCTGCCGAAGTCCGACAACGCGGCCGGGTCCTTCCCGGACGCCGACAAGATCTCCGAGTATGCCCGTGAGTTCGTCGAGCTCATGCGCATCGCGGGCATCCTGAACGGCTACGAGGACGGCACGTTCCGTCCGCAGGGCAACGCCACCCGCGCGGAGGCAGCCAAGCTGTTCTCGCTGTTCCTGTCCATCACGGACAAGCTCGCAAAATAAACGCATTGCCGCCGCCCTCCCGGGCGGCGGCTTTTTCTATGGGGCAAAGCCCCCACCACACTGTAGCGGCGCTCAGTGAGCGCCCATGGCAAATGCAAGCTTGGAGGAACTGTCGAAAAACCGGCAGCCCGCTCGTTTCGATTTAAAATAGGGCGTCAGCCCAACCATATTGTAGCGGCGCTCAGTGAGCGCCTATGGCAGCCGCAAGTTTGGGAGAACCATCGAAAAAACGACAGCGGTACTTGGCGCTCGCAATGGCATGCCGCGACAAAGGCGTGTGCGGTCGACGATACTGCCCGGAAATCTGCAAGTGCGCAAGGCGCTCACTGAGCGCCGCTACATTAGTGTGTGCGGCCGAAGAAGTGCACGGAAACCAGCAACTGCCAAAGGCGAAGCCTTGGGAGAGCCATTAAAAAACCGGACGGGCTCATGGCTCGTCCGGTTCATAAAAGCGATCATTCAACCATTTTGCGGGGTTGTCTGCAATATATTGCCAAATCATATCATAATCCTTCTGCCCGCGGATAACGTGGTCATAATAGCTCCGCTGCCATATCGAAAATCCGGCCCGCTTCGACACATGTGCCTTCATCTGGCGGACGATCTGCGGAATTCCCGCCTGTCCCGGCGTTTCGTCAAGCCGCAGCAGCAAATGAATATGATTCGGCATGACGACGGATTGATCAACCGATGCGTGAGAGTAGAATTTCGGGATGTCCCGGATGGCCTCTGCGGCATACCGGCCATAGCGCGTGAGCGGCAGCCTGTGCAGAGGGCGCTCGCAACCCGCAAGGGGCACGCCGCATCCGTAAGGCGGCAAAGCCGCCAACGGCTGCGCAGTGAGCGCCGCTACAGACTCCCAGAAGTAATTGCGTTTTCCATTGGTGCAGACCGTAATGAAGTACGCGCCGGGCGTGCTGTAATCAAATTCCGGCAGGCGATGAAAGCGATATTGCGACTCACTCATACTTTATCACAGCATCGGTCGATCATTTCCTCCATCATGCCCTGCCGCAGGTGGCACAGCAGCCGGAACTGCTCCACGATGTCCGCCTGCATGCCCTGGCTCATCCAGAGCACGATCTGCCCATAGCACTCGCACTGGTAAAACCGCACGAGGACCTCCCGGTCCGCCTCCGGCAGAGCCTTCCCGGCAAACGCCGTGTCAAAATAGCTGCCCACCACGCTGCGGCAGATGTCCATCAGGCTGTGCTCATAGGCCTCGTGGCTGGCGGAATTGTAAAGATGCAGCACGGCCGTTCGGTTCTGCAGGGCAAATTCCACGGCGATCTCCAGACACTGCTCCAGCGAGTCGACCGTCGGGTACTCCTGCACGATGCGCGCGGCCTCGTCCTTGACGATCTCCTCGGCCAGCGCGGGAATATCCGTGTAGTGATAATAGAACGAATTGCGGTTGATGCCGCAGTCCTCCACGATGTCCTTCACCGTGATCTTGTTGAGCGGACGCTCGTTGAGCAGCTTCAAGAACGAAGCGCGGATCGCACGTTTGGTCAGCGATGTCACGGGACGCACCTTCCTTTCCTGCCCTATTATGCCACATGCCGGAAAAATTTTCAACATAAAAATTCGGAGCCGCACGCGGCTCCGAATCGGGAAGCAATTATTTTGCGGCGTTGCGCAGGATGCATTTCAGCGTGCGCACGGCGGCCTCCATGTCCTCGACCGGGACGTACTCGAATCGGCCGTGGTAATTCTCGCCGCCCGTGAACAGGTTCGGGCAGGGGAGACCCTCGTAGGATAGGCGCGCGCCGTCCGTGCCGCCGCGGATGGGCACGACGCGCGGCGTGACGCCCGCATCGCGCATGGCCTGCTGCGCGGCTTCGACGATGGCCATGTGCGGCTCGATCTTCTCGCGCATGTTGTAGTAGCTGTCGCGCAGGGCGACTTCGACCGTTCCCGCGCCGTATTTCGCGTTCAGGAAGGCCGCCGCCGACTCGAACAGCGCCTTGCGCGCCTCGAACGACGCGCGGTCGTGGTCGCGGATGATGTATTCGAGCGTCGCCAGCTCCACCTCGCCCTGCATGGCGCACAGGTGGCTGAAGCCCTCGTAGCCCTCCGTGGCCTCCGGGCGGTCGTGCACCGGCAGCATACCGTGGAACTCCATGGCGATGAGCTGCGCGTTGACCATGCAGCGCTTGGCCGAGCCGGGGTGAACGTTGCGCCCGTGGACGGTCACAACGGCGGAGGCGGCGTTGAAATTCTCATATTCCAGCTCACCGAGCGTGCCGCCGTCGACGGTGTAGGCGTAGTCCGCGCCGAAATGCGCCAGATCGAAGCGGTCCGCGCCGCGGCCGATCTCCTCATCCGGCGTGAAGCCGATGCGCAGGGACGCGTGCGCGCCGCCCTCGGCCAGCAGCTCCTCCACGGCGGTCAGAATTTCCGCGATGCCCGCCTTGTCGTCCGCGCCGAGCAGCGTCGTGCCGTCCGTGACGATCAGGTGCTTGCCGACGCTGCGGTTCAGGATCGGAAAATCCTCGGGGCTGAGCGCCGTATTTTCGTTCAGCGCGATGTCGCCGCCCGTGTATTCCACGATGCGCGGCTTGATGTCCCTGTCGGAGCAGTCCGGCGAGGTGTCCATATGGGCAATGAGGCCGATGGCGGGCGCACCGGGCGTGCCGGGCACGGAGCCGTAGACATAGCCGTCCGCGTCGATGCGGGCGTCCGCAATACCGAGCGCGCGCATCTCCTCCACGAGCGCTTCGCCGAGCAGCTTCTGCTTCGCGGTCGAGGGGCAGGTCTCCGAGCTCTCATCCGACTGCGTGTCGAAGGAAACATAGTGCAGAAGGCGTTCCGTTACCGTCATATCCGTTCTCCTTTCCAATTGTCGAAAACTGCCCCGGCGTTTGGCCGGGGCAGAATTTTTTTCTTACTTGCCGCAGAGCGCTGCAGTGTCCTGCGCGATCATGAGCTCTTCGTTCGTGGGGATGACCCAGACCTTCACGCGGGAATCGTCCGCGGAGATGAGGGCTTCCTCGCCGCGCACCTTGTTGCGCTCCGGGTCGAGCTTGACGCCGAGGAATTCCAGACCCTCGCAGATGGCGGCGCGGTTCGTGCAGCCGTTCTCGCCGACGCCGGCCGTGAAGACCAGGCAGTCCAGACCGCCGAGCGCGGCGGCGTAGGCGCCGATATACTTGCGGACCTCGTAGCAGAACTTGTCCAGCGCGAGCTGGCAGGCCTCGTCGCCCTTGTTGGCGCCGGCCTCGAGGTCACGGAAGTCGGAGGACACACCGTTGGACAGGGCCAGCACGCCGGACTTCTTGTTCAGCATGGTCAGGCACTCGTCGGCCGTCATGTTGTACTTGTCCATGATGAACTGCGCAACGCAAGTGTCGATATCGCCCGCGCGGGTGCCCATGGGAACACCGGCCAGCGGGGACAGGCCCATGGACGTATCCTGACACTTGCCGTCCGCAACGGCGGAGAGGGAGGAGCCGTTGCCGAGGTGGCAGACGACGATCTTCAGCTCGCTTGCGGGCTTGCCCATCAGTTCGATGGCACGCTTGGAGACATAGCGGTGGGACGTGCCGTGGAAGCCGTAGCGGCGGAGATGATCTTCCTCATAATACTTCGTGGGAATGGCGTAGCGATAGGCCTTCGGGGGCATGGTCATATGGAACGCAGTGTCGAACACGGCGACCTGGGGCTTGCCCGGCATGACCTTCTCGCAGGCCTCGATGCCCATGAGGTTGGCGGGGTTGTGGAGCGGGCCGAGGGGGATGCAGTCGCGGATGGCCTGCTTGCAGGCTTCGTCGATGATGCAGGATTCGACGAACTTGTCGCCGCCGTGCAGCACGCGATGGCCGATGGCATCGATCTCGTCCGTGGACTTCAGAACGCCGTACTCCGGATCGACAAGGATGGACAGGACAGCCTCAATGGCTTCGGAATGCGTGGGCATGGGGATGTCGCGCTCGACCTTCAGACCGGTGGCGGGGACCTTGTGTGTCAGCTTGCCATCGATGTAGATGCGCTCGCACAGGCCCTTGGCGAAGACCTCACCGGAGGTCGGGTCCATCAGCTGGTACTTCAGCGAAGAGCTGCCTGCATTGATCACGAGAATTTTCATGGTTGTGTCAACTCCTGTAAAAACATTGTTTTCTTTTCTTCAATTTCGTGATAGTATTAACACATACGGCTTTATTCTATAATAAATTGGCGCATGATACAAGTGCTTTTTTGGGAAATGAGGAATTTTTTGTGAGGATCGCCGGAATCATCTGCGAATACAACCCCTTCCACAACGGCCATGCCCATCAGCTCGCCGTGCTGCGGGAGGCGGGCTATGCGCCGGTGTGCGTGATGAGCGGGGACTATGTCCAGCGGGGAGAGCCCGCTGTCATTCCGGCTGCGGCACGGGCCGAGGCCGCCGTTCGCTGCGGGGCGGCGCTGGTGCTCGAGCTGCCGCCGAGCTATGCGCTCCGCTCGGCAGAGGGCTTTGCGGACGGCGGCGTGGAGCTGCTCGACCGCCTCGGCTGCGCGGAGG
>ERZ857827.2495-NODE-2495-length-13545-cov-2.906301_pt1 | contig 13545 bp, 10 predicted proteins | sample MGYA00519761_ERZ857827 | MGnify/ENA primary metagenome ERZ857827 (study PRJEB31778, sample SAMEA3449370) | human gut metagenome | biome: human gut; feature: human-associated habitat; material: faeces | place: United Kingdom | collected 2010/2012 ... | reverse complement strand
TTGTTGTAGACGCTCTGGAAGATAATGGAGCGATTGCCTGCGTTACCAATATTTTAAAAGAAAACAGGAATTTCACCTGGACCATCTGCTCTGCCGATGATGAACTTCGAATGACGGAGTTTTACGGCTACCATTATGAGACCATTACTTTTCTGCGTGAACTGCAGGATCTGGAAAAAAATCCGGAGATCATTATGCCGACACAGAATGTATATTTTTTTGTGGAAAAAATTCCAATTGATTATGCGGGAAGTACCAACCACAAAGAAGTAACCGTGGAGGGAGCAGAAGCACCCCTTCCGTCAGCAGGCGGAATTGAACCGTATTTTGCAGAAAACCGGTGGTATACGATGTGCCATATTTATTACTGGACACAGAAATTTAAAGAACTTTATCCAGACGAGATGGAAGTCTATTATGAAACAGACAGTTTTATTTGTTATCGTGTACAGCAGAACGTAAACAGTCCGTACAATTTTGCAATTGATTACGGATATAACAATCCAACGCCAAAGGCAGGAAGCGAGGAAGAATAGAGATGGTTTCGCGTAGAAATTTTGTAGCAATTACAATCATTATGGCGATCGTTCTTTTCTTGTTCCAGGGATTGAATGTGGCAAGAGAAAAGCTGAACTATTACGATACAAATGCATATGCGAAGGATAAAGAAACGTTAGCGGATGGAAGCGGAGCATTTGGAGCAGTGGATGCTTCCGATCAGATTAACATAGAGGGCAGCAGGGGAACCATTGTTTATATCGGAGCAGAAAAGAGCGACTCTATCGGTACCGTTGTTCAGGAATGGTGCCGGTATATGAAATATGAGTCAGCAGTCTATTCATCGATAACAAAATATGAGAAAGCAATGGAGAAAAAAGATACCAGGCTGCCGGAAATGGTGATTGTGAATTCGGAAAATATAGACTGGACAACCGTAAAGGATACCGTGGAACTGCAAAAATGTACAGAACAGGGGATTCATCTTGTATTTGCAAATCTGCCTGATGTTTCTGTGATAAAAAAGAATCAGAAATTCATGGAATTGCTTGGCATCAAAAAAATTACAGCAGATCAGGTAACGGTGAAGGGAATGGATTTGTATGCGAATCTGATGCTTGGCGGAGAAAACATTTATGAGGCGAAGAAACAGGAAGAGAAAAAGATGCAGGATCTTGAACTGACTTTTCCGTGGTTTAAACTGGCAGGTGGTACGAAAGCTTATATGAAAGGTATTCCGGAAGACAGTACCTTAAAAGTGCAGGAACATCCCGTTGCAATCTGGCGAAAAAGTACGGGAAATGCCTATGTTTTTGCAGTAAACGGAGATTATATGGAGGATGAAACGGGACTTGGAATCCTGACCGGAATGCTTTACGAGACAAGAGATTATCTGATTTACCCGGTCGTAAATGCACAGAATCTGATTGCTGCTAATTTTCCGGTTCTGACAGAGGAAAATACAGCACAGATGCAGGAGATTTACGGCAACACAGCAACAGCTGTTAACCGTGATATCATCTGGCCCTCTTTTGCTTCTGTTTATGAAAAGAATCATCTCGGACTGACCTGTATGCTGGCGCCGAAGCTTGATTACAGCAGTACAACAAAACCAGATGGCAGTATGCTGAACTATTATGTGAAACTGATTAATGAGCAAAAAGGGGAAACAGGGCTTTCCGGTACTTGTGAGTCAGAAACGGATGTGATACAGAAACTGCAGGAAGATCAGGAGTTCATGCAAAAAAAATTGAATACGTTTGCTTTTTCTTCTTTTTACGCTGGAGAACAGACGGATGAAGAAATGGAAAAAGCATTGCAGCAGCCTGTTCTTGAACAGATTCGTACGGTTGTAAAAGCCAAGGATACCGAGGGGGATATTGTAAGATATCAGAACGATCAGGTTACAAGCCAGAAAGTGATATCGGAAGAAGAGGAGCAATTTACATACCGTTCCTGGATGAAAGTAAAGAGTGTGGAATCTGCACTTGGATATACCAGTGTTCTGCTGGATTTGGATGCTATTCTTTATCCGAAAACAGAAGAGGATCGCTGGGAAAATATCGGCAAGGAATTTGCGGCGAATCTTTCTACGTACTGGAAGCTATTCTCCGGTTTTGACGGCACGACCGTATCGGAATGTGACACCAGAATCCGGACATTTCTGAATTCCCGTTATGAAGATGACAGAGAAGACAATGCCATCACATTAAGGACAACAGGAACCGATGAAACAGCGTATTATGTTCTTCGCACGCACAATGAAGATGTCAGAAAAGTTACAGGCGGAACAGCAGAAAAACTTGAAGATTCCGCGTGGCTGATTCGCGCAGAGCAAAGTGAGGTAAGGATTACGCTTGGAGCATCGGATCAACGGTATTACTATGAGAAAGGGGCGAAAAACGAATGAGAGTCTGCATTGTTGCGGAAGGATGCTACCCTTTCGTCGTAGGAGGTGTTTCAAGCTGGGTACACAGCCTGATCCAGCTGTTTCCGGAAACGGAATTTGTGATTCTTGCAATTGCGGCAAATCGTTCCCAGCGGGGAAAATATGCCTATGAATTGCCGAAAAATGTGTCTGCGGTCTATGAACTTTATCTTGACGATGTGGACTGGAGCGGCAGCAAGAAACTGCACAGAAAACGGCTGAAAAAAGAACAGTATCAGGCACTGCGCAGTCTGATTCTGGATCAGGACATCGAGTGGGATGTTTTGTTTGACCTTTTCCAGAAAGAAAATGTTTCCCTGAATGCGCTGCTGATGGGGGAGGATTTTCTGAATGCGGTCAGAGACTGCTATAATCTGAAATACAGTCAGATTGTCTTTTCTGATTTCCTGTGGACGATGCGTTCGATTTATCTGCCGCTGTTTCTCACCATGCAGACGGAAATACCGCGTGTCGATTTGTACCACTGTGTTGCAACCGGTTATGCGGGGGTTCTTGGTGCCATGGCAAAACACTTCTACGGCAGCCGTCTCCTGATTTCTGAGCACGGAATTTACACCAGAGAGCGGGAAGAAGAACTGATCAAAGCCAAATGGGTAGAAGGAATCTATAAAAATATCTGGATCGATCAGTTTCGAAAAATGTCAAAGCTGGCGTACAACGAAGGGACGCTCATTACATCACTGTTTGAACATGCACGGGAACTGCAGATCGAACTTGGCTGCCCGATCGAAAAAACCATGGTCACGCCAAACGGAATCCGTGTGGAAAATCTGCAGAATATTCCGGGGAAAACGGAAGAAGATGAAGGAAAAATCAACATCGGTGCGGTACTGCGTGTGACCCCGATTAAAGATGTCAAAACGATGATTCAGGCATTTGGTTTTGCGAAAGAAAAAGATGACCGTCTGAAACTCTGGATTATGGGACCATGGGAAGAAGACCGGGAATATGCCGAGGAGTGTTTCCAGCTTGTCTCGGATATGGAAATCCCGGATGTTGTTTTTACCGGAAGAATCAATATCCGCGATTATCTTGGAAGAATGGATGTGACCATTCTGACCAGCATAAGTGAGGGACAGCCGCTGACCATTCTGGAAAGCTATGCGGCGCATAAGCCGGTGATTGCAACGGATGTCGGAAACTGCTATGGACTGATTTACGGGGAAAGTGATGATTTCGGTGCGGCCGGAATTGTCACGCATATCATGAATATTGAAGAAATCGCGCAGGCGATGCTGGATATGGCGGCAAATGAAAAAATGCGCCTGGAAATGGGAGAGACCGGCTATCGCCGTGTGATGGAGAAATATAGAGTAGAATATATGCAGAAAACATACTGGGAGATTTACCGGGATTTCGCAGAACAGATGGGGCTGGAGTGGAAGGAAGAATCGGTAAAACTGCCGGATAAGGAAAAGTAAAACCGGAGCAGGCACAAAAAAGGAGGAAGAGGATATGGCAGGAATCGGAGTTCGGCTGAATCGGATTTTTGAAAAAAATACACTTACGACAAATCTGGTTGGATTTTTCTACAGCACCGTAGTGACGGTTGCGCCCATGTTTGTCATCATTATCAATCTGATTTTAATGGAATATCTGCTGGATTTTGCCAGTGTGGGATATGTGACAAGAGAGCTGTTTTCCTGCACGATTCTTTATACCTTTATCTTTTCTCTTCTGACGGCGTCCCCGTTTAATGCGGTGCTGTCCCGCTATATGTCTGATGTGATCTACGAAGAGCGGTATCAGGATATTTTACCCTGCTATCATATTGGTATGCTTCTGAACATTGGTCTCAGCTGTCTGTTGGGGATTCCGTTCTGTCTCTGGGAACATTTTGTGGGAAAGGTACCAACCGCATATGTATTCTGTGGCTTTTGCGGTTATATCAGTCTGGTGCTTGTTTTTTACTCGATGATTTATCTTTCTATTTGCAAAGATTATCAACGGATTTCACAGTATTTTTTCTTCGGCATGCTGGTGGCATTTGTCCTTGCCCTGATTTTACACTTTATTCTGAAGTGGGAGACAACATGGAGTATGCTGTTTTCTCTGACGATCGGATTTTTTGTGACGGCAACGCTGGAAAATGCGCTGATCCGCCGGTATTTTGTGCGAAATAGCAATCATTACCGGCCGGTACTGCAGTATTTTAGGAAATATTGGAAATTGATTTTTACAAACTTTTTGTATATCCTTGGGTTATACATTCACAATTTTGTGTTCTGGACAACGGATATGCGGATGGAGATTGCAAAAAGTTTCGTATGTAACCAGCCATACGATATGGCATCCTGTCTCGCCATGTTTACCAACATTTCCGCAACGATCATCTTTATTGCGCGTGTGGAGATGAACTTTCACGAAAAATATAAACTGTACTCGGAGGCAGTCATCGGCGGAAAAGGCGCCGATATTGACAATGCGAAGAAACGGATGTTCCGTCAGCTTTCCAGTGAACTGATGACACTGGCGCGGTTACAGTTTATCATTTCTGTTGTGGTTTATCTGATCTGTGTTATTCTGCTACCAGGGGAGGGATTTTCCGGTATGACACTGAAAATTTATCCGTCACTTGCGGTTGGATATTTTATTCTGTTTCTGATGTATGCGGAAATTATCTTCCTGTATTATTTTGACGATCTGACAGGGGCAATCTGGACAGCGATCGTGTTTTGCCTGGTGACATGGATTGGCAGTCTGATTGCAACACATTTACCGGTGATCTGGTATGGCGCCGGGGTCATAGCAGGAGCATTTGCAGGATGGAGTGTGGCATATGCGAGACTGCGATGGGTAGAAAAAAACATGGACAGACATGTCTTTTGCCGTGGAAATCTGATTCCTCAGGGAAAGGGGAAACGGCCATCCGGTATGGTTTATGAAAGAAAAGCAGAGCAAGAGCAGAAGGAGGAAGCGTAAATGAGCACAGCAGCAATTGTAAAAGCTTGCGTTATTTTGATGGAAATTGGAATTATGATCGTTACCTTCGTGCTTCATGCGAAAAAGAAGCTGACCGTAAACCTGGCAGTTACCTGGGAACTGCTTGGAATTGCAGCAATCTTAAGCGGAGCGGTTCCGAGATTTTCCGGATGGAGCAGCCGGATCGGGCTTGGGAGCCTCGTTGTTCTTCTGATCACAGCGCTTCTGGTTCTGTGGGGCGTTTACCAGATGACAATTCAGATCTCTTCCCTGTTAATGAAAAACCAGGAACTGGCGATTCTGGTTTCTCTTTTGAACCAGGAGAATGAAAGAATTCTGAGAGAACTGGAAAAACTGACGGGCAAAAATGCAAGAGAGTTATAAGGGAATAGAAGAAGGAAGAACGAATGAAGAAAATTTTGTTTGTGATCAACACCCTTGGCCGGGCGGGAGCGGAAACAGCGCTGCTGGAACTTTTGCGCCGCCTGGATGCGGAGGAATATGAAATTTCACTTTACGTACTTTTGGGGCAGGGTGAAATGATTTCCCAGGTACCGCAGAGGGTACATGTGAAAAATAAGAAAATCTGTACCGCTTCTGTGCTGTCCGGTGCGGGGCGGAGAAAACTGATACAGACATCTTTTCTGGCGTTTTTCCGCCATGGTCGCACCATAAAGAAAATGCAATATGTGATACAAAATTTTTTCCGAATGAAAAAAACTGGAAACATTCAGCCGGACAAGCTGCTCTGGCGTGTAATTTCGGATGGAGCAGACCGATTTTCGGAAACCTTCGATCTGGCGGTTGCTTACCTGGAAGGCGGTTCTGCTTATTACGTTGCCGATCATGTGAATGCTAAGAAAAAAGCTGCCTTTGTCCATATTGCATACGGCAATTCCGGTTATACAAGGGAAATGGATCGGGACTGCTACGAAAAGATGGATCAGATCTTTACCGTTTCGCAGGAGACGCGCCGTCATTTTCTGGAATTTTATCCGGAATATGAGAAGAAAGTGCAGGTTTTTCACAATATTCTCGATACAGACCGGATTGCGCGTGAGGCGCAGCTGCCGGGCGGTTTTTCAGATTCCTATACAGGAATTCGAATCTTAACTGTCGGAAGACTGGCCTATCAGAAAGCATATGACATCGCAATTCCGGCCATGAAAAAGATCCGCGAAGATGGCTATGAGGCGCGATGGTATGTACTGGGAGAGGGATCCGAGAGAAATGCGCTCGAAAAGCAGATTGCAGAGCTTGGCCTGCAGGAAGATTTCCAGCTGCCGGGTGCAAAAGAGAATCTGTTTCCTTATTATGCACAGTGTGATCTCTACGTTCATGCAACACGGTTTGAAGGAAAAAGCATCGCCATCCAGGAAGCGCAGACACTTGGCTGTGCTGTGATTGCATCGGACTGTGCGGGAAACAGAGAGCAGATTGTGGACGGGGAAGATGGTCTTCTCTGTACGCTGACACCGGAAGGCATTGCCGAAAAAGTAGAAGAACTGCTGGATGATCCGAAGAAACGGGAACGGCTTGCAGCAGCGGCAAAACAGAAAATGAACGGTCAGACAGAGGAAATCTGGAAACTGCTGAATCTAATGAAATGAGGCGGACATACATATGAGACAAAAAGAGGTACTGCTGATTATTCCGGCATACAACGAGGAAAAAAATATAGAAAAGGTCATGAAACAGCTGGCGCAGCCGGAGATAGCAGATATTGTTGATGTGCTGGTCATGAACGATGCTTCTTCTGACAATACCAACTGGCTGGCGAAGGAATATGGCTGTGCGGTGGTTACTCATGTTTTTAATCTGGGATATGGCAGTGGGCTGCAGCTTGGATATAAATATGCAATCCGAAGGGGCTATTCTTATGTTATTCAGATGGATGCGGATGGGCAGCACGATGTGTGCAATATCCCGAAAATTTACCAGAGATTAAAGGAAAAAGATGATGATGGAAGAACGCCGGACATTGTGCTTGGATCCCGTTTCATGAAGGGGAGTACAGAGTTTGAAGTTTCCTTTGCAAAAAAAATGGCATTTGTCCTGTTTCGAAAAATGCTGTATTTGGCAACTGGACGGAAAATTGCGGATCCGACAACCGGACTGCAGGGTTTAAGCCGGAAAGCTGTTTTATACTATTCCAAATATAATCATTTCGATGATAAATATCCGGATACTAATATGATTACTCAGATGCTGCTTCTTGATTTTAAAGTTGTGGAGATTCCAGCTGTTATGCATGCTCGGACTTCGGGGAAAAGCATGCATTCTGGTTTGAAGCCAATCTGGTATATGATGCGGATGTTTTACAGTGTCCTGGCTGTGATTTTCCGGTGTAAGGTATTGAAAATGGATGCAGGAGCAGGACGGATTGATGTGGAGAGAGAAGATAAAAAGTATCCTGAGCTGGCAGAAGGGAAGAGAAGCTAAAGGCAGGGCAGAAAAGAAAGAATTTCCAGAACTGCGGGGAAAACAGGATAAAAAAGAGCTTTTCCAGAAAGCGATACTTCAGGAAAGCAGGAAAGCGATACAGAATCCCGGGTGTGGCTGGTATCATTTATATACTTTCAACGCGGCGCAAACCGGGGAACCGCTCTACATCGCCTGTGAAGAGGAAGAACTTGTCCTTCTCAGAATTGATATCGGAGCATTCTGGGACAAGCCGATTTCAGAACCGTCTCTGGAATGGATTCGAAGGATTCTGGCATTTTTTCGGGAGAAAAGAAAAGGAATGATCCTGCGGTTTTCCTATGATCTTGAGGGAAAAGGACTGGAGAAAGAGCCGGGCAGTATCCGTCTGGTGGAAGAACATATGCAGCAGATCGGAGAAGTCATTCGGGAATATGCGGACGATATTTTTGCAGTACAGGGAATTCTGATCGGGAACTGGGGCGAAATGCACGGTTCCCGTTATCTGACCCCGGATGCCTTTCGAACCCTGACCGATACCATGATAAAAGCAGTGGACGGCGCCTGCCCGGTTGCAGTGCGGAAACCGGCGCAGTGGCGGGAACTGACTTTGGATGGACGGAGCAGGAAAAGAAAAAACTGACTCTGTTTAACGATGGGATATTCGGAACGGAAACGGATCTTGGAACGTATGGCACACTGTCACCGGAAACACCGGGACAGAAAATCTGCAGCCGGGAAGAAGAACTGGAATGGCAGAAAAACGAAATGTGCGGAAAATTTTGCGGCGGAGAGGCCATATGGGGAAGTGGGGCAGAACCGGCTCCTTTCGTCTCGGCCCCAAAAGCAATGGCGGATCTCGAAAGAATGCATATTTCCTATCTGAACAGTACGTATGATTTACGACGGCTGGAACAATGGAAAGCAGAAACGGTCGAGGACGAAAGCGGCCTGGAGGCAATTGGAAAACGTCTCGGCTATCGGTTTGTTGTGGAAGGTGTGGAGTTTGTTTCGGAAAGGGAAGAACTTCAGATTACACTGGAAAACAAAGGATTTGCAGAACTGACCGAAGAGGCAGACTGTTATCTGGAGCTGGAAAGAAACGGAACGCTTCAGAAAAAAATACAGATTGCAACAGATGCGAGACTCTGGAAGAGCGGAGAAAAAACCACTCTTTGCCAGAAAATAAAACTGCCTGCGGAATTAGCAGAACCAGAAGAACAGAAACTGTATCTGGCGCTGTACCGCAGGCGGGATGGAAGAACTATTTCATTTGCCAATCAGGGAGAAAAACAGGGACGCCCCTTTTTGGGAATTTTCAAAATTGACCCGATTGTTTTAATATAATTTGCTGATTTCGAGCGTACCAATCGAAAATCCATGCGTATCATGAGAAAATGTGTTTGCGGGCAAAATTTCCCTTTGCAGAACAGGATCCGTCATCTGGAAATATACCGTATAACTGCCTTTGGCGAGTCTCGCAAGCGGGAGAGAAATAGAGAGCTCTGCAGTAGTCCCCGGTATCCAGAATCTGGAATCCGAAGAGATGGGAAATGAGAAAACCTCACCATCGGAAGAAACCAGGGTGAGCTGTAAATCCAGTTTTCGATAGCAGACAGAAAAACCAACATTTTCCAGCCGTATCTGAAAATCAGACGAATCCAAAGCAGTGTCCTGGATGACATAGCGGTATCCCAGATGACGCTCGATATAATCATAGCCGGACAATCCGTTAAAAACGGAAGCTTTGTCTTTGTAAGCAGCTGCTTTCCATTTATCCAGAACCGCGGGATCGTGTTCCGAATTCAGATAGGAGACATGCATGCGCGATAAATCCTGAATGGCATGTGCGAGATCATTCAATGGGTTATCCAGAGTGACCTCGCCGCCGTTTGGGACGAAATTGCAGAGTTCATTCTGGAAGGAAAGCTCATCCTCACGAACCCAGGCGGAACGGTAAGTGTCTGCGGAGGCAGCGGTATCACCATAAGTGCCGGTATCGTTGGCCGTTCCGAGCATACCATCGTTAAACAGTCCAAGCCGGGAGGAAAGCGAACCATCAAAAGCTGTTTCCTTTGTCGGCCGTTCGGAGGAATCCAGAATTTTCCGCCTCTGTACCGGTGTGCGGACAGACAGAAAAACCGAAGGATCCGTTACCTCTGCCAGATGGTGCATCAGGGTAGTACAGTCCTCATCGGACATGTAGTGAGAATTGTTCATTTCCCCGCAGTTTCCGACAAAAATGCCCTGCATCAGAAAAACACAGTCCGTGTAGCGATTTACAACTTCAGCTGTCTGGTCCATGTGACGCAGAATTTGCTCCAGACTTTGCGGCTCTGTTTCCATTGCTTTTCCATCCCAGTCGTAGAGAAAACGTAAGATCACCTGACTGCCATGTCTCTGCCAGGCAGAGAGAATGGTATCAAGCTGGGAAAGAGCTGAATCGGAGAGATCTTCGTTTGAAAAATTCTGCAGATTCACTTCCAGCATGACAATTCCCTGCCTGTTTTTGGCGTCGGAATCAGAGGCGGCAGGAAGATTCGAGAGCGAATCGCTTCCAAGAACATAGCCATACATGTGATAAAATCCAATGTATGGATTGGATAACTCGTCTGCGGATTCTGTGCATGGTTCCGGCATGTAATTCGCACGATAAAAAGAACGGATACCAAGAAATGCGAACAGTGCAAGGAATACCAGAAGCAGAAGAAAAAACAGAAGATAAGAAAATGATTTTTTTCTATTTGTTTTCATAAAGGAAAGCCTTTCCAAAAGGGATACTGCCATTCACAGGTATCTGGAAACGGCAGCAACGATAGCAGGTATTAGATATATGATACCATTTTAATGTTACAAAATCCATGAAAACAGTGGAAAATAAGAGTGATGTAAAATTACGGAACTGTTTACCCGCGTAGCATGTTATAAAAACGAGAAGAAGGAGGAACTTATGCGCATTAAAAATTTATTCCGAAACAGTTTTTTCAGTATGCTTTCACAGTTTGCGCTTCTGATCCTCGGCTTTTTCAGCCAGCGTGCCATGAACCTGTACATGGGCGCGGAGCTGGTTGGAATGAATGGTGTTATTTCCAATGTCATCAATATCCTTTCCGTGACGGAGCTTGGCATATCCACGGCAATCGTTTACCATTTGTATGGCGCGCTTGCAAGAAAGGATGAGGCAGAGATTGCATCGCTGATGAATCTTTACCGAAAGGCATATCACGTCTTTGCTGTTCTTGTATTTGCGGCGGGAATGGCGGTTCTGCCGTTCATCCACCTTTTTATGAAAAATAACAGTTATTCGTTATCCTATATCCGCGTTCTGTATGCGATGTGGCTGGTTCGAACCGTTCTTTCTTATCTTTTAACGTACCGGAAGTCGTTGCTGATTGCGGATCAGAAAGAATACATTGCAAGCATCACCGGACTGATTTTAAATGTGGTCAGCTATCTGGCGATTATTCTGCTGGTTACATGGGAACAGAATTATCTGCTGGCGCTTGGTATTGGAACCGTAACGGAAGTCGTGCTGAATATCTGGATCAGCTGGTATGTGGAGCAGAAATATCCGTTTTTGCGCCAGCGGAGAAAAGAAAAGAGCACATCGTCTCTGACGAAAAGAATTGTAAGAGATCTGAAAAGCCTGTTTATTTCCAGAATTTCAGAAAAAATGCTGTATTGCACGGACAACCTGATTATTTCCGGTTTTATCGGGGTCGGTACGGTAGGACGATATGCAAATTACTGTATGATTACGCAGGCGATCAGCAATATTCTCACGATCCTTGCGAATACGATCCAGCCGACGGTCGGAGATTATTTTACAGAAAAAAATCGTCAGAGAAATTATGAGATTCTGCGGCAATTGACCTTTGGCTTTTTCTGCATTGCGTCGGTTGTATCGGTTGGCCTGTTTTCTCTGATTACACCATTTGTCCGTGATATCTGGCTTGGTCCTTCCTACGAACTTGGCTGGGGAATTACTGTTTTTTGTATTGTAGTATTGCTGGTTCGAATTATGGGATTGCCGCTCAGCCTTGTGATGGGCGTGACGGGACTGTTTGAAAAAGAGAAAAATGTCGGAGCATCCTCCGCACTTCTTAATCTGATCGTGTCACTGGCACTTGTAAAACCGTATGGGATGGCAGGCGTTCTGCTTGGAACCTTACTGTCTTATCTGCTGCAGATCTTGTATCGGTATATCATTTATTTCCGGGATTTCCTCGAGATGCCGGGAGAGGCGCTGCGGTATGCGCAGGATATCGGAGAGTATCTGGCAGTCATAGCGGGCGAAGTTCTGCTGATGCAGAAAATCGTACCACTGATATACGGAGCAGGCGGTATGCTTCTGTTCTGCGTCTGCTTTCTCCTGTGTATTGCGATTCCGCTGCTGCTGGATCTGGTGATCTTTGGAAGAGGCTGGAGACTTCAGAGCATTGTAACCATGGTGAAGGGAATGCGAAAAGCCTGATGCAATAGAAATTTCTCTGTGCATTTTGAAAAAAATTCGGAGAGGACAATGAAAAAATCAGTGCTTCTGAAAAAACCTGCGGAAAAAAGCCGTTACCGACCAGAAAAACGGGCGGACAGGGCGTAAAAAGAGCCAGATGGAAGAAAGCATCCGATAAATTGGATGCGAAACAGAAAACGATTTTCCATTGCGTACGACACCAGTCAGTTTTCCATGAATCTGCTCCGGGGAAAGAGGTCCTTCCACTTCGGTCTGATTGTCCCCGACCAGATAGAAGCCATCCCTGGTAATTCGGCAGATGCGGTGCAGAACAAGGATTCCCTGCACACGGCGATACAGAATTACATCGCCGCGATGAAGTTCGGAAGGAACACAGTGTTCAATGACAGCTTCGTCCCGGCCCGGAAGAAAAAGAGGATACATACTGTAGCCCTGCGGTTTCAGTTTGACGGCAGAACCGTTTTTTAAAAGTTGTTCAATATCGTAAGTGTACATAAAAAACTCCATTTGGCGGATACGCCGAACCGACGAAATGCGTGGCATTTTGACGAGTGGCTCTGAATAGTTACCTGAATTTTATTATAACAGCTTACCCTGAAAATAAAAAGGATGATGAGCAGAAAAAGCATAACTTTACATACAAAACGAAAGACAGCAAATATAAGAAAACAAACACAGGAAGGGAAATCAGATTATGAGAATCAGAAGGCAGGAAGGATATTTACTGCAGAAAATCGGGAACACACATTATCTTCTGCCTTATGGGCAGAAAATAGCAGACCAGCAGCGAGGAATGGAGCTGAATGAGACCGCACGGATTCTCTGGGAAGCGCTGGAAACACCAAAAACAATGGAAGAACTTCAGCAGAAAATGATTCGCTGTTATGAAGTGCCGGAAGAAGAGCAGGAGGAACTGAAAAAAGATATTCAGGCTTTTGTGAAGGAGCTTCTTGCCTTTGGTGCGGTACGACGGGAACTTGGTTCTCCGGATGGAACTTGCGCCGGAGAATTGAAGATCGCAGGAATTTCCATTGCTGTTTATGGAAAAGAGGGCTGCATTCCAAAACAGTTTGCTTCTTTTGAGAAGAAAAGAGGAAAGGAAGAAGCAACAGAGAAAACAGAAGGAGAGGCAGCGAAAAAAACAGGAGAAAAAGAAGTGGAAGAAACGGTGATAAAAACAGAAAATAGGCAGGATGCGGCGGATCTCACGTTAGAATTGATCGAGCATGTACCGGAAAGCCACCAGAATGGAAACATTCTGATCCGGAATAAAGATCTGACA
>ERZ857827.2494-NODE-2494-length-13545-cov-4.330319_pt1 | contig 13545 bp, 10 predicted proteins | sample MGYA00519761_ERZ857827 | MGnify/ENA primary metagenome ERZ857827 (study PRJEB31778, sample SAMEA3449370) | human gut metagenome | biome: human gut; feature: human-associated habitat; material: faeces | place: United Kingdom | collected 2010/2012 ... | reverse complement strand
AAGGGACAGCCTGCCAGCCCTTCTTCAATAGGGAAGAACAGCGCCGCTTCCATGGCGTCGGAGAAGATTTTCGCCCTGCGAATCACGCCGCCCTCCCGGCGCAGCAGAATGGTCACGCTGCCCCAGGGGAAACGCTCGGACACGTCGAAATCGTAATTTTCCTGCGCCGGATACGTCCACTCCGGCTGGGCAAAGCTGGCCGTCAGCCGTTCCAGACTGGCTGCATCCAAAAGCTGCTCGTCCAGCCATACGGGCCGGGCGCGGAAGCTGCGGGCAAAGACGCTCACCAGCGCGCGTTCCAGCCTGTCCGGCGTAATCTCCGGGTTCAGCTCCCGCAGGTTGACCATGCGGCTCTGCACGGGCGTTTCCTCCTGCAGGGACGGGGCCTTGCGGCGGGTTTTGACATAATGCTCCATCATATCCAGCGCCGTATGAATCAGAATCGTTCCGTGATGCAAAGCCGCCGAGCCGGACTTATAGAAGGCGTTCTGACAGAAGGTGCGTCCGCCCCAGCGCAGGGTCGCCATGGGGCCGATCTCCCAGGGAATCCCGGCTGCGGACAGGGCTTCGCCGATCAGGTGAAGCTGCCGCCCGGCGTTGAACTCGCTCTTGGGCAGGATCAGGCTGAAATTCAGCGTGCCCAGATCCTGATAGCTGGCTCCGCCGCCGGACAGCCGCCGGACGATGTCTCCGCCGGATTCCAGAAAGGACTCTACCTTGCACTCGTACCACGGATTCTGATTCCGTCCCACCACGATGGCGTGGCGGTTTTGGTACAAAAACAGAATGGCCGTGTTATCCGGCAAAGTGTCCATTAAATGCTTTTCGATGGCCAGATTGCGGCAGGCTTCATTTCCGCGCGCAATCAGGCAGGCGGTGCGTTGTATCATTTCCCTTGCTGCCTTTCCCCTGTGCTGTTCCGTGGGCTTGGATGCTTTCCCGGTTCTGGCCGGGAGGAACGATGATGGCTCCCGCTCAGTATAGCACAAATGAAAGATAAGAGAAAGCCCCTTTGCAGGAGAAGCGGAAAATCGCTTTTTTTCGCGGATTTGGAGCGGGAAGGTTGCTTTTTCCCTGACGAACCGTTACAATGGGCAAAACGCTTCCGGGAGGTTCTATATGGATCTGTCGATTCGCAGAATGAGGAAAGAGGACTTGGGCTGGCTTTATCGTCTTTTGTCCGACCCGGAGGTCATGCGTTGGCTGGAACCGCCTTACAGCATGGAGCAGACGGAAGCATTCCTGTTCTGTGCGGGATTGTCAGAAAATCCCCTGATCTATGCCGCCGAAGAACTGGGCGTGCCAATCGGGTATGTGATCGATCACCCTTATGATGAGCACAGCAGGGAGATCGGCTGGGTACTGCTGCCCGAATATTGGGGACGTGGCTATGCGTCTGCCCTGACAGACCTGCTGATTCAAAGAGCCGGACAGGAACGCAGGCAGCTGGTGATCGAATGCGCTCCCCAGCAGCAGGCAACGAAGTGCATTGCGGTACGGAAGGGGTTTCGTTATCAGGGCTTGATCGACGGGCTGGACGTGTACCGGCTGGAATAGAAGAATCCCCGCAGGGCTTTTCCTGCGGGGATTCGTTTTGTTCGGAGCCGTTACAGCACCGGCTTGATATGCCAGATCTTCTCATTGTATTCCCGAATGGTGCGGTCGGAGGAGAAGTAGCCGGAGGAGGCCGTATTAGCGATGGCCATGCGCAGCCACTTTTCCCGATCCTGATAGTCGGTCATCAGGCGGCGGTTGGCCATGCTGTAGGAGCCGAAGTCCTTCAGCACCAGATAGGGGTCGGCCATGCTGCCCCAATCGCCCGCCAGCAGCGTGTGATACAGATCCTGCAAGGCCAGCGGCTCATGGGGGAATAGAGTGCCGTCCACCCACTGGCTGATGGCCTTATGCAGCTCCTGATTGGTTTCGAAGATGCTCATGGGGTTGTAGTTACCCTCCTGATAGAGCCGCTCCACCGCGTCGGACCGCATACCGAAGATGTAAATGTTGTCCTGACCCACCTGATCGTAAATTTCCACATTGGCGCCGTCCATGGTGCCGATGGTCAGTGCGCCGTTCATCATGAACTTCATGTTGCCGGTGCCGCTGGCTTCCTTGCCCGCCGTGGAAAGCTGCTCGCTGATTTCGGTCGCGGGAATCAGCACCTCGGCGGTGGACACGTCGTAGTTTTCAATGTAGACGATCTTGATCATCTTTCGGGCGCGGGGCGAAGCGTCGATCAGCTTGGCCAGCGCGTTGATGTACCGGATAATCAGCTTGGCCCGCATATAGCCCGGCGCGGCCTTGGCGCCGAAGAGGAACAGCCGGGGCGGCATGGTGAAGTTGGGATCGTCCATGATGCGGTTGTACAGCACCTGAATGTGCAGGGCGTTGAGCATCTGGCGCTTGTACTCGTGCAGGCGCTTGGCTTGGGTATCGAAGATAAAGTCCGTATCGATATCGATGTTCTGGCGGTCCTTGACCAGCTTTTGCAGGCGCTGCTTATTGACTTTCTTGACCTGATCGAACTTTTCCCGGAAGGCCGCGTCATCGGCAAAGGGCATGAGCTTGGTCAGCTGAGAAGCATCGGTGCGGAAGCCGTCGCCGATGGTCTCGGTGATGAGAGAGGCCAGCGCGGGATTGGCTTCCAGCAGCCAGCGGCGATGGGTGATCCCGTTGGTGATGGCGCAGAACTTCTGCTTATCCAGCAGGTAGAAATCGTGGAACAGGGTATCGCAGAGAATCTTGCCGTGAAGCTGGCTGACGCCGTTCACACTGAAGCACATCGCCACGCACAGGTTGGCCATATGCACCTGACCGTAGCCGATAATCGCCATATGGCCGATGCGCTCCCACTGGTCGGGATAGCTGACGAACAGGTCGGCGCACAGGCGGCGGTTCAGCTCCTCCAGAATCATATAGATGCGGGGGAGGGTCTGCTGCATCATGTCCGTGGGCCAGCATTCCAGCGCCTCGGCCATGACGGTGTGGTTGGTGTAGGCCATGCACCTCTTGGTGATACGGCAGGCTATATCCCAATCCAGCCCTTCCTGATCGATGAGCAGGCGGATCATTTCGGGAATGGCCAGTCCGGGGTGGGTGTCGTTGATATGGAAGACGCACTTATCCGGCAGCAGGTCGAAGTTGTTGCCATAGTACTTCTTGAAGTTCTTCAGGGCGTACTGCAGGGTGGCGCTGGTGAAGAAGTAGTGCTGCTTCAGCCGGAGCATCTTGCCCTCGTAGTGCTTATCCTCGGGGTAAAGCACCTTGGAGATCACTTCCGCCATCTGCATTTCTTCCATAGCCTTCATGTACTCACCCTCGCCAAAGGAGCGCAGGTCGATGCGCTGCTGGCTGCGGGCACTCCACGTGCGCAGGGTGTTGACGCATTCGTTGTTATAGCCGACGATGGGCATATCGTAGGGCACTGCGTCGATGGTATACGCGCCGACGGTGCGGTAGCATTCCCGGCCGTTTTCCTCGTACTGCTCCACGTGGCCGCCGAACTGAATCTGGCAGGTGTCCTCGGTAGCGGCGATTTCCCACACATTGCCGTTGGCCAGCCAGTTATCGGGCAGCTCCACCTGCTGGCCGTCCACCATCTTCTGGCGGAACAGGCCGTACTCGTAGCGGATGGTCGCGCCCATGGCGGGCAGGCTCTCGCTGGCCAGACTATCCATAAAGCAGGCCGCCAGACGGCCCAGACCGCCGTTGCCCAGCGCGGGCTCCGGCTCCTCGGGCAGCACGTCGCTGAGCTTGATGCCCAGTTCGTCCAGCGCCTTGGCGTACAGATCCTGACTGCAAAGGTTGATGAGGTTGCAGTTCAGGCTGCGGCCCATCAGAAATTCAACAGAAAGATAATAGACCCGCTTGCCGTGCTGCTCATGGCGTTTTTTGCGGCAAACCATCCAGCGATCCATGATCTGATCCCGGGCGGTAGAAGCGACGGCGCGGTAGAGCTGCTGAGGCGTGGCTTCGGGCACGGTGATGCCGTAATAGCGCTGCAGCTTGCCGACGATACTGTTTTTGATGGATTCAACATCGAAAGTAGCGGTTGGCATGAAAAGCCTCCTTTATCATGACTGCCCCCTGTGTATACAGGCCGGAACCGCGTTATTATAGCAGAAAAGCGCCAAGGATGCAAACAAGGCGCTGGGGACGGGGGTTTGCCGGTGGATGCGCAATGTTTCACGTGAAACATTGTATGCCGGTTGAGACAACCCGTTCCTGTGATCTCAAAAAGTCCGAACTTATTTTTCCCATCAGGTGCAAAAACATGCTTTGCGCTTTTTTGCCTGATGCAGGCAGATGCAAAAAGCCAGAATGTTTCACGTGAAACATTCCGGCAAAAGGTCAATCGTGAGTGAAGTCTTTTGCTTCTTTTTGAAGCTGCGCCGCAAGATCGATACGCTCCCATGGAAGCTCCACATCAGTACGGCCAAAATGGCCGTAGGCGGCAGTCTGCCGGTAGATGGGACGGCGCAACTCCAGCATCCGAATGATGCCGTCGGGGCTCAGGTCGAAGTGCTTCAGAACCAGACGGCCCAGCTTATCCTCCGGCAGTTTGCCGGTGCCGAAGGCGTTTACCTGCACGCTGACGGGCTGCGCCACGCCGATGGCATAGGCCAGCGCCACTTCGCACTCATCCGCCAGACCGGCGGCCACCAGATTCTTGGCGACATAGCGGGCGGCATAGCAGGCGGAACGGTCCACCTTGGAGGGATCCTTGCCGCTGAACGCGCCGCCGCCGTGACGGGCGTATCCGCCGTAGGTATCCACGATGATCTTGCGGCCCGTCAGTCCCGTATCGCACGCCGGGCCGCCCAGCACAAAGCGTCCGGTGGGATTGATATAAACCTTGGTATCTTCCTTCCAGAGGTGCTGAGGAATGACCGGGCGAATGACTTCGTTCAGAATGCCCTCTTCCAGCTCTTTCCGGCTGACCTGCTCGTCATGCTGGGCGGAAAGAACGACCGTATCCACGGCCACGGGCTTGCCGTCTTCATATTCCACCGTCACCTGACTCTTTCCGTCGGGGCGCAGCCATGGGAGTGTTCCGTTCTTGCGCACCTCGGTCAGGCGGCGGGTCAGCTTGTGCGCCAGAGAGATGGGCAGGGGCATCAATTCCGGGGTCTGATTGCAGGCATAGCCGAACATCATGCCCTGATCGCCCGCGCCGTGGGACGCCTCGCCCTCCCGGCCCCGGGTTTCCAGCGCGTTGTCCACGCCCATGGCAATATCCGGGCTCTGGGCATGAACGGCGGTCAGCACGGCGCAGCTATTGCCGTCGAAACAAAGCTCGCTGCCGGTATAGCCGATATCCCGGATCACCTGCCGGGCAATTTCGTCAATGGCGACGTAGGTCGAAGTGGTAATTTCGCCCATCACCTGCACAAGGCCGGTCGTGGCGCAGGTTTCGCAGGCCACGCGGGCCATGGGGTCCCTGGCCAGAATGGCGTCCAGCACCGCGTCGCTGATCTGGTCGCAGAGTTTGTCGGGATGCCCTTCGGTAACGGATTCACTGGTAAAGACCGTTCGCATGTTTTTGTTCCTCCTGAAAAATTTTTTGACAACGGAACCGTACACGCGGGCGGATTTTTTACGTAAAAAACACGCCCGCTGCAAAAGCGGGCGCGAGAAGGAATATTTTCATGACCTTATCTGCCAGCGTTTGCACGCTGCGGGAATTGCCACCTCGCTTACGCAGGTTGGCGGGTTTCATCGGGCCCGTCCCTCAACCACTCTTCATAAGGTGTTCGGTTGTCAGGTAGGAGTATAACAGAGGGGATAGGGGGTGTCAATAGACAGCGAAGGGAGAATGTCTGGTTTTGGACGACAAACGGAAGAAGGGAGAAAGAAGAAAGAAGAGAAGAATATCGTTTTCTTCATAACCGATTGGAAATAGGTTCTGGATGAAAATCCCTCTCGATATTCTGCACTTCTCCCTCGTCAATGGAAATCCGTTCGCCGCCCTCTACGGAAGAGTACTGTTCCCGATAGCGCAGCGGCGGCATATGCATCACATCCAGAAAGGCACGGTTGAAGCTGCGTGTATTGGAAAACCCGCTTTCCAAGGCGATGTCCGTAACGGAACGGTCGGTGTTGCGCAGCAGATGCTCCGCCTCAGCCACCCGGCGCATGTTGCAGAAGCGATTGAATCCCATCCCTGCATAGCTTTTGAAAATGTGGGACAGATAATAATAACTGTAGCCCAGCTCCGCCGCTACGCTGCCAAGCGTCAGCGGCTCCTTGTAATGCGCCGAGATATAGTTGAAGGCATCATACAGCGCCGGTGCGCGGCGGGAATCCTCGCAGGGCAGAATGGGGCACTGAACCGTAAAGCAGTGGCACAGCCCCAGAAGAACGCTGGCGATGATATAGGGATCCGGAAAAGGGCCGGTGAACAGGTATTGCATAAAAAGCTCCTGAATAGCCGGTTCCGGACGAAAAACCTGCGTTTGGCCGTAATAGCCCCTCATGCTGTTCAAAAAATCATCCATATAGGAATGAGCCACCACCAGCACAATGGTTCGGGAAAAATCCCGAGTGTAAAACGAGTGAATCTGCCACGGAAGAATCATGCACATCTGCCCGGCGGAAACCGTTTCCGTACATTCATCGACGGTTACGTCAATTTCGCCTTCAATCACATACAGAAGCTCCGGGTTGCCGTGAATATGACGCTGAAAACGGAAATTTCGATAATAACGCCTGTCAATATCCCGGGAATTGGAGGTATTTTCTTCCTGATGAAAAACCAGTCCGTTCATGCCGCGCCTCCGATCTGACAAAGATTGACTTTTTCAAAAGTGAACCAAACCAATGTTATCATAAGCGTTTGCTGTTTTCCCGTCAAGAAGAACGCAATTTTTGTCCTTGATACGGCAAAATGTAGCTTGCGGAGCCAACGCTCCCTTTGCTATACTCATCACAGATAAGCGCTTATTGGGAACGTTCTCCAATTTTTTGCCCGTAACCCCGTTTACCCCTATGACTACCCCAAGGAGGATGCAAAATGAAGAAGTTTTTGGCTATGGTACTGGCCCTGTGCCTGACGCTTGGCTGCGCGGCGGCTATGGCGGAAAAGCAGACTGTGAAACTGGTAACATGGGGCGGCGGCGAAGCCTACCGCCTTTCCACCGAGGAATTTAACCGCCGTCAGGATGAAATTGAGTTTGTGATCGAAGTCATTTCAAACATCGACGAATATCTCAGCGCCCGTATTGCGGCCAACGATCTTCCGGATATGTACAATCTCACGCCCTACGCCAAGGTCTATGAAAGCGCCGCTGCCGGACGTCTGGCCGATCTGACCGGCACCGAGGCCGCCTCCCGTCTGCTGGATTCCACCAAAGACTGCGTATCTCTGGACGGCAAGATTTACGCCATGCCGTATCAGCAGCAGATCGTAGGCTGCTTCTACAATCCCGCGCTGTTTGAGCAGGCCGGCATCGAAAAAATCCCCACCACCTACTCCGAAATGGTCGAGGTTTGTGAAAAGCTGACGGCTGCCGGCATCGTTCCCTTTGCCGCCACCTACGCTTCCTCCTGGACGCTGAATCATCTGGCCACTACGCTGCTCACCTCTGCGCTGGGCGATGATTACAAGAGCTGGGTGAACGGCATCGCCGCCGGTGAATCCTATGCCGATACGCCTAATGTGGATGAAATCTTCCGTTTTATGGATCTGCTGAAGCAGTATTCCGGGGAAAAGTATATGGACGCGACCTCTGATACCGGCTTCAACGATTTCGCCGCCGGAAAAGCGGCCATGCTGATTCAGGGCGACTGGAGTTTGGAAACCGTCAATCAGGTGGATCCCAACATGAACCCCGGCCTGTTCGCCGTGCCCGCCAGCGACGACGCCTCCAAGAACAAACTGGCCGTGGACGTTTCGGTAGCGATTGCCGTAAACGCCAACCTGTCGGAAGAAAAAATGGCGGCCGTCGAAAAGGTGCTGGACTACATGTACGACACCTCGGATCCCACCGGCCACAACAGCATCTGCTTCACCTTTGCGGGCGCAGGCGTTCCCTCCGTGGCGTACAAGTCTGAAGTGCTGGACGGCTTCCGGTACTACACCGATTATCTCTCCTATGCGGAAAGCGGCAACGTTTCCCCCTGGATTTACCAGCAGCTGCCTACCGGCACCAATCTGGGCGATACCCTGCAGGGCTACATGGCCGACCTGATGACGAAAGAGGAAGTCCTTCAGAAGCTGGACACTGACAACGAGGCCCTGACCTTCTAAGCGCCTTCTCGATTTAGATTTAGATTTAGGTTCAAATTCAGATTCAGATTCTGATCCGCTGCAAGGCGATGGCTGCGCCCCTTCAAAGCCGCAGCCATCGCCTTTGAAATGCTTACGAACGCTGTTGGGAGGGTTTTCCATGTCCAGAAAACTGCGTAAAAAGGAAATTTGGATTTACGCAGGGATGACGGCTCCGGCCATTTTGCTCTATCTTTTTACCGTGGTAGGCCCCTTCTTGACGGGAACGATACCGTCCTCCTTCCGCAACTGGAATATCATCAAGGGCGTCAACCAATGGAACGGCATAGCCAACTATGTGCGCATGTTCACCAAGGATCAGGTTTTTCTGAATTCCATCGGCTTTACGATCAAGCTGGGCTTGGGGAGCCTGATTTTCGTCAACAGCTTCGCGCTGGCCGCGGCGCTGATGCTGGAGGGACGGAACGTCCGCGCCCGCAGCGTTGCCCGTTCGCTGTTCTTCCTGCCGAATGTCATCAGCGGCATCATCATTGCCTATACGTGGATTTTTGTCTACGGAAATCTGCTGCCCAGCATTGGAAACCTGCTGCACTGGTCAGGATTGACGAATTTGAGCTGGTTTGGCACCCCCCGCATGGCCATGCTGGCCATTCTGATTGTGGACGTATGGAAAAGTCTGGGCTTTCAGATGATTATTTACATCAACGGCCTGCAAAACATTCCCGGAGACGTGCTGGAAGCCGCTTCGATTGACGGCTGCACCGGACTGAACGCTGTCCGGCGGATCAAGCTGCCGCTGCTGATGCCTTCCATTACGGTCTGCCTGCTTCTGACCATCATCGGCGCGTTCAAGTCCTTTGACCTGTCTTTTGCGCTGACCAACGGCGGGCCCATGCAGAGCACGCAGACCATCGCCTACAATATCTATACCGAAGCCTTTACCAACAACCGCATGGGCTATGCCTGCGCCAAATCGATGGTGATGATGGGCATGATCGCTGTCGTTTCCCTAATCCAGCTGAAGCTGACCCGCAGCCGGGAGGTGCAGATGTAATGCAGAAAAAATCAAGCTTTCGCCGTCACGCGCTTGGAAAACGGCTCGCAGGGATTGTTCCGCTGCTGCTGGGCGTGATCTACATTTTTCCCGTGCTGATGCTGGTATCCAATACCTTCAAGCCTCTCAGCGACATCGTGAAAAACTTTCTCGCGCCGCCGAAGAGCCTGTATCTGGATAACATCCGTGAGGCTGCGTCCATCCTGCAATACTGGCTGGCTTTCCGTAATTCCGCCATCATTACCGTTTCGGTGGTAGCCGCCTCGACCTTGTTTTCCTTCATGTGCGCCTATGGTACCTCCCACTTATGGAAGCGTTTTTCCAGAGGCGTATACCTGCTGTTCGTGTTCGGCCAGATGGTGCCTTTCTACGCCATCATGGTGCCGGTTTATATCATGGCTTCCAGACTGAACCTGACCGATACCTTCTATGGAGTCATTATGTTTGGCACAGGAGGCAATGTGGCCTTCGGGATGGTCATGTATACAGGCTTCCTCAAAAGCGTTTCCAGAGAATTGGAGGAGGCGGCGGAAATCGACGGCAGCGGAATTTTCAGTACCATGTTCCGGATTGCTTTCCCGCTGGTAGCGCCTACGACCGCTACCGTAGCCGTGCTGTTCTTTCTGTGGACATGGAATGATTTTCTCTTTCCCAGCCTGATGCTGTCCAGCGCTTCCCGCAGAACCCTGATGATCAATATTGCCTACTTTAAGACCACGACCTCCACCCGCTGGAATCTGATGATTGCGGGATTGATGCTGTGCATGCTTCCTGTAGCCGTTGTTTATCTGGCGGCGCAGAAGTATGTAGTCGGCGGAATTACCGCCGGGAGCATCAAATAATCTCAAAGCCCCCAAGCCCCAAAGCCCTACAAGCCCAAACAAAGAAAGGACGTTTCTTTTCTTATGCACAAACAGGCCGAACTGATCCTGAACTGGAAAAAATCCAAAGGAACCATAAGCCCCATGCTGTACGGTCACTTTGCCGAACATATCGGCGGCGTATTCTACGACGGCATCTGGGTAGGGGAAGACAGCCCCGTCGAAAACATTCATGGTTTTCGCAAGGCTTTTATTGAAAGCTTTCGGAAGCTTCATCCTCCGGTGCTGCGCTGGCCCGGCGGCTGCTTCGCCGAAACCTACGACTGGCGGGACGGCATCGGGCCTCGGGAAAAACGGCCAAGACGTGCCGGATGGTGGTACTATGAGGATCGACGGGTGGAAACCAATCAGGTAGGAACCCATGAATTCATGGAGCTATGCCGTCTGGTCGGGGCAAAACCCTATATTGCCGCCAACATGACTACGACGACGCCTCTCAGCATCCGCAACTGGATGGAATACTGCAATCTGCCTGCCGGAGAAACCACCCTTTCCGATGAGCGCGCCGCCAACGGCTCGCCGGAACCATTCGGGGTGGAATATTGGGGAATCGGCAATGAAAACTGGGGCGGCGGCGGACATATGACGCCGGAAAAATGCGTTCAGGAATATCTGCGCTATTCCACGGTATGCAGAAGTCTGGGATTGCCGGAACAAAAGTACATCCTGTGCGGGGCAAACGGACACGACTATGCATGGACCCGCCGGGTGATGCAGGAATGCCGTGCACAGCTGGGCACGGAGGCTCCGGCATGGGGGCTTGGAACGCATTACTATTGCCAAACGGCCGGAACGCCTCAGAACTTTACCGGTGAGCAATGGTATCAGCAGCTTTTCCAGGCGGATCGCATGCGTGAAATCATCCAAAACCACCGTGCCGCCATGGAGGAATTTGACCCTGACTGTCGGATGGGACTGGTAATCGACGAATGGGGCTGCTGGCATCAGGAAGGCACCGGCCCCAGCAAGGGCCGCAACCTTTTTGAACAGCAGAGCACCATGCGGGACGCGATGGTCGCCGCGCTGACGCTGAATCTCTTCAACAATTCCTGCGATGTGGTCTGGATGGCCAATGTGGCCCAGCTCTGCAACAATCTTCACTCCCTGTATCTGGCCGGTGGAGAGCATCTGGCAGAAACGCCGAACTATCACGTTTTTCATATGTTCCAAACTCATATGGGCGCCCGGCAGATTCATGCGGAAGTCAACTGTGAAACCCTTCAGGAGGACGGTTTCCGGCCTCTGGAAACCCTCAGCGCGTCCGTTTCGGAAACAGCGGAACGCATTACCCTGACGCTGGCCAATCTGGACCGGGAAAACCCGCAGTGTGTCCGCCTGCTGGATGCAGACGGACAATGCACCGGTTCGGGCACCATGACCATTTTGCAGCATGAAGACCTTCATGCCTGCAATAGCTTCGAAGCGCCGCGCACCGTCGTTCCCGTCCAGCGGCCGATAACGCTGGCAAAAGGCGGCAGCGTGGAGGTTCCGCCTGCGGGAATCGTCTCTATCGTACTGAAAAAGTCTTAAGCGATGCCGCACAAATGAGGCGGTACGATCAGGAGATTGTGCTGTATTGTAAAAAACAGGCTGTTCTCTTTCCTTGGCAAATCATGCCTGAAAGAGGACGGCCTGTTGAACGATCTGTCCATCCTATATCCCATTCTTTTCCTTCACGCCATCCCCAAACTTATCCAGCGCCAGCGCTGCCGCGAACCCGGCCAGCGCGCAGGCCGCGCAGGCGACTCCCTGAGAAACGCTGTCATAGTGCAGGGGAACGATCATCAGCGTGGAGGCGCACACCACGCCGAGAATCACATGATAGACCAGCGCATAGCGGGTCTCCAGCAGGCGGTTGACAAAACGGGCGGTCAAAAGCGCCGTCAGCAGAATACCGCCAAGCAGCGGCAGAATGCATCCCCACTGAATTTGGGCAAGCGGCGGGAAGGCATCTCCCTTACCCAGCCAGAAGGCGACCGCGTTCTTCAGCCATGTGGCGATGGAGCCGATGCCCGCCGTCATGGGCTCGTACAATCCCATGAAAATCAGAATGGACGAGGACGAAAGCCCCGGCAGGACCAGACTCAGCCCCCAGACCGCGCCGCAGAAAAAGTACCAGCCGCTGTTGGGCTGAATGGCTTCGGCGGAAGAAAATCTGAACAGGCTGAGTAAACCCAGCAGAATCACGAAGCTCAGCCCGAAGGCCCAGCCGCAGCGGGCGTTTCGGCCCTTCAGCCCTGCTTCCCGCCAAAGGGAAGGGATCGTGCCCAGAATCAGCCCGAAAAACAGGCAAGTCACCACCGTCGAATCCGCCCCGAAGGCCAGCTCCACCACTTTGGACAATCCCACAAACCCGATGGCGCAGCCGATCAGCACGGGAATAAACAGCCGATAGTACTGCCGGAACGCCTTTCCCGGATGGGACAAAAGCGCCATCATCGGCTGATAGATTCCGAACAGCACGCACATCACGCCGCCGCTGACCCCGGGCAGAATCGCGCCCACGCCGATCAGCGCGCCGTGGAGCACGTGCATCAGCCACTGGCCGATCGACATTTTCGTATTTTTTTGGGAACTGGTCATGGGGTTTCCTCCTTTTTGCTGCTTTCCGAAGAAAATGCCCGTTTATCATAGCACGCCCGTTTCAGTTTGCCCAGAAGGGGGACAAAAAACGGACGGATTCTTAACGTTATTCAAAAGAAGATCAGAATAGGAGGAGTTTGGGTTTATGAAATGCTTACGGGAGAGATGGTCAATCGGGGCATTGAATTTTGCCCCGAGAAAATGGAGAGCTGCCATCCATATTGGGCAGTGAAGCCAAAAAAAGGCCGAAGAGCTGCATATGACAAAAAGCCAAAAAACGAGTGCTCTTAACAGCCTTTCAAACGCTGTAAGAGCACTCGCCATGGTGCCGAAGGCGGGACTTGAACCCGCACGGTATCGCTACCAACGGATTTTGAGTCCGTCACGTCTGCCATTCCATCACTTCGGCATGAACAAAAAATATTATAGCATATTTTTTCAAAAGTGCAAGCTTTAGGGAAAGAAATGCCTGCAGGCAACTTTCCAGACATTTCTTTCTCTATGTTCAGGTACAATACATAGGAAAAAAAGGGGCAGCAAAATAGAACTCGGCTGGAGGATATTCCGATGGTGGGATTGCGCAGCATGATTTGCAACGCAAACGACTTCTCGAATGATGAAAAGGCGGGATTTCTAGCTCTCAGCCGACGCTGGGCAGTCTCTCCCCGTATGGGGGATATTCCAGCGCGGCCCGGTGATTTTTGCAACGTAAAAGGCCAACGTGAAATCCAATTCACGCTGGCCTTTGTTGCGAGCCATGAGGCCTGTCGCCGAATGGCGGTCTATGCTATCCAAGCGGC
>ERZ857827.2489-NODE-2489-length-13561-cov-3.148749_pt1 | contig 13561 bp, 9 predicted proteins | sample MGYA00519761_ERZ857827 | MGnify/ENA primary metagenome ERZ857827 (study PRJEB31778, sample SAMEA3449370) | human gut metagenome | biome: human gut; feature: human-associated habitat; material: faeces | place: United Kingdom | collected 2010/2012 ... | reverse complement strand
GGCAATGGCAGACTTAAGAGAAAAGCTGAAACGCGATGAGGATGCCGAGGAGCAGGGATTGCTTCTGCGGTTGCCGTGCAAGGTGGGAGATACCGTATGGGTAGTTACTTCTCCGTTTAATGTGTTTGATGACATTGAATATGATGAAAATATGAAAGATGAATATGATGCCTTCAAGAATACATTTTATGTGACTGATCAGGAAGAAGAGTGTATAATAAAGAGCTATGATGAAATTGAAAATTTACAAAGAAAATTATTGCTTTATGAAATAGCAGAAGCATTTAAAGCAAATGTTTTTGAAGAAACAGAAAAGGAAGAACTATTAAAAATATATGAAGTTACAGAAGATGAAGTGGAAACAATATTTTTAGATTTTTATAATTACTTTGAAAATAAAATAAAACTTAATGAAAAAGAACAAAGAAGAAAGGAGGAAATATCAGATATAGCTAAAAAATGGTACTATCTTTCAGGAGATGAGAGAAAAGATATATTAGATATTAATAATGTTACTAATTATGAACAATCAGTAATTGAGAAACTGTCTCAAAACATTACAAAATATAAAAATATTATTAATGCGAGAGGTAATAAAAAAATGGAAGGAGTAAGTTTTAATGAAGAATAATAATTTAAAAACAGGTTATTGATATATTGTTGTTGTGTCAATGATGTGACACAACAACATCCCTCAAAAAAGTTCAAAATAAATTATTTTTTAATTTAATTTTGAGTTTTCTTTATTTCTATTCGAAAAGAAAGCTTTTAACTTACTTAAAAAAACTTTAAAACCACTTTGTTTATTTATTGGTTCATTAATTATAAAATTTACTTTTTTATATATAACAGTTGGAACTTTTAACTCTGATTCATTATAGACATTTTTAAATTGGATATTCTCTAAATCTTTTCCTCTGTTTCTTAACAAGAATCTTATATATGCAGTACCAATATCTTTATGTTTGTATAAAAATTCAGTCCAATCTTCATCAGCTGAATCTGTAAAACTGCTTTCATTCGATTCGAATTTCTCTATAAATAATCTAGAATATAGTTTATCAATACATTCTTTATAAAATTCTTCTTTAAATTTTATTTTTGAACCGGGTCTTTTTTGAACAATTTTTGAACACTCATTTTTGTAGTATTCATTTATAAAAAATGCTGATTTAATTTTTAAGATATCATTTATATTTGTTATTTGCATATTAGTCTTGTTATCATAAACATTCAAACTTTTTTCGTTATATGAGTATGAATTTAAAATTATATAAATTTCATTGTAATCCAACATATTTAACTCCTCAATCTTTAGAATATAATTAATTATATCAATCCTCAAGGTTTTTAACAATAATTAATTGAAGAAATTTTTATTTTATATTATAATCTATATGAGGGAGTAAATTAATATGAATAATGAACAAAAGCAAGTAATAAGGAAAGAAATAGAAGAACATGTTGCCCAAATTTCTTCATATAAAGAAACAGCAAAAAGAGATTCTGATATGTCTGGAATAAAAAGATTACTACAATATATGGAATCTTCCACTGCTAGTAAAAATTTTTTTGATAATGTTGATGTAGATGATTTAATGGCTAAATATGAAGAAGAACTGATTAGAGTGTCCAAAGCACTGGGAAATTCAACCTTTCCTAGCAAACAAAAGATGTTAAATTTCTTAGAATATATTAGAATTAACGGAATGTACGAGAACATAGATATGCGTGATTTTTTTATGCCACAAACTGTAGCTGCTATAAGTCAATCGGGAATTAATATAGCATTATTAGGTAAAGGTGTTTGTGCATCTCAGGCTAGGTTTTTAAGAGATTTACTACTTACTTCTGGTGAAGAAGCTATTACTAAAAAAGTCTATTTTATTGATGAAGATGGAATAATTGAAGACCAACATCTAGTTACATATGCATGTTCATCTAATAATGGTACTAATTTTTTTCTAGATCCTACATGGTATAATGGGACTATAAATAGCCTAGAAGGTTCTTTTAATTCTGCTGATATTTCAGAACAACATAGGTCTTTATTATCTATACTAGATGTAACACAAGAAGAAATAGAATCAGCTAGAAACAAAGTTCAAGAATATTTAATTGAGAGGTTTCAAATAAAAGATATTTCTACTCAATTAGGTATTGATAAAGCAAGTGATTTAGATAAACAAATTCGAATGTTAACTTTTATGGAAAAACATTTATCTCCAGCTAGCGGATCATTGAATTGTAGAAGTGTAGTTTTAGGAGATAGAGAAATAGAGTGTGGTAAACTATTAGAACTATTTTATAAAGCTAATAATATTCCTTATATTTTAAAATGTTCAGGGGATAAGTATAATTCTGCATATATTACTACTATTGATGGAATGGAATCTACTATATATCCTAAAGTAGCATTTTTCAGTGATAGGAACAATAATTCACTTTCAAGAAAATTGCACTTTGCAAAAAATAAAAAAGATGAGAATCAATATTTGTGGGCATTTTCTGATGAAAGACGACAACAATTTATGACTTCAATTAATAAATCTAGAAAAATAGCCGCTACAGTTATTGTTCCAGGACAAAAATTAGATACAAATTTAACAACAAATAGACAATTTGCTGACACATTAAAAGTTGATGTTTCTCCTGTTGAAAATTCTGAAAACACCCCAGCTGCTGTAACACAAGTAGTTACTCATAATGACACTACTTTAGGATCAGATGAATAAACTTTAAAATGCACGTGATTTACGTGCATTTTATTATTATATTAATATATTTCTCTTGCTCATATTTTTGTATTATTTCAAATTTATCTATATATTGCTATTACTTCTAATTTGACCTTTTAAATCATATTTTATTAAATTTTTTTTTGAGAACTGCATAGAAAAAGAGTATTAACCAAATTCCTTTGACTAATACTCTTTCAGACTTTTGCAATTTTATTGAGTTTCCTCAAAATTGCTATCGCATGGTCGAGGTGAGGATACACCTCTTGTGCTATTTTTCTTTATATATCAATATTTTCAAAGAACTATTTTTAATTGTTGAAGTTTTTTGTTGAAGTTTTAACACTTTTTATATTATTAAATTTCAACAAATTCTATTTAATTTTCTTCAGTATTTTAAGCTGTTTTATCTTCAGTAGAAAAGTCAACTCCAAAAATTTCTTTACCTATTAAATAATCTTCAACATTTTTATTTTCAGAGCTTTCAAATTCACTATCTACATCAACATAGTATTGCATAGTTATTGTAATATCAGAATGACCTAATATTTTTTTTAGAACTGCTGGTGCAATTTTTGCTTCAGCACATCTTGTTGCAAATGTTCCTCTTAACATATGAGTATGAACATCTGTCCTTGGTACTAATTCACCTTTTTTATTTTCTTCCTCATATATACCGATTCCAAGTTTTAACGCAATTCTTTTTAAGTTACTATTGATAGAATTTTCTATATGCATTGTTTTATCTTCTTTACAAAATAGTAAATGATTTTTATTTGTTATTTTATGCTCTAGTGCTGACTCGATTATTTGTTTACTTATATTTGTCATAGTTAGAGTTCTTTCTCCATTTTCAGTTTTTGCAGTTTCTCCAATTATTGCTTTACCACTAATATTTTTTGTTTGAGTTTTTCTTATATAAATTTTTCCATTGTTTAAATCAATATCTTGTTCATAATCTAAAACTAAAGCTTCGCCAACTCTCATTCCTGTAGATAATAGTAATAAAAATAAATATTTATTAGGACATTTTTCATAACTTACGGAATTTAAATAATCTATCAATTTCTTCTGCTCATCAATAGTTAATGATTTTCTATGATGGCTTTTATATTCACTTTTAGGTTTTTCAACTCTTTTCCATCCTGTCATAAAATTGTCAGTTATGATATTTTCATAAGTTGCTTGTCCAAATGCCATACATATTAGTTCATAGTTTTGTTTTATTGTGCTTTTAGAATATGATTTCAGGCTTTCTAAATACTTGATTACATCTTCTCTTTTTACTTTCGATATTGGAATATTACTAAATTTCTCTTTTTGTAATTTTTTTAATGTATCAGTTTTTCTTTTAAATGTAGCCTGTTTTATTTTACCTAACTTAAAATCCTCTTTTAATACACTTTCCACTAAATCAACTATTGTTTTGTTGCTCTTTGTAATTATTTTTATTCCACCATTCTGATCTAGTTTTAATTTTTCAGTCAATGCTTTATTAAATGCTTCAGTCTCATTTTTTCCAACAAATGTTTTTGTCATTACTCTACCTGTCGTTGTATCTCTACCTACAGTTAATATAGCTTTAGGAGTGATTATAAAATAGAAATATTCACACTCTACATTATTGTTAAATACTTTACCATTCTCAAATTTGCTAATATCTCTATATTTACAAGTATTTTTATAGTTGCATTGATTACAAATTTCTTTACTAGATAATTTATTATTTTTATCTTTGATTCTCTTTAGTAAATATGTTCCTGATGTTATTCCTTTAACTTTCAATATACTTCCATCCTTTCATATAATTTTAGGAAATACCTTGCTTTTTAAAGTGTTTAAATGTTATAATGCATATAGAAACATTTATGCAAGGTAATCCTTGTGGTCTAATTTTTAAATGTTTTTTTGAAGGTTTAAATGGGCTTATTTAAATCTTCTTTTTTTAATCATTTGTAGTTTCATTATTTTGAAAGTAATCTTTAAAAGATTGTTCCATAACAAGCCAAGACTTACCAATCTTTTTAGCAGGAAAATCTTTTTTGTGAAATAAATCTAGACAGGTTTTATTTCCAATATTTAATGCTTGTCTAATGTCTTTTGTTTCTAAAAATATTGTACCATTTAGTGTTTTCATAAATCTTTCCTCCTTCCTTTTAATTTTACATATGCAAAAAGATTTAGCTATTTCTATTGACCAATTATTAAAAATGGTCTATAATATCAAGTGAGAAATATATAAATATTTTTCAAGTTCAAGTGCATTATATTATAATAATTTTAAAATGTCAATGAATTTTCAAAAATATTTTATTTTTCTAACAAGTATTTAAAGGTGAGATTATGAATATATTTAATATAAACGTTCCAAAAGACCGAATATCAATGATTTTTGATGCATTTGGTGATAGCGAAAATTATAGTACAACATTATATTTGTACAAATCAAAAATTAATTTCGAAGAAGAAGGCAATAAATATTCTGCACAATTAGAAATTGATTTAAAGCAAGATACGAAAAAAGATAAGATGGTTAAACAAACATTTAATAAAGAATATGGAAGCTTTATAATAACTTTTTTAAATGCTGATTTTTCAAATGCAGAAAGTGCATATAATTCTTTCTTTATTTATTATGGACTTGAAGGATTTGATTCCATAGATAAAATAAAGGAAAAATATCCAATAGAATATACTGCTAGATATGTATCAACAAAAAAATTTTTGGATTATTACAATAAAGCATATGAATATGTTAAAGACAAATATATAAAGTTTCAAAAAGATGTTAGAGAAACAGTTGATTTTGTATTTAATTTACATGGAAATGAAAGTTGTATGGATTTAGATAAATATTCTAAATTTATTGCATTTTCTACCTCTGTTAATTTAGCAAATCAATTTATTGCTCAAATTCGTTTTGGAATATTACAAAGTACATCAAATATTATATCTGAAGTGAAAGATATTAAGCAGGTTGAAGAATTAGCTTATGATATTTCAAACAAAAAGCAAGATATAGGAATTTATTATGTATATGAAAGTACATCACATTTTGCATTGGTTTATGTTGCATTAAATGATTTAATACAAAATTCAAAGAGAAATATTAGTATATGCCAAAACTGCGGAAGATATTATTTACAAAGTTCAGGAAAAGAAGTATATTGCGATTTATTTAATTTGGATGGAAGTCCTTCTTGTAAATCGTATGCTTCTCGAAAAGCTTATGATAATAAAATAGTAGAAGATATTGCTGAACTTGCATATAAGAGAGAATATCAAAGAAGAATCACTCAGGTATATCGTGCTGATAAAAAACAAAAGGAACAAATTAAAAAAGAGTTTCTTATTTGGAAAGATAAAGCCAGACAACAATTAAAATTATATAGAGAAAATAAAATTTCTAAAGAGGAATTTTGTAATTGGATTGAAGAAAATAAATAGATATTAAAACATCATATTAAAAGATATGGTGTTTTTTGTATAATTTTTATGAATTTTTGAAAAAATAATATAATATTTAGTAAATATATTTACAAACACTCGTAAAAGTGATAAAATAAACGAGTAATTGTAAAGAAAGGTGAATGTATATGAGTCAAAATAAATTAAAAGAATTCTTAAATCAAAATTATGGCTATATAAAGACTAGAGATTTTGAAAAGTTGGGTATTTCTAGACCTTCTATTCAAGGTTATATCGATAAAAAAATAATTAGAAAAGTCTCTCGTGGATTATATATAGATAATAGCTTAATAGAAGATGAATTTTATATATTACAACAAAAATTTTCCAATATTATATTTTCATATAATACAGCATGTTACCTATTAAATTTAAGTGACAGAGCTCCATACAGGATTGATGTAACTACTTTAAATCATAATAATATAAGTGAAGATTTAGATATACATTATGTCTCAAAGGACAAATTTAATATTGGAATTATTGAAATAGAAAGTCCTTATAGCAATCCTATTAGAATATATAATGCTGAACGTTGTGTTTGTGATATATTAAAGAGTCCAGATTCGGTTGAGTTGGAGGTATATAATAAAATTATAAATAATTATTTTAAACAAAAAAATAAAGATTTAAGCACATTAGAAGAGTATTCAAAAATATTTAATGTATATGAAAAATTTGAGCATATAATGGAGGTTTTAATTTAATGATTAATTATAATGAACTATTTGAAAAATCAAAAGAACTAGCAAAAGAATCAGGACTAACTCAACTTGAATTATATCAAAGATTCATGTTTGAAAGAATTTTAGAGAGAATTTCCGTATCAAAATATAATAATAATTTTATTCTAAAAGGTGGATTACTTCTTTCTGCAATGCTTGGAATCAAAAGTAGAAGTACAAGAGATATGGATATATCAATAAAAGGTATAGATGTATCAGAGGAAAAGATGGTACAAGTTTTAAATGAAATATTGTCTTTAAATATTGAAGATGGAGTAAGATTTGAAATTGTTGATGTTACTGATATTAGAGCTGATGATGAATATGGTGGTAATAAATATCATCTAGTTGGTAGACTTGAAAATTTAAAAGTTGCTTTAGACATTGATATTTCAACAGGTGATGAAATAACTCCAAGAGAATTGAATTATGAATATATATCAATATTTGAAAATAAGAAGATATATATTGATACATATAACATTGAAACCATTTTAGCAGAGAAAATTGAAACTATCCTTCGTAGAGGAAAATATAATGCAAGAATGAAAGATTATTATGATGTATATTTCTTTTTGATGAAACTAAGAAAAGATATTAATTTAGAAATATTCAAACAAGCATTAAATAATACTTTAACAAAAAGAGAAGCTCTTGACTATTATAAAGATTATAGACAAATATTAAATGGTTTAACTAATGATGAAAGAATCAATAACTATTGGAATACATATAAAAAGAAAACTAAATATGCCAAAAATATAGAATTTAAAGAGATTATTAAAGTTTTAGGAGAATTTTTAGACAATATATAGTAGTACTAATATATATAGAAATGAGGTTATATGAGAAGAATATTAGATATGTCAAATGAAGACGCTAAACTTTTTTTATTAAAAAATAAAAGTTATTTTTCTTTAGATTTGCCACCTTATTTTGATTTTAATAATTTATTATTAAGCATTGATAATAAGTTAAAAGGAAAAGATTTAAAGGATTTTTATAAGGATAATAAAAATATTCCACCAAAAAAATGTGAAAATGTTAATTATAAAATTTTACATAATAAAGATGGAAAATTTGACTGGAGACCTTTTGAAATAATTCATCCAGCATTATATGTATATCTTGTAAATGAAATATGTGAAAAAGATAATTGGAAAAAGATAAATGAAAGATTTAAACTGTTTCAAAAAAACAAAAAGATTGTTTGTTGTAGCATTCCATGTGAATCAAACAATAAAAAAATGGATAAAAAAGATACAATACTAAATTGGTGGAATACATTTGAACAAAAAAGTATAGCAATGAATTTAAAATTTAATTGTATGGCAACAACAGATATTACTAATTGCTATGGTTCTATTTATACACATTCTATTGCATGGGCTATTGAAACTAAAGAAATCGCTAAAAAAAATATAAATGATCCTTCATTATTAGGAAATAAAATTGATAAAATAATCCAGGATATGTCATATGGTCAAACAAATGGAATCCCTCAAGGAAGTATTTTAACAGATTTTATAGCAGAAATAGTTTTAGGATATGCGGATGAACAAATAAGTAGCGAAATTAATAAGAATAAAATAAAAGATTATTCAATATTGAGATATAGAGATGATTATAGAATATTTGCTCAAAATGAATTTGATTTAAATGTAATATTAAAAATTATAACTGAAGTGTTATCAGAGTTGAATTTTAAATTAAATACTCAAAAAACTTCAATTACAAATGATATTATAACAAATTCTATAAAAAAAGACAAAGCAAATATTTTAGTTAATAATTATATTGTATTAAACAATATTCAAAAATCACTATTTAATATTAGAAATTTTTCATTAATTTATCCAAATAGTGGTAGTTTATTAAAATTATTGACAGAAATGTTTGAACAGCAGATAAAACCATTAAAAAAGAAACCCAAAAATGTTGAACAAATTGTTAGTATTTTAGTGGATATAATGTATAGAAATCCTAAAACTTATAATTTATGTGTTTTAATATTAAGTGTAATATTTAGTTTCTTAGGAAAAACAACTATTAATAAATATATAAACCTTATATCAAAAAAGTTTAAGAATTTACCTAATACAGATTATATAGATGTTTGGTTGCAACGTCTAACAATAACAAACAATATAGAAAAAAAATATTCATGTACATTATGTCAAAAAATATATTCAGAAGTAGAAATATGGAATTCTGATTGGTTAAATTTTAAAATTAATGAATCATTGATAATTAATAATGAAATAATTAAAAGTATATCACCAATAATACAAGAGGAAGAAGTAAATCCTTTTGTATATCAATAAGTAATATATAAAAATACAATTATAATGGAGGAATAAAGATGAATGATAAGGAACAGAGTCAAAAAGCAAAAGAATTTGCTAAATATTGGAAGAACAAGGGCTATGAAAAAGGTCAAAGCCAACAATTTTGGATTCAATTATTAACAGATGTTTACGGAGTTCAAAATCCATCTGAATTTATCGAGTTTGAAGACCAAGTACATATTGATAAAAATACAGGATTTATTGATGGCTATATTCCAACCACCAAAGTTTTAATCGAACAAAAAAGTATTGATAAAGATTTAAGAAAAGGAATTAGACAATCTGATGGAAGTTTGCTTAATCCTTTTCAACAAGCAAAAAAGTATATAGCAGAACTACCACTTTCAAAGCATCCAAAGTATGTTATTACCTGTAATTTCAAGTCTTTTCTAATATACAATATGGAAAATCCAAACGGAGAGCCAGAAGAAATATTGTTAGAAAATTTAGAAAAAGAATATTATAGATTACAATTTTTAGTTGAAACAGGAAATGAACATTTAAAAAGAGAAATGGAAATTTCTATTCAAGCTGGAGAATTGGTTGGAAAATTATATGATGAAATATTAAAACTATATATTAATCCAGAAAATGAGGAAACACTAAAAAGTCTAAATATGCTTTGTGTAAGGCTTGTATTTTGTTTATATGCTGAAGATAGTGGAATATTTGGAAAAAGACTTATGTTTCACGACTATTTAGCAAGATTCGAGGCAAGAGATTTAAGACGAGCATTAATTGATTTATTTAAAGTTTTAGACACTAAAATTGAAAATAGAGATCCATATATATCAGAGGAATTAGCACAATTTCCATATGTTAATGGAGGTCTATTTGCAAATGAAGATATAGAGATTCCAAATTTAAATGATACTGTAAAAGAATTGTTGCTATCAAAAGCAAGTGAAGACTTTGATTGGAGTGAAATTAGTCCAACCATTTTTGGAGCAGTTTTTGAAAGTACATTAAACCCTGAAACTAGAAGAAAAGGTGGAATGCATTATACATCAATAGAGAATATTCACAAAGTAATTGACCCATTATTTTTAGATGACTTGAAAGAAGAATTGCAAGAAATAAAACAAATATCAGTTATAAAAACAAAAAAGAAAAAGCTTACAGAATTCCAAGACAAATTAGCAAGTTTAAAATTTCTTGACCCAGCTTGTGGTAGTGGTAACTTTTTAACCGAAACATATCTTTCTTTGAGAAAGTTAGAAAACGAAGTTATATTTGAACTTACAGGTGGACAAATAGGATTTGGAGATGAAAGCTTTTCTCCAATTAAGGTTTCTATTGGTCAATTTTATGGAATAGAAATAAATGACTTTGCAGTAACAGTTGCAAAAACAGCTCTTTGGATTGCTGAAAGTCAAATGATGAAAGAAACTGAAAATATTTTACATATAACTTTAGATTTTTTGCCTTTAAAATCTTATACAAATATAACTGAAGGTAATGCGTTAAGAACAGATTGGAATGATGTTATACCAAACGGAGAATTAAATTATATAATGGGAAATCCTCCATTTGTTGGTTCTAAATATTCAAGTGAAATGCAAAAAAGAGATATGGATTATGTTTTTGAAAATAGCAAAAATATAAAGTATAGAACATTAGACTATGTTTCATGCTGGTATTATTTAGCTACCAAATATATAAAAGGGACTATGATACATGTCGCTTTTGTTTCGACTAACTCAATATCACAGGGAGAACAAACAGAAATATTATGGCGACCATTATTTGAATTAGGTATCAAAATAGACTTTGCGTATCAAACATTTAGATGGGATAGTGAAGCAAGTATAAAAGCACATGTTCATTGTATTATAATAGGATTTAGTACTTGTGGTAAAGATACAAAATATATTTTTAATAAAAATACAATAAAGAAAGTAAGTAATATAAATGCATATTTAATTGAAGCTCCAAATGTATTTATTGCAAGCAGAAACACTCCAATAGAAAACAGCAAAAAAATGATTGCACCTAATAAACCTTGTGATTATAATAATTTAAAGATAGAAGAAAACGAATATGATGAATTTGTCAAAAAATGTCCTAATTCAAAAAAATGGATTAAAAGAATGGTAGGTGCACAAGAATTTATTAATAATAAAATAAGGTATTGTTTATGGTTAGTAAATTGTTCACCTGAAGAATTAAAAGCAATGCCTCAAGTTTTAGATAGGGTTAAAAAGTGTAAAGAAGATAGATTGAAAGCTAATACTACTGAATCACTTAAATTAGCTGAAACTCCAACTTTATTTAGAGAACAAATTAATCCAGACTCATATTTATTAATACCTTGTGTATCTTCTGAAAGAAGAAAATATGTACCAATTGGTTTCTTAGATAAAAATACAATACCTGTTATGGGAACATTAATAATACCAAATGCAGATTTGTATGATTTTGGAATATTAACATCTAACGTACATATGGCGTGGATGAGAGTTGTAGCTGGTAGACTAAAAAGTGATTATAGATATTCAAAGGATATTGTATATAATAATTTTCCTTGGTGCAATCCAACAGAAGAACAAAAGAAAAAAATAGAGAAAACAGCACAAGCAATTTTAGATGCAAGAGCTTTATATCCTAATAGTTCTTTAGCAGATTTATATGATGAACTAACAATGCCAAAAGAACTTAGAAAAGCTCATCAGGAAAATGATAAAGCAGTTATGGAGGCTTATGGTTTTGATTGGAAAAAAATGACGGAATCAGATTGCGTGGCTGAATTGTTTAAAATGTATCAAGAATTAGGATAAAATAGTTAAAGTTTTAACAGATATGGGGTGTCATATTGTATGGAAAATGATGAAATAGAAGAACTAGCAGTTAATATTATTGAACAAGAAATTTTAAAATATCGAGATTTAAAATCTGGCATTCCAAAGGGAGATAAAGAAATTTCATGGGATGGACATATAACTGTTTTTGATGGTAAAGGAAGAACAAAAAATAATTTTGAATATAATATAAATGTTCAAGTAAAAGGTAGAATAGTAAAAAAAATCAAAAAGGGCAACAATAAATTTTCTATAGAAAAATCTGACCTTATAAATTATCAAAAACAAAAAAATGGAACCTTACTTTTGGTTGTAGACATTGTTGATAATCTAAATTATCAGATTTATTATGCTAATTTATTACCTGTTGATTTAAAACAATTACTAGAAAATAATAATAGTAAAGCTAAAAAACCTAAAATAAGCATTTTACTTAGACCAATAAAAGAATCATCAATTTCATCTTTACAAAATATATGTAGAAATTTTGCTTTAAACTCTAAAAGACAAATGGGAATACCTATAAAAGATTTAAGTGAATTGAAAAATATTGATACTATTGAATTTAAAGTCATTTCTGAAAAAGGAAAGCTATTTGATTATATACTTAACAATGATGTATATACATATGCGATACTTAAAGATGAATTAAAAACAATGGTTGCATTGCCTAAAGGTGATTTGATGATGGTTCAAGAAAAAATAGAAAAGAATGTAAAGATTAAAGATAAGCTATATTATTCTTCATATACCTTAACAAGGCAGAAAGAACACGAGACTATTACAATGGGAAAGGGCATTGTTTTTGATTTAGACATAAGAAAAATCAATTTTAATTTTCAAGGAACTTTGCAAAATAGAATAACTGATATGGAATTTTTTGTAGATTTGATTAGGAATAGATCAGTAACAATAAATGGAGCTACTTTAGATTTGCCTAAATATAAAAATGACGAAAACGAAGAAAAAAGACTAATAGAAGAATATAATAAGAAAATTAATGATTTAAAAATGTTAAGAGATAAGTTTTTAGAACTTAATATTGATTTTAAAGAAGATATTGATAAGTTAGATAAACAAAGTAGAAATAATTTATTACTATTCAAAAAAATTTTTTGTGATAACATTGTACCAACAAATTTAAATATACAACAAGGTGGAATATATTTTATAAAAATAGGTAATTGCTATATAGCTGTATTAGCACAAAAAAATGAAGATGAAAAATTAAAGATTTATAATTATTTTAGTGAACTAAAAGATATTATTAGTATTGTTATGGTTAAAAAAGGAGAAAAACCTTCTAATAAAAACAGGACAAGTCCATATTTTGTTATGAGTTCTGAAGATATACTTAAATACTCAAATTTTAATGCTGAAATAGTTTTTAATTCTCTTAATGTTATTCAAGATTTTGAAAGTCAATATGAATATGTAAATGCTTTTATGCTAGAATTATTGAAAGCTTATGATAAAGATAATAA
>ERZ857827.2483-NODE-2483-length-13605-cov-4.031587_pt1 | contig 13605 bp, 11 predicted proteins | sample MGYA00519761_ERZ857827 | MGnify/ENA primary metagenome ERZ857827 (study PRJEB31778, sample SAMEA3449370) | human gut metagenome | biome: human gut; feature: human-associated habitat; material: faeces | place: United Kingdom | collected 2010/2012 ... | reverse complement strand
CGAAGCGCTGTTTGCGGGCACAGGCGGCCAACTTGGGGTTTTTCGACAGACTGAGTCGCCCGCACAGCGGGCGGCTGGCAGCATTCCAAAGAAACCAAAAATGGTAAAAGCTGCACTCCTATCGTTTTTTTCCTGTTTCTGCCAAAAACTGATGATAATTGGCCTCCGCCGTAGCGAGGGCGGTGCGAACGTCCATCGTGCCGTTGATGGCCTGCATGACGCTCAAACCCAGAATGCTCAGGAATTGCCGCTGGTCGTACCCGCCCTTCATTTTTCGCGGGCAGCGCTGGATGTGCGATGTGGCAAAGCATTCCTCCGTCATGGAAAGCCAAGGGTACGTGTCTATGACCTGATAATTTTCATACGTCTGTTTGCAGGGCGACACGCTGCCCAGCAGCGTCATGGCCGTGGAGACTTCTTCAGAGCACAGCCAGTGGATAAAATTGGCCGCTTCCTTTTTGTGCTTGCTGTAGCGGCACACGCCGATCACGCCGCCGCCCAGCACCGCATTGCCGCCCGGCACCATGGCATAGCCGATCTTGGTATGCACCCGGGATTCCCGGTTGAGCATTTCCGAAGCGTAGTTGCTGAACAGAATGGTCATGGCTACGTCGCCCTGCGCAAAGAGCTTCGCCGTATCCCGCCACCAGTTGCAGTAGACCGGAGCGGCAAACTGCTTGTCCTCGGTCAGCAGCTCCAATGCCTGAACCGCCTCCGGGCTCTGCAGGAGGATTCGGTCCCGATCGTCAAACAGGGTATCCGTCAGGCTGAAATAGCGCGTCAGGAACTCGGTAGCCGCCACGCCCGTATTGCCCAGCGTCATGGTCGTCCCGTAGGCGACCGGAGAAGCAGGGTTCAATTTTCGGGTAAAAAAGCCGGCGATCTGATTGAATTCCCGGAAATTCTCGGGCGGGCGCAGCTCGGTTTTATATCGTTCCTTATAAAGGCGCTGGTATACGTTATCCTCAAACAGATCCTGCCGATAGAAAAGCATCTGGGCGCTGGGGGTTTCCGGCACAGCGTACAGCGTGCCGTCCTGCATGCCGTATTCGGCGGCGATGCCCGAAAGCATCCGGGACATCAGCGCGGCTGCGTCAGGGTCAATCTGATCGAAAGGCTCATAAATTCGTTTAGCAAACCAGTTCAGCCACGTGGCGTCCAGACGGATCATATCAAAAGTATTGGAAGCATCCAAATTGTTCAGTAATTCATGAATGCTGTCGTAGGAAAAAATACTGACGTGGATCTGGGTGCCGGTCGACTGACGGTACAGCTGAGACATATCCTCCATCAGATGGGCGGTAGGACTGTCCAGCGTCAGCATGGTCAGGCTTTCCGCATGCCCCACCTTCGGGGCCGACCAGCACCGGAAGCCGTAGTTGGAAAGCGTGGTATGCCTGCCCGTCTGCTTCGTTTTCACCTGCTCCAGCAAAACCTGAGCGGCTTCCTTTCCCAAAAGCCGGTAATTCAGCTCATACTTGACAAAATCATTCTCCGGCATGGTGAAAATCGGCGACAATGTATAGATCCGCACCTTCCGTTCCGGGAAGAAGCATTCCTTCACATTGCGGATGCTCTGGGCCATGCCGTAGTTGGTCACAAACACCGCTTCCGGCTGCGGATAGCAGGAGAAAATGCTCATGGACACCGTTGCGGCCCGGATGGAGCTGTTTTTTTCAAAGGTCTGCACATAGCATTCCGGCGTATCGGCCAGCGCTTCCCGAAAGCCGCGGATGCATTCCTGCTGGGAGCTGCGCATGGAGGCGCTGGTGACCAGCGCGACGCAGCGGTACTGTTTGGCCTTTTCCCCAAAAGCCCGGCCGCAGGAATAGTCGTCAAAGCCGATGGAGTTGCACGCCGGGTTCGGGCAGTGCTCCACATACAGGATTTCCTCGCCGCTCAGCCCGGTCTGAGCATAAATATCCTGCGTTCCTTCATAAGAAGTAACCGCCGCGATGCCATAGGGAGCCGTCTGCTTGATCTGCCGAATCTGTTCCAGTTCCTTTTGCAGGTTATTTTCCGAGATATAAAGCGCCGTTCGGAAGCCCCTGGTCTGGGCGTAATTTTCAAAGCTGGTATAAAAATCGGCATATTGCCGGTCAAACAGATTCGGCAGCACCACCGCCAGCAGATTGCTCCCGCCCTTGCGCAGCTGGCGCGCGTTGATATCGATCGTATAGCCCAGTTCTCTGGCCGCCTTCTGCACGGCCAGGATTTTGGCGCTGCTTACCTTTCCGTTGCCGTTCAGCACATTGGAAACCGTGCCGTGGGAAACGCCCGCCAATTGGGCAATATCCTTGATGGTCGCCAAAAAACTCCGTCCCTTCCCGAAAGAGCGGCCGCTCTTTCCGTTTGAATCCTTTCATTTTCCTGTTTAGCATATCATGTCTTGCCCCGGATGTCCATTCCCTTTTCGAATAGGATGGGGTTCTGGATAACGGCGTTTTTTTCACAAAACCTGCTTTTTTTGGCCAAAACAGTAAAAATCGGACGGATAAATCACAAATCAGCTTGTTCCTTTTGAAAAAATGGTGGAGTATACTCATGCCATAATCGTTTCAAAGGATGTGTGTGCAATGCGGAGTGCTGCCACCATAGCGGCGGGAACCGTCAAGCCCAGACGGAAGCTTCAGAAGGATCATATCCGGCTGTATCTTCTGTTTTTGCCGGTCGCCGTCTGGTACATCGTATTCCAATATGTTCCCATGGGCGGTCTGGTGATCGCCTTTCAGGACTTCAAAATTCTGAAAGGCATCGGCGCCAGTAAATTCGTAGGGCTGGAGAATTTTACCTATCTGTTCTCCCTTCCTTCGTTTCTTCAGGCAATTCGGAACACCCTGATCATGGCGGCGCAGCGGCTGGTTTTCTCCTTCCCGCTGCCCATCCTCTTCGCCCTTCTGCTCAACGAGGTGCAGAACCCCCGGATGAAAAAGGCGGCGCAGACCATCAGTTATCTGCCCCACTTCATCTCCTGGTCGGTGGCGGGCGGTCTGGTCTACATGCTGCTTTCCCCCAATACCGGCGTTATCAACAACGTCATCAAAATGCTGGGCGGAAGCCCCAAGAACTTTCTGGGCCAGAGTCAGTATTTCTACGGCATTGTGTTGTTTTCCGGCATGTGGAAGAATCTGGGCTGGGGCTCCATCGTGTATCTGGCGGCCATTACCGGCATTGACGATCAGCTGTACGAAGCGGCCTACATCGACGGGGCCGGACGGCTGAAGCGCATCTGGCACGTCACGCTTCCCGGTATTCGCACCTGCATCGCCGTCATGCTGATTCTGGAGGTCGGCAACTTCCTGAGCATTTCCTTCAACCAGATCTTCGCGCTGATCAACAAAGCGGTGCTGGACAAGGGCGAAACGCTGGACTACTTCGTCTACCGCATGGGTCTGAACTCCTCCAACAACTTCTCCGTGGCGACGGCAACGGGCCTGATCAAATCGCTGGTAGGCCTTGTGATGATCCTTGTGACGAATAAAATTGCCAAAAAGCTCACGGACGGGGAAGGAGGCATCTGGTAATGAAAGTAAAACAAGTCAGCGCCGGAGAAAAGGCGTTCCGCATCCTTTCCACGCTGGTTCTGCTCGCAGTGATCTTCGTGATGCTATACCCCTTCTGGTACGTCATCGTCTGCTCCTTCTCGTCCCTGTCCCATGTGCAGAACACGGTCTTTATCCTGTGGCCGGACGGCCTGCATCTGGAGGCGTATCAGCAGGTTTTCCGCAACGAGCTGGTGCCTACCGCCTACGCCAATACGCTGTTCGTCACTCTCGTCGGCACGGCGATCAGCATGGTCCTGACCATTCTGGGCGCTTTCGTCCTTTCCCGAAAGGATTTGCCCGGACGGAATCTGCTGACCTTCTTCGTGGTCTTTACCATGCTGTTCAGCGGCGGTCTGGTGCCCCTGTACCTGCAGGTACGCCGGCTGAGCCTGCTCAATACGCTCTGGTCGCTGATCCTGCCAGTATGCATCAGCACCTATAACCTCATCATCATGCGCAACTTCTTTCAGGGCGTGCCGGACGCGCTGTACGAGGCCGCCGTGCTGGACGGTGCCAGCATCACCACCTATCTGTGGCGCATTCTGCTGCCTCTGTCCACCTCCGCTATTGCCACCATCACCCTGTTCTACGCGGTGGATTACTGGAACGCCTATTACTACGCGCTGATCTTCATCACCAAAAAAGCGGTATGGCCCATGCAGGCGCTGCTGCGGCAGGTCATCATGTCCAGCGAGATGGACTCGCTCATGTACGACGACGGCATTCAGAACATCGCTTCCGAAATGCTCAAAGACGCCATGATCGTTGTCACCGCCCTGCCGATCATCTGCGTCTATCCCTTCCTGCAGCGCTACTTCGTCAAGGGCGTGATGGTCGGTTCCCTGAAAGGCTGAGGCTTTCCTTGCGCCTGCAAAGCGCAAAGCAAATAAAAATCATCAAAGGAGAAGAGAACCATGAAAAAGATTCTGGCAATCCTGTTGGCTTCCCTGCTGCTTCTTTCCCTGCTGCCCGCGGCAGTGGCGGAAATCGCCGAGGAACCCGTGGTCATCAAGGCCATGTGGGAATCCGCCCGTCCCCAGAACGCCTACACGGACGAGGTGCATGACTACATCCTCAAGACCCTGAACATCGACCTGCAGCTGACATGCGTGTCCGAAAACTTCACACAGCAGCTGGCGCTGGCCATCGCCTCCGGCGATATCCCCGACCTGATCCTGATGGAGTACCGCACCTACGTGGAGTACGCCAAGGAAGGCCTGTTCGCCGACCTGACCGGTCTGGTGGACAACTATCCCGAACTGATGGAATACGTAAACACCGGCGATCAGGGCGAAGTCTGCTGGAACCGCATGAAGGTGGACGGCGCGATCTACGGCGTGCCCACCCGTTCCGTGAACACCACCATGCTGACCACTGCCATCCGTCAGGACTGGCTGGACAATCTGAACCTGCAGGTGCCCACCACCATCGACGAGCTGACGGAAGTGCTGCGCGCCTTCACCGAGGATGACCCCGACCAAAACGGCCTGAACGACACCTATGGTCTGAGCACCTACGGCATGCACAACATCTACAGCATGAGCTACCTGTCCACCATTTTCGGCGCGTTCGGCGCGACTCCCGGTCAGGAATACCTGCTCAACGATGACGGCACCGTGACCACCAACGTGATCTCCGACGAATACAAGGCCGCCGTCAGCTACCTGCACGATATCTACGCCGCCGGTTATATGGATCCCGAGGTATTCACCAACTCCAACTCTCAGGCCTATGAGAAGTTTGCTACCGGCAAGATGGGCTTCTGGCCCTGCTGGTGGTCCAACCCCGGCTCCGTGTACGTGAAGTATGGTTTCCTGGACAACTGCCCCACCGGCAAGATCACCCTGATGGATCCCATCGTTGGTCCTGACGGCAAGTCCGGCCTCATCGGCACCGACCCCATCTGGCGCGTGCTCGGCATCACCAGCAGCTGCCAGAACGTGGAGAAGGTTCTGGAGCTCATCAACTGGCAGTGCACTCCCTACGGCTGGTACACCTGCCAGTGCGGCGTGGAAGGCAACTACTTTGAAATGGACGCCGACGGCAACGTGACCTGGTACTGGGGCATGGACGGCAAGAACAAGAACGGCGACGACATCTCCGACATGGAGCTGTACAAGTTCATCGAAAATCTGGATCTGCAGTCCCGCCTGTACAAGCTGGATGAGAGCAACTACGGCCAGTACCGCGCTGCCGGTCTGGAAAGCTGCATGAACGCCAAGGTTTACCAGAACCTGTTCAACGGCATCATCACCGATGAATACACCAAGCTCAACAGCGAACTGGAAAGCTACATGGACAACAACATCACCAAGTTCATCATGGGCGAACTGGATCTGAGCAAGGATTGGGACAACTTCGTGTCCACCTATCTGAGCATGGGCGGCGAGCAGGTGCGCACCTCTCTGCTGAACGCCTATAACGAAGCCAACGGAACCAGCTACACCTTCCGCTGAGCCGACCGGCTCCGAGATGCTGCCGGGCTGCGGTGAAAACGTTTTTCGCCGCAGCCCGGGTTTTTATGTTACAATAGCCTCATGAACCTCATAGGAGGGAAACGCCATATGCTGAAGGGACGACCGCTGAAAACGCGGCTGAAGGGAATGCTGCTGCTCTTTTCACTGCTTCCCTGCTGCGGGCTTGGGCTAGCGTTGACCGGCATGAGCTGGAGAAGCTACCTGAAAAACCTGGGAAAAGAAAATCAGGCCGTGCTGACGGCGCTGCGCAACGATGTGCAGGTGATGGAATCCCAGGCGGAAAGTCTGGTCAACACGCTGGCCAGCGATTCCACCGTGCTGTCCCTGCTGACTCCCTCCGAGGGGCTGGCGGACCGAATGATGCACAGCAGCGGCGTACAGCGGGAGCTGATGATTGTGAAGGCTTCCCTGTCTGTATTTGACGCCAACTTTGTGCTGATCTATCTGGACGACGCCAAGTTGGAGCACTGGTCCACCGTTCTGTCTGCCAGTCGTTACCAAAACGATCCTGCCTTTGCCGCCTTTCTTTCCGCCGACCGGGTCGGACAATGGCACGGGCTGGCGGATCTGCTGCCGAAGGCAGTCTCCAAGCTGAACGAATTCAGCGGCATGGAGGAGCAATATCTGTTTGACCGCAAGGTTTATTCCTCTGCCGGAAAACTGGTGGGCGTCATCCGTCTGGGGATCGACATTCGCGGACTGCTGAAGGATGCGCAGGCGGCCTCCGGTTCTCTGCTTTTCTACGCGCAGGGGCAAAGCGTTTTCCCCACGGAGATGGCCGAGCCGGACGCAGGCCTCTTCCAAAGCGGGCAGTACCGCGGCGGCGGAAAGCTGTGGCAGCGGCTGGAACTGGATCAGGACGGGCTGACTGCCTATACCTGCGCCGATCTGCCCGCCGTTTTTTCTGCTTTTCTGCTCAATGCCCTTCCCTTCGTGCTTCTGTTTCTTTTTGCTGTTTTCGGTATGTACCTGCTTTCCTCCCATCTGCTGAACGAAATGCTCAACCGCCTGAATCAGACCACCGAGGCGGTCAACCACATCACCGAGGAGGACTACCACATCGCCCTGCCGCAGGAAGGAACGGACGAGGTGGGCAGTCTGGTCAAAGCTTACAATCTGCTGGTGACCCGGCTGGATCAGCAGAAGGAACGGCTTTTGCAGGAGGAGCGCGCCAAGCGGGAGCTGCAGTCGCTGGCGCTGCAATACCAGCTCAACCCTCATTTTCTGTTTAATTCCCTGCAATGGCTGGAAGTGGAGATCGAAAACGCCGAGGAAGCCGCCCGTCTGCCGGAAGCCATCTCCCGTCTGGGGGTCATCCTGCGCTACAATCTGTCCGACTCCCCCATGTCCACCTTGCAGCAGGAGCGCGCGCAGATGTACGCCTACGTGGACTTCATGAGCGTGATGAAGCGCCAGAATATTCAGATCGACATTCGCTGGGATCCGGCGCTGGATCAGGCGAAACTGCTTCGCTTTACCTTCCAGCCCATTCTGGAAAACGCCATCCGGCACGGCCTGATCCGTTCAAAGCCGCTGCATCTGGCAGTTTCCGCCGAGGCGGAGGAAAGCGCGCTGGTCATTCGCATTTCCAACGACGGCCGTCCCATTGCCCCCGACAAGCTGGAAGAAATGCGGCGCGCCTGTGCTAATCCCGCCGAATGGCAATCCGGCAGCGTCGGTCTGCGCAACCTCGTCAAGCGGCTGACGCTGCATTACGCCGGGCGCTATTCGCTTGAAGTGAAATCGGACGAAAGCAGCACGGAATTTCAGCTGAGGATTCCGCTGGAAAGGGGAGATACGCCATGAATTATCTGGTGGTGGATGACGAACCGGCCATCTGCGAAGGCACCATCCGCAGGCTTCGAAAGATCATCCGGCCCGGCGACCGCATTCTGGCGGCCTACAGCGGCGAGGAAGCGCTGGAGCTTCTGGCTGCCGAACGAATTGCCGTGCTGATTACAGATATTCAGATGGACGCGCTTTCCGGGCTGGAGCTGATCGAGCGGGCGGAAAAAATGCAGTCCATCCCCATGGCCTGCATCGTGATTACGGCTCATGAGATTTTCGATTATGCCCGGCGCGCCATGGAGCTGGGCGTGCGGGACTATCTGCTGAAGCCCTACAGCGAAAGCGACCTGACCTCCGCCGTCAGCAAAGCCGTCACTGCGCTGGAAAACCGTTGGCTGCTGGGACGCATGAAGCTGGACAAGCTGCTTCTTTCGCAGGAGCCGGAGGAAATTGCGCCCGAATGCTTTGAGCAGGCGGGATTCCCCCGTCCGCCCGCCCTGATTCAGGCTGTGCGGCTCTCTCCCCCATTGCCCAAGGAGACGGCGCTGCCCTTTAGCTGGTCTTACCTCACCCTGAACGGCGAGCTGCTGTTATTTGCCGGGAATCAGGAAACCTTCGGCCAGTGGCGAAAGGCGCAGAGCGTTTTTCTCGGCGTCAGCCTTCCCGGCGCGCTGAATGCGGAAAGGCTCCGTCAGGCCGCCCGTGCCCTGCAGATCGCCCGGCTGGACAGCCAAAGCCGTACCGCCTTTTACTCCGAAGCCATGACCAATGACCAGATGCTCAAGCAAAACAATCCGGTGCTCTGGGCGGTCAATCTGATTCAATCCAACCCCGGGCAGCCGGTGCAGCTTCGGGAGCTGTGCGGCCGTCTGCATCTGAACTACTCCTATTTCAGCCGGCAGTTTCATCAGCAGACCGGCAAAACCTTTACGGACTATGTGCAGGGAGTGCAGATGCAGTGGGCGGCCGCCGAGCTTCGCAAGGGGCGAAAAAGCGGCGAGATCGCCGAACAGCTTGGCTACCTGAATCAGGACGGCTTTTCCAAAAGCTTTATCCGTGTCTTCGGCTGTTCTCCCAGAAAATGGCTGGCCATGGAAAACGGGCAGAAAGAAAAATAGAAATTTCCGGATTTGGCCATTTTTTCGGGACAGGCCCGGCACTTTGCGCTACCGGGCCGTTCTTGCATGGAAAGACGCGCTATGATAAACTGAGTACGAAACCATCCCATGGAGGTCAGGCATGAAAAAGTTCCGAACCCTTTTCCTGATCGGACTGCTTTTCGTCCTTGCAACGGGCTGCACATTGCAGAAGGACACGCTGAAATTCATTCAGGGAAGCGCCAGCCCATTCCATACGCAGAGCTTTTCTTATGAAGTGAAGCTGGGCCATCAGGTAAACGGCGCAGCGGTTGACGCGGAACTGTGGCAAAACGGCGTTTGCACGAAGAGCGCGCCCATCCTTCTTCCGAAGGAAACGAAAAAGCTCGCCTGTTCTCTTTGGATCGACCGTTCCGAGGCGGACGGCGCCGCGAAGGGCGTCAGCGTTCAGCTCGATACGGACGAAGTGTCCGGCTCTATCCTGACGTTCTTTGCACTTCCGCAGAAGGCGCTCGGATACTCCTTTACCGCTTATGAAGACCGGAAAATCATAGACGTCCATGCCGGAGAAGAGGTTTTGCTTTGCGCCATGGCCTTTGACACCGGCACGGGCGTTCGGTCTGTCAGCTGTGAACGGCTGAGCGAAGATTCGGAACAGCTCCAAGAATACGCCTGCTTGCTGGTCATTCGGGCCTCCTTCACGGCAGAACCGCTCCACGCTCAGGAAAAGGCACAATAAGGCGACGGGTTTGGTCATATCTATGTATATGTAAGAAATAAAAAACGAAAGTCAGGAAGGAAATTCCTATGAAAATCACGGTAAGACAATATGAAAATGCCGATATCAAGGCGATGACCCGCATCTGGAATGAGGTTGTCGAGGAAGGCGTCGCCTTTCCGCAGGAAGAGCTTCTGGATGAAACGACCGGGAAAGATTTCTTTGCTTCCCAGACCTACTGCGGGGTGGCGCAGGATGAAAACGGAACGGTTCTCGGATTCTATATCCTGCACCCCAATAATATCGGCAGATGCGGTCATATAGGCAATGCAAGCTATGCCGTCCGTTCTGCCTCCAGAGGATTGCATATAGGCGAAAAGCTTGTGCAGGATTCCTTGCAGCAGGGAAAGAAAAACGGCTTTAGAATTCTTCAGTTTAATGCGGTTGTTTCTACGAATCTCCATGCGCGCCATTTATATGAGCGGCTCGGTTTTACACCCTTGGGCACTATTCCTGCCGGCTTTCGAATGGCAGACGGACATTATGAAGATATTTGCCTTTATTACCATGAATTATCATGAGCTTTCTTCTGCGGAAGCACGACGGGCTTTCCATGGATTTCTTTATTGAAAAAAAGAAAGTCTTTCGGTTGACTTTCCACAGGGCCGCTCGTTGTCGCCGGTTCGTTTCTTTACTCTGTTCCCCTTTTGGGGATAAGATCAAAAAACGCCTGTACCGTTCCCGTACAGGCGCTTTTTTGTAAGTTGAATTTTTTAAGAAGCTTATTTTTCCAAAAGAGAAAGCAGGGCCTTTTTCAGCTGAAGATTCGCAGCGATCAGCACGGCGTTTTCTTCTTCCAGACGGTTGATCTTGTTGGCGATTACATCGTCATCCAGAAGCGCCTGGTATTCGTTCTTCTGCATCTTTTTGCGGCCGTCGGCAGCGTCTTTTCCCTCGGCATCCGCGCGCCATTTATACAGCGTTTGTATAGAAATACCCATTTCATTATGGGTCTTCAGTACGCCGATTTCCTGCACCCGGTTCAGTGCGGCCTCCTTTTGCTCCTTGGTATAGCGGATCATAATCTTTCCTCCCCAGCTCATTAGAATTTGCAGCAAATTCTACATTTAAGTTTACACACTTTTTTTGTGTTGTCAATGGTTTAACGATCTTTTTTATAAAAATTCATAAAAAACAAATCAGAAAACCTCCCCGGACCAAAAACTACGGCGCTGTCAGACCCTCTCCTGCGCTTCCGGCATTCGTGAAAGCGGTGGGAACAAAGGTGTAAACCTCGTCGGCTTCCGGCTCCATCCCGGCCAGCGAGAGCAGTTCTTCTACCGTGGCGGTCAGGAAACCGCGCTGATAAAACTCCGCCAGATATTCTTCTGCTGAAACGGCGGTTTTCATGTAAATATCGTGCAGAAGCAGTATGCTTCCGTCCTCCGCATTGGCCGTCAGATGCCGCGCCAGCTGGCGCTCCGTGTTTTTGCCGGTGTCCCCGGCAGAAGACGACCACTGGATCAGCGGCCAGCCGATCTCATGCTTTTGATATTTAGCATAATTGCCGCCCGGCGCACGGAACAGTACCGGCTCCGGCCCTACCTGTGCGGCATGCAGCGCCAGCGTCTGCTCCCGGTCCTTCAGGAGAAGAGAAGCGTCGTGAATATCTTCGGCGTAAGCATGCTCCATGGTATGGGAACCGACGGTATGGCCGCAGTCCAGCTCCCGGCGGGCCATGTCCGGCCATTTCTCCACCTGCGTCCCCACGCAGAAGAATGTAGCCGAAGCCCCGTAACGGTTCAGATTGCGCAGAAGCGTCCGGGTGGCGTTCAGCACGGGGCCGTCGTCGTAGGTCAGTGCAATGATGGGGCGGGCGCTGTTGTCGGTCTGGCGGTCGGCTTCGGCAATCATGAACTCCCGGTAGTCCCGGTACAAAAGCGGAACCTGCACCAGCTGATGCTTGCCGTCTGCCGCCCCTTCCAATGCCCCTTCCAACGGAAAGGTCAGCAGAAAGCGCCCAGCGCAGGGCAGAAAGGGCAGATCAGGGAGCTTGTCCGCATTCGCCAGCGTCCGAATGGCTTCTCCGTCGTGGAGCGTTTCGGGATAATAGCGGGCAAAGCATTCCTCGATGGCCTGGCTGATTCGCTGCCAGACGATGCTTCCTTCCGGGAAAACATCGTACAAGGTCAATGGCGCGCCGTCCAGCAGATCAAAGCTGAAAACCCGGCTGGTCAGATAGACGGTTTCCTCGGTATCGAAGGTATCGTTCCGGCTTCGTCCCAAACGGATCGCCCGGCCCGTGAGAAGGAACCCCGCCCAGCTTTCGCCGCTGATACGGAACGTGGAGGAAAGCTCCAGCGTTTCTTCCGGGGAAGAATGGGCCTGAATCTCCTGCCAGAGCTGTTCCAGCGCGGCGCGAAGTTCCTGATTGACGCTATCCTGACAGGTAACCGGCAGATCGGCCTCGGCCTGCCGTCCGTCCGCAGCCGTCCACACTTCCGTTTCCATGTGGATGGTCAGCTCTTCGGGAAAGGGAAGCACCACGTCGTGACCCGCCCGGGCAGAGGCGCACGGGAAAAAAAGCACCAGCGCCGTGAGCCACACGGCGAGCCTGTGAATCTGCTTTCGATTCATGGCATTCCCTCCTTTGACAGGAAGGATAGCATATCCGCCGGGTCGATTCAAGCCGAAAAGGGGGATTCCTGCAAGGATTTACACCTTGCATGCCGCGTGCTTTTCTGATAAAATAAAATGGAGGAAATTTTGAAAGTTCTGTATTGACGAGTTATCTCATTTGGGATATAATGCCCTTGTTGATATGAGTGGTGGAGTCTGTCACCGAGGTGCAATGCCTCGGTTCATATCGAACTGTGAGACATTGTCCCGCAAACCGAACATTATTTCCACCGCCCAGCATCGTTCATCCGACGATTGGTGACGGTGTTTTTTGTGGGCAAAATTGCGCAGGGAAGGAGTTGCAGCCGTGGAGCCATCGTCCGAGGGGGCGTATGCGATGCTCTTGAAAGAACCTCAGCTTTATTCGAATGAAGACGATGCGAACGCATGGTATTCATGACCTGTTTTTGTTTTTGAATTTTACTTATGAAGGAAAGTTGAGGATGCATTCATGGCTGCTTGGTTGATCGTTCTGGGCGTGATCGTGCTTGCGATTGCCTACGTATTCTACAATTATTTCCGTATTCGCCGGATGGGCGAAGGAACCGCCGAAATGATCGAAATGGCGGAAATCATCCGCAGCGGCGCTGCGACCTTTCTGAAAACCGAATACCGCACGATTTCCATCGTGGTTCTGCTGGTAGCGCTGGTGTTCAGCCTGTTCATTGAAAAAACCAGCGGTATTACCTTCCTGATCGGGGCCTGCATGTCCTCCGCCGTGTGTGTGCTGGGCATGCGCAGCGCCACCTATGCCAATGTGCGCACGGCTAACTGTGCCCGGGAAACCCTGTCCATCGGCGAAACCGTGAAGGTCGCCCTGTGCGGCGGCAGCATTTCCGGCCTGAGCGTGCAGGCCTTCGGCATGCTGGGTCTGGTGCTGGTGCTGGTCATCTGGAAGGGCATCGATCCTTCCGCTACCGGCCGGGGCCTGCTGGCCAACCTGCCCTGCAATCCCTCCATCATGCGGGTAACGACCTATTCGCTGGGCTGCTCGCTGGTGGCCATGTTCAACCGTGTGGCGGGCGGCAACTACACCAAGGCCGCCGACATTTCCTCCGATATTCTGGCCAAGCTGCGTCACGACATGCCCGAGGATGACAGCCGCGTGCCCAACGTGGTGGCGGACTTCATCGGCGACAACGTGAACGACATCGCCGGCAACTGCTCCGACCTGCTGGAAAGCTTCGTGGCCACCATGGCTGCGGCCATCATGATCGCCGTTACCCTGTTCAACGGCGCACAGGGCTCCATGGGTCAGGCTGCCTTCGACGCGACCTGCATCTACCCCATCGTACTGGCGG
>ERZ857827.2479-NODE-2479-length-13637-cov-5.416728_pt1 | contig 13637 bp, 9 predicted proteins | sample MGYA00519761_ERZ857827 | MGnify/ENA primary metagenome ERZ857827 (study PRJEB31778, sample SAMEA3449370) | human gut metagenome | biome: human gut; feature: human-associated habitat; material: faeces | place: United Kingdom | collected 2010/2012 ... | reverse complement strand
TTCCTGCCGCCCTGAGGCGGAACATTGGCAACGGTGCCTTCCAGAATTTTCAGAAGCGCCTGCTGCACGCCCTCGCCGGAAACGTCCCGGGTGATGGAGGTATTTTCGCTCTTGCGGGCGATTTTGTCCATTTCGTCGATGTAGATAATGCCCCGTTCCGCCAGCTCCACGTCAAAATCGGCGGCCTGCAGGAGACGAAGCAGAATGTTCTCCACATCGTCGCCCACATATCCGGCCTCAGTCAGCGTAGTGGCGTCCGCGATGGCAAAGGGAACGTTCAGAATTTTCGCCAGCGTCTGGGCAAAGAGGGTCTTGCCGCTGCCCGTTGGCCCAATGAGCAGAATGTTGCTCTTCTGAAGCTCCACATCGGAATCCGCGCCGAAATAGATACGCTTATAATGGTTGTAGACCGCGACGGACAGGGCGACCTTCGCTTCGTCCTGCCCCACGATGTAATTGTCCATGAAGGACTTGATCTCTACGGGTGTGGGCAGCTTGTCGGGGGCGTTCAGCCCGCTGCCCGTATCCATTTCCTGCCGCAGAAGCTCGCTGCAGGCAGCAACGCAGTCGCTGCAGATATACACCCCAGGACCGGCAATCAGCCGTGACGCCTGATTCTCCCGCTTTCCGCAGAAGCTGCAGCGAATCGGCGGCTGCTCAGTGTTCTTTGCCATGACACCGGTACCTCGTTTCTAATGAATTGTTTTAATGATGATCCAGCACCCGGTCGATCAGGCCGAAAGCCTTGGCTTCCTCTGCGGTCATGAAATTGTCACGCTCGGTATCCTTCTCGATTATCTCAAGAGGCTTGCCGGTGTTTTCCGAAAGAATTCGGTTGAGATTTTCTCTGGTGTTCTTAATATGGTCGGCGGCAATGAGTATTTCGGTGGCCTGACCCTGCGCTCCGCCAAGGGGCTGGTGAATCATTATCTCGCTGTTGGGAAGGGCAAATCTCTTGCCCTTCTGTCCCGATGAAAGCAGAAATGCGCCCATACTTGCGGCCATGCCCATACAAATGGTCGAAACATCCGACTTAATGTACTGCATGGTGTCGTAAATGGCAAGTCCTGCCGTAACCGAGCCGCCGGGAGAATTGATATAAAGATTAATATCCTTTTCGGCGTCTTTTCCCTCGAGATAAAGAAGCTGGGCGATAACAAGGCTGGCGGTGGTATCGTTGACCTCGTCGGAAAGAACAATTATGCGGTCGTCAAGCAGACGGGAGAAAATATCGAAAGAACGCTCTCCCTTACTTGTTTGTTCAACAACGTAAGGTACTAAACTCATTATAATCACCTCGTGGTTAGTGTTGGAATATTTTGGTTAATTATTCGGCTTTATCCTCTTTTTTTGCAGCCGGCTTTTTGGCGGCGGTCTTTTTAGCGGCCGGTTTCTTCTCCCCGTCATCGGCCTTCTTGGCGGTTGTTTTCTTAGCGGCCGGCTTTTTGGCGGCAGGTTTCTTCTCGCCCTCCTCTTCCTTCTTGTCCGCAGGCTTCTTGGCGGCAGGCTTCTTGGCGGCGGGTTTCTTGGCGGCCGGTTTCTTTGCGGCCGTCTTTTTGGCCGCCGGTTTTTCGGCTGTCTTTTTTGCGGCGGGCTTCTTCGCGGCCTTCTTTTCCGCGGCCTGCTTCTGGGCGGCTTCCGCCGCGGCCTCGGCGTTGGATTCCGCGGTCGCCGCCTCGCCGGAGGCGGTGGAGCGGCGGCGGTAGCCGCGCTTATCCTCCGGCAGGAAGTTGGAGCATTCGGGGTTGGCGCAGAACGGCTTCATCGCGCCCTTGCCGGAGCGCTTGAACATCGTCTGGCCGCAGACCGGGCAGTCCTGATCCGTCGGCACATCCCAGGTCATGAAGCCGCAGGCCGCGCCGCGCTCACAGGCGTAATAGGCATAGCCGCGCTTGCTCTTGCGCTTGAGGATGGCGCTGCCGCACTTCGGGCAGCGGCCCGGCATTTTTTCCGTGATGGCCTTCGTGAACTTGCACTCCGGATAGCCGGGACAGGCGAGGAATTTGCCGAACCGGCTCGTCTTCACGACCAGATTGCGGCCGCAGATCTCGCACTTCTCCTCGGAGACCTCATCGGGCACCTTGAGCCGGGTATCCTTGAGCGCCTCCTCGGCGTCGAGCATCTCCTGATGAAAATCGGTATAGAACTCCTCCAGCACGTTTTTCCAGCGGCGCTGACCGGCCTCGACCTGGTCGAGCTGCTTTTCCATATCGGCAGTGAATTCCACGCTGATGATATTGGGGAACCGGTCCATCATCAAGCCGTTGACGACCTCGCCGAGCTTGGTCGGCGAGAGCTTTTTATCGGTCTTGACGACGTATTCGCGGTCCTGGATAGTGGCGATGATGGCGGCGTAGGTCGACGGACGGCCGACGCCCTTCTCCTCCATCGCGCGCACGAGCGAAGCTTCGGTGTAGCGGGCGGGCGGCTGGGTAAAGTGCTGCTGCTTGTCGAAGCCCGCGGCCGTGAGCGCCTCGCCGGGGGTCAGATCCGGCAACGGAGAGTCGAGCTTTTCCTGCTCGTCGTCGCGGCCCTCCTCATAGATGGCGGTAAAGCCGGAGAATTTCATGCTCTGGTGCGTGGCGCGGAAAACGTGCCTGCCGCAGGCGGCCTCGATGGCTGTCACGTCGTACAGGGCGTTTGCCATCTGGGAGGCGATGAAGCGGCTCCAGATGAGCTTGTAGAGCCGGAACTGCTCCTTGGTCAGATCGTGCTCGACCATCTCCGGATACAGCGCGACGTTCGACGGGCGGATGGCCTCGTGCGCGTCCTGCGCGCCGGATTTCGGCTTGTAGCGGCGCGGCTCGCCGCTGGCGTAGGCGTCGCCATAGCGGCTGCGGATGACGCTGCCGGCAGCGGCCAGCGCCTCCTCCGAGATGCGCAGCGAGTCGGTACGCATGTAGGTGATAAGGCCCACGGAGCCCTCGCCGGAGATCTCCACGCCCTCGTAGAGCTGCTGCGCGATCATCATCGTGCGGCGCGGGGTCATGTTGAGCTTCCGCGAAGCCTCCTGCTGGAGGGTCGAGGTGATGAAGGGCGGCGCGGGCGTGCGCTTCTTTTCGGATTTTTTGACGCCCGTGACCGAGAATGCGCCGGACTGCAGCTCGTCCAGAACGGCCTGCACATCCTGCTCGCTGGCAAGCTCGCGCTTCTGCGGGTCGCCGTAGTAGTGGGCCGTAAAGCTGCCGGGCTTGCCGACGCGGCTGAGATTCACATCCAGCGTCCAGTATTCCTGCGGCTGGAAGGCGCGGATCTCGTTTTCCCGGTCGACGACCAGACGCGTGGCGACCGACTGCACACGGCCGGCAGACAGACCCTTGCGGATCTTCCGCCACAGCAGCGGGCTGAGCTGATAGCCGACGATCCGGTCGAGCACGCGGCGGGCCTGCTGCGCATCGACCAGGTTCTGGTCGATGGGACGCGGATGCTGGATGGATTCCTGCACGACGCCGCGCGTGATCTCGTTGAAGGTCACGCGGTAGGTCGCATCGTCCGGGATGGACAGCAGATATTTCAGGTGCCAGGAGATGGCCTCGCCTTCGCGGTCCGGGTCCGTTGCGAGATAGACGCGGTCGGCGTGCTTTGCGGCCTTCTGCAGCTCCGAGATGATCTCTTCCTTGCCCTTGAGCGGATAGTATTCCGGCTCAAAGTCATGCTCGATATCGACGCTCAGCGTGCTCTTCGCCAGATCGCGCAGGTGGCCCATGCTGGCCTTGACCTGATAGTCGGGACCGAGATATTTTCCGATGGTTTTGGCCTTCGACGGAGATTCCACGATGACCAGATTCTGTTTTGCGTTCGGCATAGACGCCTCCATGTTATTTTTTCGCCAGCTCGTAATATCTCGCCGGCAGCCGCTTGACATAGCCCTTGACCTCCAGCAGCGTGAGCGCGGACAGGATCCGTCCCGCGGGCAGCTGGGTCTCGTCGATCAGCCGGTCGACCGGCTGTTTGCCGTCTTCGAGCAGCCGGAGCACAGCGGCTTCGTCCGGCGATACCTGCGGCAAAATTTCCTGTACGTCAATATAAGCCCTGTTTTCCTGCTTGTCAACGGCTTTTGTGTCAGTTTTTTCCGGCGCGGCGGCAGTTTCCGCCACAACGACGCTCCCGGCGGCCTCCTGCGCGGTGAGCGTCATGGGCCCGGCGGGCCGCTGCCGCTGCGGCAGCTCCGGATAGAGATAGGTATATTCCTGCAGGATATCCCAGCCCTCTTCCACGAGGATCGCGCCCTGCTTGAGCAGCTGGATGTTGCCCGCGCAGGTGGGATTGCCGAGGTTGCCGGGGAGGGTGAATACGTCCCTTCCCTGCTCGAGCGCGTGGCGGGCGGTGATGAGCGCGCCGCTCTTTTTCGGTGCCTCGACCACGACGGAACCGAGGGCAAGGCCGCTCAGGATGCGGTTGCGGGACGGGAAATGCTCCGGCAGCGGCGGCGTGCCGGGCGGAAGCTCGCTCATGACGCAGCCGTTGGTGCGAAGATCCTCAAACAGGCTCCGGTTGGCTGCCGGATAGTCGACGTCCACGCCGCAGGCGAATACCGCCACCGGCGGCGTACCGGAGGAGACGGCGCCGCGCAGCGCCAGCGTATCGATGCCCGCCGCGCCGCCGGAGACGACGATCGCGCCGTAGCGCCCGAGCTCGTAGCCAAGCCGCTTGGCCTGCAGCAGGCCATAGGCCGAGGCGCGACGCGTGCCGACCATGGCGATGACGGGCTCGGCGTCAAAATCGGGCAGAACGCCCTGATAATACAGCACGAGCGGCGCGTCGTCAATGTTTTTGAGCCGCTGGGGATAGACGGCGTCCTGCAGCGTTACGATATGGATGCACTGCCGGTAGCACTGCTGCAGGATCTGGCGGGCCGGGGCAAGCTCCTTATCAGCGAGTGAGGTACGGCCGTCCGGCCGGATATCGGACGGATATTCCGCGTCCGAGGCGCAATAGACCGCCTCCGGCGTGCCGAACTGCTCAAGAAGCGCACGCAGCCCGCGCACGCCGAGCCCCCTGCGCCCGGACAGCCACAACCAGTACTCCAGCATAGGATTTCCTCTGTCTTTCTCTTTTCTATCTCAATTATCGCTTCATCTGCCACAGCACGATCGCCGCGGCGACGGCTGCGTTCAGCGATTCGCAGCGGGGCGACATGGGGATGATGATCTTGCCCTGCGCCGCGTCAAACAGTTCCTGGCAGATCCCCTGCCCTTCGCTGCCGATGATGACGGCAGCGCTGGGCAGCTCCGCCTGCCGCAGGTCGACGGCGTCGGCGGACATGGCCGTCGCCAGAAGCGGGATCCCCGCGTCCCTGCAGGCGGCGATCGCCTGCTGCCTCGTCATGCGGACGGGCTGGGTGCGGAACACGGCGCCCATCGAGGCCCGGACCGTCTTGGGGTTATAGGGGTCGGCGCAGCCGTCAAGCAGAACGGCCGGGATCTGCAAAGCATCGGCCGTGCGCAGGATGGTGCCAAGATTGCCCGGGTCCTGGATGCCGTCGAGCAGCAGCGTGCCGGGCACCAGGGCCGCAGGCGCAGCCTCCGGCAGGCGGCAGAGGAAAATGGCCCCCTGCGGCGCGTCCATCAGGGAGATGGACTGCATCACGTCCTTCGGCACGCGGACGACGCGGGTCTGCTCTGGAAGTTTACATAATTCTATTCCATCCTCCGCGATCACGGTCGTCAGGCCCGGATACCAGCGGGCGGCCTCCGCCAGGAGCTTGACGCCGTCGGCGGCAAACTCGCCCGTCTTTTCGCGGTAGGACCGGGAGGTCAGCAGCTTTTTCGTGTGCGCCAGAAGCGGGTTCCGGCGGCTTGTGATCCGTTCTTCCATCACGGCTTCACCCGCGCCAGACGGTCGTTCTCGCCCAGAAGGACGAGGGTGAGCTTGTCATTGAGCGGCCGGTTGGCGTCGAGCGTGACGTGGACCTTGCCATTCTCACGCACGGCAATGACGTTGACCCCGTATTTTGCGCGGATATCCAGCTCCCGGATGCTCTTGCCGCACCATTCGGGCGGCGTCTGCAGCTCGGCGATGCCGCAGTCGGGCGAAAGCTCGATAAAATCCAGAATGCTCGACGAGGTCAGCGACTGCGCCAGCTTGATGCCGGACTCACGCTCCGGCACGACGACGCGGTCGGCCCCGATCTTCTCAAGCGCGCGGCGCTGCGTCTCGTCGGTGGCCTTGCACACGACGGTCTGCACGCCGAGCTCCTTGAGGTTCAGCGTCGCAACGACGCTGGTGGCCAGATCGCCGCCGATGGCGACGACGGCGCAGTCATAATTGCGCGCACCGAGCGCGCGCAGCGCGTCTTCATCCCGCGCGTCGCAGACGGCCGCGCAGGTGACCTTGCTTTCCATTTTTTGCACGAGCTCCGGGTGCAGGTCCACAGCCATGACCTCGCTGCCGAGCTCGTACAGCCGCTGCGCGACCGCGGAGCCGAAGCGGCCGAGGCCGACGACCAGATATGTTTTTTTCATTGTATCATCCTCATTTCAATCAGCCGATCATGATTTTTGTTTCCGCATAGCTCACGCGCTCTTCAGCGCGGTTGGCCGCCATAAAGCCGACGCTGATGGTCATGATCCCGAGCCGGCCGAAGAACATCAGCACGATCAGAATGATCTGCGACGCCGTGCCGAGCGAGCTCGTGATGCCCGTCGTCAGGCCGACGGTGCAGAGCGCCGAAATGGTCTCATACAGTGCGTTTTCGAGGCTCACATGGTCTGCGATGCTCAAAAACGCCGCGCCGAGGCCGGACAGCAGCAGTACCAGAATGAAAAGCGCCGAGGCATTTTCGACTGCCTGCCGCGGGATCCGGCGCTTCATGACATGCACGCTCGTCCTGCCGCGCGCGGTTGACCACGCGGACAGCAGGATCACACCGACCGTTGCGGTCTTGACACCGCCGGCCGTCGAACCGGAGGAGCCGCCGACGAGCATCAGCAGATCCGACGCTGCCTTCGACACGTCCGACAGCGCATTCTGGTCAAAGGTCGCAAACCCCGCTGTACGCAGTGTCACCGACTGAAACAGCGCTGCCATCAGCTTCTGCGGCACAGTCAGATCGCCGATCGTATTGGGATTGTTCCATTCCAGCGCGGCAAAGACGCCCGCGCCGCCGAAGATCAGCACCGTCGTGATGATCACAACGAGCCGGGAATAGACGCTCAGGCGGGAAAACCGGCGGTGATGCCGGATGTCGCCCCAGACGGCAAAGCCGAGGCCGCCGATGATGATAAGGGCCATAATCGTAAAATTCACGACCGGATCCGTCGCATAGCGGCAGAGGCTGCCGCCCGCGTCCACATCCGCCAGCACGTCGAAGCCCGCGTTGCAGAACGCGGAGACGGAATGGAACACGCCGTACCACAGCGCCCTGCCGAAGCCGAACTCCGGCAGGAAGCGGAAAAACAGGATCAGCGCGCCCACGCCCTCGACCGCGGCCGTGCCGCGCAGGATGTTGCGCACGAGGCTCACGATGCCGCTGTAGGTGTCGCTGCCCAGCGCCTGGGCCAGCACCATGCGCTGCCGCAGACCGATCCTGCGCCGCAGCGCAAAGAAGAACAGGCAGGCGATGGTCATGAAGCCGAGACCGCCGACCTGGATGAGCAGCAGGATCACCACCTGGCCGAACATCGTCCAGTGCGTACCGGTATCGACGCGGATGAGGCCCGTGACGCAGGTCGCGGAGGTCGCGGTGAACAGGCTCGTCAAAAACGGCGTCGGCCGGCCGGACCTTGCCGCGGCGGGCAGACACAGCAGCCCCGCCCCAAGCAGGATGATCCCGAGAAACACCAGCACGATCAGCTGGCCCGGCCGGATCCTGCGGAAAAACATTCGAAGCATAGTAGAAGGCCGTCCCTCCTGATGAAGTTATACTATATTATAGTCAGCAGCCGCACCGCCGTCAAGGAAAACCGTTTTTCGGGCTTGTTTCTGCCGGAAAAACATGATAAACTGATAAAAAAGCGTGAAACGAGGACATCCCGTATGCGTATCTCCCGTCTGCTCGTCTGTCTTTGCCTGCTGGCGCTGCTATGCGCCTGCGCCGCGCCGGCGGCGGCTTTGCCGGAAACTCCGGCAGAGGCCACGGCTGCGCCGGAGCCGGTCCCGACCGAGCCGCCCGTGCCCGCCGAACCGGTGGAAGTCCCTGCCGCCGCAGAAGAACCGGAGCCGGAAGCTGCGGTTTTGCCGGCAGAGCCGGTCTGGGTGTTGGGGCGGCTGACCGATGTCTATTCGACACGGGAATCAGAGTGGATCCGGGTAGAGGATGTTCCGGAGGATGCGCCGATGCAGACTTTGAACGAGGTCTTTACAGGAGAAGAAACGCTGTGGGCCGCGGTGGCGGACATATTGGAGTCCGCCGCGCCGCTACAGCCGGAGCCGGGCATTCTGGATGATCTTGAATCTATCAGCTTCGGCGGACAGGATTATGTAAAGCTGGAAGACGCGGCTGCGCGCCTTGGCCTCGAATGGGGGCAGGCGCCGGACGGGAGCCGGTATCTGGCGAAGCGGCAGACCGTCGGCGAGATCCCGGAGGGGTGGAACGTGCCGGTGCTGATGTACCACGCGGTGGGCGACGAGATCTGGGGCTATTCCGATCTGTTCGTCAGCGCGGCTTCCATGGAGGAGCAGCTGCAGTATCTGCAGGAGAACGGGTACGAAGCGATCTGGTTTTCAGACCTGGCGCACATCGAGGACTATGAAAAGCCGGTCATCCTGACCTTTGACGACGGGTATGACGACAACTACACCGTCCTCTATCCCCTGCTGGAAAAATACCAGACCAAGGCGACCATCTTCGTCATCGGCAATGCCATGGGCAGCACACACAAGATGACGCAGGAGCAGGTGTATGAGATGGCGGCCTCCGGCCTCGTCAGCATCCAGAGCCATACCTACACGCACGGAAATCTCAGCGCCATGGATGAGGCTGCGCTCCGGCAGGAGATGGAGCGCTCCAACGCCGCGCTGGCCGCCGCGACGGGCCAGATCCCGTATGTGCTGTGCTACCCGGAGGGAAAATACAGCTACCTGACGATGGATGTGGCAAAAGACTACTACACGTTTGCTCTGCGCATGGACGGCTGGACATACCAGACCGGCACGGATCCGTATCAGGTGCCGCGCAGCTTCGTTTCCCGCCGCATCACGCTGCCGGATTTTCTGTGGTTCGTCAATCCATCGGGCAAAACAAATTAAACAGCAGCCTGCGCCGCAATATCTGCGGCGCAGGCTGTTTTTTACAGAGTATGATAGTAGGGGCAGATATCCTCGTAATGGCCGTCCTTCATGCGGAAGCCGCCGGGGATGACGCCGAGCTGGGTAAACCCGAGGCGCTCATACAGGTGCCGCGCGTGCGTGTTGGACGCGACGACGGCGTTGAACTGCTTTTCCGTTTCAGTTCTGGAGGAAGATCTGCTCGCCGGTCACGAGCGGCCAGCTGCTGAGGGCTTCCCCCTCCAGTTCCGCGCGGTGCAGGTCGACTGCGGTGATCTGGTGGTTGTCATAGGTCGTATAGTAGTAGATGCCGCGGGTCGCGTTGCAGCAGGAGGTATAGATCGTGTATTCATATGCGCCGGGCTCGACCTCGCAGCAGCCGCGCTGCTGCTCTACCGCGCCGAGGATGTGGAAAAACTGGCTGACGTTCTCCGCCTCCGTGTCCCTGCAGACGGCGTTCAGCTTCGTATAGGCCACGCGCACGAAGCGGGACATGGACGACAGATCGCCGGGCAGGCCCAGCGCGCCCATGCCGCGGCTGTAGCAGTGCAGTCCCAGCGCCCCGGAGAACCGGTTTTCCGGCTGCCGCGGAGAGAGCGCCATGTAGTTATTCAGGTTGAACAGCTGCTGCGGGAACGGCGGGTTATTTGTCAGGACGCCCGCCGGGTCGTCATAGACGTGCAGGCCGTCGGCCATCGACTCAATGACGACGGCCTCGTCCTTGTCTGCAAGCAGCCAGTGCAGCTGCGCGGCGGGATAGTGCTCGCTGAAGGGTGTGCCGACCAGATTGAGCGCGTCCAGCCGCGCCCGCGCCTCACGGACCGTGGCGCAGCGGCCGAGGATCCATGGGATCAGCTCAAACTGCGCCACGTTTTCCTTTCCCTCCTGTACCTCGGCATACTGCGCATTGCCGACGAAGTTCAGCCCGGCCATACCGAGTCCGGCTTCGTTGACAGCGTCATAGTACAGCGGATACCCATCCGCGACGTGCGCCATACCGATCATGGCGTAATGCGCGTCCAGCCGCCCCATGTGGCGGAACGAGAAGGGATAGCGGCGCGGCGTGACGGTCACGCACTCGCCGTAGGAGCATTCGTAGTCCAGCGTCCGGCCGAAATAAAAGTCCTTTGTCTGAAAAGCTGCTGCAGTACACATGGGTCTGGTTCCTTTCTAAAAAGCTTTTCCTCTACTATACCCCATCCGGCCGCAAAAATCAACCGCGTATGTTCCGTCCTCAGTTACATTCCATAAACAGGAACGGCTGCGCGGCGTCGCCGGTCAGGCAGAGGGTCACAATGCGCCCGGTGTTGTTCCCTTCCAGTGGAAGGATGCCGGCAGAGAACGCCTGATAAACGGCCGCCCGGAACGCCGGCGGCTGCAGTTCTGTCGCACCGGCGTAGTCAAAGACCGCGCGGATGCTCGCGTCCGCGGTCTCATATTCCATATCGGCCGGAAGCTCCAGCGAGTCGAACCGCAGCTCGATCGACCCGTCCTGCTTGCATTGGACGCCGCGCAGATAGCAGTACCGGCTATGGTGCCCGTCGTCATAGACCGTGCGGGTGTAGATCCCGTCCTGATACGTCAGATAGTGCGAGCTGCGGTCCTGCCACGTGCTGCTGTCCAGTGGGAAATAGCTTGCAAAGGTATCGCGGAGCGCCTCTGCCCCGATCATCAGCGGCCAGCCGTTTTCGCGCGCATAGCGCTCGTAGGCAAACAGCGACAGCGCGTCCCAGGTCTCGTCGTCCATCGGCTGCGTGGCGATCGCTTCGGCGCTGAACGCCGGTAACTCTTCAAAGAGGCTGCCGTTCTGGCCGTCATAGGCCCAGAAAAGTGCGGCGAGGTCCTCTGTTCCCTCCCCGGTGCTCTGCTGCAGGGCTGCACGCAGCTTGCCCTCTGCCTGCGCGAACCGCGCCGCATCCTGTTCGGTCTGCGGCATAGTCGCAGCCGCAGCGGCAGACTGTGCAGGCTCCGACCCCGGCTGTACGTTTTCTGGCTGTTCGGTTTCGGGCTGTACAATCTCCGGCGGCGCGTTCTTAGCCGAAGACAGATACGTCCCATCAAAAAGCGTATCCACGACCCAATCCGGGAGGAACGACAGATCTTCTCCCAAATCCTCGCGCGTGATGGTCCATACGGACGATTCTCCTGTCTCTGGGTTGAGCGTCAGCTCCTGCACAAGGACCTCTGTGCGCTCACCGGAGGCGGTATATGCAGCCCACCAGATAAAGTCGACGTACACATTCGGATCTCCGGGCGTCGGTTCCTCCGTGCCATATGGCGCATTGTTTAACCGCAGGATCAGCGTATACGAAAACGGCCAGATTTCTTCGTTTTCACGGATGTAGGAAACGATCTGATCTCGTGCAGCAATGAGATCGAAGTCGTAATGGCTGCCCTTGTCCAGAGAGCACAGACCGTTGTCTACCGCATCTTCCCATGTCCCGTGATGATCCATAACCGTATCGATTGCGGCAAAGGAAGCCGGATACTGCGCCTGCAGTCCTGCTGCGTCCGCTTCATGAATGTGTCCGAATGCCCAGATAAACCAGGTCCGGAACCATTCAAGCGGCGTCTCGGCTTCCAGCTCCAGATCTTCCGGCCCAAGCAGACTCCGGAACACCTCAAACGCCATACCGGACAGATCATGATCGCCCCACGCGGTATTCTGAAGACTGAGGCTGTCAAGCCCGTGGTAAAAGCTGCCGATCAGCTGACTGAGTACCTTCTCCTTTTGCGCCGTGATCATCTCGTATTCCGGGTTGCTTTTCCAGTCCTCCCGTGTTTGCAGCGTTTGAAGGACTTCCAGAAGCTCTTTGTAGGTGCCGAGATCCGGAGCGACGCTCTCCTGTTCCGGTTCTTCCGCCGGTTCGGCTATCGTTTCTTCTGCGGCAGGCGTTTCCGGTTCCGGCAGGCGGATATCCGCCTGCCTTTGCTGTTTCTGGCAGCCGGTCAATATCAGCAAAAGCGCCAGCAGCGCAGCAGACAGTTTTTTCATTTGTTTCTCCTTTTCGTCAGGAAGCTGATGTTCTCGCCGTCATCATAGCACACCGGCGTGGAATAAATTCCTAAAAAATTCTTAATTTTCGCCGAAGCGGTACACAAGACGCAGTTCCTGACCGTGTTCGGGCGTGATGTGGAGGATGGTGGTATCGGTTCCGCCTTCCACCTCCCAATGCGCCGTTTCCGTGCAGGCGGCAAGGAGGTCTTCGCGCGTCGCTCCGGCAGGCTCGATATGAAGGCGGTCGTCTGCCTTGCCCTCTGCCAGGAAATCATAAAGCGCAGAATGGTCAGCGTCACACCGCTCGTTGTCTACAGGGTTTACATAATCAAAAAGTGTCGCGACATAAAGCCGCTTCGGGCTGCGCAGCAGGGCGGTCATGCACTGCTTTTCAATGGGGTGCTCATCGTAATAGACACTGTCCAGCGTAAAACCTTCCTTTCCGAACGCGATTCCTCCCACTACGCCCCAGAACTGGTACAGCCATTCCTCCGGGGAAAACGTATGAAGCAGCAAGGCAGACAGCAGCGACGTCGAGTCGTTATACGTCTCCATGAGATACTGCATCGAAAGAACGTAGAGCCGCCCCAGCGCGGTCAGCGCGAAATCCGTCGTATAGGGCTCATTTTCGCCATCGCCGTACCACATGTTTTCGACCAGATATGTCGCGCAGCAGAGCGCCGCTTCCTCCGGCGTATCGCGCAGGAAGCTTTCCAGCGCCGCGTCTTCCGCCAGAACGTCCGGGAAGGTGTCGATGGTCAATTCCTCCGCCGTCTTCCCGTCCGAAAGCGCCAGCATGTGCGCCTCAAAGTCTGCCTGCGGCATCACTGCCGCCGGTTCCTGCATGGCTTCTGCTGCGGCCAGATACTCGCCCAGCATACTGCTGTCCGAAGGGAACCAGTTTTCTGCCGTTTCCGGTAACACCCACGCCCCGTCCGCGTCCTGCATAGCCAGTGGGGCGCAGTAGTCGCGGATCCAGTCGCTTAGACTTCCGCTCGGGTACTCCGCAAAGCCAGTGCAAATCTCCGCGCCACTTCGCGTTTCAAGTTCTGCCCGCAGATATGTGGTCGCGCCGCCTCCATTCCACTCCCACCCAGGACCAGTGTAGTCATAGTAAAAATCATAATGCAGATCGCAGATGACCACGGTTTTGCCGTCTTCTTCAAACGAACCGCGCACGCGAAGACTCGGCAGAACGATGTCGTTGTCGCTACGCGGATATTTTTGGGAGACCGCCGCGTCATACAGGACGGCCTCGCGCCCGGTCAGGGAAAACATGGACGCGGACGGGACCGGGAGCGCCGGCCGCTCCTGCGTCTGCTCTTCCTGACTTGCAACTGTATCCGCGGTTTCGGCTGCGGGTGGCGCGGGTTCCGGCTCTGTCGGCACAGGCTCCGGTTCCGGCTGGATGGGCTGCGGTGCGGTCTGCGCG
>ERZ857827.2477-NODE-2477-length-13644-cov-5.817352_pt1 | contig 13644 bp, 11 predicted proteins | sample MGYA00519761_ERZ857827 | MGnify/ENA primary metagenome ERZ857827 (study PRJEB31778, sample SAMEA3449370) | human gut metagenome | biome: human gut; feature: human-associated habitat; material: faeces | place: United Kingdom | collected 2010/2012 ... | reverse complement strand
ACTGGGACGGTATGGACTTCCATATCATCGAAATCTTGGGAAACTCGCTGATGTTGGGGTGCTTGGCAAAGTCACGCTCATAAGCACCAATAATCCCGGACAGGGCTTCCTGCATGGCATCCACATCCCGTGCCTCCGTCCACATCTTGACGGATTCCGGCATACCACCGGTCACATAGTACATCTTCAGCTTTTCATACAGCGGATTAAAAAAGGCATCAGGAATCGGCTCAATGGTGTTTACTGTCTCCAAATATTTTGCCAAGTTCTCATCTCCATTGGCCAATAGAAATTCGGTAAAAGTCATGGGATCAATCTGCATGAAGTTAACTTTACCGACAGGAAAAGAAGAAGGTTTTGCTAAGGCAATTCCCAGGAGAGAACCAGCGCAGGCAATGTGATACTGCGGCGCATTCTCACAAAAATACTTCATGGAATTGATGACCTTAGGGCAGTCTTGTACCTCGTCAAAAATAATAAGAGTCTTTTCTGGCAGAATCTTCTGACCACTTGCCAACATCAAATTCTGCAAAATCCGGTCTACATCTTTCGTAGTTTCAAAAAACTGCTTGTACTCTTCGTTTTCATCAAAGTTAAAATACGCAGTGTTTTCATAGCAGCGTCTGCCGAACTCTTTCAGAATCCAGGTCTTACCCACCTGACGTACGCCCTTCAAGATTAAAGGCTTGCGGTAGGGAGAATTCTTCCAATCCAGCAACTTTTTTAAGATAAATCGTTCCATAGAATCACTCCTCACATTTTTATTGGAGTTTTAGGTTTCATAATCACACTTTTATATGTAATGGCAGATTTGAAACGTGTCTATGCTGCACCAACGGAAGATATCGCATTAAATCAAAGACAATATTCCCGTCGGATGACAGTAAACAGAATCTCGAAATTTGAGGGCTGCGAAGCAGCTCAGCCTGACATGTCCGAAATCTGAATTATAATACAGTTAAAGGGCAAATCCCGAAAAAAGGATTTGCCCTTTGGAAACTAATAACAGATCTTATATCCGTTTTTCATTTATTTCTACTTCACCGGAATCCAGATTTCGCAGTAATACTTTTCGTCCTGTGTTCCTTTCGGATACTTTGTCTGATCATCGTACATCTCCACACAGTATCCGGCAGCAAATTCATATTCCTTCAACGCAGGCAGCCACTCTGTAAAAATCTTTGTATTTACATCCTGCAATGCATCCGGCATCGCTCCCACGCTGGGAAATACTGCCCAAGTCAGTTCCGGAATCGTTCTTGTTACGAATCCCTCCGGTACTTTTTTTCCCTCTGTGTATGAATCTGCAATCAGGTATTCAAAGGTATCATTTCCCATCTTTTCATCAATGTTGATACCGTATTCACCCATTACCGTCTTGCCCTTGCCGGTCTGATAGTGCTCCTGCCAGAACTGCGGGACGCTCTCCTTTGCGCCGTCATAGGGGAATACCTTTGCGTTCGCTATGACTATATCCTATCACTGCAGAATTTTTCCTGCCCGATTATCTTTGCCAGCTTTTGTCCGGCTTTTAAGTTTCTTTTCTTCTCCTTTTAGACAATCTGCTATTTTTACTTTTCCTCATGTTGAAGTGCATTTATCATCGGTTCAATTTGCTGCTTTTCACACACAGAAAGCCGCTGATTCCTTTTCTGCAATGCGGCAAATAAAAGCTGTTCACTTTCTCTATCTAAAAAATCATCATTTGGATATTGCGATAGCAGCATTGCAAACACTGGTAATGGCAGCATATTAATTAAAAGGTCAAAATCATCTGCGTAAAGTTCCGTGTCCGACAATATATCCAACAGATCAGCGAGAGAATGTACTTCATTCAAATCAAGTGGCTTCGGGCTACGCTCTCGTATGACAAGTACAAGTGCGGATAAAAGCACCGGCTCAAAAATATTCAGCGGTACGCTGCGATAATCCTGCATAAGCCCGCATAACAGGTGATGTATATCCTGGGTTGCAAAGCATACGCAAAATGCGTTTTCCTCATGAGCGGTAAACTGCGGACGGTACAATTTGAAAAAGCCATTTTTCGCTCGCTTATACTTCTGTTATGATATTTACTAAAATCAATCGCTTTGCGTGTTGAGAATTACCGTAGGCGTTGCTTCGGCAACAAATATCATCGAATCATATATCTCATCTGGCTGTTGAAATTTTCGATAACTTGGGGGCAGCAAACGCATCCAAAAAGCGTATCCTTCACCAAGAGAGCCCATATAGTGATAATCAGATATCCATTTTGAAAGTTCCGGGCTTTTGGAAGCATAGGAAAAATCCAACCAACAGATATCCAACTTTGCCTGCATTGCAGCTTTTGCTAATGGATCATAAGAATAAAATACCTGATTGGTTCGATGCCCGGAGGAACCGTTTGGCAAATTACACTTGGTCTTGTAGAAATCCGTACCTATCGCATAATAGTTATCGCCCAATTCATCGTCGAGAAGCCTGCCCATGTTATCGTATCCCAGCTTTCCTAGGTCTGCTGTTTTTCTGCCGACACGATCCAGCTTGTAACATACGATTGCTTTGATTTTCCCGTCCTGCACATCATGCAGCATTCTCTGAAAATCCGGTCTGTCTGAAAAATATCCACTGAGTCCTTTATCTTCATATTGCAGGAATTCATAATCTTCATCCAGTCCCAATTCCTTTTTAGCGTAATCCGCACATTGTTTGAACTGAACACCGATACTGTCACCCTTATTGGTGATACGGGATTTACGGGCGTATATCGCTACACCACGGTTATCTTTTTCAATTTTTCTCTGTCTCTTCATGGGTAGTCACCTCCACTCATATCATACCGCCATCCCAGTTATTCTATCAAGTTTGTGGCCGTTGCCACGAACCCATTCCAGAAACACATACAAGGTTTCTGTGTCAAAACTTCTGATTCCCTGTGCGATAAACTCTGCTCGTTTCTGCTGAAAAGCTTCCATAGTTTCTTTGAATTTTTGTCCTCTGTGAATTACTGCAATCAAATAGTTTCCTCCGTTTCTGTCTGTGGTTCCGACCTCGGACCAACTTGGTCCAAAGTCAGATAAATAAAAAAGCTGCTACACAGGTGCAACAATAACAGACACAAGAACATTCTGTATCTGACTTGATGCTTCCATGTAACAGCTCCGACAGTTCGGACTGACTAAAAATATGTTTGTATAAATATGGGGCTTGCCCATCAATAAAATCTCGTATGAAGCAGTATTTAATTTTCAACTGTAACTATTGTGGTATATAATTTCAAGTTTTTTACTAATAGCCATATCTGTATTCTCCATACTTCTATTACTGTGCGTTGCCCTGTTCCAATGCCAACCCAATCAATCGATCCGCCTGATCTGCCATGAACAGCGGGATATTCAGCACATCATCGTCCAGCTTCAGATTGTCCAATGAGAAACGGATGCGAAGCTTGACCTTATCAGGGAACAGTTCCTTGAACTTCTTCATACTCTTGCTGGTTGTGTTGGCTTCGGATTTGACCTCCACGGGGAAGATGTCGTTCTCCCGCTGAATGAGGAAATCCACCTCGTAAGGTGGGTTGTTCTGGCTCCAATAACGGGGCATGACTTCAAACTGAGTAATTAAAGTCTGCAACACAAAGTTTTCGGTTAATGCGCCTTTGAATTCAGTAAATAGGCGGTTCCCTTCGCCAAAGGCAGTGGGGGCCAACTGTGCCAGACGGCGGAGCAGTCCCACATCTACCAAATAAATCTTGAAAGCAGACAAGTCATCGTAAGCTGCAATCGGCAAGCCGGGAGCTGAGCTGCGATAAATTTTATGCACCAGACGGGCATCCACCAGCCATTGCAAAGCATCCTCGTACTCACGGGCTCGTGCACCTTCCTTGACCACTTTATAGATAAACTTTTTGTTCTCTCTTGCCAGTTGAGAAGGAATGGATTTCCAGATCATTGAGATTTTCGGGAACTCGCTGAGGTTAGGATGTTTTGCAAAATCACGCTCATAGGCTCCGATGATTCCGGACAATGCTTCCTGCATGGCAGAAACATCCCGTGCCTCCGTCCACATTAATACCGGCTCCGGCATACCACCGGTGACATAGTACATCTTCAGCTTCTCATACAGCGGATTAAAGAAGGCGTCAGGGATAGGTTCAAGGGTATCCACCTGTTCCAGATACTGCTCCAGATTTTCATCACCGTTGGCAAGTAGAAACTCAGCGAAGGTCATTGGGTCAATCTGCATGAAGTTGACCTTGCCTACTGGAAAAGAGGAAGGCTTCGCCAAGGCGATACCTAACAGAGAACCGGCGCAGGCAACATGGTACTGCGGTGCGTTCTCGCAGAAATATTTCATGGAGTTAATGACTTTCGGGCAGTCCTGTACCTCGTCAAAGATGATGAGGGTCTTTTCTGGCAATATCTTTTGACCGCTTGCCAACATAAGGTTTTGTAGAATCCGGTCCACATCCTTGGTTGTTTCAAAAAATTGTTTATATTCTTCGTTTTCGTCGAAGTTAAAGTAGGCTGTATTTTCATAACAGCGTCTGCCGAACTCTTTCAGAATCCAAGTCTTACCCACCTGACGTACGCCCTTCAAGATTAAAGGCTTGCGGTAGGGAGAATTCTTCCAATCCAGCAACTTTTTTAAGATAAATCGTTCCATAGAATCACTCCTCACATTTTTATTGGAGTTTTATGCTTTATAATCACACTTTTATTATATGCGAAATCTATGAAAATTACAACCGAAATCACAAAATTATTAAAATTTAATGCTTATCAATCACACTTTTATATGAGATAGTGAAAAATTTTTCTACAATAAAGGCTGACCGCAGCCTCAACATTAGTTATATTACATCTTATCATTCCTGTTCCATTCCGGATAGGAAAGGATAAGATCAGTATCACTATAATCAGTATAGTTATTATCAGTATTGTTACATTGTGCTTTTGACAGTTCTTGAATTGTCAAAAGCACAATTCTGGAACTGCCATAAACACAATTCAAGAATTGTCCCATCAAAGAAATAAGGCTGACCTGTTACAGTCAGCCCTAAGTAAAAAGTCTATATTCTGTTAGCAAAAAATCAGTTCTGCATTAACGATTTCCTCCGCCTGTGCTTTTAGACTACTCATGTGATGCACCCAAGCAAGCTGTTGGGTTGACTTATCCGGAGCCGGATTTTTCTCCAGAAGTTCAGTCATTATCTGTTCCACTCTACGGTAAGCAGTTTCGTCAATTTCCCATAAATGCGGAAATAATGTCTCTGTTAGAATCATGTCATCTAAGAGTATTGGATTATTTTCTGCAAGAAAAACTCTGCGCATTCTACCGTACTTCCCAAGTGGTTTATCGCTTATATAGCTCAACCGAATATCAGGGATGAGATAATCACCACAACGGGTATAAGTCAAATTCTGTGTCATAGCAACTCCTCCAATCATTTTTTCTTTCACTTTCATTGTAATGGATGCTCCCCTAAAAGTGAAGTTTGTAGACTGGTCGTTTCAAGCGCAGCATATATCTTCTGATAAACCTTTCGTGACGGTCTGCGATTGCCTTCTTCAATTTTATAGTAGTAGATTGGTACAATCCCTATCCGTTCTGCAAAAGCCTTCTGTGACAGCCCCTGAGCCGTTCTAACGCTCTTTAGCGCTTCGGTATAGGGTACAGCAAGGAAACGGGAGAAATCATCATAGAGTAAGGACGCTTCGATTTCCAAAACATCTGCCAGCTTAATAGCTACATCATAAGGAATAGGATGTTTCCCATTTTCATACATCGCAACAGTTGATGGTACAATATCCAGCTTTTCCGCCAACTGTCTTGTTGTCATCTGTTTTCGCTGACGGTAGTACTTGAGATTATCGCTCGGTAAGTTGGTCTTTGGCTTTTCTTCAAAAGGTATCGTTAAATGGAGTAACAGCTTGCCTTAATGAAATTCACACAACGATGTGTGATTGAAAATACCATTGCAAATACGATATGATATTTACATTCCCACTTCGTGTGTGCTAAACTACTGACATCAAGTTTCATTTGGACTTGATTCCTCCTTTGATTTTTTGTTCTTGGTTGGCAGACCATCTTCATTTTATCAAAGGAGGATATTTTTTCTATGCATAGCTAAAGCTTTTTGGAACCACCCGCATTGCCGGTGGTTTTCTTTATACAAAAAACGCGCCCCCGGACAAAGGTCCGGGGGCGCGTTCTGTTATTTGGAAATTTCTCAGAAGATCGCAACGACAGCGCCGTTGTAGGTGTTCTCGATGTAGGTCTTCACAGCGTCGGACTGCAGGGCCTTGACCAGGGCCTGGATCTTGGCGCTGTTCTCCTCGCCTGCGCGGCAGGCAACGATGTTGGCGTAGGTCTGGGCCGCGTCGCCGGAGGCGTCTTCGATGGCCAGGGCGTCGGAGGCGTGGAGACCGGCCTGCAGGGCGTAGTTGCCGTTGATGACAGCGACGGTGCCCTCGTTGGAGTTGGCCAGCTGTGCCGGGACGGTATCGGCCTGCAGGGCCTGCACGTCGTGGCCCTTGGCGTCGACGATGTCGAGCGTGGTCACGCCTTTTTCCGCGGAAGCGTCGGCGGGCAGCTCAATGAGGCCTTCCTGGGCCAGCAGGAGCAGGGCGCGGGTCTCGTTGGAATCGTCGGCCGGGATCAGGATGGTCGCGTCGGAGGCGATGGCGTCGACGGAGTCCACACCGTTGCCGTACAGGCCGAACGGCTCATAGTGGATCTTGGCAGCGGAGACGAGGTCAGTGCCGTTGGCAGCGTTGAAGCTGTTCAGGTACGGGGTGTGCTGGAAGTAGTTGGCGTCGAGCGAGCCGTCCGCCAGGGACTGGTTGGGCAGGACATAGTCGTCGTACACAACGATCTGCAGATCGTAGCCTTCGGCGGCCAGGGTATCCTTGACCTGCTCGAGGATCTCTGCGTGCGGGGTGGAGGAGGCGCCGACCTTCAGCACTTCCAGCTTGCCGTCGGTGGTCTCGGCAGCGACGGTATCGGTGGTGACAGTCGTGTCAGCAGTCTCGCTCTTGGCTGCGCAGCCGGCGAGGGCGGCAACGATCAGCAGAGCGGCAAGAACGATTGCAAGTACCTTTTTCATGATAATGACTCCTTTTTAAATGTAATATAAACTGGCTGTTTGGTTTTTCTGATCCGGACGACTTCGGTCACATTCGTCCGCAGCGCCAGTTGATACGCAGAAGATATTCAAAGATCTGTCTCATCGGCAGCTCCTTTCAGCGCGCGCGCTTATCCGTCCTGCGGAGGATGCGCGTGCCGACGATCTGGATGACCTGCACGATGATGACGATGAGGAACACGCAGACCCAGACGACGAGCTTCTGGCTTCTCTGGTGGCCGTAGATGATGGCGACCTGGCCGAGGCCGGTGCCGCCGAGTGTGGCGGCGAGGGCGGTATAGCTGAGGATCGTGACCGTGGAGATGATCGAGCCGGAGATGAGCGACGGCTTTGCCTCCGGCAGCAGCACATGCCAGATGATCTGCAGGTTCGTGCAGCCCATGGCCTGTGCGGCCTCGATGACGCCGGCCGGGACCTCTTTGAGCGAGGATTCGACCATGCGGGCCACATACGGCGCAGCGGCGATGATCAGCGTGACGATGACCGCGCCGTTGCCGGTCGACGTGCCGAGCAGCAGTCTTGCCGCCGGGATCATGGCGACCATCAGGATGACCGCCGGGATCGAACGGAAGAAGTTCACGATAAAGCCGAGCACCGTATTGACGCCCTTGTTGGGGTGCAGCCCGTCCTTATCCGTGACCCAGAGCACCACGCCGAGCGGCAGGCCGATGACATAGGCGAACAGCGAGGTCAAAAACGTCATATAGACCGTCTGCCACACGCCGAGCTGGATGATGTGGTTGTCCCACAGCTTCAGGAAAAATTCGGTTGCCATTTACCGTTCCTCCTTCCAGGTCAGGCCGCTGTTTTTCAGCCAGCTGATGACCTTTTCCGCGTCGTGCTCGTCGTTGGGCAGCTCAAAGATCATGTGGCCGTAGGCCGCGCCCTCGACGGATTTCGTGTCGGCAAACAGCACGTTGACCGGCACGCGGCACGCGAGGATCATCTCGGAGATGACCGGCTTCTGCGTATTTTCGCCGTTGAAGATGATGCGGACCTTGCGCCCGCCGGTCGTCGGCTCGAGCACCGGCCGCTCCTGCGGCAAGACCAGCTCCCGCGCGATATCGGATTTCGGGCTCGTGAAAACGTCCGCCACGCGGCCCTCTTCTGCGATGCAGCTCTTGTCGATGACCGCAACACGGTCACAGATCTGGTCGATGACCTTCATCTCGTGCGTGATGACGATGATGGTGACGCCGAGCGTCTTGTTGATCTCGCGCAGCAGCTCCAGGATCGAGCGCGTCGTGTTGGGGTCGAGCGCGCTGGTCGCCTCGTCGCAGAGCAGGTACCGGGGCTTGGTCGCCAGGGCTCTTGCGATGGCCACGCGCTGCTTCTGGCCGCCGGAGAGCTGCGAGGGGTAGCTTGCAGCCTTGTCGGAAAGGCCGACGACCCGCAGCAGCTCCTCCGCCCGCTTCTTCGCTTCCGCCTTCGGCGTGCCGGAGATCTCCAGCGGGAAGCAGATGTTGCGCAGGACCGTCCGCTGCTCGAGCAGGTTGAAGCCCTGGAAGATCATGCCGATCTGCCGCCGGACCTGCAGCAGCTCCTTCTGGCTGAGCGTCATGATGTTCTGCCCGTCCACCAGCACCTCGCCGGAGGTCGGCCGCTCAAGCAGGTTGATGCAGCGCACCAGCGTCGATTTGCCCGCGCCGGACAGGCCGATGATGCCGAAAATTTCGCCGTCCGCGATCGTGAGATTCACATCCTTCAGCGCTTCTACGCTGCCGGAGGCCGAGGAATAGATTTTGCCGAGATGTTTCAGCTCGATCATGGGTGATCCCCTTCCAATGTTTTTTCTGCACAAATAAAAAGAGCCGGGAAACTCACATCGTTTCTCAGCCCCGATCCCGGCAGCCACGCTGCCAATCTGGAATTTTATGAAACAAAGCGAGCCGAATTTTGCGTATGCGAAAACATGCACATGCTGCGCATGCACATCGGCATCATCATAGCGGTCGTAAACAGCTGCTTCATCGCGTGTCGGCTCCTTTCCTGATTTCTGGGGCCATTATATCTGCCCGGTCAGAAAATGTCAATGGGTGATTCGGTGAAAAAATGTTGCCGCTTCGCCGTATTTTTTGTGCAGACAGAGCAAACCGGCTCCCGCGCGGGCGGGAGCCGGTTTGCAGGGCGCTCATTTCATGAACTCTTTTACCATCCGCAGCTTCTTTTCCGAGTACGGGTGGTAGCGCAGCGGCAGGTCGAGCCAGGTCGCTTTTTTGACGATCGAGCGCGCGTGGGTGAAGGTCTCGAAGCTCTTTTCGCCGTGGTAGCTGCCCATGCCGCTGTGGCCGACGCCGCCGAAGGGCATGTGCGTCGTGGCCAGATGGATGATCGTGTCGTTGATGCAGCCGCCGCCAAACGAGCAGCTGCCCAGCACCTGCCGCTCCGCAGCCCGGTCGGAGGTGAACAGATACAGCGCCAGCGGCTTTTCCCGGCCGCGGATAAAGTCGATGGCCTCCTGCAGCCGGTCAAAGGTCAGCATGGGCAGGATCGGCCCGAAGATCTCCTCCTGCATCACAGGGCTGTCCGGCGAAACGCCGTCCAGCAGCGTGGGCGCGACGAAGCGCGTTTTTTCATCAAAGGTGCCGCCAATGCACGCGTTTTGCCCCTCCAGCAGCTTCGTCACGCGGGCAAAGTGCTTTTCGGATACGATCACGGGCATCTCGTCCATCCGGTCGTCCGGGAAGAATTCCTGCAGCGCCGCCCGGTATTCGCGCACGAAGGCGTCCTTGACCGACGTGTCGATCAGCAGATAATCCGGCTCCACGCACGTCTGCCCGGCGTTCAGGACCTTGCCGAAGGCGATGCGCCGCGCGGCGAGCTTCAGATCGGCCGTTTTGTCGACGATGACGGGGCTCTTGCCGCCAAGCTCCAGCGTGACGGGGGTCAGGTGCTTCGCCGCGGCCTCCATCACGACCTTGCCGACGGCGACGCTGCCGGTAAAGAAGATCGTGTCGAACCGCTGGGCGAGCAGCGCGCTGTTCTCCGCGCGTCCGCCCTCGACGGCGGCAATGTAGCGCGCGTCAAAGGTCTCTCGGATGAGCTTCGCGATCGCCGCGCTCGTGGCCGGGGCGTAGGCCGAGGGCTTGACAACGGCGCAGTTGCCGCCGGAGATCGCGCCGACCAGCGGCGACAGGCACAGCTGCACGGGGTAATTCCACGGCGAGATGATCAGCGCCACGCCGTAGGGCTCGGGCGAAACGAAGCTCTTTGCCGGGAACTGTGCCAGCGGTGTCGGCACCGCCCGCTCGCGCATCCAGCCCTTCAGGTGCTTCAGATGGAAGCGCAGCTCCTCGAGCACCATGCCGGTCTCGCACATGTAGACCTCCATCGGCGCCTTGCGGAAGTCCTGCATCATCGCCTGCTCGAGCAGCTGCTCGTTGTCCCGCAGGGCCTGCTGCAGCTTTTTGAGCTGCAGCAGGCGGAAGGCATACGGGCGCGTCGCGCCGGTATCAAAATACGTCCGCTGCGCGTGGACAAGCTCCTGAATGTCCATGGTATCTCCTGTTCCAAAACCGCCGGAAGCGGCGCTTCCGGCGGTTTTTATGCGTTATTTGCCGAAGCTCAGCAGCTTCTGATAGGCCGCTTCCCACTGCGGCGTGTGATGCGGCTCGTAGGTTTCGACCGGCTCGGAGCGGCGCACGACGGCGCGCAGCTCGTCTACATCCCGGATATCGCCCAGCGCCATGGCCTGCGCAAGCAGGTTGCCGATGGCCGCACCCTCGACCGGGCCGGTGATAACAGGGCGGCCGGTCGCGTCCGCGGCAAACTGGTTGAGCAGCTTGTTGTTGCAGCCGCCGCCGACGATGTTGAGCGTGTCGATGCGCGCGCCCTTGATCCCCTCCAGCCGCTCGAGTGCCCAGCGGTACTTGAGTGCGAGGGATTCATAGATGCAGCGGGCGATCTGCCCGACGGTCTCGGGGACCGGCTGGCCGGTCCGGCTGGCGAAGGCACGGATCTTCTCCGGCATCTGGCCGCCGGCGTAGAAGGTGCTGTCGTCCGTGTCGATGATCGTGCGGAAGGGCTCGGCCCGCTTCGCTTCCTCGACGATGTCGTTCCAGCTGAGCTTCTGCCCGGCCTTCTGCCAGTCTCTCCGGCACTCCTGGATGAGCCACAGGCCCATGATATTGTTGAGCGGCCGGAATCCGCCCTGGATCGTGCCCTCGTTCGAGAAATTCGCGTCGCGCACCGCGTCCGTCAAGATCGGCTTATCCGTCTCCACGCCGAACAGCGACCATGTGCCCGACGAGCAGAACGCGAAGCTGCCCGTGCCGGGGATGGCAGCCACGGCAGAAGCCGTGTCGTGCGTGCCGACGGCGGCGAAGCGCGCCTGATTGATGCCCAGCTCCTCCGCCAGCTCCGGGCGGAGACGGCCGCGCAGCGACCCTGCGTGGTCGATGGGCAGGAAGATCTTTTTGGGCAGGCCCAGCGCCTCGATGGTCTGCCAGTCCCAGTCCTTCGTGGTGGGGTTATAGAGCATGGAGGTGGTGGTCTCGGTGTATTCGGACTTTTTCTCGCCCGTCAGGAAAAAGCCCAGCAGGTCCGGCATGAACAGCAGCGTCTGCGCGTTCGCGAGCGCCGGATCGTCCTGCAGCTTGCGGCGGTAGAGCTGATAGACAGTGTTGAAATTCATCGTCGCAATGCCCGTGCGGGCAAAGAGCGTCGGGAAGTCGACCGTCTTCCACACGGCCTCCATATCCGCGTCGACCGCGTAGCGGTACGACCGGGGATTGGACAGCAGCTGGTCGTTTTTGTCGAGCAAACCATAGTCGACGCCCCAGGTATCGATGCCGAAGCAGTCAAGCTCGCCGACGTTTGCGTTTTTGAACGCCAAAAAGCCCTGCTTCAGCTGGTTATAGAGGTACGGCAGGTCCCAGTAGAACACGCCGTTCATCTCGATGTAGTTGTTTTCAAACCGGTGCAGCTCGCGCATGGTGATCTTCTCGCCGTCAAACTGCCCCAAAATCGCGCGGCCGTTGCTCGCGCCGAGGTCGAACGCCAACAGGTTTCTCATGGTGTCATGCCCCTTTCGTCTTGGCTCAGCAGATGGCGGAGCCGGTCTTTTCGTGCCCGATCAGCTTCCACGTCGCGTCGATCAGGTTGGAGAACATCGGGTTTTCCATCGCCTTGATGACAAACGACTGGCACGGGGAGTTGATATCCTCGCCAGAGACCTGGAACAGGCCGTTTTCGTCGCACAGGCGGCGAAGCCGCGCCAGCTGCTCCGGCGTGTTGCGGGTCGGCATGTAGGTGACGGCGCGGATGCCGCAGCTTTTGATGCAGGCGATCACGTCGTCCAGATACTCGTCCTCAAACTTCTGCGCCTTCTTGTCGCCCGTGACGGAGGCCGTCACGTCGCCGAGATAGGCGTAGCACAAAAGCGCGTCAATATCCTTGCACAGCTTGGCCACATCGCGCACGTTCGGGCATTCGTCAGTCGCGTCGATGTAGATCTTCGGCACGAACGCGGATTTCAGAATGCCAAGCAGGTCGTACTCGTAGAACGGGTATGCCGTGTCGAGCATCTGGGTCTTCTGCTTTTCACTAAGGCTCAGGCCAATGGAGGCGAGATAATCGATCATCGGCTGGCCCTTGCCTGCCTTTTGGGTCATTTTCTTTGCCAGCGCGTACATCAGATGCCGCTCGGTCACGCCGCCGTCTTCCTTCGCCTCACTCAGCGGGAGCACGTCGCGGTCGTAGTCCAGCGCGATGCCGGGCAGCAGCGCGTTGATCTTTCCGACCATTGCGCGGTTCCGGCGGCCTCTGGCCGCGCGGTAGGGCGCGAACCAGGCGTTCAGCATTTCAATTTTGTCGTGCGGGACGGACTGGATGGTCATGTAGCTGACGCCCACCTGATCGGGGTTGTTGGTGCGCCGGCCCTGCAGCGCCGTGCCGTCCATCGACACGCGGCACTCCATCCCGACGGTCACGGGCATGCCGACCAGCTCCGCCGCCGCGAGGAATTCCCGCGCGCCGGAGATGGAATCGTGGTCGATGATGCCCGCCGTGCACAGCCCCTCCATCCGCGCGGCATAGACCGCGGCGGTGGGAGAATACGGCGAAAACGAATAGGTCGTATGGATATGGTTGTTGATATACTGCGGCACCATGGGCGGGAATTCGGTCGTCTTCAGAACCTCCCTGAGGTTCGCGAGCCGCTCCTCCCGCGCAGGCGCGTTCAGCTTTTCCAGAATGGCAATATCGATCATAAACGCTCCCCCGTCATATGCAAAATGTTCCCCTGACCTCTCCCGCAAAAAGGTCAAGCCCCAACAAATTTCTTCCGCACCTTCCATTGACAGCAGACATCCAAACGCAGCTGCCCACAGATCTGGTGCCCCGTATCAGGCGGCGCGTACCAAGACGCCCGTAAGGTGACCACCGAGTGGAACGACGCCTAAAACATTGGGTCTCACCTGAATTCGGAGGCAGAATGCACCAAACGCGTCCAAGCACTCTTTTCTCCCCTATCTTTTCCGGCAAGACGGAAAAGATAGGGCCGCCGGAGGCGC
>ERZ857827.2475-NODE-2475-length-13647-cov-3.152590_pt1 | contig 13647 bp, 18 predicted proteins | sample MGYA00519761_ERZ857827 | MGnify/ENA primary metagenome ERZ857827 (study PRJEB31778, sample SAMEA3449370) | human gut metagenome | biome: human gut; feature: human-associated habitat; material: faeces | place: United Kingdom | collected 2010/2012 ... | reverse complement strand
AAAGAGATAATTTAGACATTATAACAGTAGTATTAGGAGCAGATACTAAAAAAATAAGAACAACAGATAGTATAAAATTAATAGAGTATGTATATAAAAATTATAAAATAATAGATATAGAAAAAATAGTAAATGAGAAATTTAATGAATGGAGAAATATAAATGAAAGACAAATTAATGTAAACAAAGGAGTGTACAATAATGTAATTATGAAACTAAAAGCTCTTAAATATACAAAAATGGCAGTAAAAAATGCAGAAGTAGATAATATAAATGTAGATGCGAACTGTTTATATTATTTAGAAGCTCCAGTTGAAGCAAACAAAAAGATAGGAACATTAAAAGTAAAAATAGGTAATGAAACTATACAAACAGTAGATATTGTAGTAGAAACAGAGATAAAAAGGAAAGAAATAACAGATTATTTTTGCCAATTTTTAGATGTAATATATTGACTTTTTGATATAAATTTGCTATTATAATTAATAGCTTATGCGAAAGTAGCTCAGTTGGTAGAGTGCAACCTTGCCAAGGTTGATGTCGCGGGTTCGAGTCCCGTCTTTCGCTCCAAATACATATGGCGACATAGCCAAGTGGTAAGGCACGAGTCTGCAAAACTCTGATCCCCGGTTCAAATCCGGGTGTCGCCTCCAATAAAGTCAAAAAGTCCATTTTGGGCTTTTTATTTTTCAGCATTTTCTTTGGGTTTCTTTGAGTGTCAAACCCTTTTGTACCAATGCTTCCACGCCATATCACAAACAGGAGGTACTTTCTTTGAATTTTACAAAATTTTAAGAAATTTCTCGGCATTACATTAACTTTACATTAACAAATTATAAACAAGCAAAAAAATACTTGGTTCGATTATCTGTGTTGATAATTTAACCAAGTATTTTTATGCTCGATATAAAAATTTCAATCCAACTAAGCCAAAAACTATTACTTTATTGCGGTAAATAATATAGCCTTCCTTCTTTTGAAATTATTTTTGCATCTTTATCAAAAAGATTATCATTATCTTGTGATGTAACATTATAATTTGAAGTTTGTTCTTCAATCATTATTTTAGTTTTATCTTATATAGCACAAAAATTAAAATCATCTTTAAATAATCCTGGTATCCAATGAACAACATCATCAAGTCCCATTCTCTTTCACAGACAATTTCAAATTTATTTTCTCTATTTGCGTAAATTATTACTGCAATGTAATCTCAACCATTATTCAAAAAGTTCATTATTAAATCTATAATAACTTCTTTTTTGGGGATTAGATTCTGCTATTAATAATGTTAATGCAGCAAGTGTATTATTATCTATAGTCTGCTTTCCATCCTTATATAAAATAGTGTAAAAGTTCAAAAAGTATATAAATAATGTTGCTGCGATTCTTTTATTTCCATCTGTAAATACATGATTTTTAACTATTAAATATAGAAAATTCGCTCCCTTTTCTTCTAATGAGAGTAAGTAGAATTTGACAATAATATAAATATATGCTATGATTGTCAGTGTAAAAATTTGATTACTAATAAAATTGAAGAAAGGAAGAATTAGAAGGAAATTTGATACAAGTTAATATTCACCTCAAATCTAATTAAATATTAGCTAAAGGAGGTGAAGTTGAAGGTATATAATCATTATATTCATAATAAAACTATTTATAATCGTAATATCATATTATATTGATAATCCAATAATATCTGTAATTAGTGAAATAATGCTAACTATCATAGAAGTTACAATAGAATATATAAATGAAAAAAAGCATAATACAGAAAACGTTATTTATAATGTGAGCAATTACAACGCATTTTATATTTACATAATAAAAAATAGCAATTATTAATTATAAATTTTTAAAAATATTTGTAAAAACTATTGCATATTTTACTAAATATTTGTATAATTAATTTAGAAATTACATATTATAGTTAATAATTCCCCTGTCGATTCGAAGCTTTACGTTTAGTGCGTAAAAGGTTTATGTAGATGAGATGGGGGATTATTGATTTTATTGCTTTTTAGTAAGTTCACTATAGTATGTAGAATTACTCGGTATGAACTTCCAATGTCTATATGGAATTGTCCAAGTATTCCAATCATGTAGACCTGTTGATACACCTATATTAAAATTATGATGAATTTCTCTGATTCTAATTAATATGTGTTTATACAATTTTTCTTTAGCAATTGTCTTTTTACCTCTTCTATTGCTATTAGGTAATTTCTCTTTATGAAAATTGTTCAATCTAAAATTTATTGAACCTAATATTATATCCATACATTGCAAAATAACATGATCGTGTGAAATTACTTCTGCTATATTTTCTCTTCTAATATGAATGTTATTATCTTTAAATATATTTACATTATTTAACCCATATACAAAATCTATAAATGTGTTATTTCTATTAGGAGTATTGGGTAATTTGTCAAAATAAAACCTAATATTAAGTTCTTTATCCTTTTTAGGGTTGCTATTTTCAAATCCAAAAGCCCATTTTACAAATTGATAATAGAGCAAATAATATTCATTATCTATTTGATTATCTGTTAAATCATTAGCAATATAACAAACAGGTTTAAACATAATTCTAATTTTTATATCACTTGTCTTTATATAATCAAAAAATAAATCTATTATTTCTATATATTTATCTAAATAGCTTTCCGTTACTTTAGACCATTTTATTTCTCCAAACAAATTAAGTTCTTCCTTCTTCTGATTTAATAATATATTTAATTTATCAAATTGCTTTGCATTAACTATAGCACCACCATAGAAATTTCCAAAATATTTTCCTTTTTTAGCTGATTCATCACAATATATAATATATTCTTCTTGCAATTGTTCCACCTCTTTCGTTTATAACTGTATATATTTTATTCTTACAATGCAATAATGAATTTATTAATTATGCGAAAAAATGTTTCGGTTATTTTAATAATATAAAAGTAATTTTTATAAAATTCATTCTAGTTACATTAACAATACATTAACACACGAATTTTAATCCTCGAAGGCACTGATACTACTATACTTTCAAAAACGTCGAACCGGAGTACACCTCCAAAAAAAAACGGGGAAATATTGATATACCAATATTTTCTCGCTTTTTGTATTTGTATATTTATACCTAACACGTTGTCTAAAAAATGAATAAAATGATATTTTCTACATACGATATATAAACGCGAAAGAGCATATATATTAAAGTTTTACGGACATAAACGTAAAACTTAACATTTTTTAAATAATAGTATAAAATATAATTAGAAGTGAAGTGTATGCTAAAAAGAGAAAAATACATAAATCAACTAATAGAAAGTAAAGATTTGGGATTAATAAAAGTAATTACAGGAGTTAGAAGAAGTGGAAAGAGTACATTATTACTCCAATATAAGGATTATCTATTATCTCAAGATATACAAGAAGAAAATATTATATATATGAATTTCGAAAGTGCTGAATGGTATAATATAAAAAATTATGAAGACTTATATAAAAGGGCATATTAACAATGGATAAAGTTAAAAATAAACAAATAGATGGTATTGAAGTACTTAATATTGTTGATTTCTTAATGGATTGACCATAGTAAATGATATAAAAGCAGATGTGAGTATTGCCACTAAACTTCATAACAATAAGATGTTGGAATTCCAACATCTTATTGATTTTGAAGTGTATAAATAATTAAAATTATCTGCAAGGTCTTTCAAATAATTTATTGCAACTTTTTTTATCCCAAGGTCTGTCACAATGTTTGTCGTCATGTTTGTCACAATGATCATTACATGGTTTATCACAGTGCTTATCGCAAAAGTCATCACAAGGTTTATCACAATGTTTATCGCAGTGCTTGTCATCGTGTTTTTCACAGTGATCTTCATCATGTTTCTCACAGTGCTTTTCACAATGGCATTCATCATGCTTTTCATCATGTTTTTCATGGTGCATATCACAAGGAGGACATTCTAATTTTATACCTTTTAAACATTTACCTTCATGTTTGCATGAAGTACATATTTTACAGTGTTTTACCTCATCTACCCAAATGACTATTTCGTAAAATTTATTTGCACATAAAGGACCAAATACAAATTCACCATTTTCATCTGTAAAAGTATGAGAAACTGGTCTTCTTTCCTCTTTGCCACAATCATGATCAACTTCTACAAGCTTAACAACTGCGTTGCAAATAGGGTCATGGCAACAATCTTTTACTACACCATATATTACAGATCTATTATCTTCTGGCAATGTTATATCTAAATCAAACTGTTTTCCAGTAGCAAGAACACCATCAATTTTTAGAACTGGACATATACTTTTTTCACATTCCATAATTTTTACTTCCTTTCTTAATTTTATAATATATTATATGCTTGTCACTTTGGGGACGTTCCTTTTTGTGACATTTTGTCACTTTGGGGACAGTCCTTAATTATTCCATCTTGCAAGCTGGCAACAACTTAAAAATAAAATCAAATGATACTTACCATATGAGTTACACACTATAGGAAAATATATGATTGAAAAAAAATTACTATTAATATATAATAATCAAGAAAAAATGAATATACATATTAATTAAGAAGGAGTGCAAAAAATGGAAAATAGACCAATAGGTATGTTTGACTCAGGAGTAGGAGGATTAACAGTATATAAAGAAGTAAAAAAACAACTACCAAATGAAAGTATAATTTATTTAGGAGATACAAAAAGATTCCCATATGGAAGTAAATCTAAAGAAAGTATAATTGAGCTAACAAAGCAGGGAATTGAATTTTTGATAAGACAGAATGTGAAATTAATAGTAATAGCTTGTGGAACAGCAACAAGTCAAGCGTTAGAAGAAGTGAAAAACTTATATCCTGTGCCAATAATAGGGATAATAGATTCTACTGTAGAATATTTAGAAGAAAAATATAGAAACAATAAAAATGCTGAAATAGGAATTATTGCTACAGCAGGGACAATTAAAAGTAACGGATGGCAGAACAAAATAAAAGAATTAATACCAGAAGCAAAAATAAAGGCAAAAGGATGTCCATTATTAGCACCAATGGCAGAAGAAGGCTGGATAGATAATCAAATAGCCAGATTAACAATAAAAGAATATTTAAAGGAAATGAGAAAAATAGATACACTTATTTTAGGATGTACACATTATCCGCTATTTCAAAAAATTATAGAGAAAGAAATGGGTAAAAGAGTAGAAATAATAAACACAGGCGAAAAAATAGCGCAAAAACTAACTACATATTTGCAAGAAAATAATATTCAAAATGTAGAGGTAATGCTCGAAGATAAAATATATTTAACAGATACAGAATGCAATTTTGTATCTGTTGCAGAAAAACTTTTAGGAGATAATAAAATAAGTGAAAAAATACAAAGAGCAGAATACTTACAAATTACAACATAAAAATGCTTTGCATAAAGCCTTTTATACAATAGGAAAATTCCCAGAACATTCCTATTGTATAAAAAACTTCGCTAAGCATTGTGCAGAAAAATTAATTTTTGTAGAATAGCCAAATCGATATGTTAAATATAATAATTGCTAGTGTGAACGAATTTCACTTATATTATTAATGGTTTTTACATTCAAAAATTCAACCTGATTAGATATGAAATTAGGATTATCAAAACTAATGTTATCATCTGTTAACTCTGTAGATAAATATTTTTTATTATCATCAGCAAACAAGGTAACAACAGGTTTTTCTAATTGTTCATTCAAAAGAATTGAACCAATAGCATAAGCTCCACTAGAGATACCTATGCCAAGTCCAATTTGTTGTCCTATTTTACGGCACATATTAATTGCATCATCATCTTCAACGCCAAAAACACCATCAATTAAAGAAGTATCTACTATACTAGGAATAAAATCATCAGCAATTCCACTTATTTTGCTATGACCTGAAAGTTGACCACCCGAAAGAATAGGCATATTATTAGGTTCAACACACCAAGTTTTTATCTTATTATTAAATTCTTTAATTCTTTTAGAAATTCCTGAAAAAGTTCCGCCAGAACCAATACCTGCAATAAATCCACCGATAGAGTTACCAACTTCATTGACTATTTCTACACCAGTGGTATTATAATGTGCAAAAACATTATCCATATTTTCAAATTGCAAAGTCTCAAAAGCTCCTGTTTCTAAAGCAAACTTATGACTATTATCCATAGCAATATTAAAAGCATCATGCTCATCATAATTTAGATGCAATTTAGCTCCATATAATTTTAAAAGTTGCTTTCTTTCTTCTGTAGCAAAAGCAGGCATAAATATATGAACTGGATGACCTAATATAGTTCCAATAGCAGCAAGACCTAGCCCAAAGTTACCACTAGTAGTTTCAACAATTGGCTGTTTAGGTTTCAAATGACCACGTTCAATAGCTTTTTGAAGCATATAGTATGCAGAGCGATCTTTAATACTACCAGTTAAATTGTAATACTCTAATTTAGCATAAAAATACTTAATTTTTCCTTTATATTTATATTCTATTTGTACCATAGGAGTTTTTCCTATGGGTAAAATTGTCTTATTCATTAATATCACCACATGTAAATTATATAACATTGTTGTAAATATATCAACAATAAAATGCATAAACTTTTGTGGCAAGAATATACATGTATTAATCTATGTTAGGAGGTTTTTATGTTTATTGTTTTAAACAGACAAAAAATATATTCATATATAATATCAATAGCAACAGTATGTATGTTATTTGTAATTGCTGGCAATATAAATACAGGGAAAAATGCAATAACTACATCAGCAACAACAAGGCAGTTGCCAATATATAATGTAATAACAGATGAAAAAAAGGTTGCTCTAACTATGAATTGTGCGTGGTAACAATTACCATAGGGACAGATTTGAATAGAACTGATATTCCTATGGTTTAAAGCTGACTTTGAAACTGTCAAGAGACAAAATATTGTCGAAAAATGCCGAAAAATAGCACAAAATGTAGGAAAAATAACCACCAAATATTCAAATTTGTATGGCTTTTTAAAATTACATATGATAAAATGAACGCATAAAAAGAAAGGGCTGTTTTTATGAAAAGTAGAACTAAATTTTTATTATTCGTTTTTGTAGCATTACTTTTGGCAATTATATTCTTAAAGACTCCTACAGTATCATCAGCAAGAGATATAGGATATCTAAATAGCTTCAGGATTGAGGGACATAATACACACAGAACTGAGTATTTGACAAAGTACAAGTATGGAAGATATGTAGTTCAAGCAGATGAACCTACTGGCAGAACAAAAATTAATCTTAGAACTATGATATTAAATTCAAATGGCGACTGGAGAGCACCAGAATGGGGCCTAACATATGAAGGAACAAGAAACTTACATTCTAATTGGGCTAGTGAAGGATACTATTATGCAATTGAAGTTACAAGACAATATGATTATGATGGAGTTGCATATGTTTCTGGAAGTTGGTCTCCTGATACAAGAGACGGAGAGAGCTAGAATGAAAAGAATACTTAATTATAAGTATATGATACTATTTGGAATTATTGCATTTATTACTATGTTTATGGTGTTCTATGTATATATTAATTATGCATACGAAATGCCTAGTAGATATGAGAATGTTAATTATGATGAAACTGATTTGACTAGAGAGGAAATTGAAAAAATAAGAAATAATAATTTTTTGCAGAATTTCCTCTCTTTAAAGGAAGGCTTTTCCTTTGATGAAAGTTATTCTAGGTACTGTGCGGTAAAAACAAGAATAATTCCGATAGTTGTCATTAGCATCTTCTTTTTGTATTCGAGTATCAAATGTAATTTAGTCAAATACAATATTGGAAGAAATAATAAATTCGCCAAAGAAAACAATAAATTAAAAAGAAGAATAGCTTTGATACCGGCTTTGTTTTCGCTAATTATTGTTTTTGCATTGATTGTCATTGGTTTGCTATCGAATAAAAATAATTTTTTGACATACTTTAAATTCTTATATAACCATAATGATATAATTAGTTATGTTATGTTTAATAATGTAGCAGTTTTAATCGTATTTGAGATATTTAGTTTTATAGGGATTTATTTGTTAAGTTTGTTTTCATTAGAATTAGTAGATAGATATGGAAATATAGATGCAATAATAATATTTTTAATAATATCATGGGTTTTACCGATCTTTATATCAGGTGATTTAATGATTTTTACTGCGATTAGAAAGATATTACCGCATTCAATACTTCTTATAAGCTTAGAATATGGTACTTCTCTTATGGATTTAATATTACCAATTATAATATTAATAATTTCAATATTATGGATAAGGAAATTAAAGTATGATAAAATCGAAATATAAAAATATTTGTATTATCTTAATTAAAATATTATTTATATCTGCATCTGTAATTTCAATTTATAAAACTGTGGGACATAAAGGGGAAATAATGGATGCTTATAGTTTTACAACTATAGGGCTAAATGCATTTTATTATATTGATTATAATATGCAAGTTAAGCTGAATTCATTTAAAATAATTTGCCTTACGGTATTAATACTTATGAATTATGGCATTACATTATTTAAAATTCATAATTTCTATGAGGGACTAAAAGAAACAATAAGAATTAGATCCAAAAATCTCAATCAATATATTGGAAAATCAAGTATATTCTATTTCAAATATATTGTGACAGATGTTCTCGTTACTATTGCAACTATTTATATTGTAATGCTTGCAATGAATGTGAAAGATGTGTTTAACTTACAAATAGTAGTTAATCTTTCATTAATGGCACTGTTTTACATAGTAGTGCCATTTTTGATAATGTTTATTGTCGATAGATTTGAATACTTTATAGTTGCTGTATTGCTGCTAACAGTCTTCGCAGAATATTTTGTGTATAAACTTAATATATACAACATAATTCTATTGTATGCTATTGTAGTTTTGATAACATATTGTCTAATTTTAATTAGAGAAAGGAATAAATAATGCTAGAAATAATTAACGGTACAAAAAAATACGGTGGAAAAACTGTTTTAAATAATATAAATTATAAATTTGAAGATGGAAAAATGTATGGAATTACTGGACCAAACGGTTCAGGTAAGACGTTAATTCTAAAAAGCTTAGCTGGCTTTATAAAATATACTACAGGACAAGTAGTGCAAAATGGAAAAGAAATTAGGAAAAATAATAATTATATAGAAAATGCAGGTATAGTTATAGAAAATCCTGTTCTAGTTAATGATTTTACAGTAAGTGAAAATCTAGAATATTTAAAAAAACAAAGCGCTAATCTAGATGAGATTGACCTAAATAAATGGTATGAGTTTTTTAATATTGAAGAATATAAAAATATTAAATTCAAAAACTTATCTTTAGGAACAAAACAAAAGGTTGGATTAATTCAGGCTTTTATGCACGAACCACAAAATATATTATTAGATGAACCATTTAACGCATTAGATAAAGAAAACATACAGGTTGTTCAAGAATATCTTATTAAAAAAAGAAAAGAAGGAAAGTTAATTATTATTGTTACCCATATAAACGATGATATCTTAAATAAATGTGATGAAGTTCTACAAATTAGTGAAGGGAAAATATTATAATATGAAAAAAATATTGAAAAGTGATATAGCAATGTGGATAATATTACCGATTATTATACTATGTATAGCGATAATCAGAAATCATATGTATATAAAAGATGATTATGAAGTCAAAGAGAAAACAGATTTGGTAGCGGAAATCCAACAAAGTGTAGAAAATTTAGAAAAAAATAATCCAGATTTTTATATACCTTATGCTTATTATATGGGATATAAAAAGCAAGGGATGTTAGCTGAAAAAATTGAAATAAAAAACTATGAGATGAGTAAAGATTTTAGAAATATAAAATATACATTGAAAAATAACTATGATTTTAATATAATGATAACCCCAGAATTGACTGATGAAGTAGATAATTCATACTCATCTATGCAATTATTATATTATGATTTTAATAGTGCTTATAAAATCTTAAAACCAGGAGAAGAAGTTAATTTACAAATTAACACTACATATATTGAAAGAGAGAAAGTTAGTAAAAAAGAATTTAAGGCACATAGATTAATATATAAATGTAATGAGGAACGAGATGTAGTTGGATATATTCAGATAGGAGGCAATGATTGATGACCAAATTTAACAAAAGAACTATAATTCTTGTCCTAATATTAACATTCTTTATTATCCTAATTGTTGCAAATAATATAATAAAGAATAATCAAAATGTAACACAGTCAGAACAGCCGAGTTATGAAGAGTATTTGGATAATGGCATACAATTTGCAAAAATCCGTAAAGAAGGAAAATATTTAGAAAATATAGTAATTACTAATATAGTACTTAATGATAATCATATAGAGTATACTTTAAAAAACTATAGTGATAGTATTGTATATATATCTAATCAAATAAGTATAGTGATAGGTGAAGATTGCTATAACTATTTTGATGAAACAGAAGGAAAAATTGAATTGAAGTCGCGTGAAGAAAAAATTATAAAAATAGGTTGCACTATTAATGACTTAAGCAAAAAACTAGGATATCGTGTAGACAAAACAATGCAAATCTCAATATTAAAGCCAATCTATATAAAATATGATGATAGTGAATTATTAGGAATTGCAAAAGGTTAATATTACATAGAGGAGTAGTAAAGAGTATAAGAGTAGATATAGAGTCTATAAAAGTTTTTAAATTATACTTATTGTTAGTAGTATAGTTTATAAATATTATTTCAGATAAATAAACAGTACCAATAGAATCCATATTAAAGTTTAATTTTTGTATATAAAAAAATTGATAACTTTAGCGAATCTATATAGGTACTGTGTTTTTTATATCTCGAACTTGACAGAGGCTTAGTAAGGAGTTATGCAATTCCTAAATATGTAAAGTGAATTTTAGAGAATAGTAAAAAAAATCCTGCATATATTTTAAAAGGTGAAAGTTATGATGATATATAGAGAATTTGAAACCGAAGAGAAAAATATGCAAGAAACAATGAGAGTGATAATAATTAGATATATAATCGAAAATTCTTGTAATCTATTTCAGACAGAGTTAAAATCAACACACCTAGGAATAAATAACTCTATTATTAGTTAGACACGGAAAGGAGATTTGTTATGTTAGATGTAAATAATAGAGCTTTGTTGAATTTTAATGGAAATCCTGTTTATGATGGAATGGATGCTGAAATAATTTTATATAAAGTAGCCATATATCTAAGATTGTCAAGAGATGATGAGAATATTGGAGATTCAGGAAGTATAATAAATCAAAGAGAATTTTTAACAAAACATGTTGAAAATCAGGCAAATTGGGAATTGGTTAATATATACATAGATGATGGATATACTGGAACTAATTTTAATAGACCAAGTTGGTTAAGATTAAAAAGAGATATCGAATTGGGAAAGGTAAACTTAGTTATAACTAAAGATTTATCAAGACTAGGAAGAGACTATATAGAAACAGGATATTATTTGGAAAAATTTTTTCCAACTCATAGAGTAAGATATATAGCTGTAAATGATGGAATTGACACATTTTCAAAAAATAGTAATAACGATATGAGCCCATTCATGTCTGTGGTAAATGATATGTATGCTAAAGACATTTCAAAGAAAGTAAGAACAGCAAAGAAAACTAAAGCTGAAAAAGGGGAGTTTATAGGAGCTTTTGCACCATATGGATATAAAAAACATCCTAATGATATTACAAAATTGATAATTGATGATGAAGTGGTGGATGTTGTGAAATATATCTTCAGTGAATATAATAATGGAGGAGGACTAGCTTATATAGCAAGAAGACTAAACGAAAAAAATATTGAATGCCCATCGGTATATAAGCAACGTACATGCAAGTTCCATTGTAAAACACTTACAGGATTATGGGGACATGCAACTATTAGAAAGATATTAACTAATCGAGTTTATATTGGCGAACTGATACAAAGAAAAGGCGAAATGGTTAGTTATAAGGTAAAAAAGTATATTTCATTACCAGAAAGTGAATATATAGTTAAAAAAAATGCCCATGAAGCGATAATAAGTGAAGAAGAATTTAATTTAGCACAAGATATATTAAAAACAAAAGCACATAAACAACATAATAAACAATGCCAAGAACACTTATTATCTGGATTGCTGTATTGCCCTAGATGTCATAATAAATATAAATATCAGAGACAGCAAGGCTTAAAAGATGATATGGTAGCAATATGTAGTGTATATAATAGATATGGCAAGGAATATTGCTCAAGAGTAGCAATAAGAGAAAGTGTTTTGGATAGAGCTGTAATAGATGATTTGAAAGCTATGGCAAAAGAAAAATTAGATAGACAAAAAATAGTAAATTTAGAAGACATTAATAAAATAAGAAAAGAAAAAAATGAAACAAGTAAATCGAAAATTGAATATGAGAGAAGAATAAAAGAAATAGACAGAATAGTGAAATTTAGTTATGAAGACAAAGTAAATGGAATTTTAACAGCAGAAGAATTTATACAAATGACAGAAGCTTATAGAAGTGAAAAAGAAAAACTAAAAATAAAATTAGAAAAACTAGAAAACCAAATAAATACATATGAGAATACTAAAGAAAATGAATTAACAAAAATAATAAAAAATATTACAGATTTCGAAAACATTGATAAAAAAACAATAATGGGTTTAATTAATAAAATTGAAGTAATCGATTCGGAAACTATAAAAATATATTATAAGTTCTCTGAATAAAAATCTATCCCAATTGTAATTGCGCATGGAATGCTGACGATATAGATAGTATATTAAGTACATTAGAAAAAAACAATATAAAAATTACCTTTTTTATAGTTGGGGATTGGGCTGGTAAATATCCAGAAGCAGTTAAAAAAATTTCAGAGGCAGGACACGAGATTGCAAATCATTCAAATAAACATCCACATGTAAACAAATTAAGCTGTGAGGAAAATATGAAGGAAATAAAAGAATGTAGTGAAAAAATAAAAGAAATTACAGGTAATGAAACAACCTTATATAGGGCTCCATATGGAGAATATAACAATACTGTAATAAAAGCAGCCAAAGAGCAAGGACATTTAGCTATACAGTGGAATTTAGATACATTAGACTATACTGGTATTACAGGAAATGAAATGTGGCAAAAATTAGAAAGCAAGCTATTAAATGGAAGTATAATTTTAACACATAATGGAACAAAGCATACAGCAGATAGTTTAGAGATGCTAATAAAAAATATAATGAATAAAGGCTTCAAAATAGTAAAGGTTTCTGAATTATTATATAAAGAAAATTATATAATAGATAATAATGGTGCTCAAAAATTAGTTAATGTATAAATAAAAACTAATATGAAATAATATAGTATATATGTGCATTAAGGAGATTTTAAATGTTTTTTATTGGTATTGTAAGTGAAGAAAAAAATGAAAAACACATAAAAGATATATTAAAACAAAATGTAATGGGAAAAATAAATAACATCCATACTTAAACCAAGTCTTGTTATATCCTCTTTTTCCATTATAAAAAAATAAAAATATGCAACTAATAATTGAATAACTTTG
>ERZ857827.2463-NODE-2463-length-13744-cov-3.032362_pt1 | contig 13744 bp, 10 predicted proteins | sample MGYA00519761_ERZ857827 | MGnify/ENA primary metagenome ERZ857827 (study PRJEB31778, sample SAMEA3449370) | human gut metagenome | biome: human gut; feature: human-associated habitat; material: faeces | place: United Kingdom | collected 2010/2012 ... | reverse complement strand
TCGCCATATGAAATTCCAGAAAAATAGCTCATTCATGTAAACATGATTCGCGATTTTTCTTCCATTTCGCATGGCTCTGAATAGTTACAATATTTTCAAATGATTATTTACGAATATGGAGGAAAACAGCATGTCTGATTTTGGTATGAACGAGATGCAGGAAATGCAGAAAGCACTGCAGGAAAAATACAAACAAAAATGGGAACCCATCTGCCCGGCAACAGGACAGAATAAATTGCTTTGGATGATTGGGGAAGTCGGCGAAGTGATCGATATCGTGAAAAAGAACGGGGCGGCAGATGCGGTAGAGAAAGAAGATCTGAGAAAACACCTCGTGGAGGAAATGGCGGATGTTCTGATGTATTACAACGACGTCATGCTTTGCTATGGAATTACGGCGGAGGAATTAAAAGCGGCGTATACGGAGAAATTTGAGAAGAATATGAAGCGGTGGTAGAGGTATGAATGCCGTTGGAACATAAAATTATCCAATGCGTCGTAAAACCCTTAGCTTTAGCTATGAGGATATAAAACGCGTCCATCAAATTTACGCAAGTAATTGAAGATGGACAGGGAAATCCTGTCCTTGTGATAGTCAGGGGAATTAAGTATAATATATGATATAAACTTTTGACGGGAGGAATTTGCATGGGTAGTTATCTGAATCCGGGAAATGAAGCATTTGCGGTTGCATTAAATTCTGAGATTTATGTTGATAAAACAGGACTGCTGACTTATACGAATAAAGTCATGAACACTCTGCAGGGATATATCTGCAACAGCCGCCCGCGGCGGTTTGGAAAATCAATTACGGCAAACATGCTCACCGCGTATTACAGCAAGGGCTGCAGTTCGAAAGAAATGTTTTCCGGGCTGGAAATCAGCAGGGCAAAGGATTTTGAAAAACATCTGAATCAGTATGATGTGCTCCACTGGGATATCCAATGGTGTATGGAACCGGCAGGCGGACCGGAGCGGATTGTTTCTTATATCTCAGAAAAAACGATTTCGGAGTTAAAAGAATATTATCCCCATATACTTCCAGAAGAAATCCGGTCACTGCCGGAGGCGCTGTCGCGGATCAACGCGGCATCCGGGACAAAATTTATTGTGATTATAGACGAATGGGATGTTCTGATTCGTGACGAGGCGGCGGATCTCAAAACACAGGAAGAATATATCAATTTTCTGCGGGCGATGTTCAAAGGGACGGAGCCGACAAAATATATTCAACTGGCATATCTGACAGGTATTTTGCCTGTAAAAAAAGAAAAGACACAGTCGGCGCTGAACAATTTCAAAGATTATTCGATGCTGCATGCCGGGCCGATTGCACCATATGTAGGTTTTACAGAAACAGAAGTTCAAAAACTATGTGAAGTATATGGTCAGAAGTTTGAAGAAGTCAAACGATGGTACGACGGTTATCAGATTGGGAAATATCATGTATACAATCCAAATGCCGTTGTGAACCTGATGCTCGAAGGCGAATTCCAGAGCTACTGGTCCGGAACCGCATCCTATGAGGCGATTGTTCCGCTGATCAATATGGATTTTGATGGCCTGAAAAGTGCCGTAATCGAAATGCTTTCAGGAGATCATGTTCCGGTTGATGTTACCTCTTTTCAGAACGATACCGTTAGCTTCGCCAATAAAGACGATGTGCTGACGTATCTGATTCACCTTGGATATCTGGCCTATGACCGGACATTTAGAACTGCTTTTATTCCGAATGAGGAAATCCGTCAGGAATTGATTCTGGCAACGAAAAGGAAAAAATGGAATGAGTTGATTGTATTTCAAAAAGAATCAGAGCAGCTTCTGAAAGATACAATTCAGATGAATGGAAACGCAGTAGCAAAAGAAATTGAAAAAATTCACAGGGAATATACTTCTGTGATTCAGTATAACAATGAAAACTCACTCAGCAGTGTTCTGTCCATTGCCTATTTGAGTTCCATGCAATACTATTTCAAACCAATCCGCGAATTTCCCGCGGGTCGTGGATTTGCAGACTTTGTGTTTATTCCAAAGCCGGAGTTTCAGAATTATTACCCGGCGCTTGTTGTGGAACTGAAATGGGACAAAAGCGTCAGAGCAGCATTAGATCAGATCAGAGACAGAAAATATCCGGAGTCTGTTGCATGTTATGCAGGGGAGCTTTTGCTGGTGGGAATTAACTACAATGAAAAAACAAAAGAACATGAATGCCGGATTGAAAAGTATGAAAAATAAGGGCATATTTCAATTTCAGTTTACAGAGATAAAAGAGTATGGATAAGATAGAGATATATCATTATTTAAAAAGGCAAAATATAGCGTATGAAATTACGGAACATAAGGCAGTTTTCAATATGGAAGAAGCAGATGCTGTTGATTTGCCGTATCCAGAGTGGGGCGCTAAAAATTTATTTGTTCGCGACGATAAAAAACGTAATTATTATTTGATAACGATGAAAGGGAACAAGCGAGTAGATTTGAAAGCGTTTCGCAGGCAACGTGGTCTGCGTGCACTTTCTTTTGCAGCTGCGGAGGAATTATTTGATATTATGAAACTGATACCCGGTGCCGTTACGCCGCTTGGTATTCTAAACGATGCCGAACACAGAGTTCAAGTCTTCATGGACGTGGAATTTGTCGGAAATAAAATTGGTGTTCATCCAAATGATAATACAGCAACCGTTTGGATGCAGGCTGATGATTTAATGAAAATAATTCAGAAGCATGGAAATACTGTGGAATACGCATGTATATAATCGAAAGGTATTGCTGAAAAGTCTGAAAAAAGAAAAGTTCACAAACAAAAATGGTTCTCATTCTGCACTAAATATGTTTACCGAGTATTCCATGACAGATCCCGGTGATCTGGCGGAATATTTTGGCTTCACAGAGCAGGAGATATATGCCCTCTGTGAAAAATATGAGATGAGTTTTGAAGAAGCAAAAACGTGGTACGATGGTTATCAGTTGATTGCGCATCGGCAGACGGGAGACGAAATTTATTCCATGTATAGCCCGAAATCTGTGGTAGAAGCCATGCTGCGCCACAGATTCGGAACCTATTGGAACCAGACGGAAACGTATGAGGCCTTAAAAATTTATATTCAAATGGATATGGATGGCCTGAAAGATTCTGTGGTTCGAATGCTTGCCGGTATCAATTATAATAAAAAACGAAGAAACATGAATGTGTTATTGAGGCAATGCAAAAATAAAAACGGAAGTCTCATGTCTGCGTAGTAAGGGCGGCGGATATGGGACTTTTTGATAAAGACAATTAAAATTTATGGAGGAGAAAGAATGATTATTGATTCTTATGATATCAACAGCGAGCCGATTGTAAAGCTGGAGAATTTTTATGGGGAGAAGCAGCATCTGGTAAAAAAATGTATGGTAATTTTTTCAAAAGTAATATATGAATACATGCTTGAAAAATTCCCATGCCGACAGATTGCAGAAGTAAGAGCATGCAATGGAAATATACCGGTTTGGACTCTGCCATATGAGGGAGAAACGATTGGTTTCTATCTGACGCCAATTGGTTCGGCTCTGGCAGCAGGAACGATTGCCGAAGTCAATCATTTAACAGGAGCATCCGTCTTTATCATGTTTGGCTCGTGCGGCAGTCTGGACAAAGAAGCAACCGATGGAAAGTTTATTCTCCCAACGGAGGCATACCGGGGAGAAGGACTGTCCTATTATTTTGCAGAACCGCAGGACTACATAAAAATAAAAAACACGGACAAACTGGCGGAATTTTTCAAAGAAAGGAAACTGCCATACGTTCAGGGGCGCGTATGGACGACAGACAGTATGCTTCGGGAAACGGTAAATCTTGTAAGAAAAAGAAAAGAAGAAGGATGCATTGCCGTGGAAATGGAACTCGCAGGCGTTCAGGCGATCTGTGATTTTTATGGATTTGAACTGTATGATTTTCTTATTGCGGGAGATGTGCTGATCGAAGGAAACTATGAAACGGATGGATTATCTGCCGCTAACCACGATCTGGACAAGCTGTTTCTGGCGCTGCAGATAGCGAAAAGTGTATAAAATTATAATGTTTGAGGAAAAAGAAATATTTCAGAGCCGTTTGCAGAAACTTTTAGATAATACGAAAGCGGGAATTATGTATGGAGAATGGAATGACAATGGGCGATTGCTTACGGACGAATAAATTAATCATTTTAAGAGGAAATTCCGGCAGTGGAAAAACAACTATTGCAAAGGAATTACAGCAAGTGTTCGGAAATAATACAATGCTGATCTCGCAGGATGTTATCCGAAGAGATATGCTCAAAGTCAAAGACGGAGAAAATACAAAGGCGCTGCCTCTTCTGGAAGAACTTCTGCGATATGGAAGAAAACACAGCGAGATTGTTATTCTGGAAGGAATACTGAATGCGGAATGGTATCGTGCATTATTTGAGCTGGCAGTAGCTTTATATGGAAAAAATATATACGCATATTACTTCGACCTCCCCTTCGAGGAGACCGTGAAGCGCCACAAAACAAAGCCGAACTGCAATGATTTCAGTGCAGAAGATATGCAGAGATGGTGGAACGAAAAAGATTATACATCCGTTCTGCATGAAACCAGAATAACGGCGGATCAGGACAGAGAAAGCATAGTTCGTGACATCTGTCAAAACATAATATCCAATGGAAAATAATTGCTTCGGACAGGGAATGATCTTTGTTCTGCCAGAGAAATATGATAAAATAGAAACAGAAATAAATTTTTGCAAGCCTGTCGGTGGTAAAGGATTTAGGAAGGAGCAGACCCATGAAATCAGTAATTTCCATTGGAAATCAGGATTTTATATCCATCAGAAAGAATAACTGTTTTTATATCGATAAGACGGATTTTATCAGGGAATGGTGGGACAATCAGGACAGTGTTACTCTGATCACACGCCCAAGAAGATTCGGCAAGACCCTGAATATGAGTATGGTCGAATATTTCTTTTCCGTAAATCATTCCGAATGCAGCAAATATTTTGAAGACCTTGTCATCTGGAAAGAGGAAAGATTTCGTAAGCTGCAGGGAACGTATCCGGTGATTTCCCTCAGCTTTGCAGATATCAAGGCAACCACATATGAGACTGCAAGAAGAGCGGTAATTCGTAAGCTGGTAAAATTATATAGTACTTTTGAATTTGTCAAATCCAGCAAAGTATTAAATGAAAAAGACCGCGCCTATTTTGATTCCGTTGAAGAAAATATGTCGGATGATGCGGCAGCAGTAGCTGTCAATTATCTGTCCGATTATCTGAGCCGCTATTACGGAAAAAAGGTGATTATTCTTCTGGATGAGTATGATACTCCTTTGCAGGAATCGTATATTCATGGGTATTGGGAGAATCTTACTGCGTTTATCAGAAGCCTGTTCAATTCCACATTCAAAACGAATCCCTATATGGAACGGGGACTGCTGACAGGAATAACAAGAGTCAGTAAAGAATCTATCTTTTCCGATCTGAATAATCTTGAAGTTGTAACAACAACATCGGAAAAGTACAGCGGCTCGTTTGGCTTTACAGAAGAAGAAGTCTTTCATGCGCTGGAGGAAAATGGGCTGTCCGATGAAAAAGGAACCGTCCGCTATTGGTATGATGGATTTTCCTTTGGAAAACGGAAGGATATTTACAATCCGTGGTCCATTACAAAATATCTGGACACGGGAGAATATGGAACGTACTGGGCAGACACCAGCGGAAATATGCTGATCTCCAATCTGATCCGTCGAAGTCCTGCAAAGATCAAGACGGAAATGGAAGATTTATTAAACGGCAGAGTGATCTGCACAGAATTGGATGAGCAGGTTATTTTTGAACAGCTTGGCAGAAAGCGGGGAGCCATCTGGAGTCTTATGCTTGCGAGCGGATATCTGAAAGTGGATCGGTACGAAATGGATAACCGAACAGGAAAGCGCCAGTATGATTTGAAAGTGACAAATCATGAGACAATGCTGATGTTTGAACAAATGATAGAGGACTGGTTTACAGAAGAAGATTCTGCATATGGCAATTTTAAAGATGCTCTGCTTGCCGGAGATCTGGATTATATGAACCAGTTTATGAATCAGGTAGCACTTCAGACCTTCAGCAGTTTTGACACGGGCGGAAAACCGTCAGAGGAACTCGAACCAGAAAGATTTTACCATGGATTTGTCCTTGGGCTGATTGTCGATCTGGCCGGAAAATACAGAATCACATCCAACAGAGAAAGTGGATTTGGACGGTATGACGTAGTAATGGAGCCATTGAAAGAAAACCTGGATGCGATCGTGATGGAATTTAAGGTTCAGAACACATCAAAAGAAAAGTCGCTGGAAGAGACGGTGGAGCATGCACTTCGTCAGATTCAGGAAAAACAGTATGACACAGAATTGCTTGCCAGAGGAATCACAAAGGAGCGGATCAGGCATTATGGATTTGCGTTTCGGGGGAAGAAAGTGTTGATTGGAAACTGAAATGAGAGAAAATATGAAAATCAGAAAAGCAGAACCGAAAGACCTGTCCAGAATTGCGGAAATTTTCGTGTTCAACAACCGAATCAATTATTTCCCGATTTTTCACGAGGAGGCCTATTCCTTCGGTGAAATGCAGGTAGTTCCGATGATCGACCAGTACTTTAAGAAAGAAGAAATCTTAAACCGCATCTATGTCTACGATGATGGAATTATAAGAGGTTTTACAGAAATCAATGGAACCGAAATCTGTAAACTATACGTAGATCCATGTCTGCAGAACAACGGAGTCGGCCACGGGCTGATTACCTTTGCAATTGAAAAGTTTGACGCAGACCATCTATGGGCATTGGAGAAAAACACGCGTGCCATTGCGTTTTACAACCGCCACGGATTTCAGTGGACAGGAACGAAACAGCTGGAAGCAGGAACGACAGAATATCTGATGGAATTAAGACGATGAGAGCGCGGCGTGTTTTCTGTTCTTCCTGTAAAAATTAAAGCAGGAGAAAACGGTCTTGTATTTTAATCGAATCAAGTAAGTAGCGAAGCGGATTGCGAATATCCGCTTTACTGAAGCAAAAATAGCCGAAAAGCCTGTTCTACCGTATCGGTCATATTTTCTGCCGCATTTTTCACATCCATAGCTTCTTCGAGTGAAACGACGCTCCGCAGAATCGGGAAAAAGGCATCAATTCCGGCGGCGTTGCATGCAGATGCATCCTTTGTGACACAGCCGGAGAACGCAAGGACAGGTTTGCAGTATTCTTTTGAAAGTTTTGCAACTCCGATCGGCGCTTTTCCCATCACGGTTTGTCCGTCGAGCCGTCCTTCGCCGGTGATAACAAGATCAGCATCTTTTACATCATCACGAAGTCGGGTTTCATCCAGTACGATCTGAATGCCGGGTTCCAGTGAAGCAGAAAGAAACGTCTGAAAAGCAAATCCAAGTCCGCCCGCAGCACCCGTTCCGGGAAATTCCGCGTCGACGTTCGGGAATGTTTTCCGGCAGAGTGCGGCGTAGGAGGCAAGCGATGTGTCCATACGTTTGATCATGACAGCATCCGCGCCCTTCTGCGGTCCGAAAACGGCGCTGCAGCCGTTGGAACCGCAGAGCGGATTCGTTACATCGCAGGCAATACGGAAGGTGCATTCCGAAAGTTCCGGCAGAACGTGATCTGCCGTAATCGCGGTAAGAGATTCCAGTCCGACAGCACCAAAAGGAACCTGTTTTCCTTCTGCATCGAGCAGTCCGAAACCGAGTGCCTGTAGCATACCAATACCGCCGTCATTTGTGGCACTTCCGCCGATTCCAATGATAAAGCGGTGGCAGCCATTGCGGATGGCATCGCAGATAACCTCACCGACACCGTACGTTGTGGCGTACAGCGGATTTTTCTCATCGCCGTGTACCTGCGTAATACCGGCAGCCCCCGACATCTCGATAATGGCGGTCTGCGTCCGGTCGATGATGCCATACGGGCAGATAACCTGCTTTCCGGCAGGACCGGTCACCGAAACGGAGACAAGCCGTCCGCCAAGACCTTCGGTCAGTGCCTGAACGGTACCTTCACCGCCATCGGCAAGCGGGCGCACAACCGTCTCCACCTTCGGATCGACACGATAAATCCCGGTGGCGGCCGCTGTTCCTGCCTGCAGAGAGGAAAGGCTTCCTTTAAAAGAATCAATTGCAATCACAACTTTCATCATTTTTCTCCTGATTTCAAATATTTTTCAATCCGACACTCATGCACCTTCGTCTTCTTATCATAATTAACACCAACCAGCAGAATATCCCCTGTATAAGATGCAATGGAAGCCGGGTAATGCTGTCTTTTAATCTGATCCAGTGCCGTTTCCGCATTCTTGTTCCATTTCAGTTCTACTACAAGCGCCGGAAAATCGTATCGGTATTCCGGCTTTGGCAGAAAGACAAAATCGGAAAAACCGCGCCCGGTCGGAAGTTCACGAATGGGTTTGAAGTAATATTGTATGGAACTTAAATAAGCAATCGTGAGCACACAACTGAGTGAATTTTCATTATGATACTGAATCACAGAAGTATATTCCTCATGGATCTTTCCAATTCCTGCAGCAACCGCATTTTCATCCATAGCAAGTGTAGCATCCAGAAGCTCTGCAGATTCCTGCTGAAAGGTAAGAAGTTCATTCCAGCGGTTGGAAGTAACCGCCGTCAGAAATTCCCGGCGGATTTCTTCATTTGGAATGTATGCCATCTGCGTCTGCTGATTATAGGCAAGATACCCTAGATGAATCAGCAGCGTCAGAACATCATCTTTATTCACAAAGCTGACCATATCATTTTTAAAGGAAGTAACCAGTACGGGAACTGCGGCGCCGGAAAGCATCTCCAGAATTGCTGTTTTCAATCCGTCAAAATCCATATTGATAAAAGGAACCATCGAGTCGTATGTGCTCGTCTCCGACCAATAGCTTTGGAATGTCCCATCCAGAAGCAGACTTGTTACCGCGTTTGGATTGTATACATGGTAATTTCCAAGCAGATAGCCGTCGTACCATCGTCTGACTTCCTCAAAATTTTGTCCGTATTTCTGACAGAGAGCGGAAACTTCATCTTCTGTGAATCCAATATAGGAAGCCAGCGGGCCTGGATTCAGCATGGAATACTGATGAAAATTATTTAAGGCAGACTGCGTTTTCAATTTTTTGATCGGAAGAATACCCGTGAGAAACGCAAGCTGGATATATTTCGTCGGTTCCGTCCCTTTGAACATTCCACGAAGAAAATTAATGTAATCATCCTGAATTTTCTGGTTGGAGGCCTCATCACGAATCAGGACATCCCATTCATCAATAATAATCACAAATTTCTGTCCGGTCGCCTCTTTGATCCGGGACAGAGCGTCGGGAACGGTGGAAACTTCCGGCGGAAGCTGATCTGCATAGATGGTACGCAGCTCGGCCAGTGTACATTCTGTAATGTAGGCCACAATCTGTTCCGGATCGCTGACATTCGAAAGAAACCACTGGATGTCCAGATGAATCACATCGTACTGGTTCAGATGCTTCTCAAAGTCTGCCGTCTGGCTGATCGCAAGGCCAGAAAACATCTTTCTGGAATCACAGCCCTTGCTGTAATAGGCCGCCAGCATATTTGCAGCAAATGATTTTCCAAACCGCCGCGGGCGGCTGTTGCAGATATAGCCCTGCATGGTGTCCAGAACTTTGTTGGTATACGATAAAAGTCCTGTTTTGTCCACATAGATTTCGGAATTGAGAGCAACCTGAAATGCACTGTTGTCCGGATTCACAAATCTTCCCATGATTTCACTTCCCTTCCGTTTTTTGATTATACCCCGATTTTACCATTCCCCCATCCAAATAGCAACGCACACCCCCGAAAATCCCGTAAAATCGCGGAAAAGAACCGATAAAATATGCTTTCCACTCTTGACAACGCTTGCAGCCCCTAGTTATAATAAGGCATGAAAAACGATGACGAAGACAGTAGTCTGCGCGTGAACGGTCTGTGGAAAGCGAGCCGGGGATGGTGGGAGTCCGGTACAAGTAGCGGCAGGTGAACATCACTTCCAAGTTGCAGTTCTGAATCTGCGTACCCGGCGCATAAAATATAGAAAACCGGAGAGCAGTGGTAAGAAGTTGCCGGCCGTTCCCCGTTACAGGAAATGCATATGATAGTATGTAACAGGTGGTTACGATAAGTACAGCTTTCGTCCTATTACAGGGCGGGAGCTTTTTCTTATTTTACGCGAGCAAATCAAACGAGAAACTTAAGTTTCAGGAGGTACAAGCATGTACAAGAAAGTTTCAACCGACATGAACTTTGTCGAGAGAGAAAAACAGGTTGAGAAGTTCTGGGAAGACAATCAGATCTTCGAAAAAAGTATGAAAGTGCGTGAAGGAAATCCGTCCTACGTGTTCTATGACGGACCGCCGACCGCAAACGGAAAACCGCACATCGGCCACGTAGAGACCCGTGTTATCAAGGATATGATCCCGAGATACCGTACCATGAAGGGTTATCAGGTGCCGAGAAAAGCAGGCTGGGATACCCACGGACTGCCGGTAGAGCTGGAAGTTGAGAAAAAACTCGGTCTGGACGGAAAAGATCAGATCGAAAAATACGGCGTAGAGCCATTCATCGAGCAGTGTAAAGAGAGCGTATGGAAATACGAGGGAATGTGGGAAGATTTCTCCCATACCGTTGGCTTCTGGGCTGATATGAAAAACCCATACGTTACGTATCATAACGATTACATCGAGTCCGAGTGGTGGGCATTAAAAGAGATCTGGAAGAAAGGTCTTCTGTACGAAGGACACAAAATCGTTCCTTACTGCCCGCGCTGCGGTACCCCGCTTTCTTCCCACGAAGTAGCGCAGGGATACAAAGATGTCAAAGAACGTTCAGCCGTTGTCCGCTTTAAAGTAAAAGGCGAGGACGCTTACATCCTGGCATGGACCACCACACCGTGGACCCTTCCGTCCAACGTTGCACTCTGCGTCAACCCGGATGAGGATTATGTAAAAGTAACAAGCAAAGGATATACCTATTATATGGCAGCCGCTCTGGTAGACACCGTTCTCGGTGAGGGCGCTGAAATCCTGGAGCATTATCAGGGTAAAGATCTCGAGTTCAAAGAGTACGAGCCGCTGTTCCCGTACGCTGAGAAGAGAATCGGAAACAAAAAAGCATACTATGTAGTCTGCGATACCTACGTAACACTGACCGATGGTACCGGTGTTGTTCATATCGCCCCTGCATTTGGTGAGGACGACTCCAAAGTCGGCCACAGATACGATCTTCCTTTCGTACAGCTCGTAAACGAAAAAGGTGAAATGACCGAGGAAACTCCTTGGGCGGGCACCTTCTGCAAGAAAGCAGATATGGCGGTTCTGCAGGCACTCGAGGACAAGGATCTTCTGTTTGATGCACCGCTGTTTGAGCACAGCTACCCGCACTGCTGGAGATGCGATACTCCGCTGATCTACTATGCACGTGAGACCTGGTTCATCCGCATGACTGCAGTAAAAGAGGATCTGATCCGCAACAACAACACCATCAACTGGATTCCGGAGAGCATCGGAAAAGGACGCTTCGGCGACTGGCTGGAAAATGTTCAGGACTGGGGACTTTCCAGAAACCGTTACTGGGGAACTCCGCTTCCGGTATGGCAGTGTGAATGCGGCCATCAGGACTGCATCGGCAGCATCGAAGAGCTGAAAGAAAAAGCCGACAACTGCCCGGATGACATCGAGCTTCATCGCCCATACATCGACGCAGTGACCATTAAGTGCCCGAAATGCGGTAAAGAGATGCACCGTGTACCGGAGGTTATCGACTGCTGGTTCGATTCCGGCTCCATGCCGTTTGCACAGCATCACTATCCGTTTGAAAATGAAGAAGTCTTTAAGGCTCAGTTCCCGGCAGACTTTATTTCCGAGGCGGTAGATCAGACCCGTGGCTGGTTCTATTCCCTGCTGGCGATTTCAACATTGCTTTTCAATGAAGCGCCTTATAAAAATGTTATCGTTCTCGGACATGTCCAGGATGAAAATGGCCAGAAGATGAGTAAGTCCAAAGGAAATGCGGTGGATCCTTTTGACGCTCTGGAGACCTACGGCGCCGATGCGATCCGCTGGTATTTCTATGTAAACTCCGCACCATGGCTGCCAAACCGTTTCCATGGCAAAGCCGTTATGGAAGGCCAGCGTAAATTCATGGGTACATTATGGAATACCTACGCATTTTTTGTTCTGTATGCGAATATTGATGCATTTAATCCGTCAGACTATGCATTGGAATATGATAAATTATCCGTTATGGATAAATGGCTGCTGTCCAAACTGAATACACTGGTTAAGACAGTGGATGCCGATCTGGGAAGCTACAAGATTCCGGAAGCTGCCCGCGCACTTCAGGAATTCGTTGATGATATGAGTAACTGGTATGTCCGCCGGAGCCGTGAACGTTTCTGGGCAAAGGATATGCCGCAGGATAAGATCAATGCTTATATGACACTGTATACGGCCCTTGTGACGGTAGCAAAAACCGCAGCGCCGATGGTTCCGTTTATGACCGAAGATATTTACCAGAATCTGGTCCGCAATGTTGACGCATCGGCTCCGGAAAGTATTCATCTCTGCGACTTCCCGGAAGTCAACGAAGCATTGATTGACCGGGAGCTGGAAGCGAATATGGAACTGGTGCTTCAGATCGTTGTTGCCGGCCGTGCGTGCCGTAACACAGCAAACATCAAGAACCGCCAGCCAATCGGTAGAATGTATGTCAAAGCCGATTTTGAACTGCCGGAATTCTATCAGGAAATCGTGGAAGATGAGCTGAATGTCAAGACGATGGAATTTGCCAAAGATGTCAGCGCATTTACATCTTACACATTCAAACCGCAGCTTCGCACCGTTGGACCGAAATACGGCAAACTGCTCGGCGGCATCAAACAGGCCCTTGGCAGCATCGACGGAAATAAAGCGATGGCTGAATTAAAAGAAACCGGTCTGCTGACACTGGATATCAACGGTGAAAAAGTCGAACTGGCAGAGGAAGATTTACTCATCGACTCTGCACAGACAGAAGGCTATGTTGCCGTAACCGATAAAAATGTCACGGTTGTTCTGGATACAAAGCTGACGGATGAACTGATTGAGGAAGGTTTTGTACGTGAAATCATTTCCAAGGTACAGACAATGCGTAAAGAAGCGGATTTTGAAGTTACAGACCATATTGTCCTTTATATGGAAGGAAATGATAAACTGAAAGCAATTGCCGAAAAGAACAGTGAGGACATTAAAAAAGATGTTCTGGCAGAAAATATTATTTTTGACAGTTGCGACGGTTATGTCAAAGAATGGAACATCAATGGTGAAGCAGTGACCATGGGTGTTAAAAAAGCCTGAACCTGTTCAACGAAATGGAGGGAGCTGGATTGGAAATGAACCATGAAACATTCGCAATAAACCCGACATCTGAAGGATTTGACCGAGAAGCATTTAAAAAAGAAATTTTATCAAACTTAAAAGTGCTGTATCGTAAAACACTGGATACAGCGGCAAAACAGGAGGTTTTTCAGGCAGTGTCTCTGGCAGTCAAGGATTTGATCGTTGACCGCTGGATCGCTACCCAGAAAGCTTATCAGAAAAAAGACCCGAAATTTGTTTACTATCTTTCGATGGAATTCCTCATGGGCAGAGCCCTGGGAAATAATCTGATCAATCTCTGCTGCTACAAAGAGGTAGCGGAGGTTCTTAATGAGATGG
>ERZ857827.2462-NODE-2462-length-13748-cov-4.005550_pt1 | contig 13748 bp, 15 predicted proteins | sample MGYA00519761_ERZ857827 | MGnify/ENA primary metagenome ERZ857827 (study PRJEB31778, sample SAMEA3449370) | human gut metagenome | biome: human gut; feature: human-associated habitat; material: faeces | place: United Kingdom | collected 2010/2012 ... | reverse complement strand
AAACGGTTAAGACACCGCCCTTTCACGGCGGTAATACGGGTTCGATTCCCGTACGAGTCACCACAAATGAATCCCATAACCAAGCCAAACGCGCATGGTTGTGGGATTTTTACATTTACCATTTTTCACCAAAACGCAATAGAAATCGTGAAAATGATGGTATTTTATAATAAGTATGACACGAAAAGAATGTATATTTCACCTTGTTTTCAACGAAATTAACAATAAACAAAAACAAATAAATGATACGATTGACATTTCCCATCAAAATAAAACCCACTCAGTGTTTTACTACACTGAATGGGCATTTTCATATTCTATTTACGCCTTTATTTTTCCGCAACGATTTTTGCAATCTCTGCTACATCTGCCAACGTCACATTTCCATCTGTATTCACATCGTAGATTCGTCTCAAGTCTTCTTCAAGGACACGAACACCCGCTACATGTTTTGCGGCATTTGTTACATCTGCTAAACTATATTCTGCAATCGTATATTCACTTACCCATCCTAATGTCTCTCCTGTTATTGATTGCAGCTTATAAGGATGCTCACATGGTCTATAGTCTGTTACGATGACAGCACATGATGCAAAGGTCCTTGGATCTCCTGCTGTGATTCCGTTTGGATTATAGAGGACAGTTCCACCGGAATATTTATATTTTTTGCCTACAAAAAATCGCTGCGTCCATTCGCTTAAGCTGCTTTCGTCTACCCAGCCGATACCATGTTCCTGTTCGTCAGTGTTTTCACCATTCCAGCCTGTTGTACATATAAAATATTTACCATCATGATAACTCCATACTTTCACACAGGATTGGTCGAAAGATGTACCTGTTTTATTTCCGACATCATCATAATAGGGTGCATCCAGTGCAAGCCGAACAAGGTCCCCCTGTTTAAATTTACTGGAATCCGGTAACGGCAGAAATGCCATGTTCTTTTCAGACTTCATTTGTGTAAAGTCCGTATCCATCCATAAAAGATCGTCAGGTTTAAATTGTCCACCAGTCGTTTGTAAAACCCATTGGCTTTTAGAATTCTTTACCCAGCCGGAGCCTTTCATTTGACCTTTGCCGGCCGTTATATGTAAGTGATTTCCTGTCGCATTCCCTGTACAGCCCTCTCTGCCTACATATTCATATTTTTTATAAACTTTCCCCTCAGCAATACCGGGGAAGTCATCGTTATTCATATGAACAAATTTAATGGTTAAATAATCTGTACTGCCATCAGGAAAATCACATGGTTTCAGGGAAGTAAACCATGCGCCGTTTGCAACACCATAAACGCCTGTAACCTGTCCATATATTTTTACACATCTCATGTCACAAGGCGCATAAAATGGCTCACGGTCTGTTGTTCCGCCAGCAATATCCATTGGATAATCAGACGGGCTCCCAGTACTATTTAAATAATGATTGTAGGTCCCGTTCCATGATTGCGTAACATTGCATATTTTTTGTGGAAAGACAGGGAAATTACTCATTCGCTTTCATTCCTTTCATAATTTTATCACCCATCCGTGCCGCCTGTGTAAAACTATTATTCTTCCACCAGGCAACCGCCCCCGTTACAAGCGTGGCAATCAACGAAACGGCCTGATAAATATCATTCTCCGCAAACGGCAAGGCCTCCTTACCAAAAATCGCCAGGCACTGATTCAGCAGCGCCATAAACAGGCAAATGGTACGCGCCCATGTATCAGGCGATACGCTCTTTATTTTCTCCCACATATGTATCCTCCTATTTATGATAATTCTCCAAATCGCTGATACGGTGATTGGCTACCTTTATTTCATTGTCCACCACCGCATCACGCTCCTCTAATTTATAAACTCGGTCTATGACCTGATTGTGCTTGTCTACCTTTTTTTCAAGCTGTTCAATGCGATAGGTGGTCAGCTTTGTATTAATCAATATCCCGCCAAATGTGCCTAAAAAGCTCCCCAGCAGGGTCAGCAGGGATATCAGCACTTCCGGCGTCATACAGGCTCCTCCTCAACCGTAGGGGTATCTCCCCAGACTGCCAGAATCGCCGTTGCATACGGCTGGCCGATTTCATCTACAACCTGCGCCCTGCCGGACGTGCTATTCATATACGCACGCCGGAAATTTTCCCCCACCTGCACCTCCGTATCATTTACAACCGCAAATGTCTGGCTGAGAATACTCACACTGTTTTTGGTCAGCATATCTACTGTGATTTTTGTCGTTGTTTCGATTGTCATTTCTTTCTCTCCTTATATCATATAAGTTGCAGTAAAAGATACAGTACTTGTTATCTTAAGCGTTTCAGATACTGCACCACCAATAGCGTCCGTATACGTAACAAGCCCTCTTGGTTTATTCGTCTGTTCCGTTACTACGTACAAAGATATCTTTGTTGATGTAATAGCTCCGGCAAGCATCCCACTATTATATACAGAGAAAAATGAAGCATCTTTCCCTGCAGGAAACGGCAGACCCTGTATGCTTCTTGTCCATGTTCCAGGACTACTTGTAATTTCAAAATTCTGTGGCAGCGTTCCCGCTATATAAACCAGATTTCCTATCCGAGAATAGATATTTCCAGTTGTTTTGATTGTACTGTCATAACTTGCGGTTAAGTCAAACGTCCCGCTCTCTACGGTCAAATCGCTGTCTGTCATTACCTTTTTCCACGTTCCGGCTCCTGTCTCTAATTTCCTAAAATACAAAGCCCCGCCCGCATTATAATCAGCTAAAATCTGTACAGCAGCTGAATCTACGATTGGTACCTGCACATACCCATATTCATGTGCCCCGCTTGGACCGGTATAAATAGAAGTTGTATCATAAATGCCCGCAATGTTTTCCGCATATGCAGTAGATGGTGGATTCCTCGTCCCTTTTTCTACTGCATCCGTTATGCCATAGCCATTTATTGTGGTTGGTTTATCAGTTATACCAGTAAAAGATGTTGTTCCAGGATCTCCTTTATCACCTTTAGGCCCTTGTGGCCCCACTTCACCGGAATCACCCTTGTCACCTTTAGGACCTTGTGGACCGATTTCACCAGAATCGCCTTTAGGTCCTTGCTCCCCGTTTTGAACGTCTGCAGAATGTGTGCCGTCTTTGTCAACAACTGTTATTGTGACTCCGTCTGCTAATTGCTCAAGATTAACAGATGGGTATATGATGCTGTCAACTATCTGCTGTGCATTATCTCTTGCAGCTTCTGCATCGTTAGAGGCTGTTATTGCATAGGTTGCATATGTTCGTGCCGTTTCCCTCGATGAAATCGTCGCGTCACGGTCATTACTTGTGTATCTCGCGTTTTTCTCGGCCTCGGCTTGGGCTTCCTGTGCTGCAAGCTGAGCCGCCTCTGCTGCAGATTTTGCATTTACGGCTATATTTCTCGCTACTTCAGCAGACGTCTTAGCATTTTCCGCAATTATCGCATTTTCGGGAACAGACAGTATAGTTTCCTCCGTTACAGTTCCGGCCTTTATATTTTGTCCGTCTGCTCCAAGAATTACAGTTCCATTAGGTAAAGACAGCTCAGTAGTCGATACATTCCCATTACTTCCGCCACTTCCATTTATCAATTGTCCGTTATAGTAAAAACCGGGACTTGATGTAAAGGTATAAGTTCCCGTATCCGATCCCACTGTTATTTTTAATTCAACAGCATCTTTCCCCGATATACTCGTTGTATATAAATGGCCGATTACAAGCCCATCTGAATTTAAAACATCCATGCCATCAAATAAATATAACCGCTCAGCAGCTTCAACCCCATCGCGCTCACTCGTTTTTCTGAAAGCAATGCCTTTCCCATCAGCAGCAATATCTAAGATGACTTCGCCAGATGGAAGCAAAGCGGTCTGTTGTGTTACACTCCCGATCGTATCTGTCAAGGTTGCTCGGATATTGTACTGATAGTCTGTAGAAAAAATAAGACCGGGCGTTAAAATTTGGCTATAATCTGTTATATATATATCCTCAATTATATTTGAGGGATTATAATCATCGTCCGTTGACTTTTTATAATCAACAATAAGATGCGCTACGTTTTGTTCATTAAGATTTGACGAAGAACAAGACAAACTTATTCTCGCATAATTGCCGTTGTCTACCGGCTGTCCAGTTTCATCACAACGTGATGCACCCAAATTAGCGATAACAGGTGGTGTGTATGGCAAGACATTAATTGTAATGCGTTTTGCATCACTCCAACGGCCACGTGAGTCTAACACAGATACATCCATGGCAATTTCACCAGACGAAAAGATAACGCCAGAAATCCACTCTTGTCCGTCATATACGCCTCCGGCAAACCATGATTTATACGCTGCAATAGTACTACCTTTGGCCCCAACTGCTGATGCTACTGTTTTAATAGTTGAATAACCCTGGATATAAGATGTAAAGTTGTTTTTGATAAAATCAGTTGCCTCCTCCGTTAAAACCGTAGTAACTACAGGCTTTACGTTTTCCGGAACAACTGCTGTTACATATACATCATTAGATCCGATCCAATTATCCCCATTATAAGTCGCACAGTTTATTGTTATGACTCCACTTGCAGATGATGGAATGAGTGTTGCCATATCAGGGATAGTCCAGACATATGAATCACCTGCATTTAAGGTTATTTCTACCCAATTACTCCCTACAAATTGGTACCACATTTTGTGGTGGAATGCATCAGATGCACGCGGTAAATTTATCGTAATCATATCACCCATATAAACTGTATTAGAGCTTAATACGGGCATCGTAGCTCTTGGGATTATATCTAACGCAACATCAGATGATGCAGTTATATGGTCATAATAAGTGCCGGATATTGTAGCCTGTATATTAAATACTACTTCCATATGTACTTCTCTTGTACCATCTGCATTATGAGTTATTGCCTCGCTGGTTACCGTTGCAAGATGAATCGAACGCGCACCTTTACTGTTGATTGCGGGAGATACCCACGAATAAGTTATCCCATTTATATTTAATGTATTATTTCGATTCCCTATATTTAGACTTGCATAATTTGCAATGTCTAAATATAGGTCACATGTTATTTGTGATGAATTATTAGAAATAGATTGCAACGCAGCCCATTCAGCTCTTAACACAAAATTCCCGTTCCGAATAGACCCTGAAAAGGTCCCTCTTAAAGCCACTTAATCACCAACCTTCACAAGTGATAAATTTCTATTCGCCCGATGTATCAAGGCGAAATTACCAATCCGCAATGACCTTAAAAAACGGCCGTCCAAAATGACTAACTGCCTATCCGAAAAATATGCAACTTCTACGCCGGATTCGATAAAACTAATCCTGTCATTTTCAATTCTTAATGATATTTCATTTCCAGACTCACCAAGGATAATATCTCCATTTTCAAAACGAATGTGTTTAGATATATGTAAAAACTGTTCACGGGCCTCTGCATCATTTTCATCAACAACTGCTTGTAAACTATTAAACATAAAAACAAAACTATCTTTTAACTGCGTTAAGCTGGTTGACAATAACTTTTTTACCTCGTCATTTTTTGCATATTTTTCAGAAACTTCCAGTTGAATAGAATTACTTGTTTGTTCAATCAATGAGGATAAAGTACGCTTGACTTCTGCGATTTGCGTTGCGATACCAGACGTAAAATCAGATTTGATGTCCTGCTCAATTCGATGTAATTCCGTTACATTTTTTTTGTCGCCAGATACATCAGATCCCGTCAGCGTCGATACTTCCTTTCCAAATGTTACATGATCTTGCGAGGCATCTAAAAAATTTTGCGTACGTTCCATCAATTGAAATATTTCATCTATATGATGAGGTGTACTCCTAATTTGGACAGAATCACCTACTCGAAATTCATCAATATCTTTATCCAATAAAGACAAATCTAATGCTGTTAAGGTAAGAGATGTTATAATTAGTTTACTGCTTGCCAAGTAACTTTGAGCCTTATGTAGTAAATTAATCGGCTGTGTAACATCGTCCCAATAGACTGCTCGTACAATCCGCCCACGCAATGAAACAGCCTCATTATCCTGAATATAATCAAGCCCGTTATTCTCACTTGTGATATCTACTCGAAGTCCAGATTCTTCATTTTTTGCCCCATATGGGATAATAACTGTGGCTATGTTTGTATTTGTATCTGTTCTGGCAAAGTCTATCAGATTTTCCCCAAATTCAATTATTTGGTTACTTTTATAATTTAATTCTGCAAGCCAGTTAATAACTCGTTGTCCATCTTGATTTGTTGTAAATACAATATACCCGCCGCAACGCTCCACTAATTTATCAATCACGTTTGAAACTTGTTCAGCACTTTCACTTTCGATCCGAATATAGTCATTGTCATCTGTTACAGTTACTGTACCAATAACAAACTGCTTAAAGGACTCAACTTGTGCATTATATATAGTGATAATATTTGCAAATATATTCGCAGGGTTATCTTGATATAAATATGGGCGAATAATCCCGTCATTTAAAAAACATCGTTCACCCTCACAAATGATTGTCCTTTGATTATTAAAATCATCTGATGGATATAATGCACGACCTCTGAATTGTAAAATTCCATCTTTAAAAATCTCTACAATTGTTTTATAGCTTGTAAAGGATGATATAGCGGGATGCCCTGGAGGCATTACAATCTCAGCTGTTCCACCTATATTTATACCTGTTGTTGCGCTTAGCCCTAATAGTCTATATTCATCTATTCGGCTATCATAGATAAGCTCTGAATCTGCAAAAACTTGAATCATAGTATCACCTGCCTATACTTAATAATGGCAGTTCCTTCTTTATATTTTACTGATGACGTGCCTGGTGGAACACAAAAATCTGGCAGTTTATATTTACCTTTTGACAAATCCCATGTTTTTTCACCATAGGTCACATGAATGGATGAAGATGTCACCTCAATAAGAGGAACAATAGATTTTTTACTGTCATTCTGTAAAGATGTTGTCATTTCAGTCGTACTGGCAGAAATAGTCACAGTTGTTTCCTCTTTTGAATATCTCCAGGGATCACAAACAGCCGTAATTATGACTGACGCATGCGCTATATCGTTATACTTCTTTTCAACATGAACACGCCCTTCAAGATAATGGTCATTATCATCAGGTATATAAATTTTCATACGGATACCGTCTAATTTGTTTACCATTGTATTAATAATTGTTTCACGAATTAATCTAGTCTCTTCCGAACTTTCAAAAGTGGCCGTAAGCATCCGGCTGTTATATACAGGTTCCCCACCCGTTAATGATGTAGAAAGATCAAGGTCTCCATCTCTTCCGGGTACAGACACAAAATTAGCTTTATATACAGGTGCTTCAAAGATCCACTCTGTCAAGATCCAACCATTTAATGAGGTATCATATGTACCAAATATAATTTTACGTTTTTCCAATTATAAGGCCCCTCTTTCCGATAAAACTCGTCTTTGACCTAAAGACTCATCATACGCTCTTGCCGTATACCCAACAAACATTTTACCATCAATAACTAAAGTATGTCCTTTTTCTATAGCAGCAAGGATTGCATCAAGCATAGTAACCGTCTTCATATTTTTATCCTCTATTGCAAATGTATTTTGAATAGTACGGTCAAAATTAATATTATCCTGTAAACCATTTATACCAGAGTTATAAGTATCAAGAAGTTCCTGCATTTGGGATTTAGCAGTATGTATAAGATCTTTTTGACTGGTTTCAAGTCCTACCTCTGTTCCAGCATTTAAATCCTCACCAAATGCTATCATTTTCTTTGATGGAGAGTGAGAATCCGCTGCCTTCCTAAATGCTGATATAATACTTCCCACTACAGAATACGCTTTCTCAATAAGCGTTCCTCTTTTTGTCTCAATTCCTGCTGCTAAACCAAGTCCTAAATCTTCTCCGACTTCTTTCGCATCTGATGCTGCATCAGCCATCTTCTTCATCGCTTCAGCCGCCGACTGTTCAGCCTCATTAACCATTTCCTCTGTATAACCGGCTACTCCATTTGCCCAGTTTTCACGGAAAAGGTGAGCCTTGATACCAGCGTCTATTGCTTCTTGTTCCAAAGTGTTACGAATTTCATCAGATGCAAATCCAACTGCGTCTGCATACTTTTCCTGATAATACGCGCGGTCTGTCAATAATTTATTTGCCTCATCTGTATTGCCCTCTAAAATTAACATTTGAGCGGTCTCATATAGACCAATATCATCGTAGTAACCAGCTATAACCTCTTTACTATTTTCATAAGCTGTTTTAGTTTCATTTAATATTTTTTGTAATTCTTCAAGTTCTTCTTGTTTAGCCATTCTTTTTAGATAAATCCGTATTTTTTCGGATTCCAATACTTCCTCTTTATATTGTTGATTAAGTTCTTCTATTTCTTGCTCAGCCTTAATTGCTGCTACTTGGGTCTCCTGGTGCTTACGTAAGTTTGTATAATAATCATCCTCTGCTTGCTTTCTATTCTGCAATGCTTCCGTATACGCGTCTGTATGCGCTGCAATCATCAATTCAGACTTTTTAGAAGCAATGACCTTATCGATCTCTGATTTCAAAGTCTGGTAATTTTCAATTTGATTCTGTGTTAATTTATATTCAGTGCCAAGCACCTCATTTAATTCATTAAGAATAAACTCTGCACGAGAACGTTCCCTATCTTCTACTTCTCCGTTCGCGTCCGCAAGTTTAAACAGCTCATCTTTTAGGGAAGTAATATAACTAAATTGTCCCGAGATTCCACTAATATTTTCATTCATGGCCTCACGCTGGTTCCTATAAGCATCAGCAGTAGCGTTCGCATTATCAGCCGCGACTTGCTCTGCATCTGACAAACCATAGGTCTTTTCTATCAAATCTTCTTGTGCTTCTCGTGCTTTGTTTATTTCACCAACCAAATATGAGCCGAGCGCTACGCCAACGCCACCTATAACAGAAATAAGTATAGTAAAAGGATTTGTATTCATTGAAGTATTCAACAAATCCTGTGCCGATTTTGCAGATTCTAATGATGAAATTAAACCTTTAAAAGCACCCACAAGGGTTGTGCCTATACTCGTTGCGAAATTAATTATTTTACTCACTGCAAGCGCAGCAATAAACCCAACAGCAACGGATTTTATCTCATTAAAGTGATCCTTACACCATTTTAAGGCATCGATTAAAGCAGGTATTACATCTTTAGATAACTTTTTAAATCCATCCTCAATCGTATCCTGGAAATTCTCGATATCTGCGTCAGATATCATGTCAACAAAACTCTCGCCAAGTTCGACAATACCCTTTTTAAAAGTGTTTACAATAGGTGCGGCCTTTTTCCCTACCTGCGCCCACAACTTATTCATACGTTCCGTAACTTTATTAGATTCTATGACATCTTTATTTACTTCTTTGTATTTATCAGCTGCATCCGAGTATACGTCTGTCAGCGTCTCCATAATAAGCCTTTGCCTATCCTGTTCATCAGTACAGGCAGCTAAAGACTCGTTAAAATTATCCTCTGAAATCCCTGCCCAATTTAGAGCATCCGCAAGTGGACCGGTAACCTGACCAACTTTGGCTGTTTCATTGGCCGCTTCAGTTAAGCCCTCAATCGGCAAACTGTCTCCAAACGTAGCAAAAACACCAGTACAGATCTTTGTCCATTTTTGCAGATCCTCTTCATTGTCTGTAAGAACAGCCAAATGGTTAGCAGCCTCTACAGATCTATCCGTTTCACCGAGAACACTCTGCAATTCCTCATACGTTGCTGTAGCGACCTGGGCACTATGGCCGTGCGTTTCAAAGGCAGTCGTTAGTTTACCCATCGCCGTACGATATTCCTGTGTAGCTTCTACACTGCTGACTAAAGCAGCTGTCGCAGCCGCAACACCAGCAGTTACAACTGCCAGACCTACTTTTACACCTTTATCTAATGTCTGGGTCACTTTCTTAAGCTCTTCGCTTGTATCCTTAGATGTTTCTGACAGTTTTTTCGTATTATCCGCTGCTTGGCTGCTCTCTTTTCCCACACCTTCTAATGCGTCAGCTGTCTCTTTAGCAGCAGACTCATAACTCTTTAATTTACTCTCTGTCGTAATAATCTCACGCTGTAATTCGCGATATTGTGCTTCCGATACCTCGCCCTTTTCAAACTGTGCCTGTACCTGCTTTTCTGCCTCCCGTAAAGTGTTCAATTTTTCTTCGGTATTGTTTATTGCCTCAGCAAGTACCTTTTGCTTTTGCGCTAATAAGTCAACATTGCCTGGATCAAGTTTCAGCAACCGATTAATGCTGGAAAGTTCTCCAGACAGATCACTTGTCTTTTTATTGACATCTTCAAGGGCTTTCCCAAGTTTTGTGGTATCACCGCCGATCTCGACAGTCAATCCCTTTATGACATTTTTTGCCACTTATACGCCCTCCTTTTTCAGTTTCTTTCTTAGAGCAGCTCGATCAGGCTCTGTTTGCTCCATTCGCCATGCGTTATCCAAATATTTCTGCCCCTCTTCAGTTCTACGACATCGCTGTATAAAGGCATCCCGGCGATATTCCAAAAAAGTCACATAGTTTAATTGATCTATCTCTCTAAAATTTAAGAAGGTATATTCAGCTACCACATGCTTCCAATATGTATGTGTTTCATATTGTTCATGTGCCTTATTATTCTCACCCATTGAATAATAAGGCAATTTTAGTTTTTTTGATTTACCAAATCCCCTATAAACTGAATCCAATCTGTAAGAATTCCAATAATATGCGTAACGGTTATTCGTTTTGCTTTTAATTCTTCGGGTGAAAAATGCACAAAATTGTGATTACAAGAAAGAATGATTGCTAACAGCTCAAAAGCAAAATCATACTGGTCTTGCGACATTTCTGACGAAAAATTCACAACCTGTTCCGCTTTATTCATAATACATTCTGTGACAGCAACAGTCGGAACGGCACAAGGTATGCGCAAATCATCAATCTCCACCCATAAAGTAGGTGCGTCATATATGCTTGCTCTCGATACTTTATTCATAAAACCTCCAAATATAGTAGCAGGACTATATGGTCCTGCTACTATTTCTACTTATCCTGCAGTTGGTATTTCTTCAACAAACTCAACCAATGTTCCATTATCATCGTGTGGCATCGCCTTAAATTCAGGCTCAACTATGGTCCCCTCATCTGCAGCAAAAGTCAACGTTGCGCCTGCCGTGTTCAGGCCTTTTATCATAATCCACAAATCCCCATCTGTCTTATCCTCATGGTGGAAGCAAATAGCATAATAGCCACCCTGTGCATTCCCCGCTCCGCCGATCTTCGTAGTGCGAAGCCCCGCTGCTTCGGTAGATTGACACCTGTCTATAATCTTTTTCAGCGTCGTCCCGTTCCATGTTAATAAACCGCAGCGTAGAATTGCTTCCTCACTTGTCGTGATAATCTTGGAAACATAACCAAGATCATCTTTCTCCTCATAGGTTTCCTGTGTATATTCCAAGGCAGCCCCGCCTTTAATATAGCCTAGCAGGTTTTCTGCGGTACATATTGTCTCCGTGTCCGGCAACGTATCACTGAAAGTACTTAAATAAATTTTTCCAGATCCTAACGTGATTACGCTTTTATCTCTTTTAGCCATTGGCTTATCCTCCTCTTATTTTTTTGTATAATAATCAAATTCATAAATAACTTGATATCTCTGTACAGTTTGAATCCAATAACGCGCCTGTTTTATAAAATGCAAACCATATTTGTCTAACTCCGATTCAATCGCAGTCTCCGCCTTTTTATCAGGCTTAGGCTCATATACTTCCAGTGTAATGTTATGCAAGTAGATACGATTCATTTTATCCGGCCCGTCTGTCGTCAAGTCGTCCATATAAACAACATACGTGCCAGTAGGTGGTCGTAAAAACTGCGTCTCCTGAAACGGAAGTCCTGTCGCTTTTAGAATCTCATCTATCATTCCAACGCCTCCCTTACTTCTTTTTCATACTGCGGCAACACTATGTCGAGCGCTTTCTGTAAAAAGGGATCACCCTGCACTCTACCCCCGTTTTGCTTAGCATGTCCATGCACCAACAGATGAAAAATCCGATAATTTGGAGCTCTAGCGTATAATACATAACTTTTTGAACTGTTACTTCCGATCAGTTCCTTACTTGTAAGACTCTTTTTAAACGCACCCGTATTCGAGGGAGCGTTTTGCCTTGTAAGCATAACAAGCTTTTTCATGGCGGAAGCTCCGACATCATTGATCTTCTTTGTGACATCCTCATGATATAAAGAAAGCTCGTCACAAATCGCATCATCAAGCTCTGACACTTTTATATATCTATCCATTAAACTCTACCTCCCCGACAGAGGCTAGCTGAACTGTAATTTCTAATTCCTGTCCTTTGCGATACGTCCGGATAACGCGATACCACTGTTCCTCATAGATACATAGGTATTCGCAATTATAATCCAAATAATCCGCTATCACGAATTTAAATTCTGGCCGCAACTCTGTAGCCTGCGCTTGATAAAATTCCTGCGTGCCAATACTGGAAAATCGGCAGAATACTTCACGCCTAATCTCTGATTCTATGGTATATCCGTCAGGTTCCAAAATACGATTAACAAGTGTAAGTATTTCATTCACTTAACTCATCCTTCCAGCCATAACCCTCCGCCATCATGAGGCAGGCCTTTAAGGCATTGTAACGTTTCTGATACTCCACTGATTTGTTCATATCGTCTGTATATAATGCCCGGCACCAAAGCTTTATAGCATTAAAAATGAGCGGGTCCGCTTCATCTGCATAAATGACTCCTACAACGTTTAAGTCTGCAAGGCATGCATCGATATCTACAGAAATGTCGTCATCCAACTTATTGTGATGAATACGTAGGCCGAGCCGTATTTTATCTATTGTTGTAGTTTGTGCCATTCGGCCATCTCCTTTCAAATAAAATTAGGTAGGGTTATAAGCTATTCCTCAAATCATCAGGTTGTTGCTCTAGTAAAACGAACGAATGCATCTTCAATAGCGAGCTCACCATCGGCTAAAGCCATTGCACGATATACACGAGAGCCGGTACGAAATGCCACGCTGTCATCACTTGTTATCTGTGGAGGCTTTGCGATATTTAACTTGTACGCTTTAAAATCTCCGAAAAGAATGTTGTCTACAGGTATGTTGTCATCAAGGATTACGTGATACCCAAGGATATTATATTTAGCTGGACTCTCTACGTCTATGTGGCAGACGGGCTGTCCAGACTGATCTTCAATACCAATCACATCTGTAAAGAACAGTTTTCTAGGCATTGCAAAGGTAGCATTCTTGGCAGGACCGGATGGAAGTGATGCGATAATATTAATAAGATCGCTATATTTAGCCTTAGCTTTTGTGAACGTCCCTGTAGCAGTAGATATCGTTGTCAAAATCCCGGTGGCCTGATTTGTACCAGTTCCATTAAAAATAGCATTATCAAGAGCTTTTTCGATTTTCCGCCCAAGTGCATCAACCAGCCAGCTTTCAAAGGCATCAATTGACATAGCTTCTACATCTGCAGTGATCTCAATAGTCTTAATAAGCTTATATGCTGAAAGAGAAATACTTGTAAGTTTATCTGCACCGTCAGTCGCCGCTGTCCCCATCGCTACCCAGGACGCATCTGTGTTTGCGCTTTCTACAGGGATCGTTACGTTACCAGGTATATATGTCATATCTACTCTTGTTAAAATGGGGCTTTCCTCTAGATATGACTCAATCCGATTTAATGTTTGCGTTGGGATAGCTGCA
>ERZ857827.2460-NODE-2460-length-13764-cov-10.116639_pt1 | contig 13764 bp, 12 predicted proteins | sample MGYA00519761_ERZ857827 | MGnify/ENA primary metagenome ERZ857827 (study PRJEB31778, sample SAMEA3449370) | human gut metagenome | biome: human gut; feature: human-associated habitat; material: faeces | place: United Kingdom | collected 2010/2012 ... | reverse complement strand
CGGTCAGAACATTGATGGACTGCACATCATTTCCAAGCACGTTGGCGTCCATGCGCTCGCCGTCCTGATTGACGCACAGGCGCAGACCGCGACCGACCTCTTGCCGCTTGCGGACCTCGCTGCTGCTTTGTTTCAGTGTACAAATCTGGAACACATTCGGGTTGTCCCAGCCTTCGCGCAGCGCGGAGTGCGAGAAAATGAAACGCACTGGGGACTTTTTGGGATCACGATCCAGGAGCAGTTCCTTGTTCTTCATGATCAGGTCATAGGCGTCAATATCATCGGATGTGCCTTCCTTCTTGTCGGAAAGCTTGCTGTCGGTCATCTTGCCCTTTTTGTCAACGGAGAAGTAACCGGCATGGGTGTCATGGGCCGAAATTGCGTCCAGATACCGTATGTAGTCCTCGTCCCCAATTTCCCGCTGCATGGAGCTGAGAATGTCGTTGTACTCTTCCTCAAACATATCTGCATAGATGCCGTTGAACGGATGCCCAGCCTCGTCGTACTGCTTGTACTTCGCAACCTCGTCAATGAAGAACAGCGACAGAACCTTGATGCCCTTATGGAAAAGCTGACGTTCCCGCTCCAAGTGAGAAAGAATCGTCTCACGGATCTGAATGCGTCGAAGCTGGTCTTCACTGACCTTGCCGATCACATCACCGGCAAAGATTTTGACGCCGTTCAGGAACTCCACAGAGTTGTCGCGTCCGTCGATAGATTTGACCACAAAGCCTTCCTTGTACTCGTCGAGTTTGCCCGACTCGCCGGAGTTGTCATAGAGGTTGTAGCCAATACCGACTGTGGCGGTTTTCTTGCGAAGTCCCTTTGCTCCAATGTAGTCAAACTGAATGGTTGCCGTCGGGTCAGCTTTGGAAAGATTGATGCTTTCCAGATAGACAAAGCCTTCGGTTGCCGTGCTGCCGGACTCCGTGATGCCCTTGACGGCGATTTTCTTGACCAGCCGCTTGTTATACGCTTCCATTGCGTCAAGGCGGTACACCATGTTATAGATGCTGTCCGACTTATGAGTGGCAGAGTAGCGTAGCGTCAACAGCGGATTAAACTCTTTCAGGCGTTCCTTTGTTTGCTTGCCCTCGACCGACTGCGGCTCGTCGATAATCAGAATCGGGTTCGTTTTTGCAATAATATCAATCGGGCGGCGGGAACGGAACTCGTCCAGCTTCATGTAAATGCGCCGCGCGTCCTTGCCCTTGGCATTGAACGCCTGAGAGTTGATAATCATAACGTTTATGGAGCTATCCGACGCAAAGCGGTCAATTTCCGTGAGCTGGGCAGAATTGTAGATGAAGAACCGGATCTTCTTGCCGTATTCCTCCGCAAAATGCTCCTGCGTCACCTGAAAGGACTTATAAACGCCCTCGCGGATGGCGATGCTCGGCACGACCACGATGAACTTGCTCCAACCATAGTGCTTGTTCAGCTCATACATGGTCTTGATGTAGGTATAGGTCTTGCCGACGCCGGTTTCCATTTCAATCGTCAGATTATAACGACCTTCCAGCTTGTCCGACGGCTTGATCTGATTGGTGCGCTGCACTTTTTGCAGATGTTCCAGAATCAGCTTGTCGGAAAGCTCCGGCACAATGCGTTCATTCCGCCAACCTGTAAAATCCGTATCATCCTCCAAGCCAATCTGATAGTTTCCATCACCGCGGTCCATCATATATGTAGGCGTGAGGTAGGGCTGCCCGGCAAAGACGTCAACAACCGCTTTCGCCGCATCCGCCTGGAATTTTTGATGCTTGAATTGGAGTTTCATGAGGTTGCCTCCAATGCTTTAGCAATGTATGGTAACGCTGCAATCCCAACTTGAAGCCCTTTCTCCGCAATCCATTTCAACGTGCCGCTCACTTTTTCCCACCGTTTTTCCTTGTCCTTTTCAGAAGATATGGCAGCAATTTTGCCAGAAAGAATATCTTTATCTTCAGCCGAAAGTTCAGTTTCTGGTAAATCTTGTATGCTGCTAATCACCTGATCAAGAGTAATAACTACTTCCGTACAGACATCTTGGTTAACGTGTTGCGTTACTGTTACTGTCCCTGCCCCATCTGCACCTTGAAACGGCTTATAAAGTCCGGAAGCAAGATTTAGTTTGTAATTTTGGAGCTTTGCTTTTAACAGTTTTGCATCTCCAATATAATCGACAGGATTATTTGAATAAAGGTGTGAAACATTATAATTGTCTAAATTCACTTTTAATCCATCAATTTCCGGTTCATAAACTGCTATAATCTCCGTTTGGAGATTTTCCGCTTTTTTTGAATCGCCCGTGGATATGGAGTCTTCAAGATGCTCGATGTAACCGTCTATTGTCCTTATTTTTTCTTCCATGGAATGTGTCACAGTATAACCTCCTCAAATCACCCTCACGCGCTTGGAAATGTCGCCCGCATCCTCCGGCATATAGAGCTTGAAAATCTCGAACACGTTGATCTTCTCCGGGCTGGACGCAAAACCGGAATCGCGGAAAACAGCGCGGAGCGGCTTGCGCTGTGCGATCTCCTTGACCACACTTTCGGGAATATTCGCGTCAAAACAGGCGATCAGGTCGCCGTCATTGTAGGTGTGGACAGTGCAGCCGCCCAACTGCTCGGACTTGTAGGGCAGGGACAGCGGCAGACCCCAGTCGATCAGGCAGCCAAACAGCAGGTCGAGGTCGGTGCGGTCATCCTTGATGTTGGATTCCAGCCCTGCGAGCATCCCCTGATCGTAGTCATCCGGCGCATAGTAGACGTCTTTCATGTTGGTATCGTCCAGCTTGAGAACGCGGAAACCGATGTCGAGGTCTTGCGTGGTCATGGGGCTTTCGGACTTGATCTTATCCCCGGCGCGGCGGATGCGCTCCTTGCCGATTTCACAGATGGTCTTGTAGCCCGCTTTGTAGGCTTCGCTTGCTTCATCGCACTTTTCAGGAAGCTGAACCATGATGAACTTACGGTGTCCGCCGTCCTCGGCGTTGAACTGCATAACGGCGTGGGCAGTGGTGGCAGAGCCAGAGAAGAAGTCAATTACGATGTCTGTTTTGCCCCCGGAGCAAATCTTTATGCACCTTCTAAGTGTTCCAATCGGCTTCGGCTTGGGAAATATTCTTTTGTCAAACCCAAGATTAATAAAATCTTCTGTCCCGCGTTCGCTGTTTACATCTTTGAATGTCCAAGAACTCGTAGGCTTTACTAATGAACGCCCTTCTAAATAATCTTTCTGCATAACGCCCCACACTTTTCGCGCAGGCATGAATTTAGGAATCAAGTCGCCAATTTCTTTGATAGCAGTCTCTAACCCCCAACGCCAATTTCCCTCTTTTCCATCTTCGCGCTGAGGTTTTATCTGAATATACTCTTCCCGTCCGCTTTCTTCTCTGGACGGATAAAAATCTCCTGTCTTTTCATTATAGTAAAAGTAATAGAAAAGATTGGGACGATCTTCTCGGAGATCATTTTCTCCTGTTTTTCGCAAATCTATCTCTCTATAACGTCTGCCAGCATTATCAACCTTATTGTATCGTTTTACGATTTCCTCTGTTGGTTCAAACCCGTACCAAGTAAGCGCTCCAATATTTTTTGCATAGATGAGAATATATTCATGGGCTGTCGCAACAAATTTGTCGTCAGAACGTCCTTTGGGATTATTTGTATTTGAGACAACCCCAACGCAATTTGCCGAACCAAAAACTTCCTCACATATCTTTTTTGCATTAGTTACTTCGTTCTCATCAACAGAAACAAAAATTGCACCGTCATCCGTCAGCAGATTTCTTGCCAGCATCAGTCGTGAATAAATCATGCTGCACCAATCAGAATGAAAGCGTCCGTTGGTGTCGGTATTCTTGAACAGGCGGTTTTCGTCCTCGTCGTACATTCCCATCTGCTCGTTTTCTTCTTCCTGCGAGCGCATGAAATCGTCGGCATAGATGAAGTCGTTGCCGGTATTGTACGGCGGGTCGATATAGATCATCTTGACCTTGCCGAGATAGCTCTCCTGCAAGAGCTTGAGGACTTCCAGATTATCGCCCTCGATGTAGAGGTTTTCGGTGGTGTCCCAATCCTTGCTCTCTGCCACGCAGGGGCGCAGCGTCTTCCGGATCGGCTTGTTGGCTTCCACGATCGCCGCCTTCTTGCCGACCCATGTGAACTCGTATGCCTCGTCTCCGTCCACCACGTCCGGCGAAAGCATCTGTTTCAGCAGCTCAAAGTTGACCGCCCGCTTGATCCCGCCTTGTCCGTCCGACGCTTCGGTGACGCAGTTCGGAAACAGGGCGGCAATGCGGTCTATGTTCTGCGCCGTCAAGTCCGGCGATTCCATGCGCAGTTTATCCATTGGTTTTATCCTCCTTCATTGTGAGTTTACCGAAGTGGCAAATCGGATATTTCAAAAATTCTTCTTGTGCTATGATCGGAAGTTCGTCGAAGCACTTTTGTGCCTCTTCATCAGCGTCCATAAGCAAGTATGCTCCACATCTTGTTGCTGGTGGATAACTATTTTCTGTGAGCTTGGCAAGTTCAATAATCTCGCTCATAGAAAGTGTTCTGCGACGCTTAGTGATTTGGAGTTTATTAAGAAGCAGAACCTCCGGGTCAATCATGGACTCGATATTTTTCAACCAGTCACATATCTTTTCTGCCAAGTTAAGCAACTTCTCATCGTGCCTTGTCTGCTCATCGTATGCACCTATCATGTCAAGGACTAAAAAGTTAACCTTCGTGCAATACTCAGGAGAAGGGAGCGTCTGGGATATGTCCGAGTAAACCATTTCATAGTCCATATTAGAGATATGAACCAGTCCTTTTTTATCAAACAGTACAAATTGCGATGTCTGGATAGGCTTTTTCAAATCAACATCGTCATCTGTAAAAAGTGCAATCTGATGCAACTTGAAGAAACTATCTATGCTATACATACCGTCTAATTGCCTCTTCGCCCAAATCCAAATCACAAGATTTGCAATTTTGAACGCACCATAGAACTGATCCTGTTCCATATTGGGGAACCCTATTTTCCGGTTGTATAGCATCGCTCCTGTAAAGTTCCTTAGATTCTTCTCATCATTTTCAGACAAATCGTTTAGGAGAAGTTCTTCGGTCACACCTAAATAATCCAGCATCTTTTTAACGTCCTTGCAGTATTCAAGGGTTTTCTTTCTCTCTTGCAAATCTGTCAACGATACACCATTAAGTGGGATAGTCACCCCGTTCAGTGTTAATTCTCCCTGTTCAACCAGTTCTATAAAGAAGTCTGCTTCAATAATAAAGTCGGACAGAGTATCTGGTCTGTCTGTGTGTACTGTAATCCGGTTTTCCTCTGCTTTTAAGGCAACACTAATCCCTTTGCCAATGCGAATGATGGGATTTCCGTTCTCATACAACACTCGATAGGCGGAAAAGAAACATCGATCTTTTATCCGCACTTCTCCATCCACAGGCTTTGATATAATCGCATTTGTGACCTTGTCGATAGGGACATCCACATCCAAGCCTTTGACCTTTGCATACAGATAAAAGTCATGTGTGGACAGGAACTTGGGGATCTCATCCAAAGTTAATCCAATACCCGATGCGGTAAAAGTTAAGGACGTGATCTCTGCACCGCTTGCTTCCAATGATTCAAAAGTAGGAATGTCTTTTCCGATGAAGCCCATTTGCTTATGCACATTGTCTGTGAACCCCATAAAAATGCTGGAAATTTCATTAGCCTCAGTAGGAAAAAGATTCAAGTGAATTGTGCTGGTCTTTTGTTTTCCGGCACCCTTGATTATCTTGTCAAGGTCAACAACAAGCAGGGTCTTATAAAATATTCTTGAATTTCCCGAACTCAAATCGACACTTATAAGGAAAAAAACGCAGCCTCCATCTTTATAATAATTATTCAAATCTGCGACACTACACGAAAAAGTTGCAGTATCAGATACAATAACTTTCTCTGTCCCCTTAATCTGGATTGGAACACGACCAGCAAGGTTTTCTTTCTTCGTCTTCTCAGATTTATACACGAATACTGTTCCATCCCATGAAGGTGTTTTATCATTCGAGTCGATGTACGAATCAAGTATAGGGCATCTTAGCAATGCAGCTTTAAGGGCTGTAGTTGCAGATTCTTCTATTCTCTTTGTATTTGCGCTTGGCACACTACAACCTCCTTGTCATGTTATCTGCTTTAGTTCGATTCGGAGTTTTTTCAACTCCGCGTTCATTTCCATCCGCCGGTTCAGCTGCTTCTCCCGCCGCATTTTGTTTTCCAGCGCGGCGATCTGCTTTTCAAGCTGCTTCTTCTTTTCATCACGCTCAACAGATTCTTTCAGGCTCTCGCCGGAATCTGTTTGCAGCTTGTCCCCGGCGATCTGGCGGACGAGGCTTTCATAGACGGCATCCATGTTCAAGCCGTCGATGCTGAGATGCAGTTCGTCTTCCGGCATCCATTCGGTATGATAATAGCGTCCTACCTTGAAGGCATTGCTGCCGGACGCAGCAGCCTCCTTGTAGCCGATCCATGCCTGAGCCTTGCCGTCACAGGTCAAAATAAAGAGAATATGGTACGGGATTTCCTTGTCGATTTGTTTCAGCACCGCTTCGTCAAGCTGCGGATCGTTCAGCCGTACCTCGAACACTTCGATCTCGGTCACTGCTTCGCCCGCCGCAATATTCAGTGTAGACGCTGCCAGCTTATTACGCCAGTACACCAGCCGGATCTGATCGACAAACACACGGCGCAAAGCAGGGGAAACCTCAAGGTTCTCATAGAACTTCTGCTTCGGTATTCTTTTGTTAAATTCAGTCGCTTGAGGAAAGCCTACCACTTTTAAAGTCACCTGCCAAACTTAGCTTTTAGTTCCGGATCACCATCTATCTCTTCAATTACCCACGGCTGCAAAAAATAATTTATTTGCGGGTCTGCCATATTTACTGCATGGGTTGATCCTGCAGGCAAAATGACATAAAAATGTTGCAATTCTAAAACCACCCCATCATGCATCGGAAGCATCGCTGTATGAGTAGGCTCATTAAGGAGATACCTTATTAGTTCTACTTTGTTGCCGTCAATTCGCTTTAAATAAGCAACCCGAGCTTTTTTCAGCCGCTTATTATAATATTTGTCCTTGATCTTTTTTGCGATGATTACAACTAAAAACACTACCAAAATTGACGTCGATACAACAAATACAATTCCAATTGCAAATCCGTATTTGTCGCGGAAACTTGTCATATACAGTTTCTCTATTATTACATTCGGAAGAAAAAGCAGCAATCCGCTTGCAACCGATAAAGCACCAAGTATGCGCGGGGGCAACTTCAAAAAATCAACAATATTTTTCATATAACCATCCTTATTTCACAACTAAGAAGCAAATCAATTCAAAATCATCCAGCCCTGACACCGCACTGAGCAAGGCGGATGTGCCGCCGCTTTTGAACAGACTGTCAATATCGTTTTCCTCTTTCGCGTCAATGATGGAATTGATCGCCTCGCTCAGCAGCTCGGAAACTTCGCCCATTTTGCGCCCGTCATCTGTCTCCTCATTAAACTGCCTGCAAAGCTCCGCACAAGGCTTGTCCTTTCCACGGCAGAGCAGACGCATCGTGTCGAGCAATTTCTTCGGGTTGAGATAATCGCAGACAATTTCACCTTCTTCGCTGATATAGACCATGTAGAAGGGGTGAATCCGATTCCGATTGTCAATATTCACACTGTCGTTGATATTTTTGAGAACGAAAATCACACCGGCAGGTGACTCCCCCGCCCTGCCGACAACGGCGTGCAGCCCCTTAGGCGCGGTTTCGATGTCCTCATGCTGCTTTATGTATTCGAGCAGATCGAGTCGGAACTCGTTGAGTCCCAAATCCATGATGGAAATACCGCTTGTCATGTCCTCAATGTCCACAACTTCCTCTTGCAGCCGTTTGAGCTGTGCGCGGCGGTATTCAAGATCTCCTTTTTCTTCGGCATTGAGAAGATCATCATCACCGGTGGAGGTCATTACGGAAATCTTCATGCGGGTTTCCACGCGGCTTTTCAGGTTGATATACTCGTCGAGATCCATATCCGGCCAGAAGTTTACAAGCTGAATACGGTCGTTTCTGCTGCCGATACGGTCAATTCGCCCGAACCGTTGGATAATGCGAACGGGGTTCCAATGAATGTCGTAGTTGATGAGGTAATCGCAATCCTGCAAGTTCTGACCTTCGGAAATACAATCGGTTGCAATCAGAATATCAAGCTCATCGGCGCTGCCGGGCAGGAGTACGGATTTTCCTTTTGAAACGGGAGAGAAACAAGTCAGAACCGTGTTGAGGTCCGCACGGAGCTTTGGTATGGTGGTCTTTCCGTCAACCGTGCCGGTGATCTCTGCCGTTTCCAACCCAAAATTCTCTTTTGCAAATCTGCTGACGTTTGCAAAAAGATAGTCTGCGGTATCGGAAAACGCCGTGAAAATTATGATCTTCTTATTACCGGGATTGATGGGATGCTCGATTTTTTTCCGGATCAAATCGAACAATGTTTGCAGTTTTGTGTCATGCTTCGGCGTGATGTCTGCAATCATGAGGGACAGCAGTTCCAGATTTTCCGCATCACGTTCAAGCTCACGCCTCCATGAAACATAGTCCATATCAGCAAGATCGATTTTGACCTTTTTGCCGACTGAGAAGAAATCGGTGTTCTGATCGTCGTAATCAAAATCTTCTCCCGCAGCGATATCTGTCAACTCAATTTCTTCCGAGCCGAGTTCGTAATTGTTGATCTTCTTAATGGTTTCGTCAATCTTTTTCCGCATTCTGTCAACCGTAAGGCGGAACGAATGAACCGAGCTTTCAAGCCGCTTCAGCAGGTTAATGCTCATCAGGCGGCGAACGCCTTCTTCGCGCCCTTCCTGAGTTATGTTGCGTTTTTCAGAGTCAACATATTTATACAGTTTTGAAAGCATGATGTACTTTGTCGGCGTGTAAATCGACAGATTCAGCGCATTCAAAAGTTCGTATATCTCATTGTAGTTGATTGCATCGCTCAAGTCGGTCAAACACGGACGCAGCGAAATCGGCGGCAGACGTTCGGGGAATTTGCCGATATCGGAAGTATTATAATATTTTTCAATGTGTTTTCTTGAACGCGCAATCGTCACGCTGTCCAACAGTTCAAAGAAATCGAAATCCAGCGTTCGAAGAAGCTCGTCCGTTGTGCGTTCCGCAGCGGGAAGATTGCTCCATGCGTTGAAAGCAGTCTGAGCCTGACGGAAGATTTCGTCAATTTTCTTTGTTGTGTCAAGTTTTTTGTTTATTTGCGCAACATCGCCCTCATAAGCGAGTGCAAGCTGATTTTTAAGGTCAATAAATCTGTTGTTTACAGGTGTTGCCGAAAGCATAAGCACCTTCGTTTTCACACCGGCACGAATAACCCGATTGAGCAGTTTCAGATAACGGTTTTCCTTTGCATCCTCGCCGGACACCTCGCCGCCGTTGCGGAAGTTGTGGCTCTCATCAATGACAACAAGGTCATAGTTGCCCCAATTCAGGCGGTCAAGATCAATTCCGTTCGACTGTCCGTGTTCGCGTGAAAGGTCCGTATGATAGAGAACATCGTATCTCAACCGATCCGCTGCAATGGGATTGTTGATATAGTTACCCTTGTATGTATTCCAGTTTTCAGAGAGCTTTTTCGGGCAAAGAACAAGCACGGATTTGTTGCGGTTCTCATAATACTTAATCACCGCAAGCGCAGTGAACGTCTTGCCGAGACCGACGCTGTCTGCCAGAATACAGCCGTTGAATTTTTCGAGTTTGCTGATGATGGCAAGAACCGCGTCACGCTGGAAGTTATAAAGCATTCCCCAGATTTTGCTTTCCTTAAAGCCCGTTGCTTCGTTCGGCAGCTCGTCCTCCGAAACGTCATCAAGGAACTCTTTGAAAATGTTATAGAGCGCAACAAAATAGATATACTCCGGTGAGTTCTCACGATACGCCGCAGAGATATTTTCGATCACAATATCCGTGACCTCTTGCAGCTTTTTCTTGTCGTTCCATAGCTGTTCAAAGAGCCTGAGAAAGTAGTTGGCATTTTCAAAGCTCTCTGTCTTCTGCACCGGATAGTAGGCGTTGTTGCCGCGCTCGCAACCGAGATCGACGGTAGTAAAGCCATTGATGGGCATATAGGTACTCTCATCGACCGTCATGAAGCCCATCATCTGCTCCTGTGTGACGTTTGACTTGAAAACTGCTTTGCGCCGGATCCAGTCTGCGCACTCTTTCGCAATCGCTTTTTGCGTCAGCTCATTGCGGAGCTTTACTTCAAACTCGGTGCCGTACAGGCTGCTCTCTCTTGAGATTCGTGGGATGTAAAACTCTCGCTGCGCCTTTGACGCCTTCTCAGTCACGAAGGTGGGGGATGTGAAGATAAAACGCAGTTCGTCAATGCCCTCAAGTTGTTTTTTGAGTTCCTGATACGCATAGATTGAGAAGCAAGCGGCGGCAACGGACATCTTACTGCCTTTGCGAATACCCGCTTGCAGATCATCTTTGACGGTCTTGTTAATGTTGTCTATAATCTGCATTACATCACCTCATTGAGACACACAGCGGTCTCTTATTTTTATATAATAGCATAAAGGCTGTACGAAAAACCAGACTCAGTCCTTGCCCGTTCGCACAGCCTCACAAACATCTCCGATGTCGCAATTTAAGTAGCCACAAATGCGCAGCAAAATAGAGAGGGACACTTCTTCCCCCTTATTCAGTTTTGTCCATGTTCCGGATGAAAGGTTTAGCTCTTTCCGAAACGAGGACTTCTTGATGTCGCGGTCAATTAGTAATACCCAAAGTTTTTTATAGCTTATTCCCATAGTCTATGCCCCTTTACTCATTCGCTAATTACGACCTCCAACATATTATACACGAAATCCTTTTTGTTTGCAATCAGCCCATTTGCAAATCAGAAGAAATACTGCAAGTTCTTGATGTTTTTGTTTCTCAAAAAGCAAGGCGGCTATCAATGATAACCGCCTTGCTTTATTCCCTTATTCCCGCTGTGAACTGTGCTGCTGGTCGCGGTCATGCTCTGCACTCGGCTTGAGGAAATCGTCCACGTTTGCCTTCATGGTGTCGATCATCCGCACCTCCTTTTTGAGCCTTGCGCGTTCATCGTAGAGCCGCTGCTGTTCTTCCAAAAGCTGTTGTTGCTCCGCTTGCAGTGTCTTCAAGCTCGGCAGTTTTTCATCTCCCTGCATGGCAAGCAATGTACTCCGCGCCGCCTCAAAAATCACAAGCTCTGCCGCATGATAATCGGTCTTGTTCTATTAGCCATAGGCGTTCTGTCTTTTCGTAAAGGAAGAGGTGGCACCAACTTTGTTTGTGCTGGAGGCATTCCCAACAAGCATTCTTCCGATTAAGGAGAGGGTTTCCTTAATTGGAAATCGCCGTGTGTATATACACCGGCTGTGCTTGCTATTCTCTTAAATCGTATTCCCTCGCAGAGATTCCTCGTAAAATACCCCTTCATATAACAACGGACAGTTTATTGGGATTTGTCCGGGATTAAACAGGATTTTTCTTGTTCTCGTTTTGATTTGATACGTTTGCAACTATCGTTTTCACATAAAAAAGACTGCTTGGCATTGCGCCTTGCAGTCTATTTATCTCTGTATTCAATTCGTTCGGTCGCATGGCAAGCGACATTATTCCAGCGATGAGAACAGCTCCCCGTCAATGCTTAGAATGTCATCCATTGGAATCTTCGTGCCATCCTGCATGGTAATCCGGCGCTCAAAATCATCGACCTTTTTGACCGCGCCGGTTGCTGATACATATTTGCCGCCAGCCTTCCGCTCATCGGGCTGGAAGTAGGTGATGGTGACCTCCGGTGCATCCTCAAAGGCATCCATAAGAAGCTGATACTTCATGTCCAATGCAGTCAGAGCTTCCTCGTCAAGCTCAATCCTTTCGTCGGTCAGACGCCCGGTTTCCATGATGGCGGAGTCATATCCGGTGAGTGCTGCGAAGGGCGCGAACTGCGCCGCTCGATCTGACATCGGCATCTGTGGTCGCGTCTTGGAGATGTGGTGAGGAAGATTGATAATCTCGTCGTACCTATTGTTCATACGCATTCTGCATCGCACCTCCTAGATAAACCGGAAGTTGTCTCTCAGTTTGCAAATCTGATTACTTGATTATCAATATCGACCGTTGCCACAACACCAAAGGGAATGATGCAACGTGGCTGGGCGTGTCCGATATTGATATTGCACACTATGGGCAAATTCGGATGATCAATTACGTCTACCAGTATCTGTTTATATTCCTGCACATAAATTTCATCCATCGGCTTTCCTATAAGAATACCTGAAATCACATCAAAAATGCCTGTTTCTTTTAGTGTGAGTACAGCTTTTCTGTATTTTTCAGGAGACATCTTCTCTTCGCTGGATTCTAACAGAAGAATCTTTCCGACCCAATCTGCAATCTCTGGGAATAGTTTGTACTTCTTGCAAAAAAGCGGCATATCCACATAGCGTTCTCCATTGAAAAAATCATAAATGGAATCAATACAACCGCCAAGAATCTCTCCTGAGAAAACAGAATTGCCTTGCAGTAATTCAAAACCATAATCGGAATGATATTTTAAAGGTGTGCCAACCCGATTGATACCAAAATCCGTCCTTCCTTCATACCAGATTTCGCTGGGTCTGACTTCTTTTATCATTCCGATACTTATCAGTTCTTCAAAATACTTTTTTGTATATGGGAGCATATCTTTGTCCAGTTCACAGACGTCCGCAAGGAAAGACTGCCCATAGAACGTTTTCATTCCAACCTTATGGAACATAAAATGATTGATCGTCGTATCAGAAAAACCAAGAAATACTTTATCGGAGACTGCATCTGCCAGTTCATTATGTTCAAACAGGAAAGGCAACAAGCGATATGTATCATCTCCACCAATTGCACAGAGAATCATATCAATCTCCGGATCACTAAGGGCTTGTAACAAATCAGCCGCACGCTTTTCAGGATGGTTTTTGACATATTCTATTCCTTCAAGGGCATGAGGCATAAATCGAACATTCAGGCCAAAGTCATTCAACCTTTTTATTCCTATATCTACCTCATGCTTAACAAAATCCTCTCCTATTGTTCCGCTCGATAAACTGACAATAGCTATATTCTTTATCATAATCTTTTCCTCCTCCACAAATTCTAATTTTCCAATTTAACAAACTTGAAGTTGTATCATCATTTATCTTTATCTTTTTTTGAAAAAATAAGACTGCCAGATATACCAAAAGATATACCCAGACATATTCCGATTCCAATTCCAGCCATGCTATTTAAGACATTTATAAAAACAACGCTCCAAAGTATTGCTGCGATTATTCCGATAGTGACTCCTATAATTATCCTTTTGTTGTTCATCAGCTTTATCCTCCACAAATTCCGATTTGTTTGATCCTTTATGCCTTATGCCCGCCGATCTGTGCATTCCGATCCTTTGCCGTTGCGCCTTCTTCAAGATTCATCGCCTTGAGGATGGCGTTCTTTCCGTACTTCTTCTTGATGGCGAGAGCCGCCTTCTGAATTTTTCGTTCACGTTCCAAGGCGGCATCTTCGGCTTTCCGCTTTTCCTCTTCGGCGGCATAGTCGGTGAAGAGGTCAAGCTGGACAGCACCGTCATTTTTCTTCGGTGCGTCCGCTTCCGGCAGGACATGATTTGCCACAACATACATACGGCGGACAAGCAGATTCTTGTCCACGATCCGGTCGAAGAGTT
>ERZ857827.2456-NODE-2456-length-13772-cov-6.660421_pt1 | contig 13772 bp, 6 predicted proteins | sample MGYA00519761_ERZ857827 | MGnify/ENA primary metagenome ERZ857827 (study PRJEB31778, sample SAMEA3449370) | human gut metagenome | biome: human gut; feature: human-associated habitat; material: faeces | place: United Kingdom | collected 2010/2012 ... | reverse complement strand
GGCGAACTGGAATCCTATCAGAACTATCTGGCCGCGGGCTTCGAGCCGGGCGCGGTGCTGTGCGTGGCAAAGGGTATGGGCGGCTCGGGGCGCTATGATATGGAGGATCTCGAGCGGCAGATGACCCGCTTCGTCGAAAAGGGACTGTTCACCGAGGCGGAAATCACCGCTTATATGGATCAGCAGAAGCTGCTGCGCGAGCAGGCCGCCCGCGTCTACGAGGTCAGCGGACAGGATTCGCGCGTCACCGCCGCATCGACCGCGCAGATGGAGGAATGGCTGGGCATGGCTTCGTTCCCGGTCATACTCTACGCCGCCGAGTGCGCGCGCGGCACAAAGCTGCCGGTTCAGTATATCAGCAAGCTCCTGCGCGAGTGGAAGAAGGCCGGGATCGACACCGTGGAGGCGGCCAAAAGGCAGCACGGCGCGGTGCAGCCCGCAGGCGGCGCGCCGAAGAGCACGCCCACGTCCATGCAGTACGATCAGCGCGCCTATACGCCGGAGGAGCTGCGCGCTCTGCTCGGCGAGCTGGACATCGACCGCGCCGTGCTCGGTCAGATCTCGAACGACGCCGTCGTGCGCGCTCCCGGCATGAAGTACAAGCACTATGCCCCGTCGGCGGAGGTCTATATCATCTCCGGCAGCAGCGAGGCGGCCGCGCGCTATATCCGCCGCCGCTTCGGCCCCGGCGACGCCGTTCTGTGCTTTGCCGAGGAGCTGCCGCTCTATGACGGCTGCAATCCGACGGCCTACGGCTCCGAAAACGATGTGCGCACGCTCTCTGCCGGGCTGTTTGCCGCCCTGCGCGACCTCGACCGGCCGGATATCCGCACGATCTATGCCCGCTGTCCCGAGGGCGGCGGCGTGGCCTACGCCGTCGGCAACCGCCTGAAGAAGGCGGCGGCCTTCCGTGTGGTCGACGCGGAGCACGAGGCATGAAAATTCTCGGCATCACCGGCGGAAGCGGCAGCGGGAAAACGACGCTGCTGCGCGCCGTGGAGCATCTGGGCGGCCTCGGTCTCGACTGCGACGCCATTTATCATTGCCTGCTCGAAACGGACGATGCCCTTGTCGCCGCCATCGGCGCGCGCTTTCCCGGCACGGTCCGGGACGGCCGGGTCGACCGCCCGGCGCTGGCTGCCGTCGTGTTTGCCGATCCGGCGGAGCTTGCGGCCCTCGATGCCCTGACGCATGAGGCCGTTGCGCGCGAGGTACGGCGCCTTCTGGCGCAGTCCGACGCGCCGTTTGCCGCGATTGACGCCATCGGGCTGTTCGAAAGCGGCCTTGCTTCCCTGTGCGACGAGACGGTCTGCGTGCTTGCGCCCGAGGAAACGCGCATCGAGCGGCTCATCCGGCGCGACGGCATCTCCCGCGAGCGCGCTCTTGCCCGCATCCGGGCACAGAAGAGCGACGAGGCCCTGCGGGCCCAGTGCGGCCATGCCCTGTGGGCGGACGCGCCGACGCCGGAGGCATTTCAACAACAATGTGAGCAATTTCTGAAAGGAGTTTTGATGATGGAAGAAACCAAGAAGTTCGCAAAGGAGCGCGAAGCGCTGCTTTCCAGCCCCAAGAACGGCTATGACCGCATTTCTGAGGCAGATCTTGCCGCGATGGAGTCCTACTGCAAGGAGTACATGAAATTCATCAGCGACTGCAAGATGGAGCGGGAGGCTGTCAAGTGGACGATCGAGGCTGCTGAGAAGGCCGGCTTCCGGGAACTGAAGCCCGGCATGCAGCTGAAGCCTGGCGACCGCGTCTACGGCAACAACCACAACAAGAGCGTGATTTTCGCCGTCGTCGGCAGCGAGAGCCTGAACGAGGGCACGCACATCTGCGCGGCCCACATCGATTCCCCGCGTCTGGACCTGAAGCCGAATCCCCTGTATGAGGATGCGGGCATGGCCTATTTCAAGACGCATTACTACGGCGGCATCAAGAAGTATCAGTGGACGACGACCCCGCTGGCCATCCACGGCGTCGTGGCAAAGAAGGACGGCACCGTCGTCACCGTGACCGTCGGCGAGGAGCCGGGTGATCCCATCTTCTGCGTGACCGACCTGCTGGTCCACCTGTCCGCCGACCAGATGCGCAAGACGCTGGCCGAGGGCGTGACGGGCGAGAACCTGCGCATCCTGCTCGGCAGCCGCCCGCTGAAGGACGACGAGGGCGCAGACCGCGTGAAGTTCGCCATCCTGATGCTCCTGAACGAGAAGTACGGCCTGACGGAGGAGGACTTCCTCTCCGCCGAGCTGACCATGGTCCCCGCAGGCCCTGCGCGCGAGGTCGGCTTCGACCGCAGCCTCATCGCCGCCTACGGCCATGACGACCGCGTATGCGCCTATGCAGCCTTCAAGCCGCTTCTGGACCTCGGCACCCCGGTCAAGACGGCCGTGTGCGTGCTGGCCGACAAGGAGGAGATCGGCTCCGTCGGCATCTCCGGCATGCAGAGCCAGTATTTCGAGATGTTCATGGAGGACCTGTGCGAGGCGGCGGGCGCAAGCAAGCGCCGCTGCTTCGAGCATTCGTTCTGCCTGTCCGCAGACGTCAGCAACGCGTTTGACCCGCTGTATGCCGAGACCTGCGACCCGACGAACAACACGAAGATCAACTACGGCACCGGCATCTTCAAGTATACCGGCGCGCGCGGCAAGTCCGGCAGCTCCGACGCGGCCGCCGAGGTCATGGGCTATGTGCGCCGCATCTTTGCGAAGCACGACGTCATCTGGCAGACCGGCGAGCTCGGCAAGGTCGACCAGGGCGGCGGCGGCACGGTTGCCTGCTACATGGCAAACCGCAACATCGAGACCGTCGATGCCGGCGTCCCGGTGCTGTCCATGCATGCCCCGATGGAGATCGTCTCCAAGCTGGATACCTACATGACCTTCAAGGGCATGAAGGTCTTCTACGAAGAAAACTGATCTGTCCTGCCCCGCTTTGGAGCTCCAAAGCGGGGCAGCGTTTTTGCACGATGAGTAGCCCCGCCCGGCTCTGCAGGAACAATCGGTACAGGTTGGCGTTAAAATGGCACCAGCCCCGAATTGTCATTGCGAGGCCCCGAAGGGGCCGCGGCAATCTCGGGAAGGCATTGCCGATTCGCACTGGCTGCCGATAAAAACGCATTGACCAATTGCGTGCGTCTGTAGCGGCGCTCATTGAGCGCCATGCAGGCTGGCGATGATCACGGCACAAATTCAGTGGCGCAATGCCCCCGGATTTGTCATTGCGAGGCCCCGAAGGGGCCGCGGCAATCTCGGGGAGGCAGTTACGATTTCGCCGAGGCTGCCCTGTTATCGGACTGGGCACTGCGAGATTCCCACGTCGCTTCGCTCCTCGGAATGACAATTCGGGGGCATTCACCATTTTAACGATGCCGTGTACCGGCTGTTAGTGCTTACCAGGCGGTCACTGACCGCCGCTACAGACGCAATCGGTGCATGCTGTTTCAACGGCGGCCTGTACAATCTGCGAGTGCCTTCCCGAGATTGCCACGTCGCTTCGCTCCTCGCAATGACAAATTTGAAAGCCTCATGCCGCCGAATTATCGTCCCAATACTTGCAGTTGCCAATGGCGCTCAGGGAACGCCCTACAGACGCAATCGGTTTGTGCGTTTTTATCGTTGCCCTGTACGAGCTGCAAATGCCTGACACCCCGTTTTACGCGGATTTTACGTCCTGCGGGCGGGAAAAAAACGGCGCTGTCCGGGAAAACCCATATTTTTCCGCATGTTTTGCGGCCAAAACGGCGTACAATGGGCGGAAAGCCTGCAAAAGAATAACATCGCAGGAAAAACCGACAAACGCGCCAGAAATTTTTCGGAACAGTTGAAATTTTTGTGCAATGTTGTATAATAAGCATGGGCGGATGATTGGAAGGGAGCACTGCCGCGATCAGGGCTTCCCGTATCCCCGCAAGCTGAGCAAAGAAGGAGATCACCATGGAACAGACGCTGCATAATGCATTCAAACGTTTCTCTCTCGGCGACGAGCTGCGCGCCTATACCTTCCTGGGCTGCCATGCCGCAGAGCGCGACGGAGTCCACGGCTATGTTTTCCGTGTCTGGGCCCCGCGGGCGCAGGGCGTCAGCGTGACCGGCGACTGGAACTTCTGGAACACCGAGGACCTGCCGATGACGCTCGTCGAATACGGCATCTGGGAGGCCTTTTCCGCCTATGCGCGCGAGGGCGACGCCTATAAATTCTATATCCGCCGCCGCGACGGCTCCGCCGTCTATAAATCCGATCCCTATGCCTTCCGCAACTGTGCGCTGCCCGACACGTCGAGCCGTATCTGTACGCTGGACGGCTATACCTGGGGCGATGCCGACTACCGCCGCAAGCAGGGCAAGCGTAAGCTGCTCAACTGCCCGATGAACATCTATGAGATGCACTTCGGCTCGTGGCGGCGCAAGCCGGACGGCAGCCTCTATACCTACGACGAGCTGGCAGATGAGCTCGTGCCCTACCTGAAGGACATGGGCTACACCCACATCGAGCTCATGCCGCTGTCCGAATATCCCTATGAGCCGTCGTGGGGCTATCAGGTCACGGGCTACTATGCTCCGACGTTCCGCTACGGCGAGCCGAAGCAGCTCATGCGCTTTGTGGACAAGTGCCACGAGGCCGGCATCGGCGTGCTGCTCGACTGGGTCCCGGCCCACTTCCCGAAGGACGAGAACGGCCTTTATGAATTCGATGGCACCTGCTGCTATGAGCTGGAAGACCCGCTCATGAACGAGCACCCCGACTGGACGACCCGCATCTTCGACTTCGGCAAGGGCGAGGTGCAGTCGTTCCTCATCTCGAACGCCGTGTACTGGCTGGAGCAGTACCACATCGACGGCCTGCGCGTCGACGCCGTGGCCGCCATGCTCTACCTCGACTACGGCCGCCGCGAGTACCACCCGAACAAGTTCGGCGGCAAGGAGAACCTCGAGGCCATCGCCTTCCTGCGCAAGCTCAACCGCGCGGTGTTCTCCGTGCGGCGCAGCGCCATCACGGCGGCCGAGGAGTCCACGGCCTTCCCGCTCGTGACGAAGCCGGATTACGACGGCGGCCTCGGCTTCCTGTTCAAGTGGAACATGGGCTGGATGAACGATATGCTGCATTATATGTCGCTCGATCCGCTGTTCCGCAAGGGCAGCCACAACGACCTGACGTTCTCCATGACGTATGCCTATTCCGAAAACTTCATTCTTCCGCTGTCGCATGACGAGGTGGTGCACGGCAAGTGCTCCCTTATCAACAAGATGCCGGGCGAATATGACGATAAGTTCAGCAACCTGCGCGTGTTCTACGGCTTCATGATGGGCCACCCCGGCAAGAAGCTCAGCTTCATGGGCAACGAATTCGCGCAGTTCATCGAGTGGAATTACGCACAGCAGCTCGACTGGCTCCTGCTCGACTATGAGCGCCATCGCCAGATGCAGGACTATGTGCGCGATCTGAACCATTTCTATCTGGATCACAGCAGCCTGTGGAACAACGATTCCGACTGGAACGGCTTCCAGTGGATCTCCGCCGACGACCGCGACAACAGCGTTATCGCCTTCCGCCGCATCGATCGCCGCGGCTGCGAGCTGATCGTGATCTGCAACTTCTGCCCGGTCACCCGGACGGACTATCGCCTCGGCCTGCCGAAGCCGGGCGAATACGAGGCGGTCTTCAACAGTGATGAGGTCCGCTACGGCGGCAAGGGAACGGAGCTTCCCGTTGTGACGGCCGAAAAGGAGCCGCTGCACGGCCTGCCCTTCTCCGGCAGCTTCACGCTCGCGCCGCTCTCCGTGGCCTTCTACCGCAAAAAGACAGCCCCGCGCAAGAAAACGGCAAAATCCTGAATGACGAGAAGGAGAAATGACCATGAACTTCCAGAAAAAGCACTGCGTCGCGATGCTGCTGGCGGGCGGGCAGGGGAGCCGCCTGATGGTGCTGACGGAGAACACGGCAAAGCCTGCGGTCCCGTTCGGCGGTAAGTATCGCATCATCGATTTTCCTCTCTCCAACTGCGTGAACTCCGGCATTGACACCATCGGCGTGCTGACGCAGTATCAGCCGCTCGAGCTCAATGAGTACATCGGCAACGGCCAGCCGTGGCGTCTGAACCGCAGCCACTGCGGCGTGCAGGTCCTGCCGCCCTATGCCAAGAGCAAGAAATCCGAGTGGTACAAGGGCACGGCCAATGCGATCTATCAGAACATCGCCTTCATCGAGCGCTACGATCCGGACGATGTCATCATCCTCTCCGGCGACCACATCTATAAAATGGACTACGCCGCCATGCTGCGCTACCACGAGCAGATGGAGGCCGACTGCACCATCGCCGTGCGCACGGTGCCGCTGGCCGAGGCCAGCCGCTTCGGCATCATGAACACCCGGGAGGACGGCTCCATCTACGAATTCGAGGAGAAGCCGAAGCATCCGAAGAGCACGAACGCATCCATGGGCATCTACATCTTCAAGTGGAGCGTGCTGAAAAAGTTCCTCATCGAGGACGAGGAGAACCCGCGTTCCGAGAACGACTTCGGCAAGAACGTCATCCCCGCCATTCTGAACGAGGGCTACCGCCTGTTCGCCTATGAATTCCAGGGCTACTGGAAGGACGTCGGCACGATCAGCTCCCTGTGGGAGGCCAATATGGATCTGCTGGGCAAGAACCCCGCCTTCAACCTCTACGGCGAGAAGGGCAACCGCATCTATGCCCGGAACTACGCCATGCCGTCGAGCATCATCGCCCGCGAGTCGAAGAATAAGAACTGCTTCATCGCCGAGGGCTGCGAAATTTATGGCACCATCACGCACTCCATCATCTCCACGGGCTGCACGGTCGACTCCGGCGCCATCGTGGAGGACAGCGTTATCATGCCGAACGTCCACATCGAGTCCGGTGTCATCATCCGCCACGCCATCATCGGCGAGGACTGCCGCATCTGCCGCGGCGCGGTGATCGGCGGCTCGTTCGCCCCCGGTGAGGAAAAGAAGATCAGTGTGGTCGGAAAGGCCAAGACCATTGCCGAGAACACCGCCATCAAGCCGGGCGAGATCTATTGAGAGGGAGGACAAGAACCATGACTACGATGGGCATCATTTTTGCGAACATCTATGACAGCTCCCTCGGTGAGCTGACGAACAAGCGCACCATGGCGTCTCTGCCCTATGGCGGGCGCTATCGTCAGATCGATTTCTCCCTGTCGAACATGACGAATTCTGCCATTCGCCATATCGGTATCATCACGAAGTATAATTATCAGTCCCTTATGAACCACATCGGCTCCGGGCAGGAGTGGGACCTCGAGCTCGGTGAGGGCGGCCTGGAATTCCTGACGCCGTTTGCCATGGGCCACAACGGCAGCTACCGCGGCAAGCTCGAGGCGCTGGATTCCGCCATGAATTTCCTGAAAATCTCCACGGAGGAATATGTCGTTCTGGCCGACAGCGGCGTGCTGTGCGCCATCAATCTGGAAAAGATCGTCGAGGCCCACGCCGCCTCTGGCGCGGACGTCACCGTCGTGGTGAAGGACGGCATCTGCAACGGGCAGAAGCAGCTCGATCTGGCCGTGAAGGTCGACGCGGATGACCGCGTGACGGACGTGGCCGTCGACTACTGCGCAGGCGAGCAGTATCTTGCCTCCATGGGCCTGTTTGTCATCCGCCGCGAGCTCCTCATGCGTGAGGTCACGGAGGCCGTGGCCCACAACCGCTACCATTTCGAGCGCGACCTTGTTATGCACGGCTTCGCAGAGACCGGCATGAAGGTCAACGCCTACCGCTATGACGGCGTGGTGCTGTTCAACGAGAGCACGACGGAGTTCTTCCACAACAGCCTCGCCCTCATCCGCCCGGAGATCCGCCATGGCCTGTTCGCCCGCGAGGACCTGACGATCTACACGAAGGTCCGCGACGAGGTGCCTGCCTACTACGGCGAGCATTCCGAGATCGACGACTGCGTCGTGGCAGACGGCTGCGTGCTCGAGGGCTCCGCCGTCAATTCCGTCCTGTTCCGCAGCGTCAAGCTCGGCGAGGGCGCGTCCGTGCGCAACAGCGTCATCATGCAGCGCTGCACCATCGGCGAGGGTGCCGATCTGGAGTGCGTCATCATGGATATGGACGTCGTCGTCCGTCCGGGCGCCGTGCTGCGCGGCACCATGGATCATCCGCTGGTGTTCAAGAGAGGAGAGGTCGTATGAGGATCGCAATGGTCGCCTCCGAGGCTGCGCCGTTTGTCAAGACGGGCGGCCTGGGCGACGTGATGCAGGCGCTTCCCAATGCACTGTCCAAGCTGAAGGGCAACGAGATCTGCCTGTTCCTGCCGTACTATAAGCGCATCAAGGAGAATCCGGCCGTCGAAACGGAGCAGGTCGGCTCCTTCTCCATGGAGCTGGCGTGGCGCGAGAGCTATGTCGGTATCCTGCGTCTGAAGTCCCGCCGCAAGAAGCTGCAGGTCTACTTCATCGACAACGACTACTATTTCGGCGCGCGCAGCACCGTCTACGGCGATTTCGACGACGGTGAGCGCTTCGCCTATTTCTCAAAGGCCGTGATGGCTGCGCTGTACTTCCTCGACTTCAAGCCCGATATCCTGCACTGCCACGACTGGCAGGCGGCCATGACGCCTGCGTATCTGCGCGCGCTGTACCATGACTGGTGCCCGCAGACGAAGCTTGTCTTTACCATCCACAACGTGGAGTATCAGGGCTGGGCCGATGCGTCGTTCTTCGACAATATTCTCGGTCTGCCGGATGAATACCGCGCGAGCCTGACATTTGACGGCGCGATCAACATGATGAAGGGCGCCATCGAGCTTTCGGACATCGTCACGACGGTCTCCAAGTCCTATGCCGAGGAGCTGCGCTATCCGTATTATGCCCACCGCCTGGACGGCGTGCTGCGCAATGCGTGGCTGTGGGGCATCACGAACGGCATCGACACCGACGTCTTTGACCCCGAGACGGACTGCGCCCTGAGCGCGAACTATTCCGCCGCCGATATGAACGGCAAATGGGTCAACAAGCGCGCCCTGCGCGAGGAGATGGGCCTGAACACCGACACGGACGCTCCCATCCTCGGCATGGTCACGCGCCTGGCCGGGCACAAGGGCATCGACCTGCTGTGCTACATCGGCCAGCGCCTGATGGAGCGCGAGGTCCAGCTCGTCATCGTCGGCACGGGCGAAAAGCAGTATGAGTACGCTCTGAGCGCACTGGCCCGCCAGTATCCCGGCCGCATCGCCGTCCGGCTGTGCTTCGACCCGGCGCTCGCCTCCCGTGTCTATGCGGGCTGCGATATGTATCTCATGCCGTCGAAGTCCGAGCCGTGCGGCCTGTCCCAGCTCATCGCCATGCATTACGGCACCGTGCCCATCGTCGCCTCGACCGGCGGCCTGCGCGACACCGTCCCGCCCTACAATCCCGAAACGGGTGAGGGCCGCGGCTTTACGTTCCAGAGCTACAACGCCGATGATTTCCTCGGCGCCATCGACCGCGCAGCGGGCCTGTATTACGGCGACCGCGACGCATGGAACAAGCTGGCCCGCCATGATATGGAGTGCGACTTCAGCTGGCAGGTTCCGGCCAACGAATATATGCAGCTGTACAGCGAATTGCTCTACGGCAAGCAGTAATAAATCATGATTTCAAACGCTGATTCCGGAATTACGGAAAACTTTAGGAGGCCCCATGAACAAGAAGCAAAATTCCAAACAGAAGATCCAGAAGCTTGCGGAGAATGACGCCCGTCCCGAGCGCGCCATTCAGCCCACGGAGCTGCTCAACGACACGCTGCGCCGCATTTTCGGCTGCGAGCTTGCCGACGCCACCCAGAAGCAGGTCTATCGCGCGCTGTGCATCAGCGTCCGCGAGCTGCTGACGGAGAAGAACCGCGTCTTTGGCAACCGCTGCACCGAAAAGGAGCGCAAGGAAGTTTATTATATGTCGATGGAGTTCCTGGTCGGCACCAGCCTGCGCAATAACCTCTTTAACCTCGGGCTGGAGGCAGAGTTCCGCAAGGCACTGGCCGATGCAGGCTTCGACATCGATGAGATCTACGCCATCGATCCCGACGCCGGCCTTGGAAACGGCGGCCTTGGCCGTCTGGCCTCCTGCTATATGGATGCCGCGACCGGCATGGACTACCCGATGACCGGCTTTTCCATCCGCTATGAATTCGGCATCTTCAAGCAGAAGATCGTCGACGGCTGGCAGATGGAATTCCCGGACAACTGGCTCGAGATGGGCGACGTGTGGCTGCAGGCCCGCGAGGACGATGCCGTCGAGGTCAAGTTCGGCGGCGAGGTCCGCGAGTGGATGGACAACGACCGCTTCAAGGTCGCGCAGGTCGGCTACAGCTCCGTTATGGCCGTGCCGTATGACATGTATATCTCCGGCTATGACAGCGATGCCGCCAACCGCCTTGTCCTGTGGAGCGCCAAGCTGCCGCAGAGCTTCGACATGGCTGCGTTCTCCCGCGGCGACTATGTCCGCGCCCTCGAGCGCAACGCCATGGCCGAGACCATCTCGAAGGTCCTCTATCCGGCGGACGACCACATTCAGGGCAAGCGCCTGCGCCTGAAGCAGCAGTACCTGCTCGTCTCCGCCTCGCTGCAGAGCATCCTGAAGAAGCACTATAAGAAATACCGCACCTACACAAACCTGCCGGACAAGGTTGCCATTCATATCAACGACACCCATCCAGCTCTGTGTGTGCCGGAGCTGATGCGCCTGCTCATCGACGAGCACGACTTCGGCTGGGACGAGGCGTGGGACATCACCTGCCGCACGCTGTCCTATACGAACCACACCGTCATGAGCGAGGCGCTTGAGCGCTGGAACGTCGATCTGTTCCGCGAGCAGCTGCCGCGCGTCTACTCCATCTGCCAGGAGATCAACCGCCGCCTCATCGAGCACCTGTGCGCGGTCTACCCGAACGACTGGGGCAAGATCAACTACATGGCCGTCATCGCGAACAACGAGGTCCGCATGGCGAACCTCTGCCTTGCCGCCTGCCACAAGGTCAACGGTGTTTCCAAGCTGCACACGGACATCCTGCGCAACGGCATCTTCCGTGACTACTGTCAGATCACGCCGGAGCGCTTCCTGAACGTGACGAACGGCATTGCCTATCGCCGCTGGCTGTGCCAGTCCGATCCGCTGCTGACGGATTATCTCAAGCAGCTCATCGGCGGCGACTTCCTGCGGGATGCCCGCGCACTCGAAAAGCTCCTGCCGTATCAGAATGACGAAAAGGTGCTTGCGGACCTCATGGCCATCAAGCGCAAGAACAAGGAGCGCCTCGCCGCTCTCATCGAGAACCAGAACGGCGTGCGCGTCGACCCGGATTCCATTTTCGATATCCAGATCAAGCGCCTGCATGAGTACAAGCGCCAGCTGCTCAACATCCTGCATGTTCTGTATCTCTACCGCCAGATCAAGGCCAATCCGCACGGCGATTTCATGCCCCGCACGTTCATCTTCGCGGCCAAGGCCTCCGCGGGCTATATCCGCGCCAAGCAGATCATCAGCCTCATCGTCGCTGCGTCGAAGCTCATCAATAACGACCCGGACGTCAACGACAAGCTGAAGGTCGTCTTCCTCGAGGACTATAAGGTCTCCCTTGCGGAGATCATCATCCCGGCCGCCGATATCTCCGAGCAGATCTCCATCGCGGGCAAGGAGGCCTCCGGCACCGGCAACATGAAGCTCATGATCAACGGCGCCGTGACCATCGGCACGCTCGACGGCGCGAACGTCGAGATCCACGAGCAGGTCGGCGACGAGAACATCTTCCTCTTCGGCATGAAGGCCCACGAGGTCGAGGAGCTGTGGCAGCGCGGCTACCATCCGACGGAATTCGTCACGCCGGAGCTGCAGGCCGTGCTCGACATGCTCACGTCCGGCGTGCTCGGCCAACGCTTCGACGATCTGGTCGATTCGCTGCTCACGAACCGCTTCGGCACGGCTGACCCCTATATGACGCTGGCCGATTTCCAGGATTACGCCCGCGCGCAGCGCGATGTCGCCGCGGTCTATCAGGATAAGCAGCACTTTGCCCGCATGTCCCTCATCAACATCGCCAAGGCCGGCATCTTCTCCTCGGACCGCGCCGTCAAGGAATACGCGGACGAGATCTGGGATCTCGACTGAGATGCGTATCCTGTTTGACAGCCGTCAGACGCAGTACAAGACCCCGTTCGGAACGCTCCGGACGGGGGAGTGCTGCGTTCTGCAGATCCGCATCCCGACGGAGGTCGGCGCCTCCGGCGTCCGCCTGATGCTGGAGAACAGCGAGCACGCTGTGTGCGCCGAGCTGCCGTTTTCCTTCGTCTCGCGCGGCGAGGACGGCTATGAGCTCTGGCGTCTGGAATTCACGCGGCAGGAGACCGGGCTGCATTTTTACTGGTTCCGCATCGACAAGCGCGGCGGCGGCAGCTTCCGCCTGTTCCGGCAGGGGAGCGATACGAATATGGAGGCAGGGGAGAAGTGGCAGCTCAGCGTCATTCCCGCCGATTTCCGGGTACCGGACTTTGCACCGGGCGCCGTGATGTACCAGATCTTCCCTGACCGCTTTGCCCGCAGCGGAAGCTGCGACCTGACCTGTAAGCTCCAGCCGTTCTGGGTGCACGAAAGCCCCGATGAGCTGCCGGAGTACCGCCCCGATGCGCAGGGCGAGGTGCGCAACAACGATTTCTTCGGCGGAAATTTCGCGGGCATCCGCGAAAAGCTGCCGTATCTGCAGGAGCTGGGCGTCGGCGTTCTCTACCTGAACCCGATCTTCATGGCGTGGTCGAATCACCGCTATGATACGGCGGATTATCGCCGCCCGGATCCCATGCTCGGCACGGAGGAGGACTTCCGCGCCCTGTGTGACGCTGCCCATGCGCGCGGCATGCGCGTCATTCTCGACGGCGTGTTCTCCCACACGGGCAGCAACAGCGTCTATTTTGACGCGAAGCATGTGTTCGGCCACGGCGCGGCGTCCGACCCGAATTCGCCGTACCGCCGCTGGTATCGCTTCCACCATTATCCCGACGATTACGAGGCCTGGTGGGGCATCCGCACGCTTCCGTGCGTCGAGGAGCTGGACGAGACGTATCTCCATTATATTATCGAGGATGAGGACTCCGTCATCGCCCACTGGCTGCGCCTCGGCGCGGACGGCTTCCGGCTTGACGTCGTCGACGAGCTGCCGGATGAATTTGTTCGCCGCCTGCGCCGCCGGATGCGGCAGATCGACCCGCAGAGCCTGCTGCTCGGCGAGGTCTGGGAGGACGCGTCGAACAAGCGTGCCTATGGCGTCTCTCGCCGCTATTTTGTCGACGGCGAGCTGGATTCTGTCATGAATTACCCGTGGCGCAACGCCATCGTGGCCTTCCTGACGGATGCGGATGACGGCACGGCGCTGGGCGAAAGCCTGATGACGCTGGCGGAGAATTACCCGCCCGAGGTGCTCTCCTGCGTGATGAACCACCTTGGCACACATGACACGCCGCGCATCCTGACCGTGCTGGGCGAGCCGTTCCGCGGCACGAAGGACGAGCGGGCGCACCGCCGCATGACGCCGGTGCAGCGCAAGACCGCCCTGATGCGGCTGCGCATGGCGGCCTTCCTGCAGTTTACACTGCCCGGTATGCCGTGCATCTACTACGGCGACGAGGCCGGGATGGAGGGCTTTGAGGATCCGTTCTGCCGCGTCTGCTATCCGTGGGGGCACGAGGACGAGGAGCTGCAGGCCTATTACCGCATGATGTCCGCCCTGCGCGGCAGCAGCGAGGCCCTGCGGCGCGG
>ERZ857827.2453-NODE-2453-length-13827-cov-5.332051_pt1 | contig 13827 bp, 12 predicted proteins | sample MGYA00519761_ERZ857827 | MGnify/ENA primary metagenome ERZ857827 (study PRJEB31778, sample SAMEA3449370) | human gut metagenome | biome: human gut; feature: human-associated habitat; material: faeces | place: United Kingdom | collected 2010/2012 ... | reverse complement strand
CGCTGATCGCAGATCAGCGCAGGGCGTGCGCAGCACGACCATGGGGGCGGGGTAGCAGTCCTGCCTTTCAGTTTTATTCAATCGGCTTTCACGTCACACATCGGTTCTTTGTTCCTTTCTTCACTGAAGAAAGGAACGTTCCCTTTCGTCCTCCCCCTCGTTCCCCATCCCCTCCCCGAAAGGAGCCCACGCATGGACGACAGCCTGATTCGCTTTTTCGCGCCCCATACGCAGGAGGAAGAAAGCCTGCTGCGCGGCGAACCCCTGGCGCAGGGACGCTATACCGACCGCAGCGCCTTCATCGTGGAGGGCGAGCGCTTTGTGCCCTCGCGGCAGATGATCTCGCTGCGGCCGCATACGCGCTTTGCCGATTTTCCCATGCACTGGCACGACTATGTGGAAATGATGTATATGCTGCAGGGCGAAACGCTGCACGGCATGCCCGACGGCAGCACGGTGCGCCTGCAGGCGGGCGAGCTGCTGCTGATCAACCGCCACAGCGCGCACAGCATCGCCCGGTGCGGGGAAAACGACATCGCGGTCAACTTCCTGATCCAGCAGGAGTTTCTGGATTTTGTGCCCGATATGATCGGCACCCATAACGTGCTGGGCAGATTCCTGCTGGACGCGCTGCGCAATTATGAGCAGGACATGGCCTACCTGCACTTCCGCGTGGCCGAGATCAGCGAGATCCAGTGGCTGCTGCAAAGCATTGTGCATTCGCTCATCGCGCCCAAGGCCGCCGGCCTGCAAATTCGCCGCACCGAGATGGGGCTGCTGTTTCTGCACCTGCTCAGCCGGCCGGAATGCATGCGTATGCCCGCCGCCACGCATCAGGAAAACCTGGTGGTCATCGAGCTGCTGCAGGAAATCCGCCAGAACTATGCTGATTTTGTGCTGCGCGATTTCGCCCGGCGCAAGCATGTGTCCTCCGCCTATCTGTGCAAGGTGCTCAAGGAGGCTACCGGCAAAAACTGCACCGCGCTGCTGCAGGAGCGGCGCATTGAAAAGGCCAAGCGCATGCTGCGCGAAACCGACCTGAGCGTGATGGAAATCTGCGCGGCGGTGGGCTACAGCAACAGCAGCTATTTTTACCGCATCTTCGAGTCGGCCACGGGCATGTCTCCCAGCGCCTGGCGGGTTAATTCAGGTTGCGACGAAAGGCGATAAACGTCCTTTCCCGCCGCGCTGTTTTCTGTACAATAAAGGATAGCGAACCTCAGCTTTGACTAAAGGAGAGATTTCCCATGAACGAAGGCTATCAGCTGGCCCTGCGCCGCTACGCGGACATTGGCATAGATACGGAAAAGGCCCTGCAAACGCTCGCGTCCATTCCCGTGAGCATTCACTGCTGGCAGGGCGACGACGTGACCGGCCTGGAAAGCCTGGGCGGCGCGCTGGACGGCGGCATCCAGGTGACGGGCAATTATCCCGGCCGCGCCCGCACGTTTGAGGAGCTGACGCGCGATTTTGAAACCGCGCTGTCGCTGATTCCCGGCTGCAAGCGGCTGAACCTGCACGCCAGCTACGCCATCGGCGGCGAGGGCAAGCGCGATCAGCTGCGCCCCGAGCACTTCGTCCCCTGGGTGGCGTTTGCCAAGGCGCATCAGATCGGCCTGGATTTTAACCCCACGTTCTTCTCCCACCCGATGGTCAAGGATAACCTTACCCTGTCCAGCCCCGATGAGGCGGTGCGCGCCTACTGGATCCGCCATGCTGTGGCCTGCCGCCGTATCGCCGCGTATTTTGCGCGCGAGCTGGGCACGCACTGCCTGTGCAATATCTGGATTCCCGACGGCTACAAGGACGTGCCCGCCGACCGGCTATCCCCGCGCCTGCGCCTGCGCGACAGCCTGGATCAGATCTTTGCCGAGCCCCTGCCCGGCGTGATCGACAGCGTGGAAAGCAAATTCTTCGGCATCGGCCTGGAGGCCTACACCGTGGGCTCGGCGGAGTTTTACGCCAACTACGCCGCCACGCATCCCGGCGTATATAACCTGATGGACAGCGGCCATTACCACCCTGAGGAGTCCATCGCGGACAAAATCCCCGCGCAGCTGGCCTTTTACAATAAGCTGCCGCTGCACGTAACCCGCCCCATGCACTGGGACAGCGACCATGTGGTCACGCTGACGGACGACCTGCGCGGCATTGCCGATGAAATCGTGCGCTGCAACGCCTGCGATAAGGCGCTGATCGGCCTGGATTTCTTTGACGGCTCCATCAACCGCGTGGCCGCATGGGTGATCGGCACGCGCAATATGCAAAAGGCGCTGCTGCTGGCCCTGCTGACCCCGCATCAGGCGCTGGCCGAATTGCAGGATTCCTGCCACTTTACCGAGCTGCTGGCTCTGCAGGAGGAATACAAATCCTTGCCCTGGGGCGAGGTGTGGGCGGAATACTGCCGCCGCCAGGATGTGCCCGAAAATGAAAAATGGCTGTCCGCCGTGCAGCAATATGAACGGCAGGCTCTTGCCGAAAGGAAGTAAGCACAGATGAAAGCAACCGATTTTGAAGTGATGCAGTCCTTTGCCCGCGTGTGCGACGATGGCTGGCAGCAGGGCTGGCACGAGCGCAACGGCGGCAACCTCACCTATCGCATGACGGCTGAGGAGGTGGATCAGCTGCGCCCCTTCTTCCGCGCCGTGCCCGGCAAATGGGTACAGATGGACGTGCAGGCCGATAACCTGCGCGGCGAGTATTTCATCGCCACCGGCAGCGGCAAGTATTTCCGCCATGTGCAGCGCGCTATGCAGGATACCTGCTGCATTGTGGAAATCAACGCGGCGGGCGACGCCTGGCGCATTGTATGGGGGCTGGAAAAGGGCGGCCGCCCCACCAGCGAGTTCCCCAGCCATTTTCTCAACCATTCCGTGCGCAAGGCGGCCACGGGCGGCGCGTGCCGCGTGATCTATCACGCGCACCCGGCCAATGTAATCGCCATGACCTACATCCTGCCCCTGACGGCGCGCGATTTCACCCGCGCGCTCTGGCAAAGCGCCACCGAGTGCCCTGTGGTTTTCCCCGGCGGCGTGGGCGCGGTGCCCTGGATGGTGCCCGGCGGGCGCGATATCGCCCTGGCCACCAGCAGGCTGATGCGCGAGTATGACGCGGCGGTATGGGCGCACCACGGGCTGTTTGTATCCGGGCCGGACTTTGACACGGCCTTTGGCCTGATGCACACCATTGAAAAGGCGGCGCAGATTTACATGCTGGTGCTTGCCAGCGGCAAGCCTGTGCTGCAGACCATCACGGATGATGATCTGCGCGCCATCGCCAAGGAATTTGGCGTAACGCTGCGCGAGGAGTTTCTGGATTGATTTGATTGGGGGCGCGGCACCTGGCGGCGTCCCCATTTTCTGATGAAGGATAGGAGACGGGGGACGAGGGATACGTTACTTTCTTCAGTGAAGAAAGTAACAAAGAACCTATGTGTGACGTGAAAGTCGATTGCATCGGCGTGCCACGGGGGCATGCTTGGATGCATTGGTTGTTCGTATCTATTTGCGATTGTTGAATAGAACGGCAACCAGCATGAAAACCGCACAACCATAAAAGCCTTCTCCCAAACGCGAAACGAATGAGTTGCCGTCCTCCCATCCCCGCCAATCTATCATAAAGGAGCTTTACCATGCCCTGTGAAATCTATCAGCTGGCCCCGCAGACGCACACGCAGATGATGGGCTATGTGATCAAAACCCCCGGCGATTCGCTGATCGTCATTGACGGCGGCACGGCGGGGGACGCGGATTACCTGCTGTATCTGCTGCGCCGCCTGGGCGGCAATCGTCCCAGGGTGAAGGCGTGGTTTCTCACCCACCCGCACTCCGACCACGTGTACGCGCTCTACGATCTATTGCAAAATCGCCACGAAGCCTTTTCGCTGGACGCGCTGCACCTGCACTATCCCGAGCGCCGGGTGCTGGAAATCGGCGAGCCGCGCAGCCTGCCTGCCTGGGACGGCTATCAGGTGCTGCGATCGCAGATCGGCAGCCGGGAGCATATCCTGCGTGAGGGCGAACATCTGGACATCGACGGCACGGCCTGGGATGTGCTCTATACCAGCGATCCTGCCTTTACCCGCAATGCCTCCAACAATTCCTCCTGCGTGCTGCGCATGACCAGCGAGGGCGTGCGCACGCTGTTCCTGGGCGATCTGGGCGTGGAGGGCGGCGAAAAGCTGCTGCGCATGCACGGGAACGCGCTGCAAAGCGATATCGTGCAGATGGGTCATCATGGGCAAAGCGCCGTGCGCATGGATGTGTACCATGCCATCCGCCCGCAGGTGTGCCTGTGGTGCGCGCCCAAATGGCTGTGGGATAACAATCAGGGTCGCCGGGGCTACGATTCGGGCGTCTGGGATATTCTGCGCGTGCGGGAGGAGATGCGCCGCCTGGGCGTGCGCCGCCACGCAATCGCCAAGGACGGCACCTACCGCATCACCCTGGATGGGGGCAACATTGATATTTTCTGCGCGGATCCCTTTGCCGCGCAATAATAAGGAGGCATCACCATGCGAGTATACGGCATGCAGGTCAATCACATCGCGCGCCCGCTGGGCTTTGATCTGACCCCCCTGCGCTTTTCCTATAAGGTCGCCTGCGAGGGCGGCAAGCGCCAGCAGTCCGCCCGTGTGCGGGTGTACGGCCCGGATGAAAGCGTGGTTTACGATTCGGGCACGCGGCAGGATATCGACAGCCTGTGCTTTGCGCCCGATATTCCGCTGTCCCCGCGTACGCGCTATACCTGGGACGTCGCCGTAACCGCCGATACCGGCGAAACGGCGCTCAGCCCGCGCGCGTGGTTTGAAACCGCCAAGCAGCAGGAGCCCTGGCTGGGGCAGTGGATCGCCGCGCCCAGGGAAATTGCCAACGCGCGGCTGGTCAAGCGCTTTGCCCTGCCCGGGCGGGTGGCCTCCGCGCGGCTGTATATCTGCGGCCTGGGGCTGTACGAGGCCTTTATCAACGGCCAGAAGGCAGGCGACGAATACCTGGCCCCCGGCTGCAACAAATACGACAGCTGGCTGCAATATCAAACCTACGATGTGACCGACCTGCTGGCGGAGGACAATGAAATCGCCGTGCTGCTGGGCGACGGCTGGTACAAGGGGCGCTTTGGCTTCCAGGGGCAGAAGGAAATCTTCGGCGATACGCAGGCGCTGATCTGCGAATTGCACGCGGCGCTGGATAACGGCGCGGAGATCATCATTCCCTCGGACGATACCTGGCGCTGCGGCGAATCGCCCGTGCTGTTTTCCAATATTTATGACGGCGAAACCTGGGACGCCTCCAAGCCCCTGTCCGCCGCTCTGCCCGCGCGCCTGCTGCCCGATATGGATACAGGCCTGCTGCGCCCGCGCATGAGCCCGCCTGTGCGCGCCATGCTGACGCTGCGCCCCGCCGCCGTGCTGCATACGCCAGCAGGCGAAACCGTGCTGGATATGGGGCAGGAAATCACGGGCTTTGTCACCTTCCGCGCAGCCGCCGAGCGCGGCCATACCTACACCCTGCGCTATGGCGAAATCCTGCAGGACGGCTGCTTCTATACCGATAACCTGCGCACCGCCAGGCAGACCTTTACCTACATCTGCGATGGGCAGGAGGCCTGGGCGCGGCCGCACTTCACCTTCTTCGGCTTCCGTTATATCAAGCTGGAGGGCTTTGGGAAGGAAATCGACCTGCATGACTTTGTGGGCTGCGTGCTCTATTCCGATATGGAGCAGACGGCCTTCATCCGCACCGCCAGCGACAAGGTGAACCGCCTGTGCGAAAACGCCCTGTGGGGGCAGCGCGGCAACTTTGTGGATGTGCCCACCGATTGCCCCCAGCGCGACGAGCGCATGGGCTGGACGGGCGACGCGCAGGTGTTCTGCGCCACCGCCTGCTACCAGATGAGCAGCGCGGCCTTCTACGCCAAGTTCATGCGCGATATGGCCTTTGAGCAGCGCGAGCGCGGCGGCGGCGTGCCGCACGTGGTGCCCTCCTTTGGCATGCAGGGCTCCCCTGCCTGCGCCTGGGCGGACGCGGGCAGCATCATCCCCTGGACGGTATATCAGTTCTTCGGCGATACCGCCCTGCTGCGCGAGCAATACGACAATATGAAGCTGTGGGTGGAGTGGATTCATCGCGTCGATCACGAGACGGGCGACCATCGCCTGTGGCAGGCGGGCTTCCACTTTGCCGACTGGCTGGCGCTGGATGCGGCCTTCCCGGCCTCCTGCACGGGCGGCACCGATCCCGATTTCATCGCCTCGGCCTTCTATCTGTACTCCACGCGCCTGACGCGCAAGGCCGCCGCCATCCTGGGCTACGCGCCCGACGCTGCACGCTACGCCGCCCTGGAGCAGGAGATTCTTGCCGCCATCCGCCAAACCTACCGCGCCCCTAAGGGCGGGCTGACCGTCAACACCCAGACGGCGCACATCCTGTCGCTGTTCCTGGGGCTGATGCCCGAGTCCGACACGCCCATCCTCAAGGCCGCGCTGGATCGCCTGTTTGAAAACGCCCGGAACGAGCTGCGCACGGGCTTTGTGGGCACGGCCTATCTGTGCAGCGTGCTCACGCAGGCGGGCTTTAACCACCTGGCCTACACGCTGTTTCTGAATGAAAACTACCCCGGCTGGCTGTATGAGGTGAACATGGGCGCTACCACCGTGTGGGAGCGCTGGAACTCCGTGATGCCTGACGGCCATATGTCCAGCACCGGCATGAACTCGCTCAACCATTACGCCTACGGCGCGGTGATGGAGTGGGTGTGCCGCGACGCGGCGGGGCTGGCTCCCGTGGAGGATGCGCCGGGCTTCCGCAAGGCGCTGATGCATCCGCATCCCGATACGCGCCTGGGTGAAATCGATTTCAGCTATGAATCCGCCATGGGACGGTACCGCACCCACTGGAAAACGGTGGATGAAACGACCTTCGATTGGGAGCTCGAGGTGCCCTTTGGCGCGCAGGCCGAGGCCGTGCTGCCCCTGGGCACGGTGACGGGCAGCGACGCGGACTGGCAGGAGCAGGCCGACGGCTGCCTGCACGCTGTGCTGGAAAGCGGCAGCTATGCCTTCCATTGCGTGTGCGCCGCGCCCTATTCGGGAAGGCTGCTGCTGGACGTGCCCTTTGAGCAGCTGCTCAAGCACGATGATCTGCGCGAGGAGATATTGACCATCGCACCCGAGCTGACCGAATTGAAGGCCGTCAAGGATATCCAAAAGATGTCATTGCGCCAGCTGCGCTCCTTCCCCTTCTCGCCCCTGGCTCCCTGGAAGCTAAAGCGCCTGGAGCAGGCCCTCAACGCCCGCGCCTTTGGCTGAGGAATGCCTATGAACAACGCCATGATCGCCATCGATATCGGCGCGTCCAGCGGCCGGCACATGCTGGGACAGGTAAAAAACGGCCGGCTGGAGCTGACCGAGCTTTATCGCTTTTCCAACGGCGCGCAGCGAAAAAACGGGCGCTTATGCTGGGATATCGACCGGCTGTTTGCCGAAATCCTGAACGGCCTGCGCACAGCGAGGGCGCAGGGAATCACCCCGCGCAGCGTAGCCATCGACACCTGGGGCGTGGACTTTGTGCTGCTGGACGCGCAGGGACGCATGCTGGGCGACGCGGTAAGCTATCGCGACGGCCGCACGCAGGGCATGGATGAAATCGTCCGCCGCGTCATCGATGAGGAAGCGCTGTATGCCCGCACAGGTATCCAAAAGCAGCCGTTTAATACCATCTATCAGCTGACCGCCCTGCGCGAAGCAGGAGAGCTGGATGCCGCGCAGGAAATGCTGCTGCTGCCCGAATATCTGAACTATCTGCTCACCGGCCAGCGCGTGCATGAGTATACCAACGCCTCCACCACGGGGCTGCTGGACGCGCGCGCGCGCGATTGGGACTGGGAGCTGATCGACCGCTGCGGTTTTCCGCGGCGGCTGTTCGGCCCCCTGTCGCAGCCCGGCACGCGGGTGGGCGCGCTGCTGCCTGAAATTGCCCAGGCTGTGGGCTTTGATACCCAGATTCTCCTGGCTCCCACGCACGATACCGCCGCCGCCGTGATGGCCGCGCCGCTGGAGGCAAGCGACGCATATCTTTCCAGCGGCACATGGAGCCTGCTGGGCATGGAGCTGCCCGCGCCCATCCTAACCCCGGAAAGCCGTGCGCGCAACCTGACCAACGAGGGCGGCGCGCAGGGCACGATTCGCTATCTCAAAAACATCATGGGCCTGTGGCTCATTCAGGAGAGCCGCCGTCAGTGGATAAGAGAGGGCAGGCAGTACAGCTTTGCCGAACTTGAAAATATGGCGAGAAAAGCCGAGCCGTTCAGGTGCTTTATAGATGTTGACGCTCCCGAATTTACCCCTGCAGGCAACATTCCCGAAAGAATAAAGGAATATTGCAAAAAAACAGGTCAGTATGTTCCTGAAAATGACGGCGAGGTTATGCGCTGTATCTATGAGAGCCTTGCGATGAAGTACCGCACAGCCGTAAACGAGCTTGAGGACTGCACAAGCAAGAAGTTTTCAAAGCTCTATATGGTCGGCGGCGGAACAAAGGATAAATTCCTGTCGGAGCTTACTGCAGATTCGCTCGGCATAGAGGTTTCAAGCGGACCTGTCGAGGCGACCTCCTACGGCAATATAGCAATTCAGTTTATAGCTGACGGGGAGATAAGGGATATAGAAACGGCAAGAAAAATTATAGCCGCTTCGGAAAAGCTCTGTACATTTGCTCCCGAAAATACAGCCGAATGGAACAAATATTATAAAATCTATCTTGAGAAGGTGAAATAATGCTTAAGAATATTCCTGCGATATTATCGCCCGAACTGCTCAAGACCCTTTGTGAAATGGGTCACAGCGACAGAATAATAATAGCAGACGGCAACTTCCCTGCCGAGAGTATGGGTAAAAACTGCAAGGTTATCCGTGCAGACGGTCACGGCGTACCCGAACTGCTTGATGCTATACTGACGCTGTTCCCTCTTGATACTTACGTTGAAAAGCCTGTAAATCTTATGCAGGTAATGCCGGGCGACACAGCAAAAACTCCTATATGGGACGAATACAAAGCGATAGTCGCAAAGCACGACGAAAGAGGAAACAACGCTATCGGTCAGATAGAACGTTTTGAATTCTATGAACAGGCAAAGACCGCCTATGCAATAATCGCAACAGGCGAAAAAGCCGTATACGCAAACATAATGCTCCAGAAGGGCGTTGTTTAAGCATACAGCAGCAACTTGAAAGGATATAAATATGTACGAAAAAATTAAAGAACAAATGGTAGACATCTGCCACAAGCTCTGGCAGAAGGGCTGGGTTGCCGCAAATGACGGCAATGTAACCGTAAAGGTTGGCGAGGGTAAATATCTTGCTACGCAGACAGGTGTCAGCAAGGCATTCATCACTCCCGAAAAGATAGGTCTTATTGATGATGACTTCAACATACTCGAAGCCGCTGAGGGCTTCCGTCCCTCGTCAGAGGTAAAGATGCACCTGAGATGCTACAAGGAGCGCCCCGACGTAGGCGCAGTAGTTCACGCTCATCCTCCTGTTTCAACAGGCTTTGCGTGCGCTCATCTGCCTATGGATGATTACTGCATGATAGAAACTGTAATCGCAGTAGGCTCAATACCGCTCACTCCCTACGGCACACCCTCGACCTACGAGGTACCCGAAGCAATCGCACCTTACTTAAAGGATCACGATTGTATGCTCCTTGAAAACCACGGTGCTCTGACAGTAGGTGCAGACCTTATCACAGCGTACTACAGAATGGAAACAATGGAGCTTCAGGCTCACATTTCTCTTGTTGCACGTCTGCTTGGCGGTGTAAAGGATATTACTCCCGACAATATCGACAGACTTATCGGTATGAGAGAGCAATACGGCGTTACAGGCAAGCATCCGGGCTACAAGAAATACCTTTAATGTAACTTTTACATATATTTGCCTCTCTAAATGTAAAACTTTTGTGAAAAGTGTTGCATTTTTTGACCAAAGGTAGTATAATGAATACAGCAAACGGAAATATATATTCCGTGATTTAAATTCAAAGAACAGGATGGTAAAAACCAATGGCTAATCGTTTTATACTTAACGAAACTTCATATTTCGGCGCAGGCGCAAGAGAAAACCTCGTTCCCGAGCTTACAGGCAGAGGACTTAAAAAGGTAATGTTCGTTACCGATAAGGTACTGCTTGAATGCGGAGTAGCTACAAAGGTTACGGCAGAGCTTGACAAGGCAGGAATCGCCTATGAAATATACAGTGACGTTAAGGCAAACCCCACAGTTGCAAATGTTCAGACAGGTGTTGCAAAGTTCAAGGAGATGGGCGCTGACTCACTCGTAGCTGTAGGCGGCGGCTCAGTTATGGATACAGCTAAGGCTGTAGGCATCATTATAGCTAACCCCGACTTTGCGGATGTTGTATCGCTTGAGGGCGTTGCAGACACAAAGAACAAGAGCGTTCCGCTTATTGCACTTCCCACAACATCGGGTACAGCGGCAGAGGTTACTATCAACTACGTTATCACAGACGAAGCAAACAAGAAGAAGATGGTTTGCGTAGATCCCAAGGATATTCCCGTAGTAGCTATCGTAGACAGCGATCTTATGATGGGTATGCCTAAGGGTCTGTGTGCATCTACAGGTATGGACGCACTGACACACGCTATCGAAGGATATATCACAAAGGGTGCGTGGGAGCTGTCCGATATGGTTGAGCTTCGTGCTATCGAGCTTATCGCAGGCTCACTGTACGACAGCGTTCAGGGCGACCCCAAGGCAAGAGAAACTATGGCGCTTGCACAGTACATAGCAGGTATGGGCTTCTCGAACGTAGGTCTTGGTATCGTTCACTCAATGGCACATCCTCTCGGTGCATTCTACGATACACCCCACGGTGTTGCAAACGCACTTCTGCTCCCCTACGTTATGGAATATAACGCAGAAAGCCCCGCAAAGCCCAAGTACAAGGCTATAGCAAAGGCTATGGGCGTACAGGGTACAGAGAATATGACAGATGAAGAAGGCGTAAAGGCTGCAGTTGAAGCTGTACGCAAGCTGTCACTGTCGATAAACATTCCTCAGAAGCTCCACGAGATCCATGTCAAGGAAGAAGACCTCAAGGATCTGTCCGTAGCCGCATTCAACGATGTATGCACAGGCGGTAATCCCAGAGAAACCAACTCAGACGAGATACTCGAAATCTACAAGAAGGCATTCTGATAAACGGTTTTTAGAGCAATAGCATCAGACCCCTCCGTGAAAACGGAGGGGTCAAGTTTGTTATAAACGTTTATTATTAAGGCTGTATGTTGCACTTGATTTGATAATCCGACTACTCAAGATTCGAATAAGATGACGATTTTCCCGACACAAAAAGCCCTGAGCGTTTGCTCAGGGCTTTCATTATGTCGGTATAATTACTTAACCATTGAAGCAACTTCTGCTGCGAAGTCGTCTTCCTTCTTCTGAATTCCTTCGCCCTTTTCGAAACGAACAAATTCAACAACCTTGATGTTCTTGCCAACAGAAGCGATGAACTTAGCAACTGTAAGGTTAGGATCCTTAACATAGGGCTGATCGAGTAAGCAGATTTCTTCTGCGAACTTTCTCATTCTGCCGTCAACGATCTTCTCAAGAACGTTCTGGGGCTTGGGCTTAGCAGACTGCTCATTTTCGTTCTGAACGAGCTTGAGCTGTACTTCCTTCTCAGCTTCGATAACAGAAGCAGGAACGTCAGCCTGTGCAACAAACTGAGGAGCGCTTGCTGTAATCTGGAGAAGAAGATCCTTAGCGCAAGCCTTAACAGCGTCGCTGTCAACATCGTCAGCTTCAATCTTGATCATAGAGCCGATGATAGAGCCGCCGCCGTTGTGTGTGTAAGCAAAGAGATTGCCTGTCATTCTCTTGAAACGACGAATCTGAATGTTTTCACCGATTGTAGCGATTCTCTCTGTGAGAATATCAGCAATCTTTTCTGTCTGACCTGCGGGAACAACTTCCTTAAGTGCGTCTACATCTGCAACATCATTATCAATGATTGTGTTTGCTACGAGCTCAACGAACTCGATAAATCTGTCTGTCTTAGCGGCAAAGTCTGTTTCAACGTTGATTTCTACTACAACGCCGACCTTCTTAGCCTCGTCAATCTTTGTATATACAAGACCTTCTGCAGCAATTCTGCCTGACTTCTTGGCAGCCTTTGCAAGGCCCTTTTCACGAAGATTCTTGATAGCGGCATCTACATCGCCGTTTGTTTCTTCAAGTGCTCTCTTGCAGTCCATCATACCGCAGTTTGTAAGTTCTTTTAACTGCTTTACTGCCTGTGCTGAAATAGCCATGGTAATTCTCCTTTATATTTATATTCGTTGTTGATTATTCTTCTGTAGCTTCTGCTTCAGCCTCAGCAACTTCTTCAGTTACGTCAGCCTGACCCTGTCTTGCTTCGATGATAGCGTCAGCCATAGCGCCTGCAATCAGCTTAACTGCACGGATAGCGTCATCGTTACCGGGGATAACATAGTCGATCTCATCGGGGTCGCAGTTTGTATCTACGATAGCTACTACGGGGATACCGAGCTTCTTTGCTTCTGATACTGCAATCTTTTCCTTGCGGGGATCTACAACGAACAGAGCGCTGGGGAGCTTCTTCATGTTCTTGATACCGCCGAGGAACTTCTCGAGCTTTTCAATCTCGAGGTTGAGCTTAACAACTTCCTTCTTGGGAAGAAGATCGAATGTACCGTCGTTCTCCATTGTGTGAAGCTGTTCAAGTCTATTGATTCTCTTCTCGATGGTCTTGAAGTTTGTCATCATACCGCCGAGCCATCTTGCGTTTACATAGTGAGCGTTTGCTCTGAGTGCTTCTTCCTTGATTGAATCAGCAGCCTGCTTCTTTGTACCTACGAACAGAACCTCGCCGCCTTCAGCTGCAACTTCGTGAATGAAGTTATAAGCCTCGTCGAGCTTCTTTACTGTCTTCTGGAGATCGATAATATAGATACCGTTTCTCTCTGTGAAAATGTAGGGTGCCATTTTGGGGTTCCATCTTCTTGTCTGGTGACCGAAGTGAACGCCTGCTTCTAAGAGCTGCTTCATTGATACTACTGCCATGGTAGTGTCCTCCTTGATTTTTGGTTTTTTTCCTCCGCTACGCTGATACGTTCAAGCTCGTGAGCACCGCAGAACGCTATACATAACGTGTGGATTTGCTGTTCAACAGCCTTTTTGCCATTCAACAGCCTTATTATTATAACATAATAGGAGCTTCAAATCAATATTCGTACTGAAAATTTTCATTGTGCTATTTAAACAAATTTTTGAGAAATCCGCCTTTTCGTTTTGGTTGATACGGAAAATCGCATCCTACAAGTATCGTATCCTCTCCGATTATCTCAATATCCGACCAGTTGATGAATATATCTTCCTCCCTGCCGAAAATACCGAAGCAACGGCTTTTGCCGTAAACGATGATACGGCATATCTTCGCATTGCAGGAATCTATTTCAACATCATCGACAAATCCGATCCTGCAGCCCGATTTTATGCTGATTACCTCTTTGCATCTTATGTCACTGAAATGGCACATCATAACACACCACCGCCTTGTTTCCGGTTTGTTTTATGATATGCCGCAAAACGTATCCATATACCATTAATATACGGATAAACGCAAATCGACACGCATAAATATAACGCCGACAATGCGGCGCTGTATTTATTCTGATTTTGCGGGAATATGCTTTTTGATAGCCTCGAAGCTCTCCTCACTTATAACGTGCTCAATACGGCAGGCGTCCTCGACCGCAATCTTCTCATCTACTCCGAGCGCTGTGA
>ERZ857827.2451-NODE-2451-length-13834-cov-11.737499_pt1 | contig 13834 bp, 14 predicted proteins | sample MGYA00519761_ERZ857827 | MGnify/ENA primary metagenome ERZ857827 (study PRJEB31778, sample SAMEA3449370) | human gut metagenome | biome: human gut; feature: human-associated habitat; material: faeces | place: United Kingdom | collected 2010/2012 ... | reverse complement strand
CGGTCGGCGCTGCAAGCGGTTCAGCTGTGGTCGATGCGGGGGCGGCGGGCTGCTGCTGAATGCTCTGCGCGGGGGCTGCGGACGGCGCGACAGGATCGGGAACATCCGGCGTGAGGGAAAGCATCGGGAACTGATCAGGCATGGGAAAATCCTCCTCGTATATATTGATAATTGTTAATTTTGATAGTACTTCTTCTGCTGCCGGTCGGCTTCGGGAATATCCTCCTCCGGCATTTTCAGCACGGGCGCGCCCTGATTCATTTGCCGCGCCGCCGCCGTGCCAGATGTGTGCAAATCCGCCTGCTGCGTCGAATAGGGGACAGACGCGTTCTGCTGCTGCCGGTTCGCCTCTTTCAGCGATTCGGACAGCACACTCTCCATGTAGCCGTCGCGCTTGAGCATCTGTTCCAGCACGTCCATGTCCGCGCTCATGTCCAGCATGTCGTCCTTGTGCATGGCGTCAAGCTGCTTCTGCGCGGCTTGCAGAATCATGTCCAGCGCGTGGATGAGGTTCTCGCGCGTCGTGTTCATCTCGCTGTACGACACGCCGCGGGTTTTCATCGTGCGGTAGGACTGCAGGAGCTTGAGCGTCGTGGGCAGATAGTAGCTCATGAACTTGCGCATCCGGCTGGCCTCATTGGGGTCATCGACGACTGTTTGCAGCATCTTGCGCACCAATTCATCGAGATCTTTCAGCCGCCGGGTCATCACGAACTCGTCAATTTGCTCGCGCTCGGCGGCAATCTGGCTGAGCAAGTCCAGCCCGCCGGCGACGACTTCCTTCGCGCGCTGATCCTCCGGCGTACCCACCTGAATCACCGGCTCTTCCTTCACACGCTCGCCATTCTCGGTGTGCAGCCCATCCAGCGGCGTCGCCATCGTCTCAATCAGCTTCTTCAGCCCGGAGGCAATGGCAAATCCGCCGACGAACCGCCAGAAGCCGGGAATCGGCAGAGAAATAATCCCCAGAAATGACACCCAGAACGCAATCTGACCGGCGATAACCGCTTTGGTTTCCTTTTTCTTCTTGGACTTGCTCATGGAAGTCTCCTTACTCCTCAATCAATCGCGGGATGCTGTCATTATACCGGAAAGCGGCGCGGATGCGCAAGGGGAAGCGGCGGAAAAATACGCTTTGCCGCCTGAAAAATACACTGTGACCGCGCAAAACACAGCAACCCTTTCTATTATAGCACACTTGCCGGGCAAAAGGAAAGCAAAAAAGATGAGAATTTCATGAAACTTGCGCGTTCTGCCGGGGGAGAATTGCGCATACCTTGTCCCGAACAACCGAAAGGAGGAAAACGCGGTGGATGCGCAGCTTCGGAAGGAAACGGTGACGATGGAGCAGGTGACGGCACACGGCGCGTCACAGGCGGTGGTGGAAGGCGAAATTACGCTGCCCGGCGGCCTGCGGGAGGAAACGCACGTCCTGCACGCGGGCGGGATGGCGGTGGTGGACAGCGCCGAAAGTGGGGCTGACCGCGCGACGCTCTCCGGCAAGGTGATTTTCCACGTCCTCTACACGCAGGGCGCGCCGAATCAGGTGCATGTGGTGGAGGCAACGGCGGATTTTATCCACCAGTGCGATTTGCCGGGCGCGCAGCCGAAAGGTCGCGTACAGGCACAGGCGCGGGTGGAGCATGTGGATGCCTCCGTGCAGGGCGGGCGGCTGAATATGCGCGCGATTGTGCAGCTGGATGCCCGCGGCGCGTCCACGCAGGCGCTGGAGGTGCTCACAGGGGTGAATGCGCCGGGCGGCGCGGAAGTCGCCACGCAGGAGATTGCCCTGCGCCGAACCGTCGCCAGCGGACAGGCGGATACGCTGCTCCGGGAGAAATTTGAGCTGCCGGAAGGCTTGCAGGTGCGCGAGACGCTCTGCGCGGACGCGGCGGCGCAAATCAGCGATATCACGGGCGGACAGGGGAAAATCGGCGTGGAAGGCACGGTGACCATTTCGGCAGTGCACGCCAGCGATTTGCCCGGCAAACCGCTTGTCGTCACGCACCATGAGGCGCCGTTCAGCCAGACGCTCGAGCTCAGCGGCGAAAGCGGTGATTTGCTTGATGCCCGCGTGACCGTGCGTGACGTCGCGGTCGCCAGTCAGGACGCGGGCGACGGGGGAAAGACGCTGCGGGCGGAAGTCCTCCTTGGCGTGCAGGGGACGGCGGATACGCAGGAGAAGCTGACTGTCCTGCGCGATGCGTACACCTATCAGGGTGCGGCGCTGACCTTTTCCGGGCGCGACGTGGTGATTCGCACGGGGCAAAGGCGCGCCTCTGCCGCTGAATCCGGCAAGACGACGCTGCTCCTGCCCGACGGCACGCCCCCTGTGCGCGGGATGCTTGCCGCGTTTGCCACGCCCATCATGACCGCGCAGGACAGCACGGGCAGCCGCTTGAACACCGAGGGGATGCTCGAAATCACCCTGCTGTACATGACCGACGAGAACACCGCGCCCGTGCCCGTGCATCAGGAAACGCCGTTCCGCACGTCCTTTGCCGTCTCTGCCGCGCCGGACAGCATTCTGACCCTGACGGCGGATGAGGTGGAAGCCACGCCGATTACCTCCGACCGCGTGGAACTGCGCTACGTCCTCCGCCTGACCTGCGACGGTGTGGAGACGCAAAGCGCGCACCTGTTGATCGACGCGCAGGAGGAAGCGGCAGATGAGGTGGACGACGGGCTGTACCTGTGCTACTGCCAGACCGGCGAGGACTGGTGGACGCTGGCGAAGGAATACCGCGTGCCGCAGGAAAAGCTGCGGCGGCTGAATCCCGATTTGCCGGATGCCCTCAAAGCGGGCACGGGCGTAGTGGTGTGGAAGAAGAGTCAATAAGCAAACAGGTCGGAGGCAATCGCGCTTCCGACCTGCTTTGGCATATCAAATTTGCTCGATGACGCTCTCCATGCACGTTTCGCACCGAAACACCCTGTCATACCGCTGTGACAGCGCCGCAAACGCCGCGTCCGCCGTGTCTTTTGTCTCGAACGCGCCGAACACCGCCGACCCGCTCCCGGTCATCAGCGAAGCCGCCGCGCCGAAATTCCGCAAATCCGCAATCGCATCCGCAATTGCTGGACGCATCTGCTCGCTCACCGGCTGCAATACGTTCCCCAGCGCCGGGAACAGCGCACGCAAATCCCCATCCGCCAAAGCCGCCTGCGCCGCGTCATTGTCCGGGCGGAACGAAACCGCCTGCGCGTGGTATGCCGCAAATACGTCGCGTGTCGAAAGTCCGCCGCACGGCTGAATCACCACCAGCGGGAAGCACTGCCTGCAGGGGAGTTCCTGCATTGCTTCCCCAATGCCGCGGGTGCGGGTCAATCCGCCGCGGATGCAGAACGGCACGTCCGCCCCCAGCGTCAAGCCGACATCTTCCAGCTCCGCCCGCGTCAGCCCGGTTTCCCATAGGCGATTCAGCCCCACCAGCACGCCTGCCGCGTCGCTGCTGCCGCCGCCCATGCCCGCCCCAACGGGAATGTGCTTCTCGACATGAATGCGCGCCCCCAGCGGACAGCTTGTTGCCTTTTGCAGCGCCCGTGCCGCCCGCAGCGCCAGATGATGCTCGTCCGCCGGGAGCAGCGGCGTGCCGCCCGTCGTCAGCGTGATTTCGCCGTCTAACGTTTTCTCCAGCGTGATTTCGTCGGCAAGCGTCACGCTCTGCATCAGCATGTCCATCAGGTGGTAGCCGTCCGCCCGCCGCCCGGTAATATCCAGCGTCCAGTTGATTTTCGCCCGTGCTCCAATCCGCAGCATAGCTTTTACCCTCCACAAAAGTGTCTTTCCTCTATCATACGCCAAACGCGGTGATTGTGCAAGGCGAAAAAATGTGCTATACTATAAGCGCCGCCGACAAAAGGCGGCAAACAACACGTTCGGATACAGTCCGAGAGGAGCAGAAGTGAAGAAACAGGATAAAACGCCCGTGCTGATTAACCTGGTCAGCACCATCCGCGACGAAGAGGGCGAGCAGGAAGCGCCGATGCAGCTGTTCTGCCGCGGAGAACTCAAGAAAACCGCCAGCGGCTATCTCATCCGCTATCAGGAGTCCATGCCGACGGAGGATGACAGCGAGATGGTGACGAGCGACGTGATTCTGTCGCTGTCCGAGCACCGCGTGACCATGAGCCGTCCCGGCGAATACGGCACGACAATGGTGTTCGTAAAGGATCAGCGCTTTGAGGGCGCGTATCACACGCCGTTCGGGGATATGGCGATGGCGGTGTTCCCGACGCAGGTCAAGTGCCGCGCGGCGGACGATGCCGGGATGGTGCACCTCGAATATCAGCTGGATGTGCAGGGACGCTTCACCGCCATGCACACCATTCACATTGACTATTGCGCGACGGGGGCGCAGTAAGGATGCTGTCGGCGCTTCGGCAGGAGCTGCAGGAGATGCTGGCAACCGTGCCGACGCTTCGCCGTCCGGCGCTGCGGCGGTCGGAGGACGCGAACGCGCTCTTCGCGACGGATTTGCCGCTTTTGGCGGATGCAGCGGATTTCTGCCGACTGGCAGAGAAGCACGGCTGGCGGACGTGGATGCAAGGCGGCTGGCTGCTGCTGGACAAGCTGCCGAATCCGCCGGATATGCCGACAAAAATCCCCGGTGCGCCGGGTGAACTCGGCTGCTGCCTGTCGCTGCTTGCGCGCCATCCGGATGATACGGCGGACGGCACGCTGCTTCGGGCGCTGCTGAAATCGGCGGATGCGGGCAGTCAGGCGATGGAGAAATACTGCCGTATGCTGCATCGGGATTTAGCGGCGCGCTTGCGGACGCACAATCCGCTGCCGGGACGCTTGCTGCCGTACCTTTGCCGCGCGGCAGAAGAAAGGACGGGAAATCCATGATTATCAGCTGTATGGGGCACGCAAAATTTGTCATTGAGCTGGACAACGGTCTCCGCATCGTCACTGATCCGTATGATGCGTCGTGCGGCTATCCCGTGACGGCGAATCCGGCGGATGTGGTGCTGGTGTCGCATCAGCACCATGACCACAACGCGGTCGAGACGATTCCGGGGAATCCGCGCGTGATTGACCGGGCGGGGGATTTTGACCTCGGCGGCGGCGCGGCGGTGCGGGCGATTGAGGCGTACCACGATGAGCAGCAGGGGAAGCTGCGCGGCAAGACGCTGCTGTTCTGCCTGAAGGCGGAAGGGCTGACGGTGATGCACCTTGGCGATTTGGGGCACATGCTGACGACGGAGCAGCGGTTGCTTTTGGGCAGTGCGGATATCGTGATGCTGCCTGTCGGCGGGTACTACACGATGGACGCGCCGATGGCGAAGCAGGTGGCGGACGTGCTGCACGCGCGGGTGATTTTGCCGATGCACTACAAGACGGAAGCGAATGCGTCGTGGCCGATTGCGCCGGTGACGGACTTCCTGCGCCTGTATCCGGAGAAAGCGGAGGAGCTGCCGTTGCTGCGGGTGTCGGCGGGGGATTTGTCGTGCCAGCCGCACTTGGTGGTGCTGATGCCGCTGAGCTTGGGGAATGTCAAAGCGTAATGAAAAATGCCATCGGGAGCGAATTGCTTGCCCGATGGCGACTTTTTTGCTTTTGGGGATTTTGATTTTCCCCATGCAGTGCGCTTTTGGAAGCAAGGGTTTCGCCTCTGCGGAGGCGAACCCCCTGCCGCTCATGGCGCAGTCAACTCCTCTTCAATGCCATTCGCGCTGATTGTCAGCGGGCGGCGCAGCATCCACACGGCGATAATCAGCACCGCCGCGTAGACCGCGCTGCCGGTCAGCCGCGTCATCAGCAGACGGAAAGAACCCTGCGCCGTGCCGAAGCGGTCAATCAGCGCCGATTGCAGCGTCAGCAACGACAGCAGCGCCGCGACGAGCGAAAGCACTTTCGCTGCCGAGAGAATCGGGCTGCCGAACTTGCGGAAGCGAATCAGGTTCGAGATGGCAAGAAACATCATGACGAAGGTGTAGAGCGCGGAGAGGTAAATCAGGTGGCCGGGCAGTGCGGAGACGGACTGCCCCGACACCATCAGCAGCGTCAAGCCGCCAATCGGCACATTCAGCGCCAGCAGCGACCACGCGACGCGCCGATAGCAGCGGGATTCGTGGCGCGGCAGGGCGTCCGCCGGCAGCTTCCGCCCGCGGTGGTGCGAGAGCGTCAGGTCGGTGCGGACGATGGCGAGCATCAGCGTGTAGACACCCAGCGACAGCAGCCACATCGACCCGCTTTGCAGCGCAGTCAGCAGGTTATAAGCCGCGTAAAGGTAGTTGAGCACCATCACCAGCTGCAAATTTACGCTGGCGCGGAAGATTCGGTCTTGTTGTACTGCACCGCCAGTGCGCTGCCCAGCAGCAGCCCCAGCGCACGGCGGAGGCGCTTGCTGCCCGGATTTTCTTTGGGAGAAGCAGATGATTTGAAAAACATCGTCGTTTCCTCATGAGAAAGCAGATTGCCAAAGCACTTTCCTTTTGGCAAGTTCAACACGGGGCGGGCAAAATCCTGCTTGATACCGCAAAAAAGTGCAAACGAAAACAGGACACTGCCGAAGCAATGCCCTGTTATCTCTCGTGATAGCTCGTGAGAAGCAGCTGTCTCGAAAATTAGTTGAGACCGAAGCGCTTCTTGAAACGATCGACACGTCCGCCGGTATCCACCAGCTTCTGCTTGCCGGTGTAGAAGGGATGGCACTTAGAGCAGATATCCACTCGAAGTTCCTTCTTGGTCGAGCCGGTTTCAAACGTCTCACCGCACACGCAGCGAACGATGCACTTGCCGTAGTTGGGATGGATCTTTTCCTTCATTGCGATTTCACCTCTTTCGCGTATGCAATGATCAGCTTATTCAGCCGCAGAAATCATTGTATCATATTTGCCGGGGGATTGCAAGCCTTTTTTCTCTGAATCCGAAACTTTTTTCTGCTTTTTTGGGAAGCAGGGCGAATCACTGCTTCATCAGCGCCGCCCAGTCCTTGATGCGGACAAGCAAATCCTCATTGTTGGTCGTCTTTTCCAGCATCGACAGCAGCTGCGGAATCATGTCCACCGCGCGCAGGCTGCCCAGCATCTCGTGGATGAGCTTGATGCCGTCCAGCTGCTCCTTGCTGGCGATAAGTTCGGCGCGCTTCGTGCCGGAGAGCAGCAGGTTGACCGGGGGATAAATGCCCGCGCGCGCCGCCGCCGTGTCCAGCACCAGCTCCATATTCGCCGTGCCCTTCAGGTCTTCCGCGATGGAGTCATCCACACGGCTGCCCGTTTCGATGTTCATGACGGCGAAAATCGTCAGCGAACCGCCTTCACGCAGGCAGCGCGCCGCGCCGAAGAGCTTCTTCGCTTTTTGCAGGCTTACCGGATTCACCATGCCGATGGTCTGCCGCCCCTGCTGAACAGCCGCGGTTGTGTAAACCTTGGAGAGGTAGGTCAGGCTATCCACCAGCAGAATCACGTTTTTCTTCATTTCCACCAGCCGCTCGGCGCGCTCCAGCACCATGTCGGTGATGCGCAGGTGATTTTCCGGCGTCTGATCGAAGGTGGAGGCGATCACCTCGCCGTGCGTGTGGTCACGGTAGAGCGTCGCGTCCTCCGGCGTGCCGCCCAGCAGCAGCGTCATCACCACCGCATCCGGATGGCAGATGCTGGCTGCGTTGGCAATGGAGGACAGCAGATGTGCCTTGTCCACGGCAGGCGGGCAGTGAATCAGCCCGCGCTGACCAAAGCCAATCGGCGCAACGAGGTCAATCAGGCGCATGTCAAGGAACTCATTGCTGCCGCCTTCCACTTCGAGAGTGATGTGCTCGTGCGGATAGCAGGGCGTCAGGGCGTCAAACGCGGGGCGGTTCGCCACCGAATCAGCGGGGCAGCCGTTGACCTCGGTGATGTAGAGCATGGCGGAGTACTTGTCGCCGTCGCGCTGGGGACGCACCTTGCCGGTTACGAAGTCGCCCGTGCGGAGATAGAAGCGGCGAACCTGCGCCATCGAGACGTAAATATCGCGATTGCTGGGGGTGAGCGACGCGCCGCGCAGGAAGCCGTAGCCGTCCGGGTGCAGCTCCAGAATGCCCGAACCATCCTGACATTCCGCCGGGGAGAGCATGTCGCTCGGCGAACCCGCCCACATGCTCTGCAAGTCTGACGGTACGTCGCGCTGGGGACTGTTGAAGCTGGGCTGACGGGCGCGGCCGCTGTCAAAGGCGCTCGGCGCATCGTAGGAACGGGAATAGCGGGGAGTGTCCGTGCCGAAGGCGGAACGCGGCGCATCCGTGCCATAGGCAGGGCGGCGGTCGGGCAGGTCACTGCCGTACGCGGGGCGGCGGTCAGCCCAGCTGCTGGTCGTGCGGGGCGCGTCATACGAGCGGTCATTCGTAGAATCCGCCTGCGCTGCCGGGCCGAAGCGCGTGTAGTTTACCGGACGCGCCGGGCGGGCAAAGTCGTTCCCCTGCGGACGTGCCGGGCGATTGCCAAACGAATTGCTGGATGCCTGATATGCAGGCTTGCTGCCGAAGCGCGGCGGCGTCGCGGGCGCTTGATACGCCGGGCGGAAGCCGCTTATGGCGGGGCGCGCATCCGATGCGGGCTGTGCGGGCGCAGCGGGTTTTTCCGCTTCCGGCTTGGACGCGGCGACCGCAGGTGCGGCGACTGCGGGTGCGGCAGTTTCCGGTTTGGCGGCGGCAGGTACGGGCTGCTTGTTGGCAGGCGCAGGGGATTCCGACGGCTTCTCATCCTTCACGGCAGCGGGAACCTCGGCTTTTTCCACGGGGGATTCCTGTTTGTCGTCAGACTTTGGAATGGGGGTGAAATCCATCGGCACAGCGGGGATGTCGCTGTATTTCGCGTTGCGCGCGCGGTCGAGTTTCTCGACGACACCTGCCTTGGAAATGCCCGCGCCGAGCTGCACGCCCATGGCCTTGGCAACCTTGCGCAGCTCCAGCACCGTCAGCTGACTAAAATCTTGATTCTTCCATTCGGACATAGCTTGAAAAAGCCTCCTTGCTCTCCCAAATCTCTGTAATCTATATTATCCGTTACGGCTGTTCATTGCGGGCGACGATGAAGTCGCGGTGCACTGCCTGCTCGACGAAATGCGAAAAGTCATCATACGGCGGCTCGGTCAGCGGCGTGAAGCCTGCGTTTTGCAGCAGCGTCAGCAGCGTATCCTTGCGCAGCGTTAGCGTGTTGAAGGAAATCGCCGCCGCGCCGCCGGGTTTGAGCGCCCGCCGCCACGCGGGGAGGATGCGCTCCAGCAGCTTGGGGAAGCTCTCCGCCTTTTTCCCGTTCTGCGGCGCGTGCTGCACGCCATAGGGAAGGTCGCAGACGAGCAAATCCGCCGGACGCTTCTTCAGCAGGTCGCCGACAAGCCCGCTGTCCCCCTCCGCCAGCATCAGCGTGCGCACATCATCCGCCGCGAAATGCTCCTTCGTGTCACTGAAGGTGTATTCGGCAATCGGCACGGCAGTCTTTTGCAGCGTGCGGCTGCTCTGCGCGAGGCGGTGCTTCAGGCGATGGAATTGCAGATAATTGCTGAAATAATCCGCCGCTTCCTTCAAATCCTTGCGGTCTATGTCGAGGCAGACGGCGTTCATGCCGTTTTGCAGGGCGACGAAGCCGGTTGTGCACTTGCCGCACATGGGGTCAAGCACGGTCAGCGGCTGTTCTGCAAGGGCGAAATCACTCGCGGCACGGGCACAGTTCATCATCATATGGGTGAACGCGGCGCTCGTTTTGCCCTTGTACTTCAAAATCTCCGAGAGGTCGTCGGGCAGATAGGCAGTGCGTTCCCAATCCAGCGGGCGCAGCAGACCGTCATCCACGCACTCGAAGAGCATCAGACGTGTGCTGTGCGTGCCAAGCAGCGCAAGGGCTTCAGGGGTCAGCGCCTTCGCAGAGAAAGTCAGGCATGGTACGCCGCCGATGGCTGTCACCTGCGTTTCAGCGGGCAGGGAAAGCGCGCACAGCAAACAGGTCAACTCGGCTTGACCAAGTTTGACCTGCGCGTCACGATAGCGGATATTCGCGTGTGGGGCTAACTGCAAGCAAAATTGCATAGAAGAAACATACTCCTTAGCGCAGTAAAATCAGGGTATCAAAAAAGGCACACGAAAAAAGAATAATGATGTAAAAAATCAGCCAGCAGGGACGTAAAGTGCAAAATCACCATATAGAAAGGCATGAGAAACCTGCTGTTGCCAATAGTATAGCAAAATACACGCGATTATGCAAGGGCAATAGGAAAGATTTTTCTTATTGCGGAATGCGAAATTGGAATGCGGAATGAAAAAGTGCGGACTGTGAAATCAATGCAAGCGCTGCCGCCTCACCATGAATAGATGGAAAGGCAAACAAGTATGCACACGAAATTCTGCATTCATCATTCATTATTCCGAATTAAAAAAGAAAACCCCTTCCGAGGAAAAACCTCGAAAGGGGAATGCCATTGCGCACAATCAGCACATTCGTGGCGAAGGGCAAAGAACCCTTACAGCCGGACCATTGAGAAATGCCGCGGGGCAATGATGACAAAAGTCATCAATACTTGCGCTTGCGGGCAGCTTCGGCCTTCTTCTTGCGCTTGACGCTGGGCTTTTCGTAATGCTCACGCTTACGAACTTCCTGAATCACACCACTGCGGGCGCACTGACGCTTGAAGCGCTTCAGAGCACTCTCCAGGGATTCATTCTCACGGACGCGTACCTCGGACACTGTTATCCCTCCTTTCGCTCATCTCGCCTTGACATCAGCCACATAGACAGACGGATGGCGAACCGTATAGCTATTATAGCAAAAGATGATGCGCACGTCAATGCCTAATTGCAAATTTCCGAAAAAAATCTCCTGAAAATTGCGGATTTACGCGTTGCGGACGATGCTTTCCAGCACATTGACCATTGCTTCCATCGCCTCGACGGTAATCATTTCCTTTCTGCCGTGGAAATTATAACCGCCGGTGGAGAGATTCGGGCAGGGCAGCCCCATGTAGGACAGGCGCGCGCCGTCCGTGCCGCCGCGGATGGGGGAGATGACGGGGGTCACGCCGTTTGCCTCAAACGCCGCTTTCGCCTTCTCCACCACGTCCATGTGCTGCTCCATGATTTCGCGCATGTTGCGGTAGCTGTCGCGGATGACGCACTCGAATGTCCCCGCGCCCCACTTCTGGTTCAGGTAGTCGGTAATCTGCTGCACAGTCGCCTTGCGCGCGTCGAACTTCTGCGCGTCGTGGTCGCGGATGATGTACTGCAGCGTCGCCAGTTCCTCGTCGCCCTCCATGTGCATCAGGTGGTAGAAGCCCTCGTAGCCGCAGGTGTGCGCGGGCGTTTCCGCCGGGGGCAGCATGCTGTTCCACTCAATGGCCATCAGCAGGGCGTTGCGCATCTGGTTCTTCGCGCTGCCGGGGTGGATGTTCACGCCGTGTACCTTGATGGCGCACGACGCGGCGTTGAAATTCTCGTACTCCAGTTCGCCCAGCGCGCCGCCATCCACCGTGTAGGCGTAATCCGCGCCGAAGCCTGCTACATCGAAGTGATCCGCGCCGCTGCCGATTTCCTCGTCCGGCGTAAAGCCGATGCACACCGTGCAGTGCTCCGGCGCATCGGGGGCGGTCAGCCGCTTGCACAGCGCCATAATTTCCGCCACGCCCGCCTTATCATCCGCGCCCAGCACGCTGTCGCCGCTGGTGACAATCAGCTCCTGCCCCCGCAAGTCCTTCAGGAACGGGAAGCCGTCGATGACCACGCCGTTTTTGAGCGTGATGGCGCTGCCGTCGTAGTGTTCGATGATGACGGGGTGCGTCGGGCCCTTCACGCCGTCGGATGTATCCATATGCGAAATCAGCCCGACTTTCGCCGGATGATTGCCCTTGGCGGGAATCGTCGCGTACACATAGCAGTGGTCGTCTACGCGGGCGTTTTCGATGCCCATTGCGTGCAGCTCGTCCACCAGCATTTTTGCCAGCACCCACTGGTTCTGCGTGGACGGGCAGGTGCCGCTCGTCTCGCTGGAGGTCGTTTCAATCTGGACATACCGCAGGAAATTTTCTTTGACGTTGGACATGGGAAACCCTCCTTATATAATGTAGATTTTGTGGATGATGTGGATTTTTGCCGTCGCTGATCGGGCTTGGCGTTTCACAAAGGCGAAAGCGCTTTATTCCGCGTGATGATGCAGCGCCGCGAGCGCCGTTTGAATCCCATCCACCGCCGCGGATACGATGCCGCCCGCGAACCCTGCGCCTTCGCCCGCCGGGTACAGCCCGTCCACCCGCTCCGCCATCAGCGTCTCCCGATTTCGGGGCAAACGCACCGGCGACGACGAGCGCGTCTCCACGCCTGTCAGCAGCGCATCCGGATGCGCAAAGCCGTGCAGCTGCCCATCCATCCGCCGAATGCCGAACTTCAAGTCCTCAATGATGAAATCAGGCAGGCATGCGCGCAAATCCGCCGGCACAACGCCCGGACGGTAGGTCGGCTGCACGTCGCCAAGGCGCGTCGTGGCGCGGTCGTGCAGCAAATCCTCCACGCGCTGCACCGGCGCTTTGTACCCGCCGCCGCCAAGGCGGAACGCCGCCTGCTCAATGCTCCGCTGCCACACGAAGCCCGCCAGCGGGTGATCGTCGCCAAAGTCCTCCGGACGCACGCCCACCAGCAGCGCACTGTTTGCGTTTTCGCCCGCGCGCGCGTGGTAGCTCATGCCGTTGACGCACAGGCCATCCGGCTGACTTGCCGCCGCAATCACCTCGCCGCCCGGACACATGCAGAAGGTGTATGTTCCGCGGCCGTCGGGCGTATGGACGGCGAGCTTGTAGTCTGCCGCCTTCAGCGCGGGGTGCGTCCAGCATTTGCCGTATTGGCTCTGGCTGATGAGCGCTTGCGGATGCTCAATGCGCACACCCATGGCGAATGGCTTCTGCTCCATGCGCACGCCTTGCCGGAACAGCGTCTGCATGGTGTCGCGCGCGCTGTGACCGATGGCGAGAATCACCGTGTCAGTGCGGATTTGCTGTGTTTCGCCGCCGCAGAGCACCGTGATGCCCTCCATGCTTTCGCCGCGCATCATCAGCCCGGTCAGGCGCGTGTCAAACCGCACTTGACCGCCCAGCTGGATGATTTCCTGCCGCATCGAGCGCACAACGCCCTTGAGCAAATCCGTGCCGACGTGCGGTTTTGCGATGTACAGGATGTCCTCCGGCGCGCCATGGTCGACGAAGGTTTGCAACACCGTGCGAATTAACGGTGATTTCGTGCCGGTGGTCAGCTTGCCATCAGAGAACGCACCCGCGCCGCCCTCGCCGAACTGCACGTTGCTTTCCGGGTCGAGGATGCCCTGCTCCTGCATCATCTGCACGGATTTCGTGCGCTCCTCGACGGGCTTGCCGCGCTCGATGAGAATCGGCTGCACACCCGCGCGTGCCAATGTCAGCGCAGCAAACAGCCCCGCCGGGCCGGCCCCGACGACCACGGGCGGATGCTCGAACCGCGCTTTCGGCAGCGTCGGCGCTTTGGGGAAGGTGAACGGCGCCGCAACCCCCGGCTTGAGCCGCGCGAGTACCTTCGCTTCATCCTTCAGCGTCACCGCGACGCTCAGGACGAAGTGCACATCCGCCTTGTCACGCGCATCGACCGCCTTTTTGAGCAGCATGACGCTTTTGAGCTGCTCCGGCGGGCATTTCAGCTTGCGGAGAATCAGCGCATTCAGCGTTTCAGGGGTGAAATCGAGGGGGAGGGAGAGCGAATCGAGACGAAGCATGGGGAACTCCTTTGTTTAATGCGGAATTAGGCGCGCTGCCCCCGGATCAACACGCGGGCACAGCATGAAGATGTGACCAACTGAATCGCGCGAAAGGGTCAAGGGACGAAGTCCCTTGCAGGGTGCAGGG